>ENA-OFCF01000098-OFCF01000098.1-metagenomes-genome-assembly--contig:-NODE-98-length-43633-cov-13.506907_pt1 | contig 43633 bp, 40 predicted proteins | sample MGYA00153387_OFCF01 | MGnify analysis MGYA00153387 | reverse complement strand
CGGCAGGCTATCGCCAACGGCTTCGCTCAGTGTAAACTGTCAACTGTCAACTGTTAAATAACCCATCAAATTGTGATGCGTTGCATTCAGTAACAACGATCGCTAAAATGCCTGAATATCAATTAAAATAGATAAGAGTTAGATTATCCCTAAAGATAGGTAGGTTAAAATCTATGGTTGTTGCAACTCAGACTAAGTTAATGACCCTTGAAGAATACCTCAATCACGATGATGGCACCGATACTCTTTGTGAACTTGTCAATGGAGAACTCATCCCCATGCCCCCAGAAAGCCATCAAAATCAGCAAGTTTCAATCTCTTTACTAGCTTACTTTCTAAAATTAGGAATACCACCGAAAGTATTGAGAAATCAAATTGCAATCTCAGTAATGGGCGGTAGAGCAACTGCACGTATACCAGATCTAACAATTCTTTCTGAAGATTTGGAACTGGAATTAAGTAAAACTAATAGTTCTACAATTCTTTCAGATATGCCACCACCTACTTTGGTTGTTGAAGTAGTCAGTCCCAACCAAGAAAAAAGAGATTATCGCTACAAAAGATCGGAATATGCAGCCAGACAGATTCCTGAATATTGGATTGTCGATCCAATTTTAAATAAAGTGACAATTCTAGAACTCGTCGAAGGATTGTATGAGGAACAAGTTTATACAGCCGAACAAAAAATAGGATCGCCTCAATTTAGTCAATTTAATTTAACCGCTCAACAAGTTTTAACTGGATTGTAAAACAAAATATCGATTGCTATACTTCATCAAACACCATTGGCAGCGATCGACAGATCGGCTGTAGCTGCATCCAGCCTTTGGATTGAGTGAGGAGTGGAGACGAATAGCTCGATCGCGTTTACTCCAATAGTCGGGATTTTCTGAGGATAAATTGGAAGACAGTTTCTTCCTTAGAAATGATATCTGCGCGACCATCCATCCCCGATCGAATTTGGCATTTACTGCTACCACGAATCAGCTTGAGATGGTCTGGCTCGATCGTGACCTCATAAATATCATTTACTGCTGCTTGTGACTGTTGGGGAGCATTACTCGTATTCCGTTGTAGCGGTTTGGCATCGGCGGAAACAGCCCGAACTCTTCCAGATCCGACGCCGTAATCAGTATAAGGACAAGCAGATACACGCATTTGCACTTTTTGCCCGACTTTGACATTGCTGATATCGGAAATGGCGACATATGCTTTGATATTTAGGGGTGTGCCAGTCGGAATGATTTGGGCGAGTCGATCGCCAGGATGGACTACTTGAGCATTGTTGCGGAGGTTTAACTCCTGAATCGTGCCCGATACGGGGGCGAGGATCGCAGTAGGTTGGAGTTCGGTGGCGATTTGAGCGATTTCGCGATCGCTAGTGGCGATCTGATTGAGGATTTCCAGTCGTTGCTGGAGCAATTTTTGGCGTTCTTGTTGGAGGCGGGCGATCGCGGCTTTTCCAGTTGCTCGTTCGCGGGCGATTTTGTGGACGATCGCGGCTGATTCGGCTTGACTGGGATTGAGGGCGGCTTGGGTGCGGTGGATTCTCGCAGCGGCAGCAGCTACTGTTTCGGCTACCCGCGCGACGATCTGGTGTTGTTTGAGGATCGTTGCTTGTCCGGCGGAGATCGCTTGAGACTGTTGTTCGGCGGCTAATTTGGCTTCTTCCAATTGGTTGGTCGAAAGTGCGCCAGCAGTGGCGACACTTTGGTAGCGTTGCGAGCGCGTAATCGCAGATTGGTAGCCCGCTTGAAGCGATTTTAAGTTAGCCTCAGCAACTTTTAATTCGGATTGGGCGACTTGCTGTTCTTTCTGAGCGGTTCTCCAGTTCGCCTCAGCTTCACTAACTTCAGCTTGAGTGGTAATCCGTTTGTCATGATAGTCTCGCTCGGCGCGACGGAGTTCGGCTTGAATTCCCGAAATCGAGCGATTGCTCTGCTCGATCTCGGCGATGCCTTGACGATCGCTGGCACCGATCTGAGCATCGATCGCCACAATTTGGTATTTAGCTTTCTGAATCTCGCCGACTAATTGGCTGCGTCTAGTTTGCAACTTACTTTCCAAGCGCAAATCTTTGACGGTGGCGATCGGATCTCCTTTTTTAACGGTTTGATTTTCCTGCACGGAGATGCTCAATACCGAACCTTCGATCGCTGATTGTACCAACCGCAATTCCCCGACAGGGCGAATGCTAGCGGGAGCTTGAACGGTAACTTTATATTTGAGCACTGTACTCAGGCCGATCGCTACACCAAAACTAGCCACCATCACGCTCCCACTCATCGATAACCATCGCCCGATCGAGGGGATAAATTCCTCTGGTGTAACTGGCTGGACGATCGCGTAATCTGGTTCTTGCGGAAAATGAACGATCGGCTCGTTTCGTTCTGGAATCGGCTCTCTGTGGAGCGTCACTACATGACGACCATTTTTACTAAAATTGATAGGTAGAACTTCTCCGTTTGTAGAATTAGAATCATCCATGACTGCTAGGGATAAGTGTTCGGTGTTAGATCGATTTTTAATGATTTAAGAAATTAAGATGTTTGCCGGAGATGCACAATAATTCGGCTGGCGTACCCGTGAGTTTCAACTCACCCCGATCGAGATAAGCGATCGAGTCAGCACGCCTAATCACTGCTGGGCGATGGGTAATCAAAATCGTGATTTTCCCCTGACGATAATCGAGCAATCGATCGAGTACTTCAGCTTCTAATGCGGGATCGAGGGCACCTGTAGACTCATCCAAAATTAGGATCGGTGGATTGGTAACGATCGCTCGGGCAATTGCCAATCGTTGCAATTGTCCGCCCGAAATATTCGCCCCAAATTCACCTAAAACTGTCTGATATTTGTCGGGTAATTCTGTAATAAACTCGTCCGCACAGGCAATCTCACAAGCCATCACTGTGTCCTCAAAAGTGACTTCTGGATTGGTAAACTGAAAATTTTCGACGATCGATCGACTCCAGAAGTGCGGCGTTTGGGGGACAAGTACCACCTGTTGACGTAATGAGTCGAGGGAGATGTCCGACTGACTGTATTTGCCATAGCGAATATTACCAGATTGGAGCGGATACAAACCCGTAATTAGTTTCGCGAGGGTACTTTTACCACAGCCCGATTCACCAATTAGGGCAGTCACGCTGCCGCCTGGAATAGTGAGGTTGAAATCTTTGAGCAGAGCAACTCTCCCCGTGTGGTGAAAATTGAGATTGTTGCAGGTAATATGCTTGGCTGCGCTAATTCTGACTCTCGGTTTGGGTTTGCGATAGTCCTCTTCTGCTGGACTCTCTAAGACTTCGCCGAGACGTTCTACCACGATTTGGGCGGTAATAAATTGGTCTACCAAACCCACTACCATACTCAGAAATCCAAATAAATTACCACTCATCCCCGTAAAGGCGATCAGTTGTCCGATACTCAGAGTGCGATCGATTACCAGCTCGCTCCCCAACCACAATAACCCGATCGAAGTAATACTGCCGACGAGTTGGGTAATGCTACTCGTATAGATTTCGAGCTGGATCGTACCCCATTCGAGATTGGCAAGCCGACCAAAATTGCGCTGATACTCCGACCAGGCTTGGGGTGTAGCTTGACTAGTCTTGAGGACGATCGCTCCGCGAAAGGTTTCGATCAAAAAGCCCTGATTTTCGGCACCTTCGGCAATCAGGCGGCGGGTTTTCTGTTGGATACTGGGGAAAAATAGCAAGTTGATGATGATAATCGCTACAAAAGCGGCGACGGCGGCGAGGGTGAGTTGAGGACTATAGAACAGCATCAACGCCACCGAGACAACAGCGATAAAAAACTGGCTGGGTAAGCCGAGGACTAGTTGAGAGACTAAGCTATGAATCTGGCGGATATCGCCCAGCCGACTGACTACTTCCCCGCTCCGATGAGCATCAAAATAACTCAGGGGTAATCGTAGCAGCTTGAAGCCATAATCGAGATTTAATCCCAATTTCAACCGCTGTCCAAAGTGAGCGATTAGATTTGATTGGATCAGTGTAATGACGCTGCGAAATACATTAAGCGCAATGACGGCGATCCCTATTGTCATCAATAACTGGCGATCGCTCCGTACCAATACATCATCGGTGAGAATCTGCATGACGATCGGTAGCGTCAGAGCCAGCAGTCCCACCACGATATTGAGCGCGATCGCTTGAAGGATAATCCCTTTGTACGGCAACACCCGTCTAAAAAACGTCCCCAAGCCACCAACTTTGTCCTCTGGCTGCTCGCTAAAGCGGATCGGATCGGGTTCCAGCAATAACAAAACTCCATTCGGCCAATTTGTAATTAGCTCTTGATGGGTGATGTAGCGAATGCCATTGCCTGGATCGCCGATAATATACTTTTTCCCCCGCTGACCATACAATACGACCCAATGATTGCCTTGCCAGTGAATAATCGCTGGGAGCGGAGCCGCCTTAATATTGTCGATCAGTTCGGGTGTAGCCTTAACCGGACGAGCATTAAATCCCAATGCTTCTGCGCCCCGCCGCAACCCCAATAAAGTCGTACCGCGCGTCCCTGTGCCAACGGCAGATCGGCCGCGACTGATGGCAAAAGTGCGCCCATAATATTTCGCAACTGTAGCAACACAAGCTGCCCCACAGTCTTCTTCGCTGTGTTGACGGACAATTGGGTATTTCATAAAATTTACCGCACGACTCTACTGAAAATGCCAAGGATCGCGATCGACTATTTATGATTGATAAATAGCCGATCGTTGGGATTGAGTCGATCGGCTAAATCTGAGATTAGCGATTCGATCGATCTTTACCTGCGCAAAAAATTGTACTGCTCGATCGTGCCACTAGCACCAATGATAGTAGCGATATTTGTTTGTACTCCGATGTTGGTGAGTACATTTATATTTATATTCGTATTTACCTGCGTGCCACCACCATTGATTCCACCGGATTGCTCGTCATTCAATTCGAGCCATAATTCTCGCTCGCGGAGCGTCTCCTTTGGAGCATCGAGTTTATGGGGTTCGAGTTGGTGATTTAAGGTCATAATTTTACTCCAAAATTCTACTATTTTATCGAACTAGGATATTTTAAAACTATCGATCGCCTCACTCTAGCTAATTAATTAACAAGCTTCAGTCAGAAGGCGTTGTTATTGGTTAAGATTTAACATTTTAGATGTAGCGATCGATCGTTTTAAAATATCCTCTTGTTGCAATTAAGCTATGTTAGTTTGAATAATTGCTACTCCAGCAGTGTTACCAAGACCAATAGCATTGCCACTAGCAATTACAATGGCACCATTATTTTGATAAGTCAGTTTAGAAGCAATAGCAATATTAAAGGCAATTATACCACCATTAATAGTTTCTGTTTGAGTTTCGGTTAGTTCAGTCCAGAGGTTTTGGGAATTGTAAGATGTCATTGAAACTGGCTCCTAAATTATATTTATTTGACGGATGGGGATGTTGTAAAACTATCGATTGCAATCTAAAGCTAGCTATTTAACAATCAAACTTTAGCCAGATCGCTAAATCTAACAGTTTCAAGTTTTAAAACATCCTCTTATTGCAATTAAGCTACGTTGGTTTGAACAATTGCTACTCCAGCAGTATTACCAAAACCAATAGCATTGCCACTAGCTAAGACTAGGGCACCATTATCTTGGTAAGTCAGTTTAGAAGCAATAGCAATATTAAAGGCAATTACACCACCATTAATAGCTTCTGTTTGAGTTTCAGTTAGTTCAGTCCAGAGATATTGAGATTTTTTGCAAGATGTCATTATACTTGGCTCCTAGAGTTTATATTTTTATTCAAATGATAGTTGAAAAGATCGAATACCATCTATAACTAGCTTATTGAAAATCAACAGTTAGTCCAATCGCTAAATTTGTAGATCGAATTTAACGCTGTAGATGCAGTAATCTAGATTTCTGAACTATCCTCTTTTAGTTAAGCTACGTTGGTTTGAGCAACTACGACACCACCAGCATTGAGAATACCAACTGCATTGCCACTAAAAGCAACAACGGCACCATTATTTTGACTAGTTAATTTGGAGAGGAAAGCAAAATTTCCGATTACTTGACCACCGTTGATAGATTCTGATTGAGTTTCAGTTAGGTCGTTCCAGAATTTAACAGATGTATTGTTAGTCATTGGTTTTTTCCTAAATTAAATTGATTTGCTTGAGGCAATACAATCACTATATGAGACTTTCTAAATGGTGTATATTCGATTTGCGACTTAGTAAAAATGAAAAAATTCGTTTTTGGGATAATTGGAAAATAGCAGATGGCTGAGATCCTGGCGGTGCCAAACGCCGCCCACGACTCGATCGGATTGAGCATCATCGATCGATTGCCACAGTGGAGAATGCTGGCGGTTGCACTGGCTCGCTCTTTTCAAAGTCTCCGATGGTTTCTCACCAAATAACTGCTGGTACTCCTTGGCAAACTTCCCCCCCTGGGTAAAACCATAATTCATCATCACATCCACAATCTTGAGATCGCTGGTTGCTGCTGCCAATACCTGTCGAATCCGCTGTAACCTTGCCTGAGTGAGAAATCGCATCGGCGAACAGCCACAGTGCTGGGAAAAAGCTTTCTGGAGCAGACGAGAACATACTCCCGCTGCTGCGGCAATATCTCCTAGATTGATATCTTCCTGAAGATGAGACTCGATAAAGGCTCGGGCTTTGCGAACATGACAGGATAATGCACTATCATGCTGGTACAGTAGCTCCTCGGAATAGTTACTCAGCAACCCCTCAGCTAAACAAGATAAGAAAGCCTTTTCTAACTTTCGCAGTACTAATGAAGAGAAATCTGCTAGATTGCTTTGCGCTGTTGCTTCCCACAGAAATTGACCAAATTTTTTTAGGCTCAGTCCCAACTCATGAGTAAGATCGATGCTAGGAATGAATACTACTGGTTGTTTCAATGTGCGGTCGAGCAATTTGCCAACAGCGGAATCGATCTCCAGTCGATCGATCGAAATTAATAATGCTTCCCCTGTATCGCTAGCAATACTCTCCAATTTTTGACCGGGACTAATAATCGTAGCTGTATCGCGCGAACAACAAAGTGTCTGATGTAGACCGATCTTTTGGTCTAGGCAACCTGCGAGGGCGATACAAATAATGTATCGATCTTCTAGATCTTGTTCGAGTTTAAATGCTCCTTGCCATTGGACATTGACTAGCTCGAAATTGCCCGTACTGAGCAGATTTGTATCAAAGTGGTAATCTGTGAGCGGAGCTTGCCGACTCATCCGGTGAGCACCAATTACGTTTGTCAGCACTGCTTGCATTGCCTGACTAGAATTGGGTGCTACCTGACTACGGGACTCAGCAGCACCTCGACTTTGGCGACGACGATCGGCTGGTGTTTGTTCAATCTCGATCGTCCGTTGGTTCCGAGTTGTGACTCCGACAGAATTGAGCCGCGGCATTGATTTCACTTCCATCTTTTGTTGTTGCAAATTTTTATGCCTCACTTTCACACAATTCCCCAGCAACATCAATCAGACAATTGGCTTACCTGTCACATCTACACTTTCATTATATTTACACTATTCTTGCGTACTCACACATGTGACTGTATTTAGAACGTAGTCACTCAATCATTTAAATTAAACCTAGACCGAATCAAATTAATCCGGTTTTATGCCTTTTGTGTATAAAGTAATACAGTTAATTTATGTGACTTCTGGGGCTAGTCAAATGACCTATTGAGACCATGAATAGCGATTAGGGTACACTTTAGGCAACAGCGACAGCAATTACTAGCACTGAGACAATCCTAGCAACTCGAAGTTTGCCTAAACCCTAGTTGGTGGGCACCGATCGCCCTACAGATGGAACTAAGACAACTTCTTCCTGCAATTCGAGAATTATCATCCTCCGATCGACGATCGCTGCTACAGTTTTTGGCAACCGATTTAGTCAAAGAATCGGGGTTAACTCTATTGAATGACGATTCTCTTTCTCCAGAGGCTCCGCCAACGGATCTCAACGAGTCACGGGTTGCATGATTCTTTTGAAGCTGCTGCAATTTTAGCGACGGCTCTAGAAGAGAAAAAGGCGACTTTGCATGGCTGACAAGGTTAGAGTTGCATTTACGGAGGTAGATCCAAAACTTGGTGCATTGAGTACGTACGCTTCCATATTTACCAATTATCCTCACTTATCAAAACCAATCGCTCAGGGGATCGGGTTTGTTAGATACAGGCTCTAGTGTCAATGTATTGCCTTATGAAATGGGTTTGAGCTTAGAGCGATTGATGCGATCGATGTTGATGCCGACTTACTCATCAACTATCAAACAACACTGTTGTCATATAATTTTCTGCCCATTCCGTACCAAAAGCTTTTTCTAATACCCTGCGGGTTTTGTCATTTTGTTGTTGCTTAGTTGAATAATAATTTTGAGCGGTGACGATTTCGGCGCGTTCGGTAATACCGACAGGGATCGCTATGGCTGCTTGTTGACAGTGGAGCGTTAGCATCGCGATAACTCGATCGAGAAACCATTGCTCTTCTTCAGGTGTAGAAGGGCGCACGAAAAAGCAAAACTCTGAAAAAATATCCGCCCATTCGGGTAACTCACGGGGTTGGCTGAATGCTTGGGTAGGTAATTGGTGTAGGGGGATGCGATAGTTATCTGGTAATACCCGTTGAGCATTGAGCGGGGATAAATCGGCAATCGCTGCGCTGATCTGTCCGCGCCCAGCGACGATATCGGTACCAAACATCGGGAGGGCGTATTCAGGATGGGGAAACATTACACAGTGGAGAATGTCCAAATTCTTGCCGACTTGAGCGAGTTCGAGATGCAGTTTGCGGAATTGGGGGGTTTGGTAGCACTTATTTTCGATGACTAGTTTCTCTCCTTCCAATCGCCCTTCGACGTAGCCCAATTCTGAGGGGAGTTGATAGGGAGAGAGATCTAGGTGTTGCGCCCAGACGGTTTCGATCGCATTGGCAAGTTGCTCGATTAAGGTGTGTTGGCGCGATCGCAGTGACTGGGTACTAGTTTCCATCATAATTAATAGCCGATCCAAATTGTGACATCTCTCGATCTGTGGCGATGAAGCTAGCATATCGGATTCTCATCCTCAAAGGCTCCGCCAGAGAGATTGGTGCAGTTTACCCGTTCGCAAAACAACACATATCTATTCAATCTTAACAGATCGACTAAATAGCCCCAGCATTACTTCATCTTTATTTAGAGCGATTAATTTCGCAGCAACCACTTCTGACTATTGAGCCGGAGGATTACGCCTGAGACTAAGAGATCTAGAGTGATTTTGCGTTCGTCGATCAGGAAGGGTTCGATCGTGCTGGCTTTATTGCCACCATCGACACAGGAAATCGCGCGTTGACCTTGAATACTATCATCAAAGAAATAGACGTTAAATTGACGGCTACCTCGCTCCCAGCGACCGATGACTTGATTGCAATCTGGAGCAGTTTCAAAGCCCTTGATGGCGATTTTAGACCGCTCCAGATCGACCTGGAGATCGGTTACTCCTTTAGCAACTAAGGCTTGGGTAAGTGCGGGGAGATAGTCTTGTTGGATAAAGTCAATAAAGGGTTTTGCTTCAACTGCGGGGGGTTTTTCTTTCTTGGGTGGGACGGTTTTTTCGGCGGGCGTTTCTGCTCCACTAGGTGCAGGGGTGTCAGTTGCAGGTGCATCTGGAGCGGCTGGTTTGGCTTTTTTCCCTGCGGCTGTGACGGGAACTACATTTTCTGCGGATTCTTCTACCATATCGATCGCCTACACTGCCTTGTTCGAGTTTCAATTCAATTTTACCAAAAAGTAGGAGTTTAGAGCTTCCCATCTTTAGGCGGATTGCGATCGGGGCATAGATTTATACCCCGTCTCGATCACAACGCTGTCAACTGTCAACTGTCAACTGTCAACTGTCAACTGTTAAATGAATTAGCTACAAAACTCCACACCCATGCAGTAGTAAAACCTACTATCAGCACAAGGATGATTAATCCAGCGATGAGTAAGCCAATAAATAAGCGATCTGTTTTGGCACTGGGTGCGGGTGCTTGGGCATGACTTTCGACAATTTGCATATTCCGCAAGTTAGCTTTGGAAAACACATCAAATATATCTCCGAATACTGGTACCGCACCAACTACAGTATCGATCGCAATATTCGTCACCATCCGCATCAATGCGGCGCGGGGTAAGCCCATTTGTGCGGCTTCAATAACAATATAAGCAGATAATGCCGCACTGACGGTATCTCCACCACCAGGAATCAAGCCTAAAATGGGATCTAAACCGATCCGTCGTTTGGTTCCAGGAATGACGATTGCCCCATCGAGCAATTGACTCAACTGGCGCATCCGCTTTAATCGCGGCGCGTGGGAAAGGTGCAGCGCGCGTGTTAAATCGTTATTTTCTAGTCTGGCATCGTCCATAACTGCTTATCTGACAACATACTAAATACTCTAATATATCAATCCTAAATCAAATCCTTGGGGATCGATTGTGGTGCTCATGCGGCAGCAGCCCAACGCACCCTACATCGGCCCTTACCTAAAAAACCACTATCTAGTATCTACTAATGAGCATATCTAGAATTATTATTAGTTTATGTCTGGCTGGTATTATTGTCCTAAGTTGTGCGACTAAAGCGATCGCATTTTGTGGCTTCTACTCCCTTCCCACTCACGAAATAGACATCATAATTCACCATCCACCATCCACTATCCACCATTCACCCCCTACGCCAAATATCTATTTCTTGAGTGGGAAAGGAGTATGACGATACCAACTCGCCAATCGTGCAGGTGAAACTCCCATTAAATAACCAATAACTATCGCTTGATTGATTAACGTTGTTTGCCAGACTCCCCGCTGGAGCCAGCGACGCGCCGAAGTCACCACAGGCGCACTCAGGATCTCAATTTGCCCTCGGCGTTGCAATTGCCGGATTAGTTCAAAATCTTCCATAATCGGCATTTCTCTAAAACCGCCGAGTTCCCAAAATGTCTCCGCCCTCAGAAAAATTGCTTGATCGCCGTAGGGCATTTGTCGCCATTTCGATCGCCATGCTACCAGCCATTCGATCGATCGCAAACTCGGCAGCGGATCGTCGATTTGGAGCGAAAAAGCTCCAGCTATAGGGGCGAGTTTTTCTCTCTTTAGCGGTGGCTGCAAGGTCGATCGCACCATCGTCTCGAAGCCCAAGGGCAAAAAAGTATCCGCATGGAGAAACAGCAGGATTTCACCTGTTGCTGCCTTAGCTCCCACATTCATTTGATGGGCGCGTCCTTTTTCTGAAGAGATTACCTTCCCGCCCAATCCTTGCACGATCGATACTGTGTCATCGCTTGAACCTCCATCAACTAGGATTACTTCTACATTTGGCAGGGGATGAATATTAGCTAGTACCTGGGCGATTGTCCCCGCTTCATTCAGTGCGGGAATGACGATCGAGATTTTGGCTCCTAATCCCGCTTGTGCCAATAATGGTAAATCTTCTGGACGATCGATATCAGCAAGTGTAGGTAGATAACCGATTGATAAATTCAAAGAGTTGGCAATGTCGATCGTTTGTTGCAATACTCGATCGGTACCCCAATCGACATCGACAAATAATTCTGGCTGAGGCTGACGCATCCCAATTAGATAATAGCCCCCATCCAATGCCACTCCCAATACTAGATCGCGATCGAGCAAATATTCAAAAGCCTGTGCGAGTATATCCGCAGTTAATTTAGGACAATCCGTACCGATCAGAATTACTCGATCTGCTGACTGACAAGCAGATGCAATCGATCGATCCATCCGCACGCCCAGATCGCCTTCTCCTTGAGACTGATAAACTAAGTCTGTACCCAGCCAGTCTGCCATCTGTTGGCTGTCGCTCCCATCAAAATGTACCGCGATTGGCTGATACAGTTCTCGCGCTTTGCAAAGGGTAAATTCGGTCATCTGACGGTGAAACATTGCCGCAGATACAGCTCCCACAGCCGGAATCAATCGAGTTTTTACCGCACCTGGGGTAGGATAGCGCGTAAAGATAATTAAGAGCGTTGATGACATCAGAACCTATCGATCGGATTGACAATTTTCATGGTAATAAAATGATTTTGGGGGCTGTTTGACAAGCCTGATGGTACTGTAGATTCAGACACATTCTTCTCGGTTTCTGCTAACTGCTAGAGATTGAATACCAACTAATAATTATGAACGCTAGCGAACTATTTGAGAAAGGTGGCCCAGTCATGTGGCCGTTGTTTGGGCTATCGATTTTATCCATAGCGACTATTTTGGAGCGGTTATGGTTTTGGTTCAAAACGACTAGGAGAGAGGAAGAGCTAGTCGAGCGCGTACTAGAAGCCAGTGCCAATCATGAATGGGACACCGCCGCCCAAATCGCCAAACAAGAACGCAATCGCAAACCAATCGGTCGATTTCTCTATGCCCCACTCAAGCGGACAAATCCCGATCCTGAGACATTCAAACTCGCCCTAGAAGCCTCCGCCGAAGACGAATTAGCGACGATGCGAAAGGGTGACAAGATGCTGGAGTCAATTATTGCCCTCGCTCCTTTGCTCGGACTCTTAGGCACCGTACTCGGATTGATTCGCTCTCTAAACGGGATCAAATTAGGCGATCTAGGTACTTCGGCTGGCTCCAATGTAACACTAGGAATTAGTGAATCACTGATTACTACCGCTACAGGTATGGTAGTCGCGATCTTCAGTCTTGGTTTTTATCGGCTGTTTCAAGGACTAATTTCCGGTCAAATCAAGCTATTTAGAGGTGCGGGAAATCAGCTAGAACTACTCTACCGAGAGCATTGGCTCAATATTCAACGTAAATCTATCGACAATCTCGATTCAGATCCAGATTTATCCGGTAATCTTAGGCTTTAGCTTTTACAGAATTGTAGGGTGTGTTAGCGACAGCGTAACGCACCAGTTAGTTTTAATCGTAGTGGCGTGACCAGATTAAAACTGTGGGCATTTAAGGCATGAAAGTAACAATTAGTAATACTTCGACGAGATCTTTACCCACAATTTTAGTCTTGTCGTTCCAGTAGGGTGGGCATTGCCCACCATCTATATTTCAGCCAATCATCTATGTTTCTACTCCACACGATCGCAACTTTCGGACATTCTCACCCGAATTTCCCTTGGAGAATCGAATCTGGCAAGCCTAAAATAAATATATCTATCGATCGCCGATCGACAGCCGATAGATAATAGACAATTAGCTCATATCCTGCGGTAACTTGGCATCCAGATGTCAGTAGCAACACTACTCATCGCCAGTCCCGTAGCTAAACATATATTTAATTCTATTACGAGGTTTATTTGTGTCTCAACGTGTCATCGAAGTAGCAACTACCCAATCATTGCCAATCGTCACCGCGACATCTCAACGTCAGACTGGTGCCTACGCGCTGCTCGATAGTCTCCATCGTCATGGTGTCGAACATATCTTCGGCTATCCGGGTGGGGCGATCCTCCCCATCTATGACGAAATTTATCGATTTGAAGCCGCAGGCAAAGTCAAGCATATCCTCGTGCGTCACGAACAGGGTGCCGCTCATGCTGCCGACGGCTATGCCCGCGCTACAGGACAAGTAGGCGTGTGTTTTGCTACTTCTGGCCCTGGAGCTACAAACCTCGTTACAGGTATCGCCACTGCCCAAATGGACTCAATTCCGGTGGTAGTTGTCACCGGACAAGTCCCTAGTTACGTAATTGGTACCGATGCCTTTCAGGAAACAGATATCTACGGGATTACACTACCCATTGTCAAACATTCCTACGTCGTCCGCGACCCAGCAGACATGGCGCGAATCGTCGCAGAAGCGTTCTACATCGCCGCTTCCGGTCGTCCTGGGGTCGTCTTGATCGACATCCCCAAAGATATCGGGGCGCAGTTGTGCGACTATACCCCCGTCGCACCTGGGAGCGTCAAATTACCTGGCTACAAGCCCACAGTACGCGGCAATCCTCGCCAAATCAACCAAGCAGTCCAACTGATCGCCAAAAGTCGTCAACCACTACTCTACATTGGTGGCGGCACAATTTCGGCCAGTGCTCACGAACAAGTCCAGCAACTCGCCGAACTATTCCAAATCCCCGTTACTACTACCCTGATGGGGAAAGGTGCCTTTAATGAAATTCATCCCCTCTCAGTCGGGATGCTGGGGATGCACGGCACAGCTTATGCCAACTGGGCAGTAACTGATTGCGATCTACTCATCGCTGTCGGCGCGAGATTTGACGATCGAGTCACTGGTAAACTCGAAGAATTTGCGTCAGATGCCAAGGTGATCCACATCGACATCGATCCCGCCGAAGTCGGCAAAAATCGCACCCCAGATGTCCCCATCGTCGGCGATATCAAACAAGTCTTAATTCAACTGCTCCAGCGAGTACACGAACTAGGTTTAGGGCGAAATCCCGAACAGACCAGAGCTTGGCTCGAAACGATCGATGGTTGGCGCGTAGACAATCCCCTAGTTGCACCCAGCTACGAGGGCTTACTCGCACCCCAAGAAGTCATCGTCGAATGTCGTCGTCAAGCACCAGATGCTTACTACACCACCGATGTCGGTCAACATCAAATGTGGGCGGCGCAATTCCTCAATAATCTCCCCCGCCACTGGATTTCTAGTGCTGGATTGGGGACGATGGGATTTGGCGTACCCGCAGCAATGGGCGCGCAGATGGCACTCCCCCACGAGCAAGTGATCTGTATCAGCGGCGATGCCAGTTTCCAGATGAATCTTCAGGAACTCGGTACGCTCAAACAATACGGCTTGTGCGTCAAAATCGTCATCATCAATAATGGCTGGCAAGGGATGGTCAGACAGTGGCAAGAAGCTTTTTATGAGGAAAACTACTCTTCCTCGGAAATGGCACCCTCCCAGCCCGATTTCATGCTGTTAGCGCAGGCTTATGGGATTAAAGGGATGACCGTCAATAGTCGGGAAGACTTACCAGCAGCGATCGCCACCATGTTAGCCCACGATGGCCCCGTTTTACTCAATGCTCAAGTTAAGCGGAATGAAAACTGTTACCCAATGGTAGCAGCAGGTAAATCCAATGCCGAAATGTTGGGACTGGCTAAACCCAAACGATCGCAATCGGGGGCATTATCGATTCATTGTCGTAGTTGCGGGACGATTCATACCATAACTCACAAGTTCTGTCCCGAATGCGGTAGTCAGCAGTAAGAAATTAGGCGTTGCTGAATCGATGTATGAGAGAGGGGGACTGGGGGAAAGATGGGTTTGACAAATCCAGAATCATACCTTAAATCGGCAACGCCAGAAATTATTGAAGGGGCAATTCATGAATTGCGCCTTCTTTGTTTTTGAGATATTGAATTAGTTTGGAACAGTTGTAAATATATTTAGATCGAAAGAATTGTTATAACTGCACTCATGCGCGTAGATCTGCCATCGCCTCACGCCAATCATCATTTCCTTCCCACAATTCGCACAGTTCTGAATTGTCATCAAGGATTCGATCGATCGCTGCGGATGCTCTATTTATCAATAGATTTAATAACTCGATCGAATCGCCATTTTATCGATGAGTAATAAAAATCTGTAGGGGCATCCCCTTATGGGTGCCCTGTTAGTGCTGTAGGGGCATCCCCTTGTGGGTGCCCTGCTAGTGCGAAGCTAGGATCGTTGAGGGCGGGCATAAAGCCACGCTCCTACAGGAAATTTGACAATACAGAATGACCAAGCGAAATCGACTTTATGAGTCCTGTCTCGACGATCGTGTTCAGGAGCTACGCCAACGACGAAGTATTTGGGTCTGCTATCTGTAGTGTCTCCAACTGCTCAACCTGAAGGATTCTATGACTATCGATCTCATCAGATCGTCTCAACTTCCAATCGCATTCCTGCCTGCTTTAACCGTTCTACCAACACATCTCCCAATCCAGTCGCTGGAGTCAAAATCCCACCCCGTTGCACCCCTCCTGGCAGCCTGTCAACATCCACAGCCAAACACAATGCTGACTCGCACACAAATTTAACCGTAGCGCGATTGCCAGGATCGCCCGCATCGGCAATCAGCCCCCGTACCCGTTGCCCCTGGCTGCCCCATCCCAACAGTTCGCACCGAAACCAACCTTCATTCATCGTTTGCTCTGTCGGCCCGCTCCCAACTTGGGGGATAATTGATTCTAGGAGAGAGCGCAGCGGCGGGATCGCAATCGCCCCACCAATTACCGCCATACCCCCCACCATTGCCGCAGACTGAAGCCATGCCAAAGGCGGGTCGAATTTGAAGTATTCCTGGTAGCTAAAGTCAGTACCGTATGGTTCTTGCCATCGATCGAATAATGCCCAACTGCGGCGGACGATGCGCGTATTGACTACACCCATAAAAAATGGCGCAACCCAAGTCTCCATCTCGACATCGTACTGGGGAGCCGTAGGATCTCGATCTCTGTCTATATCTGTGGGGACAGATTCCGGCGGATTGAGTAGGAATGGATTGCTAACTAGATCGAGTTCGCCGCGATCGAAAATATTTAAGCCACTAGCCAACGTACCGCCATTAAAACCACCCGCCGCCTGATAATAAGCTTTGACTTGAGTACAGTCGGTACCCAGTTCGCGCTGGAGATAACGCACCAGCAAATAAGCACCCAAATCGGCAGGGACAGAATCAAAGCCACAACAGGGGATAATCCGCGTCCCGTCGGTGGCAGCTTGCAGATGATGTCGATCGATTAATCCCTTTACCCACGGCGTTTCGCCTGTAATATCGACATAATGGGTACGATATCGGACGCAAGCATCGACGATCGCATCGCCATACAGAGCAAACGGCCCAGCCGTATTTAACAATACCCGCGTCTGGGACACGATCGCGTCGATAGCAGCCAGATCTTGACTATCGGCGACGAGAATATCGACATTGATGCCCGCTTCTACCCTGACTGATTCTAACTTGTCGCGATCTCGACCCGCGATCGCCCACCGTACCTCATCGCCAGCACGTTCGGCAAAATACCGGACAGTTTGCTTACCCACAAAGCCACTGGCACCATACAGCACTACATCATAATTGGTTTCACGCATGACCTAACGATCGCCTCAATACTACTGTTCGCTTTATCCTTAACATCTACTTGGACGGGAATGTAAAACAGTCCCCACCTGCCATTAACGGTGTCGTCTCATTAGCAGCCGACAGCAATATCGGTAGCTCTTCCGCACTACATTTAGCAATGGGTAAGGAATACGCAATTTCAATGGCTGGATAATCGGTCGATATAGCCAATAATAAGCTTGTTTTAAGTGCCGCCATTTGAGGCAAGTGCCCTGATGTAAAAAGTCGGAGACATCCACGACGAATCCTCTGCCTCGATCCATCATTACATTCCGCCCATGTACATCGGAGGGATTTAGCCCTCGCTCACGCGCATCATCCAAGGCTCGATCGATATCTTCAATAACTTGCTGCGGAATACTTAATCCCTGTTGCACGCTGTCATAGAGAGTGGTTCCATGTAGCCGTTTGAGTACCAAGAAATTTGCGCCAGCATACAGACATTCCGAGAAAGCTGGATGAGTGCCGAGCCGCCGATACACCTCAGTTTCTTCTTCAAATCCAGCCATGCCTGGAGCATAAATTTTGACCACTTGTTGAGGATAGTCGGGATGAGAGAATACTGCGGCATAGTTACCAGCACCCAATTTTTGCCAGGGAATTGGTACTTGCTTTACCACCACTGGATTGTTGTGGGTAGAATTACTGTGGATTTGAATCTGTGGCAATAATTCTCGATCGATACACTGGACAAATTGGTGTAAGTGCGATCGATCGAACTCTGGATTTGCCGATCCGTTGATGTGAGGTGGGAGTATGGTCATAACCAATATATCGCCGCGCCTTAATTTATAATTCGTTAGTGTTTCCGTTCGGAAGTAGAATCGAGTCACCAGATAATTGCAATTGTGCGGCGACTTTTGGATCTGTCACGGGATAAATCGTCTCACTCGGTACGATTAATTTATTATAGTCGCCTATATTTTGATACTGCTCTCGGACGAATTCTGAGATATCCTCAACTGAAATTATCCACTCCCGCGCATACAACTCCAGCATTTTCCCCCGCAAACCCAATTGAATCGCTTTGCGCTCTAATTTGCCCCCAGTCGGGCTGTGGTCGGGATCCCATTGCAATCTGACGTTAGAATTGCTTACAGCGCGTTTCCAGTCTTTTTCGGTGGGGTAGAGATCGGGATTGTAACTAGAACGGACGGCGTTAGCTAAAATCGTATCGAAGGCTTCCTTTTTAATTTTAACTGCCAAAACGACCTCCTGACCCTCCTTTTGACCCCAGCCGGAGCGATACATTATCCACAGAAAATTCGGCTTAATCCAACTCATCCGATTCAGGCTGAAATGGTCGCCGCCGAAGTAGCCGTGAGTCGCTGCAAAATGCCCGATGGCGGGGCGATATGCCTGGTACACAATTACCCCTTCCTCATCAAACTGCGCTAGAATGTAACGACCGATTTTAGGCAGTCTAGTCTCTTGTTCTGTGTAGCTGGTGGTAATAAGCATGGATAATGAATTTGAACTGACAGCACCATTTCAACCTACTGGCGACCAACCTGCGGCGATCGCACAACTCGTGGCTGGGTTAAAATCCGAACAGCGGTTTCAGACTTTACTTGGGGCGACGGGTACGGGGAAAACATTTACGATCGCGGCGACGATCGCCCAACATCAGAAACCCACTTTAGTATTAGCTCATAATAAAACATTAGCCGCCCAATTATGTAACGAACTGCGGCAATTTTTTCAGCATAATGCCGTCGAGTATTTTGTTTCCTATTACGATTATTATCAGCCAGAGGCGTATATTGCCGTTAGCGATACTTTTATTGAAAAAGCATCGGCAATTAATGATGAAATCGATATGTTGCGACATTCAGCGACGCGATCTTTATTCGAGCATCGGCATGTAATTGTGGTAGCGTCGATTAGTTGTATCTATGGTTTGGGTACACCATCCGAATATCTCAAGGCGGCAATTCCGCTCAAAGTTGGGATGGAAATCGACCAGCGGGAGATGCTGAAACAGTTGGTTTCGGTGCAATATAGTCGGAATGATATCGACTTGAAGCGAGGTAACTTTCGGGTACGTGGGGATGTGGTTGAAATTGGTCCCGCTTACGAAGATCGGATCGTGCGGGTGGAATTTTTTGGTGATGAAATTGAAGCAATTCGCTATGTCGATCCGGTGACGGGTGAAATTCTCAATACAGTTAGCAGTTTAAATATCTATCCGGCGCGGCACTTTGTCACGCCTGAAGATACTTTACAAGATGCCTGTAATGATATCGATGATGAATTGAAAAAACGAATAGTAGAATTAGAAACCAATGGTAAATTAATTGAAGCTCAACGGATCGACCAACGGACGCGCTACGATTTGGAAATGTTGCGCGAAGTGGGTTTTTGTAATGGAGTGGAAAATTATTCTCGCCATTTAGCAAGACGTAATGCTGGCGATCCACCTGAATGTTTGATCGATTATTTTGCCGATGATTGGCTACTCGTCGTTGATGAATCTCACGTCACCGTTCCGCAAATTCGCGGGATGTATAATGGCGATCGAGCCAGAAAGCAAGTCCTCATCGAGCATGGGTTTCGATTGCCAAGCGCGGCAGATAATCGCCCCTTAAAGGCTGAGGAATTCTGGGAGAAGGTGAATCAATGTATTTTTGTTTCCGCGACCCCTGGAGCCTGGGAAATCGAAATCTCTGAGGATCGAATCGCCCAACAAATCATCCGTCCGACGGGGGTAATCGATCCCGAAATATTTGTCCGTCCGACGGAGGGACAAGTAGACGATCTATTAGGTGAAATTCGCGATCGAGTCAAGCGCGAAGAACGAGTTTTGATTACGACGCTCACTAAACGAATGGCTGAAGATCTGACTGAATACTTCCACGAGCGCAGTGTGCGGGTAAAATATCTCCATTCAGAAATTCAATCGATCGAACGAATTGAAATCATTCAAGGGCTGCGGAATGGGGAGTTTGATGTGTTAATTGGGGTGAACTTATTACGGGAAGGTTTGGATTTACCGGAAGTATCTTTAGTGGCGATTCTCGATGCGGATAAAGAAGGCTTCTTGCGTTCGACTCGATCGCTAATTCAAACAATCGGACGAGCAGCACGACACATTCGCGGACAAGCGATCTTATATGCAGATAAATTGACTGATAGCATGATCGCCGCGATCGATGAAACCGATCGTCGGCGTGGTATTCAATCCGCACATAATAAAGTAAATAATATCACGCCATACTCGATCGTCAAAACAGGTAATAACTCGATCCTCCAATTCCTCGATCTTTCACGCCGCTTGAATGCTCAACAATTGGAGACAGTTATCGCTCACGTTGATGAATTAACCCTCGAACAAATTCCCGATGCGATCGTCCAATTAGAAGCAGAAATGAAGGTAGCCGCGAAAGAATTGGAATTTGAGAAAGCGGCAACATTACGCGATCGTATCAAACAATTACGAACTAAATTAGTTGGTAATTCTTCAGGAATTAAGAACTAATAGTCGTAGTTGCGATCGGGTGTCGAATATTATTAAAATAACATCTTGCAATGCCTAGATCCTATTACTGCGACAACCCGAGGGTACCCACGAGGGGCACCCCTACAGTTTAATTGTGTAAAGGTGCCCCTTGTGGGTACCCAAAGATCTACGCTGGTACTAGGATTTAAATATTGGTGCAAGATATTATTAAAATTAGTTTGGCTATTTGGAGAGAACTAATGACTTTAATTACTGCTAAGTGGAGCTTGGATGATTACCACCAGATGATTGAATCGGGATTATTAGCCGAGCGATCTTTAGAACTAATTAATGGAGAAATTATTGAGATGTCACCAGAAGGTGTATCGCACTCCTTTTATTGCCGAGGTACAGCCAAATATCTCCGCTTGCTCCTGGGAAATCGCGCAGAAGTTAGCGAAGCTCATCCGATTACTCTACCTAATGACTCGGAGCCGGAGCCAGATATTGCTATTGTCAGAAGCCCCGATACTCTCTATCAAACTCGTCACCCGTTTCCAGAGGATATATTTTGGCTAATCGAGATCGCCAATAGTACTCTAGCCAAAGATTTGGGTGTAAAGAGAGAGCTGTATGCTCGGGCGGGTATCCCCGAATATTGGGTGATGAATTTGCAAACATCAGAATTAGTCATATTTAGAGATCTCATCGACAATAAATATCGATCTGAAATTTGTCTAAATGATGGGGATATTTCACCGCTAGCTTTTCCCGATCTTTCAATCGACATTTCACGATTATTTCGTTAGTATCGATCTTTAGATCGCGAATCAGATACCCTGGTGCGTTACGGCTGAAGCCTAACACACCCTACGCGAAAATGAGCTGTTCATTTAAGATCGCTATATAATATTGGTAAAAATTGACTATTCTACAATCTCAACTACTATAGCAATCTTAATTGAAAAGATATGTTGATGTAGGGTGTGTTGGGCTGCTGCCGCATGAGCACCAGTATTCTATAGCTATAGATCCTCATAAATTCGATCGACCTCAAAAGTAAAATTCACGCTCTTGAGTTCTACCACGTCCCCAGATTGATACGAACTCAATTCCCATTCACCTCCTTCGTTGAGTCGATACACATCCAACCCGATCGAATCGGTACTAACTAGAACATAGTCTTGTAAACTAGTCACTTGGCGATACGATGCAAACCGATAGCCTCGATTGTCAGCTTCGGTGCTAGGTGATAAAACTTCGACAATCAGGTAAGGATGAGTGATGAAATTATTAGCACTGCGATCTTGGACATCACCGCTAACGCTAACATCTGGATAGAGGAAAGAATTAGATTCCAATATTTGCACTTTGACATCGGCATCGAACACTCGACACACGCTAGATTGCAAATTATTTTGGAGCATACTGCTCAAGTTCGCAGTAATTCTTTCGTGCAGCGTTCGATCTGCGGAATCGTACTCGGCACTATCGCTAGTCATCGCTGAGATTCGACCATTAACGAACTCGTGACGCAACTCTTGTTGTGCCTCCCACTCCAGATATTCTAGTGGGGTAAACTGTGGAAAATGCTCATTTTCAGAAATTGTCAAGATCGAGTCAGTCGCTTGAGGTTTGAAAATTATCATACCACGAGTAATGTCTGCAAATTACTCTGTCAATATTACTGGTAATATCCATCTAATGAAGAAAAGATCGATCGAGAGCGAGCACAGCAGCTTGGCGATCGCTTCAAAGTAGATTTTACCAACTTTCAGGATGCCGAATAGATTTATTCAGAAAGAAAAATACTGAAATTTCCGATTGTTTAGGGCACTCTATAGATATCAGCGATTGGGCAACGCGATCGATATTTTTAGAGGTTGTAGTAAGATGACTAAATTTCTCATCGGCTTGGGGTCATTTGGCGGCACTATTGCGGGGAGTTATATTCCAACTTTGTGGGGTGAGGATTCATTCTCTCTAGCTGGGATTCTATTTAGTATTATTGGCGGGATTGTTGGGATTTTATTAGGATATCAATTAGCCAAACGGTTGGGTTATACCTGAAGATCGATCGCGCTTGACTTCCTCCCCTCCTGAATAGTTACCATTAGATAAAGGAGTTAGAGGATCGAAAATGCAAACTCGCAAACTTGGTGAAGGATTGGTAGTTTCTGCCTTGGGTTTGGGCTGTATGGGGATGTCAGGGGTGTATGGTGCTGCGGACGAACGAGCGGCGACAGATACCATTCATCAAGCGATCGATCTTGGTGTGACTTTTCTCGATACGGCTGATGCTTATGGCAAGGGGCACAATGAAACATTAATCGGTAAAGCAATTGCAGATCGTCGCGATCGGGTCGCGATTGCCACCAAATTTGGGCTGAGTGATGTCAGTCAGGGGGGATATACAGTCCCCGTCAATGGTCGCCCAGAGTACGTGAGATCGGCTTGTGAGGCAAGTTTACAACGGTTGGGAGTAGAGACGATCGACTTATACTATCAACATCGTGTCGATCCACATACACCGATCGAAGAAACAATCGGGGCGATGGCAGAATTAGTCAAAGAAGGTAAAGTGCGGTTTCTAGGACTCTCAGAGGCATCCGCAGCAACAATTCGCCGCGCTCATGCGGTGCATCCGATCGCCGCTTTGCAAAGCGAGTATTCGCTCTGGAGCCGCGATGTCGAGGCGGAAATCTTGCCGACTTGCCGCGAACTCCAGATCGGGTTTGTGCCTTGGAGTCCACTCGGACGGGGCTTTCTGACTGGGCAAGTCAAAACTTTTGATGATTTAGACGCAAATGATTGGCGACGCGTCTCACCGCGATTTCAGGGCGAGAATTTTGGGCGCAATTTGGATTTGGTGGCTCAGGTACAGGAAATGGCTGATGCTAAAAATTGTACTCCCGCTCAACTGGCGATCGCGTGGTTACTACAGCAAGGCGACGATATCGTGCCGATTCCTGGTACCAAGCGCGTTTCATATCTGCTCGATAACCTGGGCGCGTTGGATGTTAAATTAACAATGGCAGAACTCGATCGGATTGATACTATTCTCCCCCAAGGTGCCGCATCAGGCGATCGTTATCCCGCCTCGATGATGCAAATGGTCAATCTGTAATCATAACTCTAATTTATGCCCACAACTAGCACAGAATTTATCGGTTGGTTTGACTGGAGTACCGCACTCAGTACAAAACCGCTTTTGACTGGCGGTTGCGTCCATATTTAATTCCATGCTGCCCATTTTCATCGACATGGGCTGCATATTCATCTGCATATTCCCCATTTGCATCGGGGGCATCGGTTTGATGCCAGTGGAGGTAGAACTAGAACTAGTGCTAGTAGTAGATTGACTTGCGCCCTGACTGTGCAGATTAATACTATTACCCTGAATCTGAATCAGGGATGCGCCGCTGGGGGTGGTGACTTTGAGAATACCCCCCGTCGGAGTCATCGACATCTCAGGTGGTACCAGCCAAATACCTGTGGTGAAACTATTGCTCGTGCGCTGTTGCTGTCCTGCGCTAGTATGCAAAATAGTTACTACAGTTTGCGCTCCCTCATTGTCTACAGAGATCTGATGTCCGGTGCCTAATTCCCAGTGATATATCATAAGCTACTCGCAGATTGAACTAGTTGTAACGATCCATTGATTAGTCTAGGTTAATCGATCGATAGTATTTTCGATCGAACACTCCAAAAAGATCGTGTCACAATAGTAACAAACACCTGGTGAGTTGAATAGGTAAAGGTAAATCACAATGGTACTACTAACCGATCGGATTCAAAAACGTTTGACCATGCAGGTTGAGGATATTGGTGTCAATACGACCGCGATTCGCTCGTTGGATTGGGAGCGCGACAGGTTTGATATTGAATTTGGACTGCAAAATGGCACTACATACAACTCCTTTATCATTCGGGGCGATAAGCTGGCATTAGTAGATACCTCCCACGAAAAATTTCGGCAGTTGTACCTAGAAACGCTCAAGGGACAGATCGATCCTAGTCAGCTCGACTATTTGATTATCAGCCATACCGAACCCGATCATAGTGGCTTAGTGCGAGATGTATTGGCTCTAGCTCCTGATGTCACCATCGTGGGTAGTAAGGTGGCGATTCAATTCCTCGAAAACTTTGTCCATCAACCTTTTACCAAACTAATCGTTAAAAATGGTGATGTCTTAGACTTGGGACAGGGACATGAAATCGAATTTGTGATTGCGCCCAACTTGCATTGGCCCGATACGATCTTTAGCTTCGATCGCGCTACCCAGATCCTGTATACTTGCGATGCTTTTGGGATGCACTATTGCTCCGATGCGGTATTCGATGAAGACTTAGGCAAAATCGAGCCAGACTATCGATTCTATTATGAATGCTTGATGGCACCGAATGCGCGATCGGTATTATCCGCGCTCAAACGGATGGGCGAACTCCCCACCGTCGGGACAATTGCCACCGGACACGGCCCCCTATTGCGCCACAACGTCGGCGAACTCGTCCAACGGTATCAAGACTGGTCGCAACTCAAAGCCAAAGCAGAGACTAGCGTAGCCGTCTTCTACGTCGCCGATTATGGTTATAGCGATAGACTCTCCCAAGCATTGGCGCGGGGGATTACCAAAACAGGTGTCGCCGTCGAGATGATGGATCTCAAATCCGCCGACCCCCAAGAAGTCCAAGAACTAGTCGGACGGAGTGCAGGGATTGCGATCGGGATGCCACCAGGACACGGTAAAATTGCGGCATTAGCTCTAGCGGCGATCGGGACTATTCTCGTAGCAGCCAAAAATAAACAAACGATCGGGTTATTTGAATCCTACGGCGGCGACGATGAGCCTGTAGACCCCTTAGTCAGCAAATTTCGCGAAATCGGCGTGAGTATCGCTTTCCCCGCCATCCGCGTCAAAGAGACCCCCACCGAAGCGATTTATCAACAGTGCGAAGAAGCCGGAACCGACTTGGGGCAACTGCTGACCAAGGATAAAGCCATCAAACAGATGAAATCCCTAGATTCCGACCTCGACAAAGCCCTGGGACGAATTAGCGGTGGCTTGTATATTATCACCGCCAAAAAAGGAGACTTTAGTAGTGCGATGTTAGCCTCATGGGTGACACAGGCGAGCTTTGAACCATTGGGATTGACTATAGCAGTATCCAACGATCGAGCGATCGACTCATTGATGCAGGTCGGGGACAAATTTGTGTTGAATATGCTCGAAGAGGGGAATTATCAGACCCTAATGCGGCACTTTTTGAAACGATTTGCACCTGGGGCGGATCGGTTTGAAGGGGTGAAGACTCAAGCGGCGGAGAATGGTAGCCCGATTTTGCAAGATGCGTTGGCGTATATTGAGTGTGAGGTGGTGAGTCGGATGGCTTGCGGCGATCATCATGTGGTGTATGCGTCGGTGGATGCCGGACGGGTGGCGAAGGTGGAGGGGTTGACGGCGGTGCATCATCGGCGGGTGGGGAATCATTATTAGCGGCGGGGGATTGCTATTAGCTGCGGCGGGGTGTGAAGTTAGCACAGAGGAACACTGAGGTTTCACGGAGGAGGAGGAGGAGGAGGTGATTTGTGAGTAGCGGTGATTTGACGGGGAGGATTATTGGGTGTGCGATGCGGGTGCATACTGTTTTGGGGGCGGGTTTATTGGAATCTGCTTATGAGGCTTGTTTATGTTATGAGTTGCGGAAGGCTGGTTTGAAGGTAGAACAACAGAAACCAGTCCCACTTATTTATGAAGAAGTCAAACTTGAATGTGCATATCGGATGGACTTATTCGTCGAAAACCAAATCATCGTCGAACTCAAAGCCGTCGATACCCTCCACCCCATCCACACCACCCAACTCCTCACCTACCTCAGACTCTCCAACCATAAACTCGGACTCCTCATCAACTTCAACGTCCAACACCTCCGCGACGGCATCAAACGCGTAGCCAACTAACCCCTCCTCCGTGCCCCTCCGTGAAACCTCCGTGTACCTCTGTGATAACTACACACTAAAACTAAGCACCATGAAACGCGACCTCCAACCCTACCCCATCGCCACCGACACCACCGTCCTCCGTTCCCGCACCTGGGAGCGACTCAAATTTGAAATCGAGTACGGATTAGCTCGTGGTACCACCGCCAACTCCTTCATCATCAAAGGCGACACCAAAGCCCTCATCGACCCCCCTGGCTCCTCCTTTACCGACGTATTTATCACCGGATTGGACAAACGATTTAATGTCAAATTAATCAAATATGTCATCCTCGGACACATCAATCCCAATCGTGGTGAAACCCTCAAGAAGTTATTAGAGTTAGCACCGCAAATTACCTTTGTCTGTTCCAATCCCGCCGCGATCGCTCTTCCTGCTATTCTAGGACGAGAGGATCTCAAAATTATCGCGATTAAGGGTGGGGATTCGATCGATCTGGGTAAGGGACACGTCCTCAAGTTTATTCTCGCACCTACTCCCCGTTGGCCCGATCGATTATTAACTTACGATCCCAAAACTCAAATTCTCTACACTGATAAACTCTTCGGCTGTCATGTCTGCGGCGATCAAGTATTTGATGAGGGATGGGAATCTTACTCGGAGGATCGTCGCTATTATTTTGACTGTTTGATGGCTCCAGCAGCGAAACAAATTAGCTCGACTTTGGACAGGATTTCTGAGTATCCGATTAGTCTCTATGCTACCGGACATGGGCCACTGGTTAAGTATGGTTTGACTGAGTTGACCAATCTCTATCAACAGTGGAGTAAAGCACAGAGTAGTCAGTCACTCTCTGTCGCACTGATTTATGCTTCGGCTTATGGCAATACGGCGACGGTTGCTCAAGCGATCGCATCAGGAATTACTAAGGCTGGTGTGGGTGTAGAATCAATTAACTGTGAGTTTGTCGAACCTGCGGAAATTAAGGCAGCATTAGAACGATGTGCTGGGTTTATTATCGGTTCTCCTACGCTCGGCGGACACGCCCCGACACCGATTCAAACAGCTTTAGGTGTCATTTTATCATCTGCCCAGAAGACTAAATTAGCGGGGGTATTTGGCTCGTTTGGCTGGAGTGGGGAAGCGATCGATCTTTTAGAGACAAAGCTCAAAGATGCTGGCTACAAGCTCGGATTTGAACCGATTCGGGTGAAGTTTAAGCCGACGGAGATGACACTCAAACAATGCGAGGAGACCGGGACGGATTTTGCTCAAGCTATGAAGAAAGCCAAGAAAGCAAGTATTCCCAAAGCGAAGATCGGGGAAGCGACAACAGATCGCGTCGAGCAAGCTGTCGGGCGAATTGTCGGTTCGATGACGATTGTGACTACTCAGCAGGGCGATTTGTCCGGTGCAATGTTGGCTTCTTGGGTATCTCAAGCCACCTTTAATCCCCCTGGTTTAACTGTAGCAGTTGCCAAAGAACGCGCGATCGAATCGCTCATGCACCAGGATGGTAAGTTCGTCCTGAATATTCTCGAACAGGGCAAACATATCCCCCTGATGAAGCAATTTCTCAAACCATTTACACCTGGAGAAGATCGGTTTGTAGGTGTGAATATGGAGACAGCAAATAATGGTTGTCCCATTCTTACCGATAGTTTAGCCTATCTAGAATGCAATGTTCAAAGTCGAATGGAATGCGGCGATCATTGGTTGATTTATGCAACTATAGATACTGGAAAAGTATTCAATCCTACCGGAGTAACCGCAGTTCATCATCGCAAATCTGGTACCCACTATTAAGTTAATTGATAATTGATAATTGGGTTAGTTTCGGTGGGGATTTAAACCCCGAAGCCATAGCTTCTGTTCTTTGTTAAAGAGCAACCGGAGGAGGGTAACGCAAATCTAGCAATCCTAAATAAGAAGATAAGTTGATGTAGGGTGTGTTAAGCGCAAGCCGTAACGCACCAATATCGGCTCTCAGGTATCCGATTTAGAATCGCTACAGTATCATAAAATTAATGATTTTTAGTTACTCACTAATTCAATAGATATGATTTGCTTTCTAAGGCTCGATCGATTTGCCGAACTAAATCGATGGGGAGAAATGGTTTGGAGACGATCTCTACCACACCTAGTTCGGTTAATAACTTTTTGTCGGGTAGATGGCGGCTGGCTGTCAAGATCACGACTGGAATAGTTTCAGCAATCCGAAGATCGGATCGTAGGTGTCGTAAGAAAGTTAATCCGTCCATTTCTGGCATCATCATATCTAAAACGATCGCGTGTGGATAATTAGTAGAGATCCCATTTAACCCTTCTTGCCCTGATGCAGCAGTCAAAATTTCCCAACCTTTGAGTTTGTGCAGACACATTGATATGACTTCGCGGATATTTCGATCGTCATCGACAACTAAAATTCGTTTATCAATACTATTAAACAAATTTACTCGATTTTCAGTAAGTGGCTGTGAAGAGATAAAAACTTGTTCTGATTTCTCACTATAATTTACAATTTTAGGCTGTTTCTTGTGGAGGTAGTTGCTGCGCTGAATAATTTAGATCTAGCTCTGGCACAATCTTTACTTCATCAAAACTATCTTGTGCTGTTTTAGATTGTTTCAACGGTGATAGCGTAATGATGCCTAATGTGAGCAAGGGTAGTAAACATTCTACTACGTCGATTAATTTCTTGCGATGATGAATTGCTAAAGTGCGTAATGATTTAGTGCCATCTATTGATGAAATTAGATATTGTAGTTCAAGATCGTCATCAAAGTTGGAAATTTGTTCTGATTTTTGGACGATCGGGAATAAGCTAGGCGGATAACTAGCTAGTTCGCGTCTTTCCCACTCTTGCCATGCTTGAATCGTTTTAGTGAGCATGGGTTGAATCTCTAGCAATGGCAAAACTGACTTGAGTTGAGTACTATTGCTATTAACTGGAATCAGTTGGTAAGATAGCGAATCTCCGCGATTTTGGCTAAATTGAATGATATCGAATAAAACTTCTTGGACGGCACATTCTTGCGCTAATCGATTAGAATTTGAAAATATCTCTTGGGAATTGGTCGATTTAACCAATCGATCGAGTGGTACATTGAGCGAAGCTAGAGCTAAATTTCGCTTCCATCGATCGATCCGATCGAAATATCTCAGGGATGTAGTCAAAGTCAGTGCTGCACGGCTGACGGATCGCCACACTCCTTTAGCCGATTGTCCCTTTCCCCATGTCACTATTAACTAAAACTTGGGGCAAGGTATAAATATGCTAGGCTGATTTCTATAAAGTGCCCTAGTTCGATCGGTTTTTATTCATTGGCTGCGGTAAAGTCACAAAAAACGTACTACCATGTCCCCAGATGCTCTCTACCCAGATTCGACCTTGATGTTGCAAGACGATCGATTTGCAAATTGCCAATCCTAATCCGGTGCCACCTTTGTCGCGAGCATCAGAGCTATCTACCTGTTGAAATCGATCGAAAATGGTCTCTAGTTTGTGCTCGGGGATGCCACGTCCGCGATCTGTCACAGCGAAGCGGATCTGCTGCGATCGACTCTTGGCAACGAGTTGAACTGATGGAGAGCAATCGTCGAGCGGTTTTGCCTCGATCGATACAACCCCGCCTGGAGCCGAAAATTCGATCGCATTGCTGAGGAGATTGGTAAATATTTGGACGATGCGATCGGGTGATACCCAGATTTGAATGGGAGGACAATCTAGCTCTAGCCGCACTCCAGCAGCAATAGCACTGCTACTCATCACCTCGACGGATCTCTGGATGAGGGCTAGAGCATCACACCATTCTCGATCGAAGGAATTACTATCTGCTGTTAATTTTTCTAGATCGAGGATATCATTCACCATCCGCACGAGCCGTTCGGTTTCGCTCGCCGCGATCTGACTGTGGTTAATCCTTGCTGATAGTGTCCGAGATCGGATTGGATACACTCAGGATTGTAGATATAGGTATCGCGCACTGACTTCCAATCTGCGCCTACTGACTCGCAGATCGCCCTACCGCTCCAGTCAGATCCGAATTGATAGATAATTACCCGATCGGTTTGCAAGAACTGTCGTAATTCATCTACGGTGGTTTGGAGGATTTCTGACAGATCGAGCGATCGCCGAATCCGGCTCGTCATATCCATTACCAACCGTTGCTGCTCTAATTGGTTTTGCAAGATCTGTTGCGCTTGCTGTCGATCCGCGATATTTTGAGTCAGCACTTCCATCTGTCGCTGATTTTGCAGCGTGAGGGCGGCAACTTGACGGAGGAGTTCTCCCTGTTTGATGGCATTGTGCAACGATAGACGCAAGTTTTCAGTTGTTAATTGTGACTTACTCAGATACTGCTGGGCACCAGACTCGATCGCTTTTGTTGCTAAATTATCATCGTCATACCCAGTCAGCATCACCACAGGAAGATCTGGCTTATCAATTTGCTGCTGCAAGGCGTGGAGAAATTCCAGCCCATTCATGTCTGGCAGTAAATAATCTAGTAAAATCGCGTCGGGTTGAACGTTGCGGTATTGTCTCAATCCCTCTGCACCCGTTTCGGTTTCCAAGATCGTGTAAGTGTAGCGATTGTCTTGGTGTAGATAGTGACGCAGCAATTGGCGGTAGGTTAGTGAGTCCTCGACAATCAGAATGGTTCGGGATCGATCGTGGGTATTGCCGCTCTGATGGGGAATCGTATCCATATTAGACGTATAGAGGATAGCTATTTCATGGTTCCCACAAACTGAGCAGTTAGCGCAAGCCTCGCCCTCGATCGATCTAGCAGTCGCCAATGTAATTGGACGTTTTTTGATTGATGCCCGACAAGACACAATCGCTGTTCTAACAGCCTTGAGGATTGCTGAGATTTGATGTTCCGGCGACTTGTGAAGACACCGCGATTGTTGTCTGCTCTAAAATCCCTTGCTCGGAAGCCATAGTATATCCACATCTGAGCGAATTTTCTGGGATCGGGTATCGACTAGTCCCGTACCACTTCGTTGGCGGAGCCTCTCGGAACGAGAATCGAGAGACAACCTGTCGATCCACCATCCAGTGTCAAGACACTGGGAAGGAAGTAGAATAACTACTACCATCTGCTCGTTCGCTTCACCCGATCTTCAATAACTAATGATTCAGATCCATACCCAACCATTACAGGCTCAACAGTGGTTGGAGCGGTATCGCGGCAAATTGCCAGTATTTGCTTGTGTGTTGGGGTTTACAGATACTTGTCTGATTCCAGGGATTTCCGCAGCGGGTAAAACCCCTGAAGATCGTAAGTATACCGCGATCGCAGATGCCGAATTTTTGGCTGATGGGGTTAGTATACAGCCCGATTATCCGTTACCCCCATTGATTGCTGGTGCGTCGCCTGTCTATATTTCCCGCGCGATTGTCGCCGCGTTGGATCTACCTTTATATATCTTCAATGCTGGTTTACCCACACCGCCAACTGTCCCCCATCTAGATTTAGATGGAATCCCTGCGGCTTGTCTGACTACGGGTGCAGCATTACCTCTAGCTACTGTCGAGCGGCTTTATCAACACGGCTTGCTCTGGGGTGAAAAATTAGCCGCTGTTGCTGGTGCTGATAGTTACATCATCATCGGGGAATGTGTTGTCGGTGGTACGACTACCGCCCTGAGCGTACTGATGGGTTTGGGCATCGATGCTGTGGGCAAAGTAAATAGCAGTCATCCGGTTTGCAATCATCAGCAGAAAGCAGAGATCGTCAGTCGTGGATTAGCACACTTAAATTTACCCCTTTCGCCCTTAGAATTGGTAGCAGCCATCGGCGATCCGATGCAAATTGTCGTAGCTGGGATGGCGATCGCCGCCAGTCGAACCTGTGGTGTATTACTCGCTGGGGGGACGCAAATGTTGGCTGTAGCAGCTCTAATTCAAGCGATCGGGGTTGAGAAAGGTTTGGAAATTAACACGGCACAGATCGTCGTCGGGACGACTGCTTGGGTAGCTAACGATCGATCTGGGGCGACTGTCGCCCTAGCTCACTCGATCCCGCAGATCCCGCTCATCTCTACCCAGTTAAGTTTTGCCAATTCCCAATATCCCCAATTGCAAGTCTACGAGCAAGGATTTGTCAAAGAAGGAGTCGGTGCAGGGGGACTAGCGATCGCGGCTAGTCTATACAAAGAGTGGGGACAGAGCCAAATATTGGACTCGATCGAACAATTATTAGCAGCAAGTTTAGCGGCTGCTCGGTAGGGGTAATCGCTTACCACAGAGTACGGGTTTAAATCCCCCACCTAAAAGGTGGATTGTTTTTAGGGTCATTTCTGCTTGGTGGAACGCTTGGCACGAGGTTCCCGTCTATCGACACGTCTCGTCGTATCTCTTTCCCTTCGGGACGCTACGCGAACAGAGAGGCTACGCCAACGCCTACAGCAAAGGTTCCATCCGCTACATCCCCATCCTAAAAACCCAATTATCTGCAAGGTTGCGCTAAACCGTCGGGAAACTAGGGCGTGCGCGCATCCGCAATTATCAATTATCAATTAATTTAATCCAGATCGCCCAAATTCTCCAGTAATAATTCCACCTGTTCTCGCTGCTCGGACAAAAAATTCTCACACTGTTGCAAGGATTCCACCGCTACCGCAAACTGACTGAATACTTCCGTTAGCTCCAACTCGCCTCCTTCAATCGCCGCTAATATTTCCTCCACTCCTTCCACCGTTTGCTCGTAGTTCCATTTATGCTTTTTTGCCACCATCGATTTCAATTACCCTTAATTTTGCCTGACCTTGACCAAATTGAACCGACAATTCTGCCCCGATAACTAACACATCGGTAGCGCGGACGATCTCGCCATTATTTTGCCGTACTAGTGCGTAGCCCCGCTGCAATACCAAGCGCGGATCGAGGGCTTGACACCTTTCTCGCAGGTGTAATTGCTCTTTGTGTGCTGATTCCAATTTTCCAGCGATTGCGCGTCTGAGCCGTTGCTGAAGACCTTTGAGGCGATCTGCTTCTAGCTCCAATTGTCGATCGGGTTTGATGCGTTCGCACCTGATGCGTAATTGACTTAACTGGTTTTGTCGAGCGATGAGCACACTCCCAATCGTAGCGCGAACTCGATCGATTCGAGCCAAATGGTCGTCTACTAAATCTTCAATGTCGGGAACAACCATTATTGCTGCGGCTGTTGGTGTTGTCGCTCGAATATCAGCGGCTAGATCTGCTAGGGATTCATCCCGCTCGTGTCCGATTCCGGTAACGATGGGAATCGGACATTGGGCAATAGCTCGCACGACGATTTCACTATTGAAGCAGCTTAAATCCTCCGTTGCGCCACCACCTCTAGCTAGAATTAACACCTCCGCTCGACCGTCGAGGATGACTCGATCGATCGCCCTCTCGATCGAACTGGGTGCTGTTTCACCCTGAACCGTGGCTGGAGATAGCAATACTAATACCCCAGGATAGCGAGATAACAGCGTCTGCTGAATATCGCCCCAAGCCGCCGCCGTCGATGATGTGACAACCGCGATTGTCTGGGGGTGAGTGGGTAACGGTTGTTTTCGGTCTAAGTCGAATAAACCTTCTGCTGATAACCTGTGTCTAATCCGTTGCAATCGGAGGGCTTGTAATCCCTCACCCAGTGGTAGCACCTGCTGCACCTGAAACTGATATTTTCCATGTGGGGCATAAACGGAGATGTTGCCAAAGGCGAGTACCTGCGTCCCAACTTGGGGCTTTGTTGCCAACTCTGGAATTTGGGTCTTCCATACCACTGCGGGAAGAGCCGCTTTTCCCAACTTGTCTTTGAGGGTGAAGTAGATCCCAGATGGATGATGGCTGGCACTCGAAACTTCACCACTCACCCATACCTGTCGCAGTTGAGGAGTTGCAAGTAAAGCTTGTTCGATATATCTAGTCAATCGGTCGATGGAAATTGAATCTAGTGGATCTAAAGTATCGTCGATCGAATTATTTGGCATGATGCAGGAATCAATCTAATGAGAGCTTTTTTAGGTGATGATTTGAATCTATATCTATTGACTGATATTTTACTATAAAATTTAAATTTAATTCTGTCTAATTATAGATCGATCTGCCAAATAACTCACTTACTTATAGTGTGTAAAGCTGTAATAAGCCAAAGAAAAGTTAATTAAACATTAAGATAAATATATTCTAGATAATAACAAAAAATAAGACTTTCCTCACAAAATCCTCACAAATTTAGTTTATGGTAGAAGTTAATAAATTCGCATTATAAATTTATCGAATAGTTATTTTGATTGCCATCTGATATCGGAGTATTTTACTAAAAAAGCTTCGAGGTAGGTGCCAACTTAATAGGATCGTTTTTTCTTCGATAAGCAAGTCGTGAAGTCAAGAAGCTCGAACATCGGAGTAGTTTTAACCACTTTGAGTACGGGTAACTGATTGAGATATTCACCTGACATCGAGGACACAAACATTTGCCCTCTCATAGCGAAGCAGAAAAGGAGTCAAGATGAAAATATTGATGGTACTGACCTCACACGACCAGCTCGGCAATACAGGCAAAAAAACTGGTTTCTGGCTCGAAGAATTCGCCGCACCTTACTACACGTTTAAAGACGCAGGTGCGACTATTACCCTAGCGTCACCGCTGGGTGGACAGCCACCGATCGATCCCAAGAGCGATACCCCAGATACTCAGACTAGCGACACACAACGCTTCAAGGCAGATACCGCCGCCCAAAACGTGCTGGCGCACACGCTTAAATTAGGCGAGGTTGCTGCTGGTGATTTCGATGCTGTATTTTACCCTGGTGGACATGGCCCGCTCTGGGACTTGGCTGAAGACGTATCCTCAATCGCTTTAATTGAAGCCACATTAGCTGCGGGTAAACCAGTCACTTTGGTTTGTCATGCACCAGGAGTGCTGCGCCATGTCAAGGCAGCCAACGGCGATCCTGTGGTGCAAGGTAAATCTGTAGCAGGCTTCACCAATACCGAGGAGCAGGCAGCCGGACTGACCGAGATTGTTCCGTTCCTGGTCGAGGATATGCTCAAGCAAAACGGTGGAAATTATGCCAAAGTGGCTGACTGGCAGCCTTATGTCGTTAAAGATGGTCTGTTGATTACTGGCCAAAACCCCGCATCTTCTGAGCCAGCCGCCAAGGAATTGCTGAAACAGCTCAGTGCCACTGTACATCGCTAGCATCTACACATGAATGGTGCAAAGACTTTACCCAGTATCAACCGATTAGATCCAGAGGGCACACATGAATCTTAAATATATCTGCATACGATCGAACTCGAACAAATCCTCAGCTAATTCGATTTTGACAACTTACATATCAAGTATTTACTAAAAATCACAGAAAATAAAATGGAAAACTCAAATCGCACAATTCTCGTGACTGGTGCAACTGGACATCAAGGTAGCGCGGTAGCTCATCATCTGTTAAAACGCGGGAACTTCCAGGTTCGTGCCTTAGTGCGGGACAAACACAAACCCGCAGCTCAATCACTCCACCGATTGGGTGCAGAACTCTTCGTCGGCGATCTCAACCAGCAGGCATCACTCGAACACGCTTTGCAAGGTGTTTATGGCGTTTTTTCGATGCAGGGACTCAATGATGGCATCGAAGCCGAAATCCGTGAGGGCAAAGCGATTGTAGACGTTGCCAAAGCGTTGGGGATTGGGCATTTTGTCTATAGTTCGGTGGGAAGTGCGGAACGCAAAACTGGCGTACCACATTTTGATAGCAAGTTTCAAATCGAAGAATATGTCCGCGCTAGTGGCTTACCATATACAATTTTGCGTCCGGTGTTCTTCTTTTACAACTATGACGGGATGCGATCGATGGTTGAAACCGGAACGCTATCCCAACCACTCAGTCCCGATACCAAATTGCAACAACTATCCGAAGAAGATTATGGGGAAATGGTATCCGAGGTATTCGCTCGGTTCACAGATTTTGCCAATCGCGAAATCGAAGTTGCCAGCGGGGAGATGACGATGCCAGAAGTTGCGGCGGCATTTACCCGCGTTTTAGGCAAAAATGTCGCCTACCAACAAATCCCATTTGAAGCGTTCGAGCAGCAAGCTGGGGCGGAAATGACCGCGATGTATCGCTGGTTTGAGAACGTCGGTTACGGCGCAGATTTGGCACAGTTGAAACGCGATCTGCCCGCACCGACTGACTTTGAATCCTATTTGCGCGAGCATGACTGGGTAAAACAAGCCGCTTGAGTCGTTGGGGTATAAATCCCTATCCTAATCACAACGCTGTCAACTGTTAACCTTCCTTAACCTAAATATTGGGCTGCATTTTAGCAAAGTAATACACCATTAATATCATCTAGTATTTGGGATTTTATCTTTTGGCGACTACTAGGTGGTGTCGCCGTTGGGTTTGCTAGTGTAATTGTGCCAGCTTACATTGCCGAATGTTCGCCCGCTGCGATGCGGGGAAGGCTGGGATCGCTTCAGCAGTTGGCGATCGTTTTAGGCATCTTTATTGCTCTGTTGAGCGATTACTTTATTGCGGTCTCAGCAGGTTCCGCAGAGCTACCTTTTTTGTTTGGAATCGCTGCTTGGCGGTGGATGTTTTTAACGGCAACTTTACCTGCTGTGGTTTACGGAATGGCTGTATTAAATATTCCTGAATCTCCTCGCTATCTGGTCGCACAAGGTAAAGAGCAAGCAGCTTCTACTGTTCTTGCCAAGATTTTTGATGGCGACGTGGCAGCCAAAATCGCAGAGATTCGGCAAACTGTCTCTCAGGAGCGCAAGCCTAATTTGTCCGATCTGGTTGGGGCAAATGGTAGGCTGCTACCAATTGTTTGGGTGGGAATCGGTCTGTCTGTCTTGCAGCAATTTGTGGGGATTAACGTAATTTTTTACTACAGCAGCGTTTTGTGGCGGGCAGTTGGTTTTTCCGAGCAGGATTCTTTAAAGCTGACGGTGATTACAGGTGCAGTTAACATCGTTACCACACTAATTGCAATTGTTTTTGTCGATAAGTTCGGTCGCAAACCTTTACTGTTATTGGGATCGATCGGCATGACTTTAACATTGGGTACATTGACCACCACGTTTAGAAACGCAGCCTTAGATGCCGCTGGCAATCCAGTGCTCGTTGGCTCTGCTGGCTTAACTGCGCTTTTGGCTGCCAACCTCTACGTCTTTTGCTTTGGATTCTCTTGGGGGCCTGTCGTTTGGGTGCTTTTGGGCGAAATGTTTAATAGACCTGTTGCGGAATAACCCCCAAAAAGCCTCAAACTTGGCTTGGAGCAAGTCTTTAAGCGTTTCTATCCTGAGAATTCTCAAACTTAGTCTGTGTAAGAATTCCAGCGATTCTAAGCACTATTTCGCAACAGGTCTAATAACAATCTGCGGACATCCGCTTTATCTGTGGCGGCTGCTGCACAATGGATCGCAAATTTTATTGTCTCAACCACCTTCCCGCCGCTGTTGCAATACTTTGGATTAGGTGCAACCTATGGTCTTTACACTATAGCAGCCGCAATATCAATCTTTTTTGTGGCCTTTTTTATTAAGGAAACTAAGGGAATAGAACTAGAGCAAATGTAATTTTTTCCCGTCAATATCTCTAACTTAGTGCATGGAGTCTATGACGATGTGCCTGGGGTTTATACCGAGCTAGCAAATTGTCCTGATTGGCTGTCATTAACGATCGTGGTCAACGGAGACAGAAAAGCAAGCACAAGGGAGTTGGTGGAAAATAGCTAAAAAAGGCGTTCTCTAGAGGTGACGCACTTCGATCGGAAGACGATATTGTAATTGTATTAGAAGCGATCGAGTCACTAAGACCGATCGCTTTTTCTATCAGGGGCAACAGGAATACCCGTTGAAAACAGATCGCCTGTGAGCAATCCGCTAAGGCTTGGTCGATCGAGAAATATGGATATACTTAGGAATAAGGAATAATGGGCTAAAAACTCATTTCCTTATTCCTTATTCCTAACTTACCGCTGACAAATTATCAGGCATACAAACATTCGTACCGCCTAAACCACAATAACCACCTGGATTCTTGGCTAGATACTGCTGGTGATAAGCTTCGGCATAGTAAAATTCTGGTGCAGCGATAATTTCGGTCGTAATCTCCTTATGCCCTGCACTGTCGAGAGCCGATTGATAAGCTACTTTAGAAGCCTGGGCTAGTTGAATTTGAGCATCGGAGTAGCAATAGATACCCGATCGATATTGAGTACCTGCATCGTTACCTTGGCGCATTCCTTGAGTAGGATTGTGGTTTTCCCAGAAGGCTTTGAGCAGTTGTTGATAAGTGATAACTTCAGGATCGAATACCACCAGTACGACTTCATTATGCCCCGTCGCACCACTGCAAACCTCTTGATAGGTAGGATTTGGGGTATTTCCGGCGGCATAGCCGACAGCGGTAATATACACGCCTGCTGGAAGTTGCCAAAATTTACGTTCGGCACCCCAGAAACAACCCATCCCAAACATGGCTTTTTCCATCCGATCGGGATATGGTGGGGTGAAGGGATTACCATTCACATAATGTTTGGCAGGGAGAGCCATTTTTTCGGATCTTCCAGGTAATGCGTCTGCTGGAGATGGGATGGTTGGTTTTTTTCCACCGAAGAGGTTAGATAGCATAATTTTAGTTAATTTAGGTTGTCGTCACCAACTGCTTTACAGCCCAAATAGTCTGCATAGATCGGGCAAGCATCTAGTCTATTCACTCTAACGCATCTGCTTCCCTACAGAAGATGAGGATCGAGCCTTGAAAATACGACTTGACAACCTCATCGTCTATACCTCGTCGGGACATTGACTATCCCTGACGATACGAGGTACCGCAGTTAAATTTTTTCCAACCCCTAATCCCTAATCCCTGTCCCCTCACCCCTAACCTAACCCTATGGGTAAAAATGACATCAAAGAATCTAGTCTGTTGCATCAACGCTTGAAAACTGCGTTGCACGATGGGATCAAGGTTTGGTTTGAAACCTGCGACAAAAGTTACTTTGGTGTGCCGATTGGACTCGATCGAGATTTTGTGGAAGTATTAATTTTAGTCCCAGGTAGTGAGGAGGATTCGACGGAATATATTTTCCAACGAGTAACCTGGGTAGTGCGATTATCTTCGATTTCGGCGATCGCCTACCCTTCAGAATACTGGTCTACCGATCGCTTGGATAGTCTCTTAAATAAATCCCCACTGAGTACAGATAGTTGAGCTTAACTTATCACTGATGCACCTACTTCGACCATGGAGGTGCTCCCGCAAATTGTCAAAGCTTGAGGTTTACGGCTTATGCCGTGAACCTCAAGCTTCATCGCGTTCTGCCCGAACAGATTTCCCATAGTGAGTCGCGATAAGTTTTTTGTCTTTCCTCAATAACAGCGATTGGGTAGAAATAAAAAGTGTCAATTAGATTAGTCTTCCTAATGGGTTCGCCATTGCTCTAACTCTCCTTGGATTCTCCATCTTTTATTCCTACCCCTACCGTTTATTTGCTAAGAATTAATTACGCTCAGTATAAGCGATCGTTTCACCCGCTCGATCGCTCGGATTGGGTTTGTCAGTGGCAATGCCTGGAGTTGCCAAGTTTTGAGCTTGAGCGGTTTTGAGTGTACCATGCAGGCGTGGATCGGGTTGAGGCAGTTCTGGTTCAGGCCCTAAAGGTTGAGGATGCGCTACATATTCAAACTCTCCCTTACCATCTGGTGCAGTGCCCTTCGCCCAGCGACCCTGTGCGCTTTCTTCTCCTTCAGAGTGATTCAAGAACTGATAAGCGTGCTCCTTCTTGCCATATTCATAGGCAATTTTGGGCACAACCATTTCCTCAAATCCTTCGCTCTGCAAGTCTTCGATCGCCGCCAGCCACTGATTTTGGTGCATGGTATCACGAGCAATCATAAAACTGAGGTGATCTTTCACACCTGGGTCATCTGTCATCTCGTATAGCCGTACCGCCTGCCTCAATCCCTGAGATTCGGCGTGGAGGTTGGAACGAAAATCAGCGAGCAAGTTACCGCTGGCAATAATAAAGCGACCATTCCACGGAAACCCAACACTGTCAGACGGCGTAGCACCACCACCTGAGACGATCGCATGTTGCGGGTTCATCGCTGCTGCCATAATGACATCTCGCGCATTCTCCCCTCCCCTTACCGCACCCACAACAGGGTCTTTTGCACCATTTTCTTGTTCTTTAATCGGTGCTTTATCGAGTAAATGTGCGATCGTGGTCGCCAACATCTCGACTTGACCAATTTCTTCAGTACCGATGTCTAGCAGCATATCGCGATATTTAGCTGGCCCGCGACAATTCCAGCCCTGAAATAAGTACTGCATCATCACTGTCATTTCACCAAAGCTACCTCCCACAAGTTCTTGTAATTTCTTGGCGTACACTGCATCGGGTTTGGTGGGCGGCTTGACACTCCCCGCACTCGGTTCGGTTTCGCATTCGCTCACTCGAACCTGAAAGTACGGGGATTCTTGACTAAGACCACAAAGGGACTCTCAAAGGGGCTGACAATGACCCTCTACTGACTCCACTAAGATCTAGTCCCAGTATTGCCGCTACTTTTCTACCGATATTCGCACCGCCGTTACAGTCTGCGTTCAACAACCAGCCTTGAGCCGTTCTGTACAATCCGCGCTTAATTCGTTTTCCACTGGGTCGCCACCCTTCGGGTTTTCCACCGAAATTAGGTAGCAGATCGAGATCGACGAATGAAGCTTTAGATGAATACGACTCCTCTGTTTCTACAAATCGAATCCCATGCTGTTCGCACAGTTGGGCAATACGATCTTTAAGTCTGCCAGTGGGAATCTGCACAAACTTTTGATTGGTCTTCGCCCCCATGTTGGCAGCGGCGCGGTTCAACCGCAACGCACCATTTTTCATGCCAATATTCCAACCAAAGACAACAGTACCTAGTTTGTTATCCAAGCAATGATCGAGTACTTTTCTGGCGGCTTTGTTGATGGCATCTCGCATCGTCCGGTTACGATTTTCAGTTAACCGTTCTAGTCGCTTAGACCAATATCCGTTAGCCTTATCTTTCATCAAAAATGCAACACGTTTGTTGTAACCTTGATTGATTGATTTAAGATGCAAGCCATCAATGATAAAACTAGTCCCAGCATTGCTAACGCAGGTTAACCAGTTATTCATTCCGTGGTCGATCATCAACGCTTTGGACGGATCTACATCTGTCTGGACATCTTCAGTTTTGTAGACTAACTCCAAATAAAAGCAACCATTTCTAGGTAGGATTCGATACTCTCTAATTGCTTTATAGTCTAAGTTTGTAGGCATTGGCATATAAAAAGCATCTAATCCAAACCATGCTTTGACCTTGCTGCCTAATGGGAACTTCAACAGCCCATCTTTGAGCTTGACCGAACGCCCTGTATAGGTTACTAAAGCTAAACCACCTTGTCGATAACTGGGTAATTTAGGTCTTTGAGTTACCGTCCCTTTCTTAATACCTTTCAATAGTCCAATATAGGACTTAAAGGACTCAGCAACAGTAGTTAAAATCTGTTGAGCAGTATCCGAATAGAATGCCTTGTAATGTATATTCTGATTGTCTGTACCTAGTACTTTATGCAGTTCCGCACGGTTAGGAATTTTGCCAGTCTTAAAAAAGATTTGACGGGAATAATAGACTCCGCAGTTGATTAACTTAGAAGCTTCACCACACAGAAACTCTAGTATTCCCCTAAGCTCGTTGTCTGGACTGATTAGATTTTGTTGACATCCATATCCCACAGGTACCTCTCTGTGTTGATAACTTTGTTGATTTCTCAGATGCAATAACATAAGAATGTAGATTAATGCAACCAATCGACAATAAAAAACACATCTTACGAGTACCGACATTACAACCACTCAGTAGGGTTGGCAGTCGTTCATTTAGTCTGGATACCCAAACGGCGGCGAAAAGTTCTAATTGGGGATGTCAAGACCCGACTGATTCAAATATTTCAAGAGTTGGCAATTGAGAAAGAGTGGGCAATCAGAGCCTTAGAAGTCGCACCAGACCATATCCACTTATTTGTTGAAGTTCATCCAACAGATGCAATCAACCAAGTAGTAAAGGCATTTAAAGGGCGTTCTAGCAACTACCTTAGAAAGGAATTCGAGCATCTGAAAAAAATGCCGTCACTATGGACTAACAGTTATTTCTTTTCGACAGCAGGGAATGTCTCAGCAGACACAATAGAACGGTATATCAACGATCCGCATCATGGGTAACTTAGGTAAGCTTAGGTTTTGTAGGCGGTTAAAACCGCTCGTGTCGTCGTTCCTCGGTTATGTCGTTTTAAATTACCACAAGCTTTAGATAGCAATGTTTTTACGCTGTAGATAAATTCTACAGCGTTTTAGTCCTAATCTTAAAAACTATTCTACTGGAAGATTTAGTGTAGCGCGAACACGATCTTGAAACGCTGTTAAGCCACCGCGAGTCTGCCAGTGTTCTTTAAATTTGGGCATATCCAGAGACATGACATTACCCCCTTCCAAGTGAAGCTGATAATCAAACAGTTCATTGGCTCTTACAGATTCGGGAAGATCATTCCAATCAATTACCCAAAGCACTTCCACAATTCGGTAGATATTAAAGTCACCTTCCGATTTTTCCCGTTCTGCCTTATGGTCGTGAACTTCGACAAGGTGAGTAACATAACCATGCTGTCTGAGTAAAATTAGATCTTCCCGCTGAGGGTTGTTGGCATTGTGTTCACTATCTTTCGACCACGCTAACTTAAAGAGATTTCCAGGTTTGAATGATTGATAAGCCCACGGCTCTGTCCCCCTTGGGTCTATATTCTTCGTCCACTTCAGATTTTGTAAGGTCATATATTTGTCTTCAAGGTTCCGTGATTCTTTTTAGCTGAAAATATTGGGAGTTATCCCTTATTACTAAACATACCCACCGTAGGCTCAAACGCCACCTGACAAGTCCCCGTAGCTCCATTCCGATTCTTAGCCACATTAATCTCCATCAGCCCCCTAGCCGCCGTCTGAGCGTCATAGTACTCCTCTCGGTAAAGCAACAATCCAACATCCATATCCTGTTCGATATCCCCACTGTCTTTAATATCAGCCATCCCAGGACGCTTATTAGACTGACTCTCTACGCCTCTAT
>ENA-OFCF01000097-OFCF01000097.1-metagenomes-genome-assembly--contig:-NODE-97-length-43694-cov-18.397649_pt1 | contig 43694 bp, 26 predicted proteins | sample MGYA00153387_OFCF01 | MGnify analysis MGYA00153387 | reverse complement strand
GGTCCATGGGGTTCAGACCAGCGGCAACGTACTTGCTGCCTTCGCGCACGATGGCCTGGGCCAGCACGGTAGCAGTTGTCGTGCCGTCACCAGCGATATCGTTGGTCTTGGAGGCCACTTCCTTGACGAGCTGAGCGCCCATGTTCTGCAGCTTGTCCTTCAGCTCGATTTCCTTGGCCACGGACACACCGTCCTTGGTCACGGTAGGGGCGCCGAACGAACGCTCCAGTACAACGTTGCGGCCTTTAGGGCCCAGAGTCACCTTGACTGCGTTGGCCAGAATGTTCACGCCTTCAACCATGCGAGCGCGGGCTTCACCACCAAATACTACGTCTTTTGCTGCCATTTTTGGCTCCTACAAATTGGGTTCAATTTAACCGCAAGTTCTTGTAAATAAAGAGCTTGCAGCTATGAATTTGAAAGTTGGAAAGAAGCGAGAAAATTACTTCTCAACGACTGCAAACAAGTCGTCTTCCTTCATCACCAGCAGTTCGTCGCCGTTGACCTTCACGGTCTGGCCGCTGTACTTGCCGAACAGAACGCGGTCACCGACCTTCACGTTCAGAGCGATTTGCTCGCCCTTGTCGTTACGCTTGCCAGGGCCCACAGCCAGCACTTCGCCTTGATCAGGCTTTTCAGCAGCGTTGTCAGGGATATAGATGCCCGAAGCGGTCTTGGTTTCGTTCTCAAGGCGCTTGACGATTACGCGGTCGTGCAAAGGACGCAGGTTCATAACATCTCCTAGATATCAATCAACAAGGTGAATAGATCTAAAACCCTGCCAAGGCAGGATTGGTTCTAACTGGTGAGGAGTTGGTGCTGTTAGCACTCAACACCATCGAGTGCTAATAATAAGGGAAATTTTTTTGCTTTCAAGGGGTAGGCCTTCACACAAAGTTGTAACTGCCCCGTTGTGCTGAGGAAAGTCACTGCATTTTCTTTTTGCCCGGACGCGAAGGTGTGAGCGCAGGCCTGTCAGGGCAGCCAAGACAGCGTTAGAAGCAAGGCTTGAAGGCTGGTGGTCAGCCCTCCCTGAGGCCCTAAAGTCTCGAAGCCACGTGAGGTTGAACTTACCCAGCAAGTCACTGCTTGCCAGATAGTGAATCGATGCCTCATCTTCTCGGAGACTGCATACGAATCTATTGCGCCAGCGTATAGGCTGTCTTCACAGTGGTGTAGAACTCCTGGGCATAGCGGCCCTGCTCGCGCGGGCCGTAGCTTGAGCCCTTGCGTCCGCCAAACGGCACGTGGTAGTCCACCCCCGCGGTGGGCAGGTTGACCATGACCATGCCGGCCTGGCTGTGGCGCTTGAAGTGCGTGGCGTGCTTGAGGCTGGTGGTGGCAATGCCGGCCGACAGGCCAAACGGCGTGTCGTTGGCCATGGCCAGGGCTTCTTCGTAGTCCTTGACGCGGATCACGCTGACCACGGGGCCGAAGACTTCCTCGCGGTTGATGCGCATGCCCGCTTCACTGTCCACGAACAGCGTGGGCGCCATGTAGTAGCCCTGCTTGCCGCTGCCTGTGTGGCAGGCGATGCGGGCACCGCCAGCGGCCAGGCGCGCGCCTTCGGCCTTGGCGATTTCCACGTAGCTCAGGTCCTGCTCCAGCTGGGCCTGGCTGACCACGGGGCCCATGTCGGTGCCGGCGGCGCGTGCATCGCCCACCTTGATGCGCGCCATGCGCGCCTGCAGGGCCTCGATGAAGGCCGGGTAGATCCTGTCGGTGACGATCAGGCGGCTCGATGCCGTACAGCGCTGGCCCGTGGAGTAGAAGCCGCTTTGCGCGGACAGCTCCACGGCCTGGGCGAGATCAGCGTCGTCCAGCACGATCTGGGGGTTCTTGCCGCCCATCTCCAGCTGCACCTTCTTGCCCGAAGCCACGCAGGCTGCCGCGATGCCGCGGCCCACGCCCGTCGAGCCCGTGAAGCTGATGGCCGCCACATCGGCGTGGTTGACCAGGGCTTCGCCGATCACGCGGCCCGGGCCCATGACCAGGTTGAAGACACCGGCGGGGATGCCCGAGCGGTGGATGATGTCGGCCAGGGCCCAGGCGCTGCCGGGCACCAGATCGGCGGGCTTGAGCACCACGCAGCAGCCGTTGGCCAGGGCCGGGGCGATCTTCCAGGCGGGGATGGCGATGGGGAAGTTCCAGGGCGTGATCAGGCCGACCACGCCAATCGGCTCGCGCGTGATCTCCACGCCGATGCCGGGGCGCACCGAAGGCACGGTCTCCCCCGTCAGGCGCAGGCATTCGCCGGCAAAGAACTTGAAGATCTGGCCGGCGCGGCCAACTTCGCCAATGGCTTCGGGCAGAGCCTTGCCTTCTTCGCGGGCCAGCAGCTCGCCGAGCTCGGCCTTGCGCGCCAGGATCTCCGTGCCTATCTTGTCCAAGGCGTCGGAGCGCGCCTGGATGCCCGAGGTGGACCAGGCGGGAAACGCAGCAGCGGCAGCGGCCACGGCGGCCTGTACATCGGATGCACCGCCCTGGGCGTACTCGCCGATCACATCGGACAGGTCGCTGGGGTTGGTGTTGGGGCAGTAGCTGTCAGCAGCCGTCCACCGGCCGTTAATCAGGTTGTGGTGTGGGGTCATGAATATGCTCTTGATAAAGGAGCTTGCTACGACCGTTACTTATGGATATCAGAATGAAAAGTATCTGAATTCCTTAATCAACAAGCGCTAACAGCTCCTGTATTAATAGTCGTCTTAACGGGCCCAGCGCAGCACCAGCGGATCCAGCCGGCGTGCGATGTCCAGCAGTTGGCGCCGCACCTCGGGATGCATGGGTGGCCAGGGCGAGCGCGGCGCGTCGCAGGCGATCACGCCGCCCTCCTTCATCAGCGCCTTGGCGGCCAGAAAACCGGCCTGGCGGTTTTCGTGGTTGATCAGCGGCAGCCAGCGCTGGTACAGCTCGAAGGCCTTGTCCTTGTCGCCTGCGCGGTGCGCCTCGATGATGGGGCGTATGCCGTCGGCAAAGCCGCCGCCGGTCATGGCGCCGGTCGCGCCGGCCTCCAGGTCGGCCAGCAGGGTGATGGCTTCCTCGCCGTCCCAAGGGCCTTCGATGGCTTCACCGCCCAGGGCGATCAACTCGCGCAGCTTGCTGGCCGCACCCGCAGTTTCCATCTTGAAGTAGCTGACCTGCGCTATCTCTTTGGCCATGCGGGCCAGAAAGGCGGGCGGCAGTGGCGTGCCAGCGGCCGGGGCGTCCTGGACCATGATGGGGATGTCGATGGCGTCGGACACGCCCTGGTAGAAGGCCTGCACCTGGGCTTCGCCGAAGCGGAAAGTGGCGCCGTGGTAGGGCGGCATGACCATGACCATGGCGGCGCCCATGTCCTGTGCGCGGCGGCTGCGCTCGGCGCAGACCTTGGTACTGGTGTGGGTGGTGGTCACGATCACGGGCACGCGGCCGGCCACATGCTCCAGCGCCGTGCGCGTGAGGATTTCGCGCTCCTCATCGCCCAGCAGGAACTGCTCGGAGTAGTTGGCCAGGATGCACAGGCCGTCCACGCCCGAGTCGATCATGAAGTCCAGGCAGCGCTTCTGGCTGGCCAGGTCCAGCGTGCCGTCCTCGTGGAAGGTGGTGGGCACGACGGGGAAAATGCCCCGGTAACGGGGATTGGAGAGTCCGGGCATGCTGCGTCTCCTTAATCGGTGATCTGGAACTGGTCGAGGTATTCGGTCTTGAGCGTGAGACCCAGGCCCGGTACGTCGTCGCGCAGTTGCAGGAATCCGTTGTCGGCAATCGGTTCGCCGTCGAAGATGTACCAGAACAGCTCGTTGCCCACTTCCACGTCGAAGATGGGGAAGTACTCGGCCATGGGCGAGGCCAGCGTGCTCATGGTCAGATGGTAGTTGTGCATCTGGCCGGCATGCGGGATCACGGGCACGGAATAGGCCTCGCACAGGGCATTGATCTTGTGCGCCGCCGTGATGCCGCCCACGCGGTTGGTGTCGTACTGCACGACGGAGACAGCCTTCTTGTCCAGCAGCTGCTTGAAGCCGTAGAGCGAAAACTCGTGCTCGCCGCCCGAGATGGGAACGATGTTCATGGCGTTGAGCTCGGCGTAGCCGTCGATGTCGTCGGCGATCACGGGCTCTTCGAGCCAGCGCGGCTCGAACCTGGCGAGCTTGGGCAGCATGCGCTTGGCGTACTCCAGGTTCCAGCCCATATAGCACTCCAGCATCAGGTCACTGTCGTAGCCGATCACTTCGCGGATGGCCTCGACGGACTTGAGGTTCTCGCGCACGCCGTCCTGCAGATGGGCCGGGCCGTAGCCGAAGCGCATCTTGAAGGCCTTGAAACCCTGGTCCAGGAATTTCTGCGCCTCGTCCTGCATCTCTTTCAGGTCGGTGCGGTAGAGCTTGCTGTAGTAGCAGGGAATCTTCTCCTTGGTGCGCCCGCCCAGCAGCTTGAACACGGGCTTGTTCACGCTCTTGCCCAGGATGTCCCAGATGGCCAGGTCCACGGCCGAGATGGCGGCCATGGTCACGCCCTTGCGGCCCCAGGCGTGGGTGGCGCGGTACATACGCTGCCACAGGTATTCGTAGTCCCAGGGGTCCTGGCCGATGACCAGGGGCGCCAGGTACTCGTCGATGATGGCCTTGGCTATTCTTGGCGCCAGGGCCACATTGCCCAGACCGATGATGCCGTCATCGGTTTCAATCTCAACCACGGTCCACGAATGGAAGCGGAAGGTGCTCATGGACTCGGTGTTGGAGTACACCAGATCCATGGCGTTGGAGCAGAAGTTGCCCTGGGGCGGAACGGTCTTGCCCTTCCATTCATAGACACGGGCGCGGACGGACTTGATCTTCATACAGACCTCGGAAGCAAAGAGTGAGTAGGACAGGCGGCCCAAGCCGCCAGGAAAATCGGCTCAGACAGCTGGTGCAGCCTGGCGATCGCGGTGGGCGGCCCCCATGCGTGCAGCAATCTGCAGCGCCTGCCAGGTGGCCTCCACATTGGCCTTGCCCTGGCCGGCGATGTCGTAGGCCGTGCCATGGGCCGGCGTGGTGATGGGAATCGGCAGGCCGCCCTGCACCGTCACCCCGCGCGAGAAGCCCAGCAGCTTGATGGCGATCTGGCCCTGGTCGTGGTACATGGTCACGATGGCCTGGTACTCTCCGGCCTGGGCCTTGAGGAAGATGGTGTCGGCCGGGAACGGGCCGTGGAACGGCGCATCGCTGGGCCAGTCGCGCGCCTGCAGGGCCTGCACGGCGGGCGCGATGATGTCGATTTCCTCGCGGCCGCAGGTGCCGCCGTCGCCGTTGTGCGGGTTGAAGCCGGCAATCGCCACCTTGGGAGCAGCCAGGCCGCTGGCGCGCAAGGCGTTGTAGATCAGCTCGGCTGCCTGGCTGATGCGCTCCACGCTCAGGTAGCTGGCCACATCCTTGAGCGGCACGTGCGAGGAAATGCGCGAGGTCCAGAGATCGCCCAGGGTGTTGAACTCGCAGAAGTAGCCGGTCACGCCCAGGTACTCGGCAAAGTGGTGCAGCTCGTCCTCGTGGCGCAGGCCGCCCAGCTTCATGGCCTGCTTATTTAAGGGCGCAAAGCAGATGGCGTCGATATCGCCGGCCAGGGCCGCATCCATGCAGAGGTTCAGCACCTGCAGCACCGACTTTCCCCCCGCCGCACCCACCTGACCCAGGGTGATTGCGCTGGCCGACACGCTGTCCATTGACACGAAGGCCGGCAGATGGGTGTCTGTACGGTCTCGGGCGTGGGCTAACTGCTGCAAAGGCACCGTGGGCACTTGCACGCCGGTGATGCGCTGGCCGTGTTCCCACAACCAGGGGTCGCCTACCAGCACCAGGTTGGCCTGCTGCATCGCCTCGGGTTTGGTGAGCAGGCGGGCAATGAGTTCAGCGCCAATGCCGGCAGGATCGCCCAGAGTCAGGGCAACGACGGGAAGGGAAGCGTTAGCCATGGTCAGTCCAGCTTGATGTTGTTCTTGCGAATGATGTCGCCAAAGCGTTGGTATTCGGCCATGTGGAAGGTGGCGAAGTCGGCCTGTGTCATCGGATGCAGCTCGGCCCCCACGGCTTCCAGCCGGGTCTTGGTTTCGGGCATGGCAATGACCTTGTTCACCTCGTCATGCACCTTCTGCACTATGGCCTTTGGGGTGCTGGCAGGCATGTAGATGCCGTACCAGGCACTGATCTCCACGCCGGGCAGGCCGGCTTCGGCCGTGGTCGGTACCTGAGGCAGTTGGGCATTACGCTGTGACGATGTGACGGCCAGCGGGCGTAGCTTGCCGGCCTTGATCTGCCCGATGACCGAGGGCATGGTATCGAAGCTCATTTGCACCTGTCCGCTGACCAAATCCACCAGCGCGGCGGCACTGCCTTTGTAAGGCACATGAGTGATGTCCACGCCGGCCACATCTTTAAACACTTCGGCCGCAATGTGCTGGGTGCTGCCGGTGCCGCTACTGGCAAAATTGATCTGGCTAGGCTGTTTCTTGGCGATTGCCACTAATTCGGCTACAGAATTGGCTGCTACCGAATTACCAACTACCAGCACATTGGGCACGGAGCCGACGAAGGCCACAGGAACCAGATCCTTGTTGTTGTCATAACCTAGCTTGAGCAGGTGAGGGGCGATGGCATGGGCTGTGACCACCCCCATCACCATGGTGTGTCCATCGGTGGACTTTGCAGTGATGTCCACCGCTAGCGTATTGGAGACGCCCGGGCGGTTTTCCACAACTACCGGCTGCTTGAGCAATGGTGCTAAGCGATCAGACACGGCACGTGCCATTGCGTCGGTACCACCCCCGGGAGCAGACCCAACCAGCATACGTACAGGCTTGGTAGGCCAGTTGGTTGCCTCTTGGGCAAGGACCTGCCAAGGAAGCAGGATGGTGCTGCACCAGGCAGCTGCAGATAGCAGATAGCGTCGTTTCATGGTCTTGTCTCCTTTGTTTTTTATGTCATCGCAACTGCATCCTAGGGAAGCCGCTGATATACGTAAATTGAAAGTTATTGATTAATTGATAACCTGAAGCAATCAGGAGAGCGCCAACATGGGATCCATTGATACTCGGAATGACACGCCGCAATTGCTCAATCGGCTGCGCATGCGACAGGTGGCACTGATGCTGGCAATCGATGAACGCGAGACCCTGCGCTCGGCTGCCGCGCACTTGGGGCTCACACAGCCGGCGGCCACCAAAATGCTGCAAGAGCTAGAAGGCGCCCTGGGCCAGCCTCTGTTTGAGCGTGTGGGCCGGCGACTACAGCGCAATCCTGCAGGAGAGCGGGTACTGGAGTACTTCCGCTCGCTACGCGGCAACATCGAGGCCTTGAACCGTGAGCTTGGTGGGCTGCGGCAGGGTAGTGCCGGGCACATGGCAGTGGGGAGCATCATGGCGGCATCGCCGGGTCGACTGACACAAGCGCTGCTGGACCTCAAGCGCGAGCTGCCACTGCTGGAGATTGAGGTAGCAGTTGATACCAGCGATCGTTTGCTGGCTCAGCTGCGTGAGGGGGTGCTGGAAGTGGTCGTGGGTCGCATGACCACTGATGCAGGAGCAGACTGTTACTTTCAGGCGATCGATGATGAGCAATTAGCGTTCATCGTGGGCGATGCACATCCTGCCCTAGAGCTTCCACTGCTTCGTCTGCAAGATCTAGTCAATTACGGGTGGGTAATTCAGCCATCAGGCAGCCCCATGCGGGCATTGATTGAACATGCATTTCGTACGGAGGGCTTAGCCCTGCCACGCGGACGCATCGAGACTGGCTCCATCCTTACCACAATCAACCTGATTCGCAACTCCGCCATGGTAGGTGTCATTCCCAGCACGGTTGCTGAATTGCATGCTGCCCATGGGATGTTACATATCCTGCCCTACAGGCTGCAGCGCCGGCTGGACGCATATGGCAGCCTAGTGCGCAAAGACCGGCCGATTAGCCGTCCAGCGCAGCGCTTTCTAGATCTTTTACACCGATAAGCACTAGGAGAAGATACACATATCAATTGCTGATTCACACCATCAGAGCAATTGTGAATCGACCACACATTTACTGCGTGCCAACGTTCGTAGCCAAACTTCATAGCTCAAACGTGCCATACGCAGTTCCTCAGTTGTTCTTCGGCTGCAGTTCATACCCTGAAAACAATGCATGCGTGTTAACGCCTGCACCGATGGGGTGAGCTAAGGGCACCAAGCCTATGCAAGGCCAAACGTTTGTAGTTCTAAAACTATCTCTGTAGAAAAGAATTTCGTCATGCATGAAAGCGTCAGTGGCACAACGTCACTGTGCTTTCGCTGCTGAACCACTTTACTTCCGTTTTTTGAGTGGGCAGGAATCTAAGTGCAGCCTGCGAAGGCAGCACAAGGACAACGTTTCGGCGGTGATTACGCCAAAGGCTTTGCGTAACGAGAGGCGTAGCAGGGCTGGGGCAGGCCGCTCATCTGCGCAGCCGAAGTCGGCCATGCATCGCGAATAACGGCCAGTGTCCGCACCATGAGCTGCCGGCCAACGCCGCTAAGCGATCATCCAGGCACCAATGTGAGCGGGTGGATCACGCTTGGATTCTGGTACACAGCAGACGGTGGCTGCCGTGCTGTCTGACGGGTTGATGGAGGCTTGCTATCTCTGGTCATTGGGGGTGCTGACCCGTTGCCACCATTCAGATTTCAATGGCCAATGCCTACGATTCAGCGTTTGTGGGCCGGTGCCCACATGTGAACTGACTGGATGCGTGGGAAGAGGTGTTTGCAAAAAACTGGTGCAGTACATCCCTCGCACCTCATTCAATGCTGTACAGGCTGCTGATGCCGCACCCTTGAGCCGGCGCGCCGCCGGTGCAATCAGGCATTGGCAGGCCCTGCCCCCAGCCAGCGGCCAAGACCCGCACATCATGCGCAGCATTGGACGCCTTGGCCCGCTCGTTGCGGATACGGCAGGTCTCTGGATCGGTGGCAAACAGCCCGCGAGCGAAAAACCGGCCTTGTTCTGCCAGCTTTGTGGTTTTGAGGCTGCGAACCTTCGCAAACGCTTGGAAGGCCTTGTCCAGGCCAGCACTTGCGCCATCCAGGCACCGGGCCAAATGCCATGCATCTTCCAGCGCCTGGCAGGCACCTTGTCCCGAAGTCGGCAGCGGCGCATGCGCGGCATCACCAACCAGCAGCACATTGGCTCGGCTCCATGTCTGCAGCGGCTCCAGGTCATGCACCGCAATCAGCCGGATGGCATTTGCGGGGGTAGCTCGGATGATGCGTGTGACCGGTTCAGGCCATCCTGCGAACATATATTCGACCTCCTTGCGCATATCTGCGCTCGGGATGGCTTCAGAGAGGGGCCGAGCCTGTGCCGCAGCCCAATACACCAGTTCAGGTCGAATCGATACGCAACCAAAGCGCTCGCCCGCCCCCCAGAAATCCTGAATCGCAATATCGTCCACCAGCGCATGCTGCCCCTGTGCCACGCCGATCCAGTTCACAAAGCCCTGATAGGTCGGCGTGTTGCCACCTGCGACAAACTTGCGCGCTACCGAATCCATGCGGCCGTCGGCACCAATCAGTAGATCCGGGCGGATGTTCGCGTCATTTTCGAAATGCGCCATGGCCTTGCCATTGGCATCTAGCTCAATAGCCACCGCCCTGTGCCCAAACTCCACCGGTATCCCGGCCTGTGCCGCATGGTTCAGCAACACCTCCTGCAAGTGCCTGCGCAGCACTGTGTAGGTTGGGTATCCCATTGTGCGGTTCAGCAGTTCAATATCCAGGCCACCCAGTGGATTGCCAGCCGCATCCTGGCGGCGCATTGTCAGTGGCCGGCCGCCAATCGCCTCAATGTCTTGCAGCAGTCCCAACTCTTGCAGCACAAAGCTGGCATTGGGCCAGAGCGTCACGCCAGCCCCCATGGTCGCAGGCACTGCACGGCGCTCATAGACCCGAGGGTGGTAACCCTGTTTGCGTAATGCCAGTGCCACGCTCAGGCCCGCAATGCCGCCACCAAGTATTCCAATTTCCACGCTGAAGCTCCCCTGTTCATAAGGTGCCCGGTGCACGGTTCACCGCGCCACATCAGGCAAAAGGGCATGTTAAATGTCGCCGCTGCAGAGAACTAGCATGCAAAAATGGTAGGTTTTCATACCTCAAGTGGGATAATCAATGCGCGATGCACTCGATCTGAATGCTGTCCGTGTCTATGCGGCAGTGGTGGATGAGCAGAGCTTTGCTGGCGCATCGCGTCTATTGGCCATGCCTTCGTCCAACGTCAGCCGCCACGTTGCCGCACTGGAGCGCAAACTCGGCACACGCCTGCTGGAGCGAAGCACCCGTCATCTGCGCATGACGGAAGCCGGTCGGCTGCTCTACGAACGCGCCAAACCCTTGCTCGACACTTTGCTCTCCACGCAGGAAGAACTCGGTGCAGTACAGCGCGAACTGCGTGGCCCTCTGAAGATGTGCATGCCGGGTGAGGCCCCAAGGCTGCTGGCCCCAATCCTTGCCGAATTCTGTAGCCTTCACCCAGGGATCGAGCTCGAATGCGACACTCGGATGACCGGACTGGAAGTGCTTAGAGAGGACGTCGACCTTTCCATCGTCTTCCACAGGGGCCATCAGGAGGACAGCGCTTTCATCACCCGTGAACTCGCCACACTGCCCAGCATCGTGGTTGCCGCCCCGTCCTTGCTGGCCAGGACCGGTATTCCACGCCATGTGCGCGAGCTGAAGTCTCTGCCCTGCATCACCACCCTTAGTGCGCTGAAGGGCCAGCCCTGGCAGTTTCAGGGCGCTGCGGGTGAAATCGTCAAAGTACCGGTTCGCAGCCGCTACCGCGTCAACAGCGGAGAGCTGGCCGTGGCAGGCGCACGGCAAGGCATCGGCTTCGCGATTGTTGCAGCCTACCCCTGCCAGGACGACCTTGCTGCGGGCCGATTGCAGGAGGTGCCACTGGACCTGCGTCCAGTCCCTCTGCAATTGCTGGGTGCATACAGTCATCGCCATTCCGTAACTGCGCGTGTCCGGGCGCTGCTGGAATTGATACAGGTACGTTTGGCTGAATCGGTGAGCCCTCCCATGGAACCCAGACCGCGTGAGACGGCCTAGGATTGCAGCGACGCGCTGGACTCAACGTGGTGTCTTTCGCAGCGCAAGCAGTCGCTCGATATGACTTTTTCAATTTCAGCTTCTGGTAACAGCAGTCATTGGAACTTCTGAGGTGAACGACGGCAGCCAGTCTGGAGCGTTCGCCTGCGGCAATGTCTCCACGGCTCATGAGTGTCTAGGAAGCCCGGGGCGATTCACTCTTCAGAGGAGAAGCCCGTCACGAACGAAAGTTCAGTGATTCACTCGACGAAAGTCCAATGACGCACTTTTTATGGGCAATCAAAAAAACAATGACTTATGAACGCCTTGAAACGAAAGATCAGTGATGTTCCGCAACGTCACCGTTCTTTCGTTGTCGAGTGCCGACGCGTCGGGTTGCAGAACCGCTCGATGTAGTCAGAACACATCTGACCTCGCTTGGTTTCGCGAGCGGTAGATCTTGCAAGCCGTACGCTCCGTTTTAAGGCATCGGCCTGCCTTGTCTAACGCAAAATCAAGCTAGGCTCAATCTCATTAAAAAAGGAATAAGGATTGCATTTTCATCTTCGCTGGATGCACTCAAGCGGCCCCTGTGGAATGATGCAACGACATCACAGACTCACTCACGATGCACCCGTACGACAGGTGCATGTGGCTGGCAATGGGGGGGCACCTTACATATGCCTGATTCTCTGCATTCACCCATGATCCCTGCCCAACCTAGTCATGCATCAAGGCGCAAGTGCGGGATGCATTCTCAATAATGTCGGTTCTGATAATTGCAACGGCTCTGTCACAGTCGCGATCTTTCAGCGCCTTCAAAAATTGAGAGTGAAAGTGGTTGTCCATTACTGTGGTGACGCGATGCTCTCTAAGGTTGCTCAAAATAGGACCTGCGATAACGCAAATATTTTCAACGAAATCAGCGACTTGGGGAATTCCAGACCAGCGTAAATAGTGTCCATGAAAGTCGCGATTGAAAATTAGACCGAGGCCATAGTTGCCTGCGTCCATTGCAACGCGCTGCTTTTCAAAAATTGTCACTAGTGAAGGCAAATCAAGCTCACGCTCTTCGCTAAGAAGCGTCCTAACAATCTTGGCCTCCAGATCCGCACGGATCTCTGAGAGCTGAAGGTATTGCAGCTTGTTGAACTGTTTGATGATGTAAGAACGTGAGCCGTTCTTTTCGACGTAATCTTTTTCGGCCAGTCGGATCAGTGCTTCCCGAATGGGCGTCTGGCTCACGCCCAGCTTGGGGGCGAGAGCCGTGGCTTTTAACACTTCACCTGGCTTGAAATCACCAGCGGTGATCTTGTTGCGCAGAATAGCAAATGCTTGGTTTGTATAGTCGAGCGCTTCCACGCTCTGAGTCATTTGCATTCTGCATTTTCCTACTCATTAGATTTTTAGATCCAGCTTTTTAATCAGTGCTGACCATCGTTTTTGTTCGCTCAATACAAACGAAGTGAACTCTTGGTCTGTCTTCAGGACAGGATCGGCACCTACTTGCTTGATAGCCTTCTGAAACTCAGGCTTGGCATAGATCTTAGCAAGTGCACGGTTGATTTCCTTGACCATGGCTGGATCTGAATCCTTTGGCAGCCAGAAACCGAACCAAGAAATGACCTGGTAGCCCTTGAACCCTGCTTCCTCCATAGTGGGGACCTCTGGAGCAAAATCGCTTCGCTTTAAGTCAGTCACAGCCAAAGCGCGTAGTTTGCCACCCTGTACCAAAGGCAACACGCTAGAAATATTGTCAAAAACAAAGTCAATCTGACCACCCATGAGATCGGTGTTGGCAGGACTGGCGCCACGGTAAGGAATGTGCGTTGCCTTCATGCCGCTGGTCATCACCATCACCTCAGAAGATAGGTGTGCTGAAGAACCTGTGCCTGCCGAGCCAAAGCTCAACACTTTCTTCTTGCCCAGCTCAACCAGATCCTGGACGTTGCGTACTGGTGTCCTAGGATTTACGGCCAGCATGTTAGGCAGGCTCAACACCATGGCAACAGGCGTGAAATCCTTGTTAGGGTCGTACTTCAGATTGCCATATAAGTAGGGGTTGATGGCGTGCGTACTGATCGTTCCCAAGAAGAGATTTTTAGTGTTCTTGGGCAGCGCTGCAAACGATGTTGCAGCAACGCTTCCGCCTGCACCTGGCTTGTTTTCGATGATGAAAGGCACACCAAGCTCTGAGCTGAGCTCCTTGCCAACGATGCGCGCATAAGAATCGCTGGCACCACCTGGCGAAAAAGGAACTGTCAATGTGTAAGCAGCTCCTGGCTGGGCAAACGCAGTCGCAGTCGTCATGGCAAACGTAGCTGCCAACCCTAAGAAAGTTTTGAATTTTTTCATTACACGGTCTCCTTTTTGAATACGTTGCGCATCAGTGCTTTTTTGGGGTGTGTGAACACTTCTTCCACCATGGGAGCGAAAAACTCCAGGGGGTAGAACTTCGCTTCGCTGTCAAATGCGGGAGCGTCGTATTTCTCACAGAACTCGATCGTGGGCAGGTAAAAGTCCGTGTCTTTGAACTCTTCACGCTTTCCGGGCTCCAGGCCGATGTGATGGCCGTAGTAGTGCGCCTGGAAGATGCCATGGTGCTTCACGATGTTGAAGTTCATCTCTGAAACAAAAGGCTTGAGCAGTACGGCTGCGTATTCCGGATGGTTAAAACTGGCTAGCGTGTCGCCAATGTCATGCAACAGTGCGCAGACCACGTACTCAGTGTCACGGCCATCGTCATAGGCCAGCGTGGCTGATTGCAGCGAGTGGTTGAGACGATCCACTGGGAAGCCCGCGAAGTCACCTTTTAGTTCCATTAAGTGAGCCAGGATCCGCTCGTGCAGCTTGTACTTGTAAGGGGTAAGGACCGAAACGATTTTTTCCCAGTCTTCTTTTTGACTTTCTTGAATATTTTTGAACTTCGTCAAAGCTTGTTTCATTGTTTTGCCTTAGCTGTTTGAATGCAGGCAATGTAATTTCATAATTTATAAAAGATACTTCTCGTAAACCCTTGTGCCTGTGCGAAATGAGTGAAAACCATTACTTGTGTGCTTCAAAAAGAGTAGCGGAGAAAGTAGATTTTTCTCTTGTTGACACACGTCCGAAAGCACATGCACACAGCATCTGTCGGAGTTAAATAGGCATCGCACAGAGTCGTACTAGGGGCAAGATGCTTCAATTCGGCCTGGCGTTGTGCCGATGCCAAACTCCCCAGCAGAATTTGAGATTTAAAAATTGCCAAAGACACGGAGACAAAGGTGTTGGTGCTAAGCGATGCTGTACGAGATACCGGGACAGCTTTTCCTTGGCGAGATCAATGGCGCATCTGAAAAGGCAACAGGCGCAAGTCATCGAATACCAACAAGTGCTGTTGGTATCACTGGCCCTTGGCATTTCTGAGCTGGTCAGGGCAAATAGCCTGGAACAACCACTCTTGGCGTTTGGTTTATGTTCGCTAGATGCAACTTGAAGCTACGTGGCAAACGTCCGCGCCTCATGCAATAGAAGAAATGGCTTTAGCTCCTCAACCTGAGAGCTTCGAAGAAATTCTTCAAGCCTTTGCCTGGCCCTGGATGCCGCTTTAATCTGAGCCGGGCGTGCCATTCGCGAAGAGGAAAGCTGCCCCCGGCAGCACGTTCGTAGCTCTGAAATACCTGTTCTTCTGAGGAAGAGTCAGCCGCGAACGAAAGTTCAGTGACGCACTCGACGAAGTCCAATGACGCAACGTTGTTGAGTGCTCATGCAAAACAATGGCTTAGCGTCAACGCAAAACAAAAGTGCCGTGACGTTGCGCTGCTGCTGTCCTGCGGATGAGCAACAGACAGTGGCTGCCGTGCTGTCTGAAGGGTTGAAGGGTTGATGGGTGTTGGCTATCACTCGCCATGGACAGGTGCTGTCGACCCACGGCACTCTTCACCCCAATGGGCCCATGCAACAACATGGACTAATTTTTGTGGTCAGTCAGAAGTTTGTCCTTGGCTTATCTTGTCTTGATAGGAGTAAATATGACAGCAAGAATTGACTACAACACTGTTGCACCAGGCGCATCTGCTGCGCTGGCCGGTGTCTATGGCTATGTGATGAAAAGCGGCTTGCCGCCCGTGTTGGTGGAGTTGGTCTATCTACGAGTCTCGCAAATCAACAACTGCGCCTTTTGCCTGGACATGCATACCCGCGACTTGCTCGCTAAGGGGGTGAAGGTCGAGAAGCTGGCATTGGTTCAGGCGTGGAGAGAAGCAGGTAAGCTTTTTGATATCCGTGAGAGGGCCGCCCTTGCATGGGCTGAATCAGTGACCAAGGTTGACCAGACAGGGGTGCCCGATGAAGACTACTCACAGGCTAAAGCTGTTTTTACCGAAAAAGAGCTGGTTGATTTGACCGTGGCTATTAGCCTTATGAACGCTTACAACCGGATAGCTATTAGTTTTCGCAACACTCCAAAAGCTGCCGAATAGCCTTGAATCTGCCGTAGAGGCAGCTGCAGGTGCAATGGCTGCACATGGCTGAAAGCTCCCTGTTCGTTCTTGTCACAGATAGCAGCCATTCGGGGCATGTCAGCAATTGCAACGGCCTTGGCTGCGATGCGCGCCGAACTCACACAGGCGCCAGAAGCGGCAGGCAAGCACACCTGATTTTGTGCTCGCAAGCAGCGTTGCCGTAGTGGTTAAAACTGGCGCGCTAGTTCTCGCGAACCATCTGTAAAGGCCATGCTTGCGTGGATTGCATGAGCGTGACTTGGGCGCTTAAACGGTCTACGCTGTGCGCAGCGCAGCAGCTGATCGAGCGGGCATTGGGTGGCGGCGCTTTATCAATCTCAACCCGCCAACTTAGCAGGAGTGAAAAACATGTCATATATCGACGGGTTTGTGATTGCCGTTCCCACGGCCAACAAAGAAAAGTTCATTGAGCATGCTCGCAAACTGGATCCGATATTCCTCGAGCTGGGCGCACTGCGTGTGATTGAGGGCTGGGGCGATGATGTGCCCGATGGCAAAGTCACTGACTTCAGGCGCTCAGTTCAAGCTACGGCAGAGGAGACGGTGGCTTTTTCGTGGATCGAATGGCCGGACAAGGCAACTCGCGATGCTGCCATGAAAAAGATGATGGAAGACCCCCGGATGGATCCCTCTTCCCCGGGAAATCCTCCCATGCCCTTTGATGGCAAGCGCATGATCTTCGGAGGGTTCGAGCAGGTGGTCGAGATAAAGGCCTGAGGTCTGCGCAGGGCTGGTAGCAGTCCATCACCGAGCTGTTCAGCCTGCCCAGAGTGCTGATTGTGGCCGCCCAGCAAAAGAGTCCGCCATCACAGCGCATGAAGTGCTGCCGCCCCCTATGCGGTTTTCAGGGCAACGCCCCAAAACAGTCTTGTCACCATAAGCAAGTGTCATGGCTTGCCACCCATTTTCTGCTCCTGCATTGCCAGTAGGGTCCAACGGGGGGCTAGGGGTCTAGGGGCACAACTTGAGCAGCACGTTCGCCAGCTTCTTTACTGCGGTTTCTAGCTCGTGTGGCGCATGGGCGGCAAACCCCATGAGAAAGCCCGCTTGGTGCCGGCTTGATGCGTGCAGCGCTGTCAGGCCCAGTAAGTCGATACCAGCCCGATGTGCGGCCTCCACGGCCTCTCGCTCGGGAATGTCGCGGATGAATACGCAGGGCATCTGCATGCCCCCTGACGGCACATGTGGTTCCACAAAATCTGCCAGATGCTCGCCAATCAGCCTTGCCAGCACATCGCGGCGCTCGGCATAAACGGCGCGCATGGTGCGCACGTGGGCACCAAAGTGGCCGCCTTCAATGAAGCGTGCAAGTGTCAGTTGCGGAATCGGTGCGCTGTGTCCATCCAGCAGCGTGCGGGCCACCGTCATGGGCGCGACCAGCGACGGCGGCAGCACCATATAACCGATGCGCAGCCCGGGAAACAGTGATTTGGTGAAGGTGCCAATGTAGATGGTCCGGTCATGCGGATCGAGACCCTGCACGCAGGCGGTAGGTTTGCCCGCGTAGTGAAACTCGCTGTCATAGTCGTCTTCGATGATCCAGCTGTGGTGCTGCCTGGCCCATTCGATGATGGCCAGCCGCCGGTCCAGCGACAGTGTTGCCCCGGTGGGGAACTGGTGCGACGGCGTCAGGAATACAGCGCGGGCCGCCTCACCAAGCGTTTGCGTCGCCTCAAGCAGATGCTCCACCTGCAGGCCATCGGCATCCAGTGGCACCGGCACGCATTGCAGCCCGGCTGCATCGAACGCTTTGCGTGCGCCGTGGTAGACGGGGTCTTCAATGAAGATGCGCTCGCCTGCATCCAGCAGCACGCTGGCGCACAGGGTCAAAGCCTGCTGTGAGCTGGTCAGCACCAGCACGCGCTCGGCTGTGGCACATGCCCCCCGCTCTAGATTGACGTAATCGGCAATGGCCCGGCGCAGTGGCTCCATACCCTGCGGCGGGCTGTGCAGCAGCGCTTGCGTGCCGTATTCCTTGAGCACCTGCCGCTCCAGCCGCTCCCAGGTAGAGAGTGGGAAGTTGCGTGTCTCGGGCACACCGGGCGCAAACGGGCGCGGCGCCAGAAAGTCACGCACGCCCCCATCCTGAAACATGGCTTGGCCGCGCTGGCTCAGGCGCGGCGTCTCCTTGTGGCCCACATCCATGTTCCTGCGCTTGCCACGTCCCGGCAGGCGTTGCACCCGCTCCGATACGAAACTGCCGCTGCCCACACGCCGCTCGATGAAGCCTTCCGCGTGCAACTGGCTATAGGCCGACTCGACCGTATCGCGTGAAACCTCCAGCGACTTTGCCAGGGCGCGTGATGCGGGCAATGGTCTTCCCACATCCAGCGCACCGTCGAGGATTAACTGGCGAATGGCACGTTGCACACGCGCATGCAGTGGCAAAGCGCCGTGTGCAGGGTCGCCCATCCAGGCTTTGACGGATTCAAGTTGCGCGTGTTTGAACAATTGGCCGGTATCTCATTAAAAAAATGGCGGGGAACATCAGGCCATTTTAAAACTACAAATGCATTTCCCCATCCACTCAGCACACGCTTACACAGTCACCGTCAGGCCATGCCATCTGCTTCTTTACCTTCGTCGTTTCGCTGGAACGATTTCACCCATCCCGTCGTGGCGGGCCTGATCTCAGTCATCGTCAACTACGGTGGTACTTTCATTTTGGTGTTCCAGGCAGCCAAGGTGGCCGGCCTCAGCGCGGAGCTGACGGCATCGTGGGTGTGGTCAGTTTCCATTGGTGTGGGGGTAACGGGGATCATTCTGAGCTGGATGTCTCGCGAGCCGATCATCACCGCCTGGTCCACACCAGCGGCGGCATTTCTGGTCACAGCACTGGCGAGCGTGCCTTACGCACAAGCGGTTGGTGCCTATCTGATCTGCGGGGCCGCCTTCGTGGTGCTGGGCCTGTCAGGCTGGTTTGACCGGGTCATTCGCCTGATACCGCCGGGCGTGGCGGCGGGGCTGCTGGCAGGTATCTTGCTGCAATTCGGAATCAAAGCCTTCGGCGGCATGAGCCTGGAGCCGCTGCTGGCCGGGCTGTTAATCGTTGCCTATGTGGTGCTCAAACGCTTTTGCGCACGCTATGCGGTGGTGGGTATTTTGTTGCTGGGGCTGGTTTTCCTGCTGGTTCAAGAGCGTATCGATCTGTCGGGGCTGTCACTGACGCTGGCCGCACCGGTCTTCACCATGCCCGCGTTTTCTGTCAACGCACTGCTGAGTGTGGCGTTGCCGCTGTTTCTCATCACCCTGACGGGCCAGTACATGCCCGGCATGCTGGTGCTGCGCAACGATGGCTTTCAAACCAGTGCCAACCCCATCGTCGCCATGACCGGACTTGGCTCCCTGCTGATGGCTCCATTCGGTTCGCATGCCTTCAACATTGCCGCCATCACCGCTGCCATCTGCACTGGCCCGCAGGCGCATGAAGACCCATCCAAGCGGTGGATTGCCGGCATTGCTGCAGGCATTTTCTACACCCTTGTCGGGGTGTTTGGCGTGACGCTGGCGGCTGTTTTCATGGCCTTTCCTGCAACCTTCATCACCACGCTGGCGGGTCTGGCGCTGCTGGGCACCATCGGTGCCAGCCTTGCCAGCGCGATGGCTGATCCCAAGACACGCGATGCCTCACTGATCACCTTTTTGGCTGCTGCTGCCAACATCACCTTGCTAGGCATTGGCGGGGCGTTCTGGGGCCTGGTCATCGGGCTGGTTGCACATGCAGTGCTCAATGGCCGGTTGCCGCACAGAGCTTCGACAGCTGTCATTTCCCCGGCGCCAGTCGGCAAGAGAGTGGGATGATGTTCATGCCTTCTGAAACACAGCCACAGCATGGTCACTACCCCGAGGCCACCACGGTCGAAGATTTGCAACGCAATCTGGCGGCAGTGCGCACGCGCATCGAGGAAGCCTGCCGCCGCTGTGACCGCGATCCTGCAACCGTGCGCCTGCTGCCGGTCAGCAAGACCAAGCCCGAAGCAAGCCTGCGGCTGGCCTACGCTGCCGGTTGCCGATTGCTGGGTGAAAACAAGGTGCAAGAGGCGCACCGCAAATACGAAGCCATGCAGGATCTGCACGATCTGCAATGGTCGGTCATTGGCCACTTGCAAACCAACAAAGCCAAACTGGTGGCGCGGTTTGCAACCGAGTTTCAGGCGCTGGACAGCCTGCGCGTTGCCCAAGCGCTGGATCGCCGTCTGCAGATCGAAGGCCGTTCGCTGGACGTGTTCGTGCAGGTCAACACCTCGGGCGAAGCCAGCAAGTACGGTGTGGCTCCTGAGAATGCGCTGGCCTTCATGCAGGCGCTGCCTGCGTTCTCTGCGCTGCGCGTGCGCGGGCTGATGACGCTGGCGGTGTTCTCCAGCGAGGCTGAGCGCGTGCGCCAGTGCTTCGTGCTGCTGCGCAAGCTGCGCGACCAATTGCAGCAGAGCACGCCCCCCTGCATCGGACTGCAAGAACTGTCCATGGGCATGTCCGGTGATTTCGAGATCGCCATCGAGGAAGGCGCTACGGTGGTGCGCGTTGGTCAGGCCATCTTTGGTGCTCGCCCTGTGCCGGATAGCCACTACTGGCCCCATGACCCCCATGCATAGCCCCTGCAGCTGCTCGCCAGCATCTTGAATTGGGGCACCTGTTCAGGTCTTGTCTCTAGCGCAAGCGTTTGATTTGCGCGCCTGTGTCAGCCCCTCTGAGGGAAGAGGGCGCAGCCATCATCACGGGTGCCAGTAGCTTTCTCGGACTAGAGGTGCTGCTGTGCCCGTATTTCCGGCCAGTGCATAGGACAGCTGGTTGGCTGCAGCGATCACCGTTTTGGCCATTTCTTCCAATTTTTGCTGAGGCAGGCGTGAAGCAGGGCCAGACACGCACACGGAGCCTAGAAGCCGCCAGTGCTTGCCAAAAACGGGTGCAGAAATGGTGGCCACGCCTTGCTCGCGTTCTCCGATAGACCAGTGAAAACCACGCTGGCGTATGGCTTCGTATAACTCCCCGGGCGCTCCAGAAAAAGCAAGTATCACGCGCCCTGGAGAGCCTTTGTCCAGCGGCAGTCCTTCACCCATGCGTGCGTGATGGCGCAGCGCTTGTGGCCCTTCTACACGCACAAGACAGGTTCTCACATTGCCTTCTCTGACGTAGAAGGCAGCACTTTCTCCACTGGCCAGAGTGAGGGCGCGCAGTGCAGGTTCAAGCACGTTTTGCACGTCAAAACCTGCCTGGTATCGCGCTCCCAGCCAGCCTGTTGCGGGGCCCAGACGCCAGTCACCGTCTTCGCGCTGAACCAGATATCCAGACTGCGCAAGCGTGCGTGCAATGCGCAGTGCAGTGGTCTTGTGCAATTGGCAGCGCCGGCTGAGCTCGGCCAGCGTCAGATGCGACTCTCCCAACGCAAAAGCATCCAGCACCTTCATCGCCCGGATGACCGCAATAACGCTGCCCGTTGATGGGATTGCGCCCTCAGGTTCAGCACCAGAGTCTGGGTCGTTGACTTCTTGTACCTGCGCGCAGGCTGTATTGGATTTCATCTCAGAACGTAATGGCAAGTTGCGGTCGGAAGGGTTGCCCATGCTGTATTTGTTTCGTTGTGCGAAATTTCATTGTAACTCTCGAAAATATTTCTTTAAATACAGTGCCGCTTGACTTAAGACTACGCAGTAAAACAAATAATGCTTGATTAACTATTGATGAAAGTCTTTATTATTTATTGCTTAAAGTTGAATAGATAATATATTGGCTCTTGAATTATCAAGTGACTGAATCTGAGAATGCGCTCATTGCATTTATTTCGTGTATTGGAGAAGAGTCTTATTTGTTATCAAGAAAATTCTTGTTCATTTATTTTCTATTATTTATAGAATTTCCACTCGCTAATAACGGCGAACAGTATGGAAGTTCTAAATTATGAAAAAATTGAAGACCATTATTGCGGCCTGCGCAGCTTGCGCATTGACCAGTACCGCAATGGCTGCGGATGGCACCATTAACTTCACCGGTGAAATCACCTCCGCTTCGTGCGTGGTAACAGGCGGGGCTGGCACCGATGTCAATGGCAAGAACATCAACGTGCCGCTGGGCAAGGTCAGTGCCAGCAGTATTACCAATGCTGGTACCGGCAATATGGTTGCCGGTGCGTCGATTAACTTGTCACTCGATTGCACTGCAGCCGGCGTGACTAAAGTTAAGTTTAAATTTGATCCCATGTCCGGCTCGGGTATCGATGCGAGCAATAACAGCCTTCTGAAAACTAACGGTGTGGCACGAGGCGTAGGTATTGGGCTGTACGACGAATCGAACCAGCTCATTAATCTGTCTGCCAACCAGGCATATGTTGCAGAACTGACGGATGCCGGCGCTGGCAAATTTACTGCCGAGTTGCGCATGCGTGCTTCGTATGTTGCTAACGGTGCGACCCTGGTGGTTGGCACAGCCGACGGCACCTTGCCTTTCTCCATGACGTACGAATAAATTGTGCCGGGGGGCTTTTATGCCCCCAGTTTCAGCGAGCCGTTAATGAAAATAAAGTTATTTTTACGCGTATATCTGGTACTGGTATTTTCGACGTACACAGCAACAGGCGTGGCTGGCATCCAGATTGGCGGAACAAGAGTTATTTTTCCCGCCACGCAGCAGGAGGCCACGCTTCAGGTACGCAATGAAGGCGTCAACGACATCATGATTCAGTCCTGGATTGAGGCGATGCCCAGTCAGGCTGAGAGCGATGTCCCGTTTGCCATCACACCATCGCTGGCTCGCCTGGGCCACCGCAAAGAGCAGACGCTGCGCATCTTCTATCAGGGCGTGGGTCTGCCACAGGACCGCGAGTCAGTGGTGTGGCTGAGCGTTCAAGAAATTCCCCAGGTCAGCGAGTTTGAGAACAGTCTGCAGATCGCTATCCGGCAGCGGTTAAAGCTGTTTTATCGCCCCAAGGATCTGCCGGGCACAGCCGATGCTGCTGCGCGCAACCTGACATGGCGCATCGAGAAAACCTCGGGCTCTCCTGTGCTGCTGGCCAGCAATGACTCTGCGTTCCATGTCTCGTTCGCCAAGGTGAGCATCGTTGTGGACCAGAAAGAGTATGAGGTGGAGCCTTCCATGGTTGCGCCTCAGGGCACCGAGCGCATGGCGTTCACCCTGCCGCTACCCGCCACGTTCAGCGGCGATGCACAAGTGCGCTGGGAATCTATCAATGACTACGGGGGGCTGGTCAAGCACCAGGCCTCGCTGCGTCTGTGACGCGGTATTGGCCCAGTTTTTTTCATTCACTCACTTGATGCGGCTACTACCTCTGCGCAGAACGTGCCTTTCACGTGGGCTCCAACTGCGTTGCATACAGATGAAAAAAATCAAAGAAAAGCCCAGAAGGCAGCGCATCTGGATGCAGGCAGGCATGCCACTGCCTTGCCTGGCAGTGGCATGCCTGATGAGTGTGTCGCCCGCAAACGCCATCCAGTTCAACCCCATGTTCCTCAAAGACAAGGGGGCCAATGTTGATCTGCGCTTCTTTGAAAAGTCCAACGGCATGGTGCCCGGCAGCTACCGCGTCGATCTCTATCTGAATCAGCGCCTGGAACGCCGCCAGAGCATGGACTTCGTTGCACAGGGAGCGCGCTCAGAGGTGCAGCCGGTGATCCGTATTGGCCTGTTGCGCGAAATGGGGGTGGACATTGAGCGGCTGCAAAAAGAAGGCATCGTGTCTGAAGGCGGCGGTGACGATGAGGCCGTCACATTGGGGCGCATTGAGGGCTCGGCCGTTGAGATGGATGTCTCCAAGCTCGCTCTTTTCCTCAGTGTTCCTCAGGCATACATCAGCCGTAACTCGCGCGATTACGTGGACCCTTCACTTTGGGACGCAGGTGTGCCTGCGGCCTTTACGAACTACCAGTGGACGATGAGCCGCAACAGCGGTGGAAACTTTCGCAGTGACTACGCTCACCTGGGATTGCGCAATGGCTTAAACCTTGGTCAATGGCGTCTGCGCAACGATTCATCGCTGAGCCAGAGCACGGGGGTAAAGCGTCGTTTTTCCAGCAACCGCAGCTACGTGGAGCGTGATGTCACTTCGCTCAAAGGTCGCTTTTCCATTGGCCAGCTTTATACGAACAGCGATATTTTTGAAAGCAGCCGCTTTCGCGGTGTGCAGCTAGGTTCGGACATTGGCATGCTGCCTGATGACCTGGCCGGTTACGCACCGGTGGTGCATGGCATTGCCGAAACGCACGCCACGGTTGAAGTGCGCCAGAACGGCTACGTCATCTATTCCACCACCGTGTCTCCGGGCGCTTTCGAGATTCGCGATCTGTACCCCGGCGGCTCCAATGGCGATCTGGAGATAACGATCATTGAATCTGATGGCCGCAAGCGCACGTTCACACAAGCCTATTCCCACCTGCCGGTGATGGTGCGCCGGGGTGCCTTTCGATACAGCCTGTCGGTGGGTGAGTACGACTCCGATGGCCTGAAGGCGCCCCGTCTGCTGCAGGCAACCGCGGTTTATGGTGCCACCAACAATCTGACGGTCTCAGGGGGTTTTTTAAGCGCCAACGGCTATCGCGCAATCAACCTGGGGCTGGGTTTGAACAGTGCACTGGGTGGTGTGTCGCTGGACGTTACCAACAGCCAGTCTCGCAGCCGTTATGGCAACACCACGACGGGCCAGAGTACGCGCCTGCTCTACTCCAAAACGCTCTCTCGCACCAGCACAGCCTTCACCATGGCGGGCTACCTTTACTCCACCGTGGGTTATCGCACGGTGCGTGAACATATTCAGGAGCGCAGCGGCTCTGATCTGTACCCATTCGTCAACGGCCGGCCCAAGAAACGCATCAACCTGAACCTGAACCAGCCTCTGGGTAGCTATGGCTCGGTATACGCCAGCATGAGTGAAACCAGCTACCGCGACCGTGCGGGCAGTGCACAAAGCATGCAACTGGGCTACAGCGGCAACTTTCGCAACATCAGCTACAGCATCTCAGCATCGCGCACGAAAAATACCAATTCCCTGCGCAAGCCAGAAAACCAGCTCGCCGTTTCAGTGAGCATTCCGCTGGGCTCGCGCTCACAGCGGATGCACAGCCAGATGACCCGCTCGAGCGATGGCAGCAACACCGTACAGGCTGGGGTATCGGGCTACCTGGACGATGACAGCCGGCTGTCTTACTTCGCGCAAGCGGGCTCGGCTGACAGCCAGCACTCGGGCAGCCTTGGCGTGCTGTGGGATGCATCTGCGGCCAAGCTGGCGGGCAACTATTCGCAATCTGGTGCATCGCGCCACGTTGATGCGTCTGCCTCTGGCTCGGTGGTTGCGCATGCGGGGGGCGTCACCTTTGGTCAGCCGGTGGGAGAAACTTTTGTGCTGGTGGAAGTGCCCGGAGTAGAGGGAGTGAGCGTGAACGGAGCGCTCACTCACACGAACAAGGAGGGCTATGCCATTGAGAGTTATGTGCAGCCCTACCGCTACAACAGCATTGGCATTGACACGCTGACGCTGGGTGCCGACGTGGATGTGCGTGAAACATCGCAGTACGTTGTGCCGCGGCGCGGTGCCGTGGTCAAGGTCAGCTTTGACGCATCCTCGGGCCGGCGTGTGCAGTTTGTTCTGACCACAAGCGATGGCGAAAAACTGCCTTTTGGTGCCCGCGTAGAGGATGACGCGGGCAGCGTGCTGGCGGTGATTGACCACCAGTCCCGCGCCCTGGTATTTGGCATCAAGGATGACGGCTGGGTGACTGTGCGCTGGGGCGGGGGAGTCTGTTCAGCCCCCTACACCTTGCCAGCCAAGGACAGTGCCCTGACCTACGACCGAGTGAACGTTACCTGCGGCACAGCCCAGACTGAACACGGAGCCACCCTGTGATTAAAAACCTTCTTCTTGCCGCAGCAATGGTGTTTACGGCCCTGAGCGCCAGCGCTCAAAACAGGAACCAGTGCTATTGGCTCGAGCAACCGGCAGCTTCACGCCCTGACACTGCCTCACGCACCACCAACCTTGAGTTCCTTTCAACACAAGAGCTCAAGCTGGCTCCCATTGGTCGATCGATGGGGAGCTTTCAGTTGAACTACGCCCTCAGGGGCTTAAGAATGGTTAAGTGCCCGGATTTGAAGGTGCCGACAGTGCACACATCGTATTGGCTGGAGGGCGCCACGCTGGTGCCTGGCTACAGCGATGTCTACAGCACCAATGTGCCCGGCGTAGGGTTCAGGCTCAAGGAGAGAAGCTACTACAAGGAAACGGTGCCTTTCAACAGGAGCATGCAAAACGCCGTAGCTCTGGCCTTTGGGCTCAGTGAGCTGGATGTGGAGTTCATTCGCACGGCATTCGAAATTAAAACGGGCACTGTCAATTTGAATTTCAGGGTCTTTGCCAGGTACGATGATTGGACGGCTGTGACCTTTTATGCCAACAGCAGTGTTGTGCTGACCACCAAGGAGTATTTCACGGGTTGCGCGGGCGCCAAGACCATCAATTTCCCACTGGGCAAGGTCAATGCGGCGGATTTGCCGCTGCGCAAAACACGCCGCTTAAATCTGGAGGTGGTATGTACCGGGTTGCCTGCCGGCTCCAAGTTGCCAGTCATGGTTTATTTTGAGGGCAGCTTCAATGGTCCGGGCAGGCTCAGCCTTACGCCGGGCGGTGCAACAGGTGTTGAAATTGCCTTGAGCAGGGATGGCGCAAAACTGCCCGGGAGTGCAGTTGATATGGACTGGATGCGCTCGGAGTCTGGCGGAGAGCGCTACAGACTGCCCATGGATGTGGGCTATGAGCGTATCGGTAACAGCACAGTCAAGGCTGGCCAAGCCAATGGCACGATGAACTACGTGATTGACTACAACTGAGTTCCAAGGGCCGAGTGATTGGCGCTTAAGTTGTTTTAATAGCTTTAAAGGCTTACCCATAAAGGTTTTTAGATATAAAACTATCTGAAAACCTTTGTTTGTAAGCGATGGAAGCTATTATTTTTATGATACGGAACATGGCATTGCAACAGCCCAAGCGCGGACCACGTTACCCGGTGAACCCAATGCTTGTGATGAAGGCGATGGTTGTGATGGCTGCGGCGGATGTGATCGGCGGGCGGCAGGCAACCGCAGCTGGTGCACGCAATGCGGGTGGGGCCAGATAAAGCAAGGGTGTGCACGCTGCTCACCACCTTGGCCCTTCAGCGTTCGCGTGCGTGCAGGGGGCGCGTTCGCAGCAAGGCTGGCGCGTTACTGCAGCACCGGCCTTGAATGGCATCAGGGGTGGCTGCGTTTGCCTGCGCATGGGTCTGCGCTTGCTTGTGCAGAAAAAATTCAATGTCTACAGGCTGGCGGGCGGGCTCATCAACGCCTTGCCGGGGCAGGCGCTGCGCCATGAATGGGCTGATAAAAATAGGCGCGCTGCAAATGTTAGCAAAGGTCATCAAAAGTCAATTGCCACAGGCAATCGAGTGCAACCTTTAGAGATGGAGTAACCTCTAAAAGCTTGGACTTACTCACTCGGTACCGGCACGCCTATTGGGGGAGTAGGTCACAGAAAAGCCTAATTACCCCTGCCGCTTGAGCAAAAGCGGTACTTCTTAAGGTTGCGATGGCCCCATGCGAAAGAAAGTCCTGATCGTTGATGATCATCCATTGATTTGCGAGGCCATACGCCAAGCTTTGCTGCCCATTGGCTTTGAGGCCGTTGGTGAAACCGCCGACGGCATTGATGCTTTGCGCATGATTGAGTCGCTAATGCCAGATATCGTCATTTTGGATATCGGGCTGGAAAAGCTTGATGGGCTGACCGTGCTCAAGCGCATTACCCGAGAGAAACTCGACGTCCGGGTGCTTGTGTTTACGTCGCAGTCCAAAGACAGTTATGCCACGCGGTGTCTGCAGGCCGGGGCAAGCGGTTTTGTCAGCAAGAGTGAACCTATCGACAAGCTGACCAAGGCCATCAAGACGATTGCGGATGGCTATGTTTTCTTTCCCAAAAGCGCCATGCCTTTGCTTGGCAAAGCGAAGGTGAGTGGGGGGCTAGACGATCTGACAGACAGGGAGCTGCAGATCCTGAAGCTGCTGGCTGAGGGCTTGTCCAATCGAGAAATCGCGCAGCGGCTGAGTTTGAGTAACAAGACGGTGAGTGGGCACAAGGTCAATATTCAGACCAAGCTCAGTGTTGCTTCAGTGATTGAACTGGGCGAAATCGCTCGGCAGCACCATCTGATCTGAGCTGAAAGTTCGCCAGTGAAGCGCCTGCTGTACATCGCCCTTTGTCTGCTGATCTGCAGCCGGGCTAGTTTTGCGGGCGAACACCTGCTCACGCCTGTGCCTCGGCAAGCGCTCAATGAGTTGAGGGCCACCCTGTCCAAGCCACAGCAGCAGTGGCTTGCGCACAAGCAATCGCTGGCAGTTGGTGTTCTCAACGATCCGTTGCCACCGTTTCGTATCTTCGCGAAGGGCCAGCGTCTGGAAGGCCTTGTGGCTGACTATGTATCTGCCTTGCAGCGCGAGCTGGGTGTGCCTGTGCAAGTGCGTGCCTTTGATACCCGTGGCGAGATGTATGCCGCACTGCGCGAAGGCCGCATCGACATGGTCAGCAATGTCAATGCCTTGATGGCGCAAAGCAATGGCTGGGTGCTGAGTGCCCCCTATTCGCTGGCGCAACTGGCACTATTTTCTGAGGGCGGAGACTTGCATGAGTACAGCACAACGGACGGCAAGACCCGCATTGCAGTAGCCAGCGGCATGATGCTGGAGCTGTTTGAAAGCATTGGCGGGCGTGGCCGTTTTCAGCAGTATCCGTCGGCTTTGCTGGCAATGGCCTCGGTGCTGAACGGTGAAAACGATGTGTTTTTGGGCGACACCGTCTCTACGGAGTACCTGTCTAGCCAGTTGTTCAGCAATCAGTTTGTGATCAACCAGAGCGCCAAGCTGCCTGAGGTGAAAGCCGGCTTTGGCATGCTGCCAGACAACACGGTGCTTGCAGGAATACTTCAGCAGGCTTTAGGTGGGCTGACCCGATGCCAGATGATCAGTGCGCAGCATCTGTGGGGTGGAACAGAAGAGTGCAGTGTCAGTGAATTTCGTCATCGCCTCAACTCTGCAGAGCTCGACTGGCTGGAGCGCGCCGAGACAGTGGAGCTGGTGGTCAGCGAGGACCTGGCACCTTTCGCTTTCTTCAACAGTCGCGGGCGCCTCAATGGTATTGCGTCAGATGTGCTGGACATCATCCGGCGCAAGACCGGGTTGCGTTTCAAGATTCATCGCGTCAGCTCGCTCACAGAAGCGCACAGACTGCTCGATCACGGTCATGGAACGCTGAGCATCCTGCCCGATACAGCTTCAGCGTCGCTGCCTTATCTGCGTACGGAGCCGCTGTCGAGCACCCACTATTTGTTTGTGCAGCGCAAGGACTTTGTGCGCGACGATCAGGATGAAAAAAAAGGGACAACCGTAGCTATTGCCAAAGGCTATGTCGACCCCGAGCAGTTCAGGAGCCGGTATCCGCATCTGGTCTTTAAGGAAACCCAGACCATGGGCGAGGCCTTCAAGCTGGTGCGCGATGGCCGCGTGGATCAGGCTCTTGCACCCGCCAACATGGTGCGCTATTACCTGTCCTACAAGTACGAAAATAGCTTGAAGGCGGGAGACGTTCTCAGTGGTTTTGACGCAGGTATTGTGTTCGGTGCGCCGCAGGGGCAGGCAGCATTAATCTCTATCCTTGATAAGGCGCTGCTGGAGATTACGCCCCGGGAGTCACTGCAGATTATTGGCCGCTGGCGTGCCAATTCAGCCACTGATGACAAGTACTGGGAGGGCGTTGCATCCTACGTCTGGCGTATCTTTGAGGTGCTTGGTGTGCTGCTGCTGGTAGCGGGGGTGCTAATTGTTGCCCAGCGCAGGCGCATTCGCAGCAAACGCGAGGATCTGCAGCAGCGGCAGTTGCTGCTGGACGAGCTGCAGGTTGCCAAAGAGTCTGCAGACAAGGCCAGCAGTGCCAAGTCGGTGTTCCTTGCCACGATGAGCCATGAGATTCGCACCCCGCTCAATGCCATCATTGGCATGCTGGAGCTGGTGCTGACACGCAAGGGCGATGCACAGCAGAACCATCAGTTTGCGCACATCGCCTATGAGTCGGCAATAAGCCTGCTTGCGCTCATTGGCGACATTCTGGATATCTCGCGGATTGAAGCGGGCAAGCTGACCTTGGAGGTGGAGCCGATCCGGGTGAAAGATCTGCTGGAGTCTGTGGGCAATGTTTTCTCTGGCCTTGCGCGCCAGAAACAGTTGCGCCTGAACTTGAGCATTGATGCAGGCGCTGCAGAGCAGGTGTGGGGCGATGCGGTGAAGCTCAAGCAGATCGTCTCCAACCTGCTTGGCAATGCCATCAAATTTACGCAGCAAGGAAGTGTGGATCTGCGCTGCTCGGTGGAAGTAGCAGGCGACAGTGAATTGCGTTTTAACATCAGCGTGATCGATACCGGAGTGGGCATTCCCGCTGCGCAGCTGGAGCAAATCTTCAAACCTTTTCGCGGGGTGGATGGTGTGGTCAGCAACCCCAATGCTGGCGCAGGCCTTGGGCTGGCGATCAGTCAGGCGCTGTGCCTGCTGATGGGCAGCAAGCTGAATGTGCAAAGCGAGGTGGGCAGCGGCACGCGCATTGATTTTTCGGTCAAGCTGGCGCGGGTGATGGTGGATGTTGCGACACAAAACAGCATCGAATCTTCAGCAAATACGGCAACAGTGCTGACGGTACTGATTGTGGAGGACCATCTGCCAAGCCAGTATTTACTGGTTCAGCAGATTGGCTACCTGGGTCACCGTACGCTGACCGCTTGCAATGGGCTGGAGGGGCTTGCTGTCTGGAGCAAGCATGACATCGACGTAGTGATTACCGACTGCAATATGCCGGAGATGGACGGCCTTGAGATGGCCCGTGCCATTCGCCGTCTGGAGCAGGGGCAGTCCATCAAACCCTGCTTGATCATCGGTCTTACCGCAGATGCGCAGCGCGAAGTGTTTCAGCGCTGTCTGTATGCCGGTATGGATCACGCGCTGGCCAAGCCTGCCAATCTGGCCGCGCTCAACCGCCTCATCCCCAAGCTGGAGACAGGGCAGTCGCAGGCTGTTGAAACTTCATTAATGGCCAATGACATTCAGGCTGCGATGGCCAAGCAGGTCATCACCAGTAATCAAAGTGAAGGCGATGCCTTGCGCCGTGCGCTCAATGAGCGCGACCTGCTTGCAGTGATGCGCATCGTGCACAAGCTCAAGGGGACTGCTTACCTGCTCAGTCATCAGGTGCTGCTGGAGCAGTGCATGGAGCTTGAGGAGCTTGGTGGCGATGGATTTTCCGTGGCCCTGAGTGACGCGGGTCAGGAATTACTTGAGACACTGGAGCAAATTAACCGTTTGCTGCAAGCTGGGTGAACTTTGTACCGAGAAGTTTCTCGGTGTTACTCAAGGTGTATCTTGGCAGGGGTGCAGACGGACCTTTGACCGCAAAGAAGCACATTCGCATACCCTTTCTGGATGACTTCAATAAGTGCTCCAGACATGCGGACTACATGCCCCATTCAACAGTCGATCAGCGCTGAACCTTACCAAAGTGCGCCGGCAACTTTATTTGGCTACACCCCGAATGTGCACGAGATTCTCAGAGGGTTGCGCTGTCACGAGTTTGTGGCTTACGTGCAGCCAAAGTTTGAACTGGAAAGCAATGCGGTGCATTCTGTGGAAGTGCTTGCCCGCTGGGAGCATCCTCAGCGCGGTCTGCTAGCGCCTGCAGCATTCATCCCGTTGATGGCCTTTGAAACACTGCTTTTGGATGAGCTGCTGTGCGATCTTCTGGACCAGGGTCTGGCCTGCCAGACCGAGCTGCACAGTCAGGGGCGAACGCTGGGTTTTTCTTTTAACCTCAGCATGCTTCAGCTGGCCAATGACGCATTGATTGGTCGCCTGATTGGCCGCCTGGGTGAGCACACATTGCCACTTTCCCTTGTGACTTTGGAGGTCACGGAAGATGCGCCCTCTGTTGCGAGTGCTGTCTGTTTTCAGAACGTGAGCCGGCTGCGCAGACTGGGTGTGCGCATGTCTTTGGATGATTACGGAACGGGATATTCCTCGCTGCTGCGCCTGTGTCAGCTGCCCTTTGACGAGCTCAAGCTGGCCAGTCAGGTGACCTGGCATTCCATTGAGAACAGGCCGTATCGCAGCGTGATTGGCAATACCGTGGCCTTGGCGCAAGAGCTGCGAATGCAGTTGGTTGTGGAAGGCATCGAGACCGAAGGCCAGCGGGTGTGGCTCAAGCAGATGGGAGTGCAGCTTGGACAGGGCTATTTGCATTCCCGACCCATGGCAGCAGACAGTTTTGCGGAGTGGCTGCGCGCCAACCCCTACGCAATTGCGACGCGAAGTTCTTTCAATAGTTAGCCAGGTCTTTCCAGGAGGGAGGGAGGGAGGGAGGGAGGGAGGGAGGGGACAAAGGTTGAGTTGACCCAAAAATACGCAATGTAAACACCGTAGACAGGAGAGGCTGCGGTCCGTTTGGGCAGTTCAACCCAGCAGCTAGGCCAGATCAGAGGGAGGCTGAGGCCAGCTGCATTTGTGCAGCTGCATAGCTGCAAAATAAGTCTAATCAGGGGTGGCTTGCTTGCGTGTCTGTACAGGTGCTTCGAGTTTTAGAATTCTGCGCATTGCGCCCTCCTGCGTTGCGCACTCCTGCACTGTGCGACAGGTGCGTTATCACAGGCTTTGAGATGAATTTCAGGGCGATAGGCATCTCCCCAAAAGACGTTGCCGCGCGTGCCTAATGCCCTTGCTATGCGAAGAGGTGTGAATGCCAAGGCGCCACACCGTGAATTTATCTCTGTGCTTTGGCAACCCTGATCGGTGTTGGATATGGCCGGTGCTTCGCAACATGCCGGCTGGAATTTCGTAGTGCTGGGGTAGCTCATCCACAGTTCGCTTTGCGTGCAGACTTTGCTGAGTATTAGCAGCAAATCCACCATGCGTGCGCAAGGTAGAACCGCCACTGATTCGCATCGAAAATCAACCGCCTCATCGCGCTGTGGCATGGCGGCCTTTTAACGCTGACGTAGCCGATAGCTAGCTAGCCCTGCACTGGTTTTCCTGCGATGGCTGCTCTCGGCCAGGAGCAGTCATCCAGATTTAACCCCAAGTCCAAGTGCTATTCAAATATGGGAAGGTGCCGCGTAGGCCTAGCAGGGGCAGGCCCGCGATGGATGAGTGCCCAATTCATTGGGTACGATGTTTGCTTTGGCTGAAGTCAACATGTCCCCATACATCCTGTACCCGCTAAGCTTCCTATTTGCACTATTGCTGGTGGCTGGCGTTTGGAAGATCCGCTCGCTCAGATGGCTGTTGGCATTCGTGGTGTTGATCTCATTCCTCACTCGGTTTGATTGGTTCAAAAATGCGATCAAGCCGCTATTTGGAGGCTGACAAAAGAAAAAGTCGCTGTTCACCATCGGGCTTTGTTGTTTGGTGGCGTTCGGGGACTGTCTGCTCCCGGTCGATTTGCGGCAGCCGTAGAACGGTAAAAGCAGAAATCGTTGCCGAAGTACTATCGGCTTATTTGCTCATTCAGCCTTAGCCATGTCCACAGCCTTTACTGCCTTACTTGCTCTCATTACTGGCTTGGTCGGCGCTTTGTTTGGTCACTTGCTTGCCGAGCGGAAGAGTCGCCGAGACGAACTAGCAAAGATGCGCCTTGATGCCTACAGCGACTTCATTCGTGCTATTTCACACTTAAGTGCAGCTCGTAGGACTGGTCATACACAAGACGAGCTCAAAGAACTTGTCATGCTGAACGATGCAAAAGTAAGAATCTGCATCTGCTCAGATAGCCCAGTTGTAGAAGCAATGGAGCGTTTCTGGCTGCAAGGAGGAACGCTGGAGCAGGAACAAGAAATCTTGGCGTTCACTCACCTCTGTCGCACCATGCGAGCTAGTCTCGGCAATAAGCATCTCGGCCTGAATATCCTCTTATCGGATGTAATGTTCAAGCTTGAACCATCTACATACTCGTTCAGAGGGACGCGTGAAATCGACTAAAAATTCTTTCATACCGAATCCGAGTTTCTGCTTAACTCCTATATGAAAGACGGCTATGGGTCGCTTTGCGACATTGCGCCACTACTACTAGCTTTGACATGCTAGAAAAGTTCTACGTGGCTTCATCGCACTAAAAGTGGCGATCTTGAATGCAAGTCGCTGCTAGGCTTGGCATGCGAAGCCGTGGAGGTTTTGCTATGCGAACGTTTGGCGGATTTCATGCGCATACCCACTTTGCATTGAAGGCGCTGTGATTGCACCGTGGTTGGTGGTCATAGCGTCCTCCAAATCGACCCTGTCTCAAGGTCGTTTTTGCGGAAAAAATCCACTTGATGACTCATTGAAAAAACCGGAGCCACTTCCTTTAGCGGCATCCGTAGCGTTGCCGCGCGTGTCATTTTTCTGGAAAAACAAAGACACAAATAGCCAGAAAACAAGTGTTTCAGTGACGAAGCGAAAACTTCAGTTTTCATTTTTTATGCAACACCGGTACATGCATCGTGTTGCATTTTTTTGAACATTTCGTTCTAAATTTAGGACAGTGAAGGTGATAAATGAGAATTTGGCCTCTTCGTTGAGTCTATAAAGGTCAAAAAATGTGTGGGCTGAAACAGAAAGTGAGAAATCTGTAGGACGTTTCCTAGAATTTGTATCAATAGTTGATCTTTTTAGGTCGGCCAAAAAGCTCTGCCGTGTGCGGAGCTTCTTTTTTTGTGTTGCTTGTCCTGGGAGATCACTTGCGTGGTTGTTCCGGGCTGTGGAAAGCCTCCCTATGCCGAACTTTCGCCTTCTCAATTGGACCAAGCTGCTGCCGTCTGGCACCCAGGGCGCAGCTGTAACCTTTCGTACATGGTGTGCTAGCAGGTCGTTGCGCTATCTGGTGGCCTCTGCGTTGCTAGCGGGGGGGAGCTTCTGGGGGGCGGGCGTATTGATTGCTGCGGAGTTCGCAGATTTCACGGTGTCGGTGGGGGTCAAGGATGTCGCTACCGACAAGTCGAGCCTCAAGCCCGGCGAGACCACCACATTGCGGATCACGCTTGGAAATAACAGCAGTACAACCACTTTGACCAATGTCGGTTTCAGCGAGTTATTGCCCGTGGGAGCGAATGGCTCGCTGGAAGCGGTCGGCAGCCTTGAGATTCTTCCAGTGGGCAGCGGCTGTACCGGCACGGTGGACCTCAGCGATACGAAAACCATTGTTGTTAGCGGTTTCACAGTTCCTCAGAAGTCCGGGGCCGAGGCGGGACCCGTCAGCTGTTACATCGACATTCCGGTGATCGCCAAGTCGAAGACAGGGGTGAAGCAGGAAGGCTTGGTTTATGACCTGACGGGGAAAATCTCCTCTGACCAGGGGAGCAACAAGGGCGATGCATCGAAGTCCTTTGTGGTGGAGTCTGTGGGGCGCCCCACGTGGGATAAAAGCTTTGAGGGGGGCGATGCCGTCCTGAATGGCGGTACCGTGAACCTGAAGCTGACGGTGGCTAACCCCAGCAATGGCGTGCCGCTGACCAATGTTAGTTTCAAAGATATTTTCCCGACGAACAGTGGCAGTCTGGGCGGTGCGGTGATTGAGCCAGTCGGTACGCCCTCTTCCTCCAGTTGCGGCAGTCCCTCGATCACAGCAACTCCAGGCGCTGCTGCTGGCGTGGCCGTCAGCGGGGTGAGTGTGGCCGTGGGCCAAACCTGCACGATCACCGTACCGGTGCGTGCCCGACATACGGGTGGGGAATATCTGCTGAACAAGGACAACACTTTGCAGGTGACGGATTTCTCCAGTGCGCAAGGGTTGGTGCCCAGCGGGAATGCCCGTGACTCCATCAATGTGCGCTCTCCGCTGCGGGTGGCCAAGACGGTGAGTCCTGCCACGGTCAGTGCAGGGCAGACTGGCACGTTTACGGTGGAGCTGTTCAACGACAGCAACCAGGCTCTGACCGTGGCGCAGTTCAATGAAGCGCACATTAGTGATGCTTCGCCGGGTGGAACGAAGTACCTGGATGCAACCAGTGTCGCCAATAGCTGTGCAGGTGGAAGCCACGGCCTTAGCGGATCGAGCAATCGTGGCTTTACAACCTCGGGTTACTCCATTCCTGCCAATGGCAGCTGCAAGATCACGGTGACATTCACAGGGGCACTGAATCAACTCAACGAACCGCTGACGTACACCAATACGATCAATAAAGGGCAGGTGGATGTTGGCAATGCAGCCATTGTCAGCCAGTCAGCTTCAGCTCCAGTGACGGTGGTCGATCAGTTCTGGGTCAACAAGACGCAATCGCCTGTGAATGCTGCACCGGGTAATCCTGTGCAGTACAACGTGACAGTGCTCAATTACGACAACAGCGCTGCTGCCAATGATGTGAAGGTGCGCGATACGCTGCAAAGCGGCAGCACTTTTTTGGTGGATGCGCCTTATGCGGTCAGCAGCACTTGCAGCAGCGGGAACGGCAGGGTGGACACAACCAATGTGAAGGGTGATGGCGATCTGCTGTTCACTTTGTCCAGTGTGCCAGCGGCCAGTGGCAATACCCCAGGTTCGTGCACCATCACATTTTGGGCACAGACCTCGACCACGGCGGCGATAGGAAACAAGGTCAAAAATCAAATTGACCAGTGTGGTGTCTATACGGGCAGCTTACCTGCAGCCGGTACTTGCAATGGCCAAGCGTCGCTAGAGGTTGCTGAGACGGTCATTATTGCGCCCTTGAAGGCGGAGAAAACCTTCAGCGGTGACTACAGCAAGCCCGATTTGGAGGTGCGCGAAGGCGCTCCGGTGACGTTGAAGATTCGCCTGTCCAACTACACCGACCAAAAGCTGACCGGCGTCACGCTGGGTGATGCCTTGCAGCTTGCAAGCAATGGAACAGCGCAACTGCGCATTGCTTCGCTGCCTAAGGCCAGTACCACCTGCGTGGGCGGTACGGTCACCGCAGCAGCCGATGGGACCTCGCTGGCGTTGAATGGCGCAGAGGTGCCTGCACGCACCGCCAGCAGCAATGCTCCGGGGCAGTGTGAGATTCAGGTGGATGTGGTCGGCCCTGCCGGCATCTATTCCAATACGGCGCAGGTGACGCAGGCGACGCAGACATATGCCAATGGCGCAGAGGCAAACACTGCGACCGTAAATTCCAACACGGCAAAGTTGACGTTCATTGGTTCGTTGACGGCCAGCAAGGCGTTTTCTCCGGATGTGATGACGGTCAATGGCAAGTCCACGGTCACCATCAAGCTCAAAAACAGCGATACCTCGGCGCCTATTACCGGCATTGCCGTCACCGATAACCTGGCAACGGCGGGCCTGAAGCTGGCCGATCCGGCAAAGATGTACAGCACTTGCGGTGGCAGCCCCACGTTTGAAGGAGCAGCGGGGGCGGGCAAGGCTGTCATGAAGGGCGCTTCGTTGCCGCCATCGGGCACCTGCGATTTCATCTTTGATGTGGTGGATGACGGCAGCAAGACGTCTGGCAACTGGGTCAATATTCTGAAAGCAGGGGACATTCGCGCGGACAACGGCGTGCAAAACCAGCAGGATGTGCAGGCTACGCTGGCGCGCTCCTCGGAAGAGACACCCAGTATCACCAAGGCTTTTTCACTGACCGATGTGTCGCCGGGGCAGCCGAATCGACTGTCCATCGAGATCAAAAATGGGCAGCAGAAGTTGACGGGCGTCACGCTGACGGACTGGTTTACCCAGGACGGCACGCAGGCAGGCGCCGATACGGGACTGCGGATTGCCAGCCCTGCGAATGCCGCAACCACCTGTTCGGGCGGTTCTGTGCAGGCGGTCTCTGGTGGTACGTCGGTGACCATGCAAGGGGCAACTCTGGAGCAGCGCAACGGCGTGGATGAGCCTGGCAAGAACACTTGCACCGTCAGTGTTGACGTCATGGCCACCATTCCAGGGGCTTTTAAGAACACCATTCCTGCCAAAGGCTTGGTCAGCAACGAAGGGCAGAGCAATGGCGGCGCAGCGACCGCCTCGTTCCAGACCGGCAGCAAGGTGGGGGTGAGCAAGCAGTTCACGCCGGCCGTGGTGACTGCGGGCGAGCGCTCGCGTCTGCGCATCAACTTCTACAACCCGACGCCGGTGGCGCTGGGCAATGTGGGCCTGGTGGACCAGTTGCCTGCAGCCGCCTCTGGTGGCGGCCAGATGACGGTGGCCCCCGGCCCGAATATCGTTCAGACCTGCGGTGATGTGACAAAGGTGGATGTCAGCGACCCCAAGAAGGTCGTCATCAGCAATGCCAACCTGGCAGGCGCAGGTACCGGTGTGCAGGTGGTGGTCTGCTATGTGGAACTGGATGTGCTGGCCGATATAGACGGCTCTTACGCCAACAAGATTCTCGAAAACAGTCTGACCGTGCAGGACAAGCCGGTCAAGCATCCTCCTGCAGAGAACACGATGCACGCGGTGCAGCCCCTGGTGGTGCACAAGGCCTTTGACCTGAAAACGCTGGACTCCGGCACCTTGCTTGGCGGCTGGAGCAAAGGTGTAGCCACACACAAGGCCGGTGAAGTGGCCACGCTGACCATCCATGTGGAGAACAAAAACCCCGACCTGGCGCTGACGGCGTTAACTTTTACCGACGTGCTGCCAGATGGTGTGGTGGTTGCACAGGTTCCCAAGGCCTCCACAACCTGCAGCGGTGGTGTGGTTACGGCCCCGGCATCTGCGCGCGAAGTGCGACTGACGGGCGCCAGCTTGCCTGCCAAAGGCAGCTGCACGGTGACAGTGGATGTGCTGAGCAATACGCCTGGCACGTACGTGAACACCATCCCTAGCGGTGGGGTGACCAGCCAGGAAGGTGTGCGCAACGAGGACAGCACCAGCGCCGAGCTGGTGGTGAGCACGCCGCCATTGGTCAGCAAGCAGTTCTCTCCGGCTGTGGTGGCCGCCAATGGCGAATCCACTTTGACGATCCGCATCACCAATGACAACGCAGCGGCCATTACCTTGAGCAAAGACATGGTGGACGCCCTGCCTGCCATGCCGCAACAGATGAAGGTTGCCAGTACGCCTGGGGTGGCAGGTACCTGCCCAAGCGTGCAAACACAAGTCACTGCGGTGGCCGGCGCATCGTCCATCACATTCAAGAGCGGTGCTACGGTGCCAGCGGGCGGTTGCTACATCACTGTGCAGGTACTGGCCGGAAGCGTGGCTGGTAATTACAACAACACCATTCCTGCCGGTGGGCTGGAGACCAATGTGGGCAAGAACCCTGAGCCAGCCAATGCTGTGCTGAGTGTGAGTGCCAAGGGGGCGATTTCCGGCAAGGTGTTCAAGGACAACGAACTGACGGGTGGTCAGTTTGACCCGGGTAAGGACACTCCGCTTGCCGGAGAGACCATCAATTTGCACCAGGGAAGCAGTTGTTCGGGCACACCGCTGAAGACGGTCAAAACCGATGCCTTGGGCAATTATCTGTTTGCCGATTTGGAAGCAGGTGAGTACACCGTGTGCCAACCCGGACAGCCAGCAGGAACTGCCAACGCGGTGCCGCAGGCGGGTTCAATCAGCGTGGGTTCTGGCACCCCGGGAACTGCATCCAATGCATCCACGACCAGCAGCCAGATTGCCGGCATCATATTGGTTGATACGGCAGGCCAAGTGGCGGGCAGCACGGGCAATGATTTCCCGGAAATTGGCTACTCCAGCATCACCGGCAAGGTGTTTGTGGATTCGAACAACAATGGCTTGCTCGACGGATCAGATCAGGGGATTGCGGGTGTTCCCATTGAGTTGCTCAATGAACAGGGCCAGCCTGCGACGTGCTCGGTGGCTGGTGTGTCCAGAACACCGTGTACGACAACCACGGGCCCCGACGGCAGCTACCGCTTGGATGACCTGCCACCCGGTAAATACACCGTGGTGCAGCCTGAACAGCCTGCAGGAACCAGCAATGGAAAGACTGTGCCAGGGACAACAGGAGGCACGCCGTCGAATCCGAATACCGAAGGCAATACCAGCCGGATTACTGATGTCACGCTGCCGCCCAACACGGTGTCCAAGGAGAACAATTTCGCAGAGATCCCTTCCTCGCGCAGCATTGCGGGCAAGGTGTTCCTGGACTTCGGTGACGATGGACTGTTCAACGACAAGGACTATGGCATTGCCAAGCAAAAAATTGTCTTGAACGGCACAGATGTTGCGGGCAACCCCATTTACCGCGAAGTGGACACGGATGCCAGCGGTAACTACCGCTTCGAAAATTTGCCGGAAGGCACGTATACCGTCACCCAGCCCAACCAGCCTCAAGGTACGGCCGAAGGCAGGACGGTTCCGGGCACCACAGGTGGCTTGGTTACAGCTGCAGACCCGAGTGCTGGCAAGGTCAGCACGATTGCCACTATCGATCTAAAAGGCAATAACAAAGCGTCTGCAGAAAATAATTTCGCAGAAAAACCCGGTGACGCGGCTGACCTTGCTATCAAGAAGACACATGAAGGCGAGTCGTTTGCCGCTGGCTCGGACATTTTGGGTGTGTTCACCATCACCCCGCACAACGTGGGCGGACAGCCCACGCAGGGCACCATTACGGTGGTGGATACCTTGCCCCACGGCATGACCCTGGGGGCTGCGGCGTATGGCACAGGGTGGGCCTGTACGGGAGCAGTGGGCGCGGTAGTGATTACCTGCACCAGTAACACGCCGATTGAGGCGGGCAGCGATGGCAACCCCATCACCATCAAAGTGCGCTCGGACGATGCCCTGGACGGCACGATTGCAGTGAACACGGCGCAAGTGCGCAATGTGAACGAGCCGCCGGGGCTGGACAGCAACAATACGGTGAAAGACCCCGTGCCCGTGGCCAAGGGCGCTCGCATCAGTGGCACTGTATGGCGTGACAACAACCACAACCGCCAGCTCGATGGCGGGGAGCCCAAAGTGGCTGGCGTGCTGGTGGAGCTGGTGCGCAATGGTGTGGTGGTGGCTTCCGTACTGACAGACGAAAACGGCAAATACCAGATCAACGATTTGCCGCCAGGCTCTGGCTATGAGCTGCGCTTCCGGGATCCTGCCAGCGGTGGTGTGATCTATGCGGGTGGCGTGACCAATGAGAGTGGTGCGACGGTAAAGCCGGGTGAGCGGGATACGGAGGAGGCCAATGAAGCAGGCTCCAACAGTGGCAATCCTGCTGGCGCCACCATCAAAAATGGGGTGCTGACGGGGCTGACCTTGCTGCCGGGTGACAACATCACGCAGCAAAGCCTGCCACTGGATCCCAGTGGTGTGGTGTATGACGCGGTGACGCGCCAGCCTGTCAAGGGTGCGGTGGTAACGATCAGCGGACCTGCTGGGTTTGATCCGGCACTGCATATTTTTGGCACGGGTTCCGGCACCCAAATCACCGGTGCAGATGGCCTGTACCAGTTCTGGCTGAATGCCAACGCACCGGTCGGCAAGTACACCTTGACTGTGACGGCGCCAGCCGGGTATTTGCCCGCGCCTTCGACCATGATTCCGGCCTGCGTGCCCGACACACTGGATGTGCGTGCAGGCACGAACAATCCGGAGCTCATCCAGGCCAGCAGCTATGCGCCTGCAGCCAGCGTACCGTTGCATGCACCTGCGGGGTCTGTGCCTTGCGTGGGCGGGACAGCGCCGGTGACGACGCAGTACTACTTCAGCTTCGAGATTGATGCGATGAACTCGCATAACGTGCTCAACAACCACATCCCGCTGGACCCCATCCTGGGCGGAGCCATTGTGGTGAGCAAGACATCGCCCAAGGTCAATGTGACCAAGGGTGAACTGGTGCCCTACACCATCACGGCGACCAACACGCTGCAGTCGGCGCTGAGTAACGTCAATGTGCAGGACCACATTCCGCCAGGTTTCCGCTATCGCACGGGTTCGGCGACCTACAACGGTATGCCGCTGGAGCCAGAGGTCAGCGGCCGTCTGCTGGACTGGAAGAACCAGACCTTTACTGCCGGCGAGAGAAAAACCTTCAAGCTGCTGCTGATGGTGGGTGCTGGTGTGGGCGAAGGTGAATACATCAACCAGGCCTGGGCGCTGAACAACGTTGTGGGGGACCGCATATCGAACGTAGCCAATGCCATGGTGCGCGTAGTGCCAGACCCGCTGTTTGACTGTTCTGACCTGATCGGCAAGGTGTTCGACGACAAGAATGCCAACGGCTACCAGGACCAGGGCGAGCCCGGCATTCCCAATGTGCGCGTGGTGACGGCCCGTGGCCTGCTGGTGACGACCGATGCGGATGGTCGCTTTCACGTGGCGTGTGCCGCCATTCCGCAAGCGGACCGTGGCAGCAACTTTGTGATGAAGCTCGATGAGCGCACCTTGCCTTCTGGCTACCGCGTGACGACGGAGAACCCGCGCGATGTGAGGGTGACCCGAGGAAAGATGGTGAAGCTGAACTTTGGTGCCACCGTGCACAAGGTGCTGCGTCTGGAGGTAGATGCCCGTGCTTTTGCACAGGACGGCAAGCAACTGTCGACGCAGTGGGACAGCCAGCTGGAGCAGTTGTTGATGCAGCTGGCAGAACGCCCCACGGTGCTGCGCCTGGCCTACCGCATGACGGGTGAAGGCAAGGATGTGGCGCAGCAGCGGCTGAAGGCGTTGACCCAGCGTATTCAAGCGGGCTATGCGCAGCAGGCCAAGCAGCGTCAAAGCAAAGATCAAGAGGACGAAGCACCACCCCTGGTGATTGAAACGGAGTCCTTCGAAAACAACCAGGGACAGGGAGTGCGTTAAATGGAATCGTTGATGCAAAAAGGGTGCACTCAGATGCACCCCGAATGGACTCGTTCGTCTGTAGCTTGTGCCGTGACCCTGGTTTTAATGGGCAGCATGAGCAGTTGGGCCGCCGAAGCGGTGGATGCGCATGCAGATCAAGGCAAGCGCGTGGACAACGCACGCCAGGTGGTGGTAGTGACGCCGCCGCCAGCGGAGCTGGTGCCACAGGGCTTTGCTTACGAGCTGCCCTCAGGGGTGACGCGCAGCGATGCGCTGGCGATGCGTGCCGCCAAAGATCATTTGCCGACCAGGTCTGCACAGCAGATGCTGGCTTTGTCAGAGAGCGGGCAGTCGGGCGCTTTGTTTGAGTCCGGTTATGCAGACCTGACGCCGGGTGCCGTGGCTGCGCTCGATGCCGTTGTGTCGCAGTTGAAGGGCAAGCGCAACGTCAAGATTTCGGTAGTGGGCCACACCGACAGCCAGCGTCTGTCGCCACGCGCCAAGCGCCGTTTTACAGACAATCAGGGGCTGTCGGAGGCGCGCTCTTTGGCGGTAGCCAGCTTTTTGCGCAAAGGCCTGAGCCTGCCCGCAGAGGCGGTAGCCATGGACGGCAAGGGACAGACCATGCCAGTGGCTAGCAATGCCAGCCAGCAAGGCATGGCACAGAACCGCCGCGTGGAAATTGCGATGTGGTGGGACAGCGAACCTGCAGCCGTTGTGCCTGCGCAGCCTGTGTCTGCCGACGAGTGTGCGGCTGTGCAAAGCACCGAAGACTTGCCATTTCGCGTGACGGTGGATGGTGCAGATATTTCTGGCGCGGCCATCAATGAAGCCGACCGCCAGCGTTGTGTCGACGTGGCGCTGGAGCGCGCCGACATTCAGATCAAGTACGACGATCTGGCCGCCAAGCCAGCGTTGAATGTCTGGGCCACCAAGGATCTGACGCTGCGTGGCGAGGCTGCGCAGTTCCGAGGCTGGAGCAACTACGTCAGCTGGATCGATAAGGCTGAGGTACGCATCTTGCGCAAGGGCGAGCCCACCGATGGCAAGGCTCTGGCCGTGTTGCCGCTGCAGTGGGCCCAGACCACCGCCTGGACTGTGCCTGTGCAGTCGCAAGGGCTGGAGCAGGACGAATACATCTACGTGCTGCGCGTGTACGACGCCAAGGGGCGCTTTGACGAGACCGCCACCAAGTCGCTCAATGTCGCCACCCGCGAGCGGCCTTTGAACGATCTGGACAAACCCAGCCGCGAAGCGCTGGTGGGATGGGGCGAGAACGCGCTGCAGGTCAGTAATATTCCCGTGCGCGGTGGCACCATCACCGTCAGCGGCACGCAGATCAAGCCGGGCGAAGCTGTCACGGTGCTGGGCCAGCAGATTCCGGTGGATGACAAGGGCCGCTTTGTGGCGCGCC
>ENA-OFCF01000096-OFCF01000096.1-metagenomes-genome-assembly--contig:-NODE-96-length-44063-cov-4.747705_pt1 | contig 44063 bp, 40 predicted proteins | sample MGYA00153387_OFCF01 | MGnify analysis MGYA00153387 | reverse complement strand
ACCGCGCCACGCATATCGGCCACTAGTTGTGCGCCAACATAGGCATACCAGGTTGACTCCACATCAAGTGCAACATCGAACACTGCTTTTGCAGTATCAAAACGGGCCCGATCGAAATCAGCATGTGCGAGTCTTGTACGCGATGGTAGCAAGATTAAATCGACCAAAGGCATGGCAAACCCCAGTGTGCGATTCACACCGTCGCCGGGGCTAAGATTTTGCCGCAGAAGCGAAATGCTCGGGTTACTGATTTGTACCGCTTCGAGCACCTCCGCACGCGCTAAGCCTAGGCGTGCATATTCTTGTTGCAATTTTGGGCTACGCAGCATCGCAATACGAACCGCACTATCAGGACTAAGAGGTGATGCAAGCCATTGATCAACACTGGCCTGATCAGCAGGTGCATTTTGCAGTTGTGACCACTCCACCGATGGGCCGCCACGCTCTTGCAGTAGTGTATTGATGGAAGCATCTGGCGGCTGCGTTTGCAAACTTGCACAACCGTTTAATGACGCTGCCATCGTAAATGAAAGTAGCGATAGCCTTGATATCTTATTCATGAGGAAACCTGTTTGAAAGGTGAAGATCGTGACGGATTAGCTAACGGAGATAGTGAGCCAAGCAACGAAGCACTCTGCTCGTTAAATAACATTGTTATTAAAATATCCATAATCAGCAGAGCTGAGGAAAGGCTTTGTGCCTATAACTGGAGTTATGCGATGGGGGGTCTTAGCCCTTGATCTGATCTTGCTGAGTAAGCAAAATTTAATGGATAAGCAGGCAATGGATTGCTTAAATGATAGCTATAACTTAGCGAAGTATGCAGTGGTTGCATGGTTTGCATAAGCTGACAATGCCAAGCGCATTTTATTTTACAGCTTGCATCTGAGCCACAATCGCCATGCTGTGAGGTTTCGTGCTCAACATGTTCGGATGGTGTTGCATCATGTTGAACATGGCTGGTATTTGCTACGTGTGTGTCTTGTGTGGATGGGACAATCGCACTATACGACTGACTATACAAGCCATTTAGCATAGACAATGCAAGCAACAACACCGTGTAGAAACACTGTTTGGATTGTCGAATGCGTTGAATAATTGCCATATGGGTAGCTTACACCTGAACAAACAAGGCTACAAGTAAGCCAAAAATGGCGGAGAGAGAGGGATTCGAACCCTCGATAAGGCTTTTGACCCTATACTCCCTTAGCAGGGGAGCCCCTTCAGCCTCTCGGGCATCTCTCCGTTACACCTAGCGGGAAGCCCGTTGGTGACTTGCTATGATAATGGGTTTAAGCGGTTTGGTAAACCTTAATCTGCTTTTGATTCGGCTTTTTCAGCGGATTCTTTACCAATTTTCTGATAAATCTCCTCGCGATGCACGCCAACGTCTTTCGGCGCAGTAATGCCTAGACGCACTTGATTGCCTTTAACGCCCAATACGGTGACAGTGACTTCATCACCAATCATTAAGGTTTCGCCAACGCGACGGGTAAGGATTAACATACAAACTCCATTTCTCTGTTAAGCCAATGCTGAACTTAGGGGTAAATAGTAGTACTAATATGCATATACTGCAAATGTCTTATATAAGCTTAGCCTCTAGCCATGCCGAAAGCGCCAACAAAGCCTGAGTTAATGACGGGCCATCTTCGCCACCACCTTGCGCAAAATCAGCACGACCACCGCCTTTGCCACCTATTTGATTGGCAATATGGCTAAGCACCTCATTTGCTTTAAGTTTAGCTTGCGCCGCACCTTGCACGCCAGCAATTAACGATACTTTACCTTCATGCGCCGAAGCTAAGACAATGATGGAGTTAGGCAATGCCACTTTCAAATTATCAAATAGCTCGCGCAGAGTCTTAACATCTAGCCCTTCAAAACGGGCTTTAACCACTTTAAACACACCAATCGTTTCAGCTTGCGAAGCTAAATCAACACTTTGATTGGAGGCAGCCTTAGCCTTAAATACATCTAGCTCACGCTCTAATTTCTTTTGACGCTCCAACAGTGCATTAAGCTTTTCGACGACATCATCAGTGCGCGCTCCAACCAATTGAGAGGCCTGTTGCAGAGTTTGCTCTTGGTGTTTGTAAACGGCAATGGCATTTGCGCCCGTGGTTGCTTCAATGCGTCTTACCCCAGCAGCAATGCCAGCTTCTGACAATATTTTAAACACCCCAATATCGCCGGTGCGATGAACGTGTGTGCCGCCGCAAAGTTCGGTGGAAAAATCACCCATTTTCAAAACACGCACACGTTCGCCGTATTTCTCGCCGAATAGCGCCATAGCACCAAATTCTATGGCCTCTTGCATGCCCATGTGATGCACTTCAGCTTCTGCATTGTTGCGAATTTCGGTATTCACCAGCGCTTCAATTTCTTGTAGTTGTTCAGGACTTACTGCATGAAAATGCGAAAAATCAAAACGGGTACGTTCCGGTGTGACTAAAGAACCTTTTTGGCTAACATGCTCACCTAAAACGCGGCGCAAAGCGGCATGCAACAAATGTGTGGCGGAATGGTTAATCACTGTGCTGTGGCGGTGATTAACATCTACCCGCGCCGAAAGCTTGTCGCCAAGACTAATTGTGCCTTTTGTTATGCTACCGATATGCGCATGAAATTTAGCGGACATTTTTTGTGTGTCGGTAACCGAAAATGCTTGGCCTCTGGGCGAACATAAATTCCCTATATCGCCCACTTGCCCGCCTGACTCCGCATAAAAAGGTGTTTTATCCAAAATGATAATACCCTGCTCGCCTGAAACAAGTTGTTGCACCGATTGATTGTCTTTCAATAGCGCCAACACTTTACAGCCATCCTGTTCCAAACGCTCATAGCCTTTGAATTCGGTGGCGTGCAAGCTTGCCACTAACTCGGCTGGCAATCCTGCCACATTGGCAAACTTACTAGCGCCGCGTGCGCGTTCGCGTTGTTGCTGCATTAACTCATCGTAAACATCCATAGCACCGAGCGCTGGCTCGAGTTCACGTTCGCGCAAGATATCGATAATTAAATCGGGTGGACAACCAAAGGTGTCATGCAATAAAAACAGCTGCTCACCTTGCATAATATTGGCACTCTCGGCAAGCATGTTTTCTAGCCGTAGCATGCCCGAATCTAGAGTTGTTGCGAATGCTGCTTCTTCCGCCTTTAACGCTTGTTCAATCAAACTGCGTTTAGCCACCAGCTCTGGATACGCATTAGCCATTTTATCAATCAGTGGTTGCAACATCTTCCAAAACAAGCCATCACTTTGTAAAGCCCCAAGTTTCCAGAAGTGCCGAATTGCACGCCGAATAATTCGCCGCAATACATAGCCGCGACCTTCGTTGGATGGCAATACGCCGTCCACAATCAAAAAACTACATGCACGAATATGGTCTGAAATAACACGAAGGGATTTATTATTTAGATCGTTGGTTTGTGTAAGCGCTGCAGCCGCTTTGATTAAATGTTCAAATAAATCGATTTCGTAGTTGCTGTGCACATGCTGTAAAACTGCTGCAATGCGCTCTAAGCCCATACCGGTATCTACGCACGGCGCGGGCAACGGCAGTAGACTGCCATCTGGCTGACGATCGAACTGCATAAACACGTTATTCCAGATTTCGATGAAGCGATCACCGTCTTCGTCAGGCGAGCCAGGTGGGCCGCCGAAGTGCTGCTCACCGTGGTCATAGAAAATTTCAGTGCATGGGCCACACGGTCCGGTATCGGCCATTTGCCAGAAATTATCAGAGGCATATGGCGCGCCTTTGTTATCGCCAATGCGAATAATGCGCTCAACCGGCAAGCCGATTTCCTTATGCCAAATATCGAAGGCTTCGTCATCGGTGTAATAAATAGTGACCAGCAATTTTTCTTTCGGTAATTGCCAAACACCGGTTAATAATTCCCATGCATAATGTATGGCGTCTTTCTTGAAATAATCACCGAAGCTGAAATTGCCCAACATTTCGAAGAATGTGTGGTGGCGCGCGGTGTAACCGACTTGATCAAGATCGTTGTGTTTGCCACCAGCCCGAACGCAGCGCTGCGAGCTGGTGGCCCGTGTGTAGGAACGTTTTTCGGCACCCAAAAACACATCTTTAAATTGCACCATACCGGCATTGGTGAACAATAAGCTTGGGTCATTGCCGGGCACCAGCGAACTTGAAGGCACAATGGTGTGACCTTTGGATGCAAAGAAATTCAGGAAATCTTGGCGAATTTGTGCGCTGGAGTGTGTTGTTGGGTTTGTCATGATTTACCTAAGCGGATTATTCAGGCACAAAACGCGCCTCATCGCTTGATTTTAAACCATTTAGCACCATTAGCTAAGCGCTTTAGGCGATTAATTCCTGTGAATCAGGCCATTCGCGGATTTTGACTGCAGTAAATGCGGTTTTTTGGTCAAAGCCACGTCGTAATAGAAAATCGACTGCTTTCCGGCTTTGATTAGGATCTTGCTGAATTTTACGAAGGTAACGCCTTGCCACCAAGCCTTGTGCCAGCTCTAGCCAATCGCAGTTCAAGGCAATTACAGCTTGCTCGATAAGCTCAGAACCTAAACTGTGTTGATACATTTCTGCGCGAATACGTTGTGGCCCATAGCCAGCTGATTGCCGTGAGCGCGCTAAGGCAAAAGCGAAGCGCTCGTCATTCTGAAAATCTTGCCGCGATAAAGCTTCTACCGCGCTTTCGATTTCATCGAACTCATTGCCACGAATTTTCAACTTCTGTTTTAACTCACGCTGCGAATGCTCGCGACGTACCAACAATCCAAGGGCTTGCTGATACGTCGTTAAACTCGAGGCTTTTTTACGCACGCTTAGGCTTCAATATCTTGAACAGGTGCTTTTGGAACGATAACAGGCTTTAGTTTTTCGCGGATTTTCTCTTCAAGCTCATTCGCCATCTTAGGATTATCTTTTAAATATTGGCGAGCATTTTCTTTGCCCTGACCAATTCGCTCACCCATTGCGCTATACCAAGAGCCGGATTTTTCAACGAGTTTTGCATCAACACCCAACTCCAGAATTTCACCTTCACGCGAAATACCTTCGCCATACAAAATTTCGGTAACCACTTGCTTAAAGGGCGGTGCCATTTTATTTTTTACAACCTTAATACGGGTTTCATTGCCGATAATTTCATCGCCTTTTTTCACCGCGCCAATACGACGGATATCTAGGCGCACTGAGGCGTAGAATTTCAAGGCATTGCCGCCGGTAGTGGTTTCTGGGCTCTGGCCTGGCATCATCATGCCGATTTTCATGCGCAACTGATTAATGAAAATCACCATGCAGTTGCTGCGCTTGATATTGCCAGTGAGTTTACGCAAGGCTTGGCTCATTAAACGAGCTTGCAAACCGATTTGCATTTCACCCATCTCGCCTTCAATTTCGGCGCGCGGTGTTAAAGCCGCTACCGAATCGATAACCACCACATCTACGGCATTGGATCGAACCAACATATCAACAATTTCTAAAGCTTGCTCGCCGGTATCGGGCTGGGAAATCAACAAATCATCAAGGTTCACACCGAGTTTTTGTGCGTAGGTTGGGTCAAGCGCGTGCTCGGCATCGACAAAAGCTGCTGTGCCACCGGCTTTCTGGCATTGCGCAATCACTTGCAAGGTTAAAGTGGTTTTACCCGACGATTCCGGGCCGTAGATTTCAACCACACGGCCTTTTGGCAAGCCGCCAATGCCAAGCGCTAAATCCAGCATCATTGAGCCTGTGCCGATGACTTCGGCCGCTTCAACGTTTTTATCGCCCATCAGCATAACTGTGCCTTTGCCGAATTGTTTATCAATCTGTGCCAAGGCGGCAGTTAGTGCACGTTTTTTGTTCTCATCCATGGTGTTTTCCTTCAAAGTTTAATGGGGGTTAATTAAGAATACTTAGGCCGTGTCGCAAAAGCTGAGACAACGGCAAAATGAGTTTGCTGGAAGTTGAAACGAATTTGAATCGGGCAATGGCTGATTGCTTTGTCAGACAAAACTGACTGTTGGCGTAGGCAAAACTGACTTGCTCTTTTCATCGCGAAGGCCTAATTAAACCGCAGTACAAACCTTCAATAGCAAAATCCTGATCGGGGCGAACATCTATGGGCTTAAAATCGGGATTACGTGGCAGCAAACGAATACCGGTTTTGCTGATTTTCAAACGTTTAATGGTAATTTCATCATCAATACGCGCCACTACGATTTGATCTGACAGCGCTTGCTGTGTGCGGTGAATGCCAACCAAATCACCATCGAAAATGCCATCATCGCGCATTGAATCGCCTTTCACTTTCAATAGATAATCTGGCGATGGCGAAAAAAATGCACGATCAAGCAAGACAAAATCATCCGATGGAATATCCGCACCAATCGGCAGGCCGGCTGCCACCCGCCCTAATATTGGCAAACGCAAAGCATCGTCAGGCACCGATTCCTTGATACGAGACAAGGGAATCTCCACATCCTCGTTGGATTGTGGGTGACAGAGACGTATGCCACGCGCTTGCCCAGGCAGGCGGCGGATGTATCCGGCTTGTTCGAGAATATCCAAATGGTATTGCGCGGCACGTACGCCTTTGAAACCCAAAGCAGTCGCGATTTCGGTTTGTGAAGGCGGCACGCCCTCTTCTTCAATTCGCTGTGCGATGAAGGCTAATATGGCTTGCTGATTGTCGGATATGTTCATTAGTAGTAATACTACTAATAAATTTAAAAGTGTCAAGCAATATTTTCAAATTCAACTCAAGCAACTGATTTCAGTATAATATTACTGTTACTTAGGGGATCTAAGAAACGAGAACCGGATGACCGATTCACGGCACTACAAAGCATTTATTAGCTATAGCCACAGCGATGAGCATTGGGCGCGCTGGCTTCAGCGTTGTTTAGAAAAATACAAACTGCCAAAAACCTTCCGTCAAAGCCATCCAGAACTTCCTACACGGCTTTATCCCATTTTTCGAGATCGTGATGAGCTCGCATCTGGTGGTGAGTTATCTGAATCTATCCGCAAAGCGATGCAAGACTCCGAGGCACTAATTGTTATTTGTTCGCCAGCTGCACGCGCTTCGCTTTGGGTCAACGAAGAAATAAAATGCTTCAAAGCGCTTGATCGTGGCGATCGAATTTTCTGCTTATTAGTCTCAGGCAGTCCAAACGTAAATTCGCCTGACTGCGCTTTCCCAAGTGCTATTTTGCAAGACGAAAACGGCTACGTTATCCATGAACCATTAGCTGCCGATGCCACACCAAAAGGCGATGGCAAGCGCAATGCCATGCTTAAAATCGCTGCCGGCTTGCTGAACGTAGGTGTGGATGATTTAAAGCGCCGCGATGCACAGCGCCAAGCACGCTTTTGGTCTTACATTGCAATGGGCACCACGTTTATTGCGGCCTTAACGATTGGCTTAGCGATTTATGCTTTTAATGCTAAGAAAGAATCCGAAATGCGCCGGCAACAGGCCGAAGGCTTAATCGGATTTATGCTTGGCGATTTACGAAAAAAACTGGAACCAATCGGCAAGCTGGAAATATTGGACGCGGTTGGCGAGCAAGCCATGAGCTATTTCGCCACTTTAGGCAATCGTGGTACACAGAAAGAACTGTTGTCGCGTGCGGTGGCATTGAAACAAATCGGCGATGTGCGCTTTAACCAAGGCAAGCTGGAACCTGCATTGAAGTCTTTCCAGCAAGCGCTTGTTCAATCCGAAGCGCTGTATAAAACCGACCCGAATAATAATGATTACCTATTCGAACTCGGTCAAGCCGAATTCTGGGTAGGCTATGTGGCGTGGGAGCGCGGACAACTTGACCAAGCAGCTGTTTCCATGCAGCGCTACATGCAATACAGCAAACAACTAAGCGAACGCGCGCCGGACAATACCGATTACCGTTTGGAATTGAGCTACGCTAACAACAATTTGGGCTCTATAGCATTTGCACAAAACAACCCAGAAGCTGCCCTTGGGCATTTCAGCAAAGCTGTGAATATTAACCAAGTCATGCTTAAAAGTGATCCTGATAATGTTGATTTGGCCAATAATGCAGCTGAAAATCTGTCATGGCTTGGTACCACGTATCTTGAATTGAAACACCTTGACAAAAGCAGTCAAGCATACCAACAAGGACTCGATGCGGTGTTGCCTTTTTACAAGGCCAATAAAGTTCAATCAGTCAAAGAAAAATATGCCAGGCTACTTTTTCAAAAAGCCGAAGTGGTCATACAAACAGGCGCCGTTTCGGAAGGAAAAAAATTATTAAAACAATCACTTGGCATCTACCAGCAATTACTTGAGACAGATTCTAGCAATGCCGCTTGGCGATTTGTTTCATTATCAGCGGGTTATTTCGAACAAAGCTTATTAAATCCCCGTTTGAAATCGCCTAAAGACAGTGCGCAACTGGAATCATTGCTGTCACAATTTGATAATCTAACTGTAAGCGACCCAACTAACTCTGATAACAATTTACATCTAGCCCGCACACAACGACTGCGCATCATCGATTTGATTGCGCGAAATAATACTCCGGAAGCTGTAAAGCTGGCTGATAAATCATGGGCCCAATGGCAGAAGTTTACTGCAGGTAAATCTACCACCCCAAAAATTAATCTATTAACAGTAATGCTTGAAGAGACAGTAGGCACGGCCTACGCCGCTGCCGGGCAAAGCGCAAAAGCCACGCAACATTGGCAGCATAGCGCATCAATATTAGATGCCAAAAAACAAAAAAACCTGGCTGAACTGGCTGTGCGCAGACTGCTTGCAATTAATCTCGGCCAAACCCAAAAAGCCAATGATATTGAAAATCAGCTTTTACAAGACGGCTACCAAGATCCGCGCATGCAACCGGCTTACAGCCTGTCCGGAAGCTTTCAACAATCTACATTAACCACACAACCCTAAAAGGAGCTTTAAACATGTCAAATTCAGACCAGCAGGTATCCCTATCCGTACAGAACGGAACTTACCAGTATTCCGGCGGCAACAAAGGCAATGGCAATGTCGAGAATAATGTCGGCCAAGGCCCATCGAAAATCCATGTCACACTGAATGCGGCGACGAACTACTTCATAAAGAACGTCCAGTTCCAGGGGTCCGGTCAGGAGAATTTTAGCTTCGATATCAAGGGCAACGAGCGGCGCGTCGATATCGATGACAATTGCCAGACCTCTGCAAATGTTAAATACACCGTCATCGTCGGCGACTCCTCGGGCGGAGCAGACGTGTTGTGCGATCCACAAATTATTAATCGATAAGATCGTTTTTTGTAATAGCCCGCAAATAACAAGCGGGCTTGTTTTTAAAAAGCGATTGGGTTTCGTATTATCGTTCTATCCCAATGTACCGTTGGGTTTCGCAAGATCAACCCAACCTACACCAACTTCATTAAACCCTGCAAAGCCACCGCCACGGTTTGCCGCCGAACAGCTTCGCGATCTCCATCAAAATGGAAAACTTCTGCAATGGGATAGTTCCCGCGACGCTTCCACGCAACCCACACCGTGCCCACCGGTTTGCCTGGCAAGCCGCCACCTGGGCCGGCAATGCCGGTAACAGCTACCGCTAGGCTGGCGCTTGAGGTAATCAAAGCGCCGGATACCATTTCCATCACAGTTTCCTTGCTGACTGCACCGAATTCCATCAAAGTTTCAGAGCGTACACGCAATAATGCTTGCTTGGCTTCATAGCTATAGGCTGCCATGCCGCAGTCAAACCAGCCTGAACTGCCTGCGATGTCAGTAAGGATTTTGGCAATCCAGCCACCTGTGCAACTTTCTGCCGTGCACAGGGTTAAATGCTCGGCTTTTAGCCGCTCACCAAGCTGTTCAGCCAAGTGTTGCAATGCGGTATCGGATGACTCAGAAAAAGTGTTCAAGCTAGCACTGCCTTCAGGTTAGACTATGGCTTAAGAATAAGCGAAAAACCCCATGAGTTCGAACGATTTCTCTCAACACACCCCTTTAATGCGCCAGTTTTTCAGCGCCAAAGCCGAATATCCGGATGTTCTGATGTTCTTTCGGATGGGCGATTTCTACGAATTATTTTACGATGATGCCCGCAAAGCCGCGCGTCTGCTCGACATAACTCTCACCCAGCGCGGCCAAAGTGGTGGCAACGCCATTCCAATGGCGGGCGTGCCACATCATGCTGCAGAAGGCTATTTGGCACGTTTGCTGGCCTTAGGCGAATCGGTGGCCATTTGCGAGCAAATCGGCGATCCGGCTTTAGCCAAAGGCTTGGTTGAGCGCAAAGTGGTACGGGTTATCACACCCGGCACACTCACCGACGAAGCTTTATTGGATGATCGCAAAGAGCAATTGTTATTATCAATTTCGTTTAGCAAGCAAGGTTTTGGCTTAGCTTGGGCTGATGTGGCGGCGGGTCGTTTTTTACTTAGCCACGTCAACGATCAAGATCAATTGCTAGCAGAATTGGCGCGCTTAAATCCCGCTGAAATTCTTATTCCCGATGATGAACAATTGGCTTCGCACTTGATTGGCCAAAAAGGTTTACGTCGCCGCCCGGTTTGGTATTTCGATGCCGAAACTGGCACTCGACAATTGCTGCAATTTTTTGCAGTCACTGATTTGTCTGGTTTTGGATTACACAATGAATCCGCTGAAAACATGCTGGCAGTCAGCGCGGCCGGCGCTTTGCTCGGCTATTTGGAAGAAACTCAGAAGCAACGCCTGCCGCATTTAAACTCGCTGCAATGGGAATCCACTGATGACGCCATTGCCATGAATGCCGCCACCCGCCGACACTTGGAATTGGACGAGCGTTTCGATGGCCAAATCCAACATACCTTGCTCGGCGTACTTGATACCACTTGTAGCCCGATGGCAGGCCGCATGTTGCGGCGCTGGTTGCATCGCCCGTTGCGCAATGTTGATGTGATTGCTAAGCGCCACGATGCAGTGCAGCAATTACTGGCGATGTCTTTGCATGAAGACTTGCGTCGTATTTTTCGCGGCATTGGCGATGTTGAACGCATACTCACACGTGTGGCATTACGCAGCGCACGGCCACGCGATTTAAGCGGCTTGCGTGAGAGTTTAAAACGCTTGCCGGAAATTAGCGCTTTACTAAAGCGCTATGATGCGCCGCGCTTGAATGAGCTGCGCATTGCATTTGGCCAACATCCGGAACTTGCTGAGCACTTAAACCGAGCCTTGCTTGAGCAACCATCAGTGTTGCTGCGCGATGGCGGTATTTTTGCGCATGGCTTTGATGCTGAACTTGATGAACTGCGATTATTATCAACCAACGCTGATCAATTTTTGATTGATTTGGAAGTGCGCGAAAAACAAAGTACCGGCATCGCCACACTGAAAGTGGGCTACAACCGCGTGCACGGTTATTACATTGAAATATCCAAAGGCCAAGCAGAAAAAGCGCCCACACACTACACCCGCCGACAAACATTAACTGGTGCCGAGCGCTTTATTACCGAAGAGCTGAAAGCATTTGAAGATAAGGTTTTATCGGCGCGCGAACGTTCATTAGCGCGCGAGCGTTTTTTATACGAACAATTGCTGGATGTATTAAACCACCAGTTGGAACCATTGAAATCTTGCGCTCAAGCCTTGGCTGAGTGCGATGTGTTGGCGTGCTTTGCCGAACGTGCCGAGCAGCTCAATTGGTGCAAACCGATATTGAGTTCAGAACAAGCAATACGCATTCGCCGTGGCCGGCATCCAGTGGTTGAGCAAGTACGCGAAAAAGCCTTCGAGCCGAATGATTTACTGCTAGATGAGTCAAGCAAAATGCTGTTGATTACCGGCCCGAATATGGGCGGCAAATCAACCTATATGCGGCAAAATGCCTTAATTATTTTATTGGCTTACATTGGCAGTTTTGTGCCAGCCGAATCTGCACAAATCGGGCCGATTGATCGCATCTTAACGCGTATTGGCGCCGGCGATGATTTAGCACGCGGACAATCCACTTTTATGGTGGAGATGTCGGAAACCAGTTTTATTTTGCGCAACGCCTCCGCGCAATCGTTTGTACTGATGGATGAGATAGGCCGCGGCACCTCCACTTACGATGGCTTGGCCCTAGCACAAGCCTGCGCCGAAGCATTGGCGGAAAGCAATAATGCCTATTGCTTATTTGCCACACATTATTTTGAACTGACCGCACTGCCTGAATTGCACAGCACTATCCGTAATGTGCATTTAGATGCAGTGGAACACGGCGAGCAATTAATCTTCATGCATGCAGTGAAAGATGGCCCAGCCAACCGCAGTTTTGGTTTGCAAGTGGCAGCGTTAGCTGGGTTACCAAAACCGGTTTTGAATAATGCCAAACAGGTTTTAGCGCGCTTGGAAAGCAAAGCAAATGCCCCGCTTAATTTACATGCAGAAGCATTAGAACAACCGCAGCAATTGGGATTATTTATTCAGCCAAATGCCTTGCAAGATGCCGTGCAGGAACTCAATCCAGATGAATTGACGCCGAAGCAAGCGCTTGAGGCACTGTATCGTTTAAAACAACTCAGCTAGTTACAGCGCGTCCAAATCGCCCAAGGCTTGTATCAAGCGGCGTGCACGTTTATCGGGTTTCGTGGCGGGTGGTTTATAGCCAGCATTGGCCAGTTTGCGCATCTCGCGCTCCGATTCACGTTTGATTCGCGATGTATCGGCTTCTTGATACAGCAATTGCGCTTTCACTGCAGGGCCGCGCATTTCACTTAAAGCCAATACCGTGATTTCATACAATTCATTGGCGCGATTAATCACCAACACATCGCCCATATGCAACATGCGTGACGGTCTAATAGTTTGACCGGCAAGCTCTATTTTGCCTGATACCAACATAGCCTTAGCGACACTGCGTGTTTTATAAAAACGCGCAGCCCAAAGCCAGATATCGGCGCGTACTTCAGTTAGAGGTTCTGATGTCATAGTGTTCAAATACAAGCGGCCGCAAAGGCGGCCACAAGTAAAATGATACTGATCAAATTAGGCGTGTTTTTTGCCGTAATTCAAATCTTCTTTGATGCGAGCTTTTTTGCCTTCCAAGTCACGCAAATAATACAACTTACCTTGACGGACATCACCGCGACGCTTGACCGTTACCGAGTCAATAATCGAGCTGTGAGTTTGGAAAACGCGCTCAACGCCGAAACCGTGCGAAATTTTACGCACAGTGAAGGCGGAGTTCAAGCCGCGGTTTTTAATAGCAATAACAACACCTTCGTAGGCTTGAACGCGTTCGCGTGCGCCTTCTTTTACTTTGACGTTAACGACGACGGTGTCGCCTGGGCCAAAAGCAGGTAATTGACGTGTGATTTGTTCGGCTTCAAATTTTTGCAGGAGGTTCATAATACACCGCTGGTTTTATAGTTACTGGTTCTGTTTTTCTGGCAACGCCCAAGGCGTGCGAGTCGCATATTATAGCGTGAAATAATGCGTTTTGACTAGCGCTGTTTCAGCTAGAACATTTAATTGCTGCTTTGTTCAGCTTTAAAAGCATTTAACAAAGCTAAATCTTGAGCAGTTAATTGCGCTTCGGCGAGTAAATCTGGGCGTTTCAGCCATGTTTGGCCTAAGCTTTGCTTGCGCCGCCAAGCTGCAATATGTGCATGATTACCTGAAAGCAACACATCCGGCACGCCGCTAGTTCCAAGTGCTTCTGAGCGAGTATAGTGCGGGCAATCGAGCAAGCCGTGTTCGAAACTGTCTTGGGTAGCCGATTCTGCATCATTGAGCACACCCGGCAACAAACGCGTCACGGCATCGATTAGTAACACGGCTGGCAACTCGCCACCTGACAACACGAAATCGCCGATGGATATTTCTTCATCCACGTATTGATCAAGAAAACGCTGATCAACGCCTTCATAGCGGCCCGCCAACAGCACGACACGTGGCAAAGCTGCCAATTCCTGCGCTTTAGCTTGTGTTAACGGTGTGCCTTGTGGGCTTAAATAAATGAACTTGTAGGGATTTTCATCCGCTTTAATAATAGCCTGCAAACATTCACACAACGGATCAACCATCATCACCATGCCAGGGCCACCGCCAAACGGGCGTTCATCGATGCGTCGGTAATTATCGTGGGTGAAATCGCGCGGATTCCAGGTGTGTAGCTGTGCAATGTTGCGCTCAAAAGCGCGCCCTACCACACCAACTCGCGCGCTATGTTGCACATACTCAGGAAACAGGCTGATAACATCGAAACGCATTAGAAATCCGCGTCCCAATCAACCCGTATCTCGCCGGCTTTAATATCCACCGCATCAATAAAGCGATCCATTAAAAACGGAATTAAGCGCTCACGTTCGCCTTGCGTTACTAAAATAGGGTTGGCAGGCGTTTCGAATAGATGCGACACCGTGCCCAAAGAAATGCCTTCGCGATTCACTACCCGCAAACCTTCCAGATCGACCCAATAAAATTCGCCATCTTTAGGCGCAGGCAATTGGCTGCGTGTAATCCAAATCTCAGCGCCATGCAAAGCTTGTGCAGCGTCGCGATCGGTTATTTCAGTTAATCTTACAACCAAACCTTTCGCCATCATTCGGCCAGAAAGCTGATCCAAAACGCGTTCAACCCCGTTATGCAGCAAAATCAGCGGCTTGTATTTCAGCAGTTGTTGCTCAGGGTTGGCGAAGCTCTGGCATTTAATTTCGCCAGTCACACCAAAAGCGCCAATCATCCTACCAATCAGGATGCGGCGCTCGGAGGCGATGTCAGAACCTCGCGTCATATCCGCGAGGTGAGACTCAGGCAGCTGCCTGACTCGAGGCTTCTTTAACGAGCATACGGACTTTATCAGTCAGCTGCGCGCCGTTAGAAACCCAATGATTAATGCGGTCGATGTTCAAATCAACGCGTTTTTCGTTGCCTTGTGCAACTGGGTTGTAATAACCCAAACGCTCGATGGAACGACCATCACGCTTGTTACGTTGATCGGTTGCCACAATGTGATAAAACGGACGCTTTTTGGCGCCGCCGCGGGCCAGTCGAATCTTGACCATAATTTCTTTGCCTGTATTCTGAAGTGATGATGTAGCCAATGCCGATAAGACACCAGCTTCGGTTAGCCGCGTATTATAAACCCATCTGGCTAAATTTGAAAGTGTTGAAGCTTAACGGCCGCCAAATCCACCCGGAAAGCCACCTCCCATCATGCCTTTCATGCCGCGCATCATACCTTTCATGCCGCCGCGCGACAATTTCGACATCATGCCTTCCATCTGCTGATATTGCTTTAAAAGACGGTTAACATCGGCCGGCGTGGTGCCGGAACCGCGCGCAATACGTGCCCTGCGCGAGCCATTCAGCAGGCCGGGATTGCGGCGCTCTTTTTTAGTCATCGAGTTAATAATGGCGATCATCCGTGGCATTTCCTTGCCGGTCACTTGGCTTTTGACATGATCTGGAATCTGCGCCATGCCTGGCAATTTGTCCATCAAGCCCGACAAACCGCCCATATTCTGCATTTGAACGAATTGTTCGCGCATGTCGTTTAGGTCAAATTTTTTGCCTTTAGCTATTTTTTCAGCCATCTTGGCGGCTTTTTCGTGATCAACCTGCGACTGCACCTGCTCTACCAAACTGAGCACATCGCCCATGTCCAAGATTCGACTAGCGGCGCGGTCAGGGTGAAAAATATCCAAACCATCCGGCTTTTCACCGACACCGACAAATTTAATTGGCTTGCCAGTAATGTGCCGAACCGACAAGGCCGCGCCACCGCGTGCATCGCCATCGGTTTTGGTTAAAATAACGCCGGTGAGCGGTAGTGCTTCACTAAAGGCTTTGGCGGTATTGGCGGCATCTTGGCCGGTCATCGCGTCAACCACAAACAAAGTTTCAACCGGATTGATGGCGGCATGCAGCTGCTTGATTTCGTCCATCATCGCCGCATCAATCGCTAAGCGTCCGGCGGTATCGAAAATCACCACATCCACATAGGTTTTGCGTGCTTCTAGCAAACAGGCTTTGGCAATATCCAGTGGCGAATCGGTATTCACACTTGGGAAAAACGCCACATCCACTTGCTTGGCTAAGCTTTGCAACTGCGCAATGGCGGCTGGGCGATACACATCGCAGCTGACCACCAAAACTTTTTTCTTGCGCTTTTCTTTCAGAAATTTCGCTAATTTCGCCACCGTAGTGGTTTTGCCCGCGCCTTGCAGGCCGGCCATTAAAATCACTGCTGGCGCAGGTACGTTGAGGTTCAACTCAACCGCTTCGGAGCCCATTACCGCGGTTAATTCATCTTGTACCACTTTAATCAGCGCTTGGCCTGGGCTTAGGCTCGTTAACACTTCCTGCCCAACCGCGCGCACCTTAATACGCTCAATCAGCGCCACCACCACCGGTAACGCCACATCGGCTTCCAGCAAAGCAATGCGCACATCGCGCAGCGATTCTTTGATGTTGTCTTCGGTTAAACGGCCTTTGCCGCGCAAGCGTTGCAAGGTGCCAGAAAGTTTTTGGGTCAGCGATTCAAACATAGATAATCCTTTATTCAGGCGTTCATTATACGCTGAAGCAAATTTTCCCATGGCATGTCGCAAAATCTGGGCTGGTTGTGCCAAACTATTTGGCATGAGCGTTGCCCTAACCACCCTAATTGCCATTTCTGCCTACTTTATTAGCGCAGGGCTTTGGTATTATCGGCAAAAATCCGGTTTGAATAGCGTGTTCCCGCAAGCCTTTGCGGCATTAGCAATTGTGGCGCACGGCTTAACGCAAACTTTGTATTGGCTTGCTGTGCATGGCCCGGATTTGCATTTTTTCGCGGCTTTGTCGTGGATTAGCTTGGCGATGGCAGTGATGACTGTGGCGCTGACAGCTAAGCAACGGCTCTCGGCCCTGGGCATTATTGTTTACCCGCTTGCCGCGGTTTGCTTGCTCAGCAATTGGGCATGGGGCACACACATTTACAACCCGTCCGATTGGCAGCTGAAACTACACGCCAGCTTCGCGCTGTTGGCGTATGCGAGCTTGTCGATTGCGGCGCTATTGGCTGTGCTGTATTGGCTACAAGACCGCGCCTTGCGAAACCGAAACATCAAACACTGGCTAAGCGCCTTAACGCCATTGGTGCAAACCGAACAACTGCTGTTCAAAACCCTCACCCTTAGCTGGTTATTGCTTAGCTTAACCTTGGTGAGCGGAATGCTGTTTGTTGAAGACATGCTAGCGCAGCACTTATGGCATAAAACGGTTTTAACCATTTTAAGCTGGCTAACCTTGCTGATTTTGTTAATAGGCAGAAAACGCCGTGGCTGGCGCGGCACCCGCGCTGTGCATTGGACACTAGGCGCAATGGCACTATTGGCACTGGCGTTTTTCGGCTCGAAGTTTGTGCTGGAGATGGTGCTGCACAGTGGTTAAAACCCCGCCTGCAGTGCATCCATAAAGCGCTCCGAAGCCGTCACTTACTAATGATTACACTGATATTGAAGGCAGAATCGAAAAGTTGAAAATTCTATACCGCTGAATTTTTATCAATCCGATGATTCTCAAACATTTCGATAGCACTTTTTAATAAGCCGATATAACTAATGCCAAGCATAAGTGTTCCGAATGCTACTTCTTTCAGTACTCCACTCTTAGCTATCAAAAATCCATACATGCCAAACAGCAATAATGTCAATGCAAAAGCAAACATGAAAAAAAGCACTCGACGCCCTTTTTTCGGACTTTCCCATATTTTTTTCGATAAATTATTCTGTACTTTCGTTGTGTCTTGCAATGTCGAGAAGCTTATGCTGAGACCCATGAATATCAAAGCTTGATTAACTGATGGCCAAAATAAATCGAAGCCTCGAATATACGGAACGATTGTGTAACCCAGCGCTATTAAAATCAAAGGGTATTGAACATAGCTGATTTTATGAAACAGGTTTTTTATATTATTCATAACGAAAAAAACGGTCTTAAAGTAGTTAATGTTTAAATATCAATTAACGTTAAAAAACTAAAACCCAGCCTGCAAAGCATCCATCAAGCAATCCACCGCGATGATTTCCAGATCAGGATATTGGCCGCGTTTCGGTGCGTTGGCTTTTGGCACAATGGCGCGTTTGAAGCCATGCATGGCGGCTATTAAGCTGCTACCAAATCGACTTTGATCCGAAACCCAAGCGCTGTTGCGGCGCGCGTCATGGTATCAAGTGTCAGTCCGGTGTCGGTCGCATCAAGAATGCGGTCAACAACCGTGCGGCTGGTTTGCATGCGCTTTGCCAAGGCGGATTTGTTTATGCCCGCTGTCTGCATGGCCTGCTCAATCTGCCAGGCAATAACACGCTTCACAGCAATTGCCGTGGCTTCTTCGAGTTGATTATCTTCGGCTAAAAAATTATCGAAGTTGCTTCCAATGTGTTTGTTCTTAATCATTCTTAACCTCTTTCATGCGTTTACGCGCCAACTCCATGTCTTCCTTTGGCGTACTGCTACTTTTTTTGACGAACCCGTACAGCAAAATCATATCGGCTCCAACAATAGTGAAAAGAACGCGTGCAATTCCTTCTGGTATATTGCTTCGCACTTCCCAAAGTCCAGTTTCCATTTTGCGAACGACTGGCATGCCAATTGGCCAACCGAACTGTACGGTCTTAATATCCGCACCTATTTCCTTGCGAGCACTGGCAGAAACTTTTAATTTCAGCCAATCCCTTACAGGTTCATTGCCAGTAGAACTACAATAAAAGCGGACAGCTAAAATGGGCTGCATATGTAAATTGTACCTAAATAAGTGCAATTGTCAATCTGTAAGATGCTAATCAAAACCCTGCTTGCAACGCATCCATCAAGCGATCCACGGCGATGATTTCCAGATCGGGATATTGGCCGCGTTTCGGGGCATTAGCTTTTGGCACAATGGCGCGTTTGAAGCCGTGCATGGCGGCTTCTTTCAGGCGTTCTTCGCCGTTTGGCACTGGCCGGATTTCACCCGACAACCCTACTTCGCCAAATGCCACGGTTTTCTCGGCTAATGGCCGATCTTTCAATGAAGATAAAACCGCCAACAACACCGGCAAATCGGCGGCGGTTTCTTGCACGCGAATGCCGCCAACCACATTCACGAAAACGTCTTGGTCGTACACGCCCACTCCGCCATGCCGGTGCATAACCGCCAGCAACATGGCTAAACGGTTTTGGTCTAAGCCCAAAGTTACCCGGCGCGGATTTGGCATGGCTGATTGATCGACTAAGGCCTGCACTTCTACTAACAACGGGCGAGTGCCTTCGCGAGTGACCAGCACCACACTGCCCGGTGCGCTTTGGCTTTGCCCAGATAAAAATATCGCGGACGGATTGGCCACTTCTTTCAAGCCTTTATCGGCCATGGCGAACACGCCCAATTCATTCACCGCACCGAAGCGGTTTTTGAACGCGCGCAAAATGCGAAAACGCGAGCCACTTTCACCTTCAAAGTATAAAACCGCATCAACCATATGCTCAAGCACACGCGGCCCGGCAATGCCGCCTTCTTTAGTGACATGCCCGACCAGAAATACCGAGGTGCCGGTTTCTTTGGCATAGCGTACCAAACGTGCGGCGCATTCGCGCACTTGGCTAACCGAGCCGGGCGCAGCGCTAAGCTGCTCGCTCCACAAGGTTTGAATGGAATCAGCAACCAGTAATTTTGGCTTGGCAATTTCACAATGCGCAATAATTTTTTCAACCGAGGTTTCAGCCAGCGCCAACAAATGTTCGGTACTTAAATCAAGGCGTTTTGCACGACCTGCAATCTGGCCCAAGCTTTCTTCGCCACTAATATACAAGCTCGGCACTTGCGCGGCCATGCTGGCCAAAGCCTGCAACAACAGCGTGGATTTACCAATGCCCGGATCGCCGCCAATCAGAACTACCGAGCCTTCCACCAAGCCACCACCAAGCACGCGGTCGAGCTCGTTTAGGCCAGTATGCAGGCGAATCTGGCGGTCGTCAGATACGTCTTTTAGCGCAGTAATCTGTGCAGCACTGGCACCGGCATAACCGGCGCGCTGTGGCTTGGCATTGGGCGCAGCTAATGCTAGCTCCGAGAGACTATTCCATGCGCCGCAGTCGCCGCATTGACCCTGCCATTGTCCGTATGACGCACCACAGTCGGCACAGACGTAGGCGGATTTAGTTTTAGCGGGTTTAATTTTTGATATGGCCATAGGCTTTAGTGTAGCCTGAGCATCATCGAAAATACATCGGAGAAATCTGCTTTAAGCAGAAATGAATGCCCTTATTTTCTGTAATTTTTCTTAAAAACTATTTCTTCTTGAACAACTTTCTAACCAATAGCACCACCAATACCACCGCTAAGCCTAGCAACACGCCAAAGACCAAGTTCAACACGCCGGAAACTAACCACGGCGCGGCCGGTAGTATTTTGCTCATCGCTTCAATGGCATGATGCAAAACTGGCACGTTGTGAGTGAAAATTCCACCACCTACTAAAAACATTGCGGCTGTGCCGGCAATAGATAAAAACTTCATCAGCTTAGGCGCTAGCCACAATAAAAAATTACCGGTTTGATGCTTTAGTTTTGCCAACATCGATTGCGCTGGATTCTTGATTAAATGCAAACCTGCATCATCAAGCTTAACGATACCTGCCACAAGGCCGTACACACCAACGGTCATTAGCACTGCAACTGCACACAATGTGAGCACTTGCACCTTCAATGTGGATAAGGCAACGGCACCAAGTGTAATGACAATAATTTCTGCTGACAAAATAAAATCGGTGCGGATGGCGCCTTTGATTTTGTCCTTTTCAAACTGCACCAAATCCAGCGATAAATCACTGACCGCTTCAACCAATTCTTGATAGTGCGCTTCATCTTCACTGGCCTTATGAAAAAATTTATGCACCAGTTTTTCCGAACCTTCAAAGCAAAGGTATGCACCACCAACCAGTAGCAAAGGAATAATCAGCCAAGGAATAAAGGCACTGATTAGCAGTGCGGATGGCACCAGAATCAACTTATTGAGAAATGAACCTTTACACACAGCCCACACCACTGGTAATTCACGGTCAGCATTCACACCACTAACCTGCTGTGCATTCAAGGCCAAATCATCACCAAGCACACCTGCGGTTTGTTTCGCGGCAACTTTTGTCATCACCGACACATCATCCAGCAGCGTGGCGATATCATCAATGAGTGCAAGCAAACTGGAACCGGCCATGGCGAACCTTTTTTATTATGTAGGGGCAAATGACATTTGCCCAATAATCAAGAATCACACCCGCTAATTCAGGGCGAATAATATTCGCCCTACAAATTTGGTGCCGAAAACAGGAATCGAACCTGCGACCCCCTCATTACGAATGAGATGCTCTACCAACTGAGCTATTTCGGCGTATGGCAATTTTACGATTTTTGGCAGTGTTGCGCAATAAAATCTAGTCAACCAGCTTGATGCGCAACTCTTTCGGCAAAGCAAACACCATATTCTCTGGCTCGCCGTCAAGCTCTCGCACACTAGCGCCGCTTAGTGTTTGTAAATGCGCGATAACCCCTTGTACCAGTACTTCTGGCGCAGAAGCTCCTGCGGTTACGCCAATTTGTTTGGCACCCTGCAACCATTCGCTGTTGATGTCTTGTGCGCCATCAATCAAGTACGCGCGCGCGCGCCATTTTTTTCAGCTAATTCGCGCAGTCGGTTAGAATTCGAGCTGTTCACCGAACCCACCACGAAAATCAAATCACATTGCTCGGCTAATAAACGCTTAGCATCTTGTCGATTTTGTGTGGCGTAATATATGTCATCGTGGCTCGGCAATGCCTGTTACGGCATCGACTCTCAAGCATATGGATGCCATCGAACACGCTCGACTAAGGCCATATGCGGCACCGTCAGCGCCGCCAGTCCGACAAAAACGATTTGAACGATTGTTGCTGTAAGCCCCGAGTCCGCCAAGTAATGCCAGCCCAAATAGCCCAGCACTAGGGTACCCATCACTGGTCCTGAAGCAATCCAGAAAAGGGTCCGCCAGGATACCTGCGCGAATTGCTTTGTACGCAACACATGTCGGACGCTGTGCATGAGGCAGAAGTACAGAGTGAATCCAAGGATGGGCGGCATGCACACAAGTGCTACCGCAACGCTGATAGTTTCTAAAGCGGCGCCAGGATTTTGCTTAGCAATCCAAACAGCGGCGACTCCGGTTACCGCGAGCCATGGCCAAGCGATGGCATGTAGCGCGTCCGCCACTGTGCGTCCTTCTGTACTGCCGATCAATACCGAAAATAGCAGACCGAGCTGCTCCGAATGGAATACGGCAGGAAGAATGATGATGCCGCCGCCATACAGCAGACTCAACGGAAGTGGTGCCCGACCCTTTAGATCACCTGAAAAATGAAACATGGATATGGCAACAAAGCCGAGCAGGAAAGCCCTTGGAAAGCTCCGCCAGATGAGCACCACCAGACCGGCCAACAGCAGGTAAGCAATCAGAAATGCCAGCCAGCCCGAACGCGTATGGAGGGACAGAAGCTGCTTCGCAAAAACCAGATCCAGGGCGCCATGGGGAACGCCCAGAACAATCACCAAGACCAGCATCACAAGCAGCTGGATTTCCAGGCTGGGCAACGGAACAAACAGCGATACAGACAGACTGAGCATTATCGCAACCATGAAGAACCGACCCTGTACATCGATGGCGTTCATGCTGAATTCCGAGCGAACAGATGCCTGAGGAACGGGCCGGCAGGCAATGCGGCGATGACCGCGGCATGATCGCGCAGGCTGCCAGCATCGCTCAAGAAACGAATCAGGCGCCGGCTGTCGACATCCGCAAACAAGGTGCTGAACAACTCGGGCGCAAGCGCAGGCTGAGCGCGGAGGACATGCAGGAACAGCTGATCCATCGTTCTTGAAATGAACGGATCCCTTGGCTGCTGAATCGGAACCCCAGTCATGACCATGGCTCGCGCGCACAGCGCGCCCCACCGTTGTAATCGCTGGAACGCATAACCGGTGGCGGGGCGTGCCGCACCGGCCGACAACCCGACATGGATACGGGAACGTTCGATGCCAGCAGTAGCTGTCTTCGCAGCGGCAACACCCATGGGAATGCATCCATATTCGTTGCGTAGCGTCCTGTAGGCTGATCCACGAGTGCGTTTTTCTATGGCCGAGGCCAAACCATTCAGTAGATTCGGCACCTGCAACGGTAATTCAGAGAATACCGTGTACTCCACCAATGCCCGGGTTTCAGACAAGGGAAGGACGTAATCGAACGCGATCTGACGGTCGCAGGATTCCGAAAAATCCATCAGGTCGGCGATTGACGGGTCGAACACGGGATCCGAGGTTTCGATTTCATGGCCATAAAACGATTGCCAAAGCGAAACCGATGACGGCACGGACTCATGCTTTGGGCGGGTGTCCACCAGGGATCGGGCGGTGAACATGCCCTGACTCGTTTCGATCCGCCAGACGCCACCATCATATTCGGGCTCAGATAGCACGCCGTGGCCCAAATGCAGCGACAGCTGCGGATTGCCATGCACGGCCTGTAGGGTATGCGCGTAGTAGGCATCTCCCGCAAGCATGCGATAGGGCGTACTCCCGCAATCGAAATCGATCCTGCGGCCATCGCCGGCAATACGCAGATGGCGCCATTGATGGCCGGCTAGCCGGGAAAACGGCGCGGCATCATCGGCCCAGAAGCACCAGGTGCGATCATTCCGATATTCGTTTCTCTGCTCGAGGATGGCTGTGCGCGGAGTGCGGCCACCGTAATGACTGAGATTGAAGGCCAGGCTGAGGCCAGCGCAACCGCCACCTAGAATAACTAGATCGACATCAGTTTGCATGGCGCGTATATAGCGTGATCATTCGCGCGCTCGGTCGGCGCAGCGGTGTATGCAATGCGGCATCGTGCGCCACCACTGGAACCTGCCAGAAACGACGGTGCAGGCAGATTTCACCGAGCGTCTGCAGCGTGATGAGCGATTTACGGCCCGTACCCACGATGGCGCGACCGTTCTGGAATGCAAAATTGCTTCGCCGCAGTGTGCTGCCGATGGCATGGTATAACCTTGACGCCAAAAGGATGCCGGTCCGCGAAGCCACCGGAAGATAGGCCAAACCGCGCTCGCCGCTCTGATAGTAGCTGTCGGCAAGCTGCAATAAGTCGGACAATCCGGACCTGATCGCATCGCAAGTGGCAACGTCGGGCTGCAGCAGTGCTTCGGGTGCGAGCTCGCCAACTAGGGATGCGGGCAGATAGCGCCGGCCAAGGGCCGCATCGGCGCCTACATCCCTGCATATGTTGGTTAGCTGCATGGCGATACCCAAATCGATGGCATGCGCCTCCGCCGAGGCCCCCTCTGCATCCAGGACCCGGCACATCATCAGGCCGACGGTTCCGGCGACTTGGTAACAATACTGCAGAAGCGCATCCGTGTCGGGTATCCGTACCGTCCCGAGATCGGATTCGACTCCGGCAATCAATTCGATGAATATGCCCGGTTCGATGTCGCACTCATCGAACAGACGGATAGCGTCCGCCAAGATTGGATCGGCGCTTCGGCCCGAACAAATTTCCTGCTTCATTTCTGCCAATGCTTGCTGGGCATCGAAGCCGGATTCGGTTTCATCGGCGATATCATCTACATAACGGCAAAGCATGTACAAACGAGTGGACCGCGCGGCATGGCGCTCGCCCAGGAATCTCCGGGCCCAATGGAAACTCCTACCCTTCGCGGACAGCACCGCATCGGCCGCACTGGAATGGTCGTCAGGCATCGGCAGCAGGTGCAATCAATGCGTCGATCACTTTCGCGGAGCAAAGCACGCCGGGTACGCCGGCACCAGGATGGGTACCCGCGCCGACCAGATAGAGGTTGCATATTCCCTCGGCCTTGTTGTGGAATCGAAACCATGCCGACTGGCGGAAAATCGGCGCGATGGAAAAACCGGCTCCCTGTTCGCTCAGATAGTCCTCCTTGAAATCACCCGGATTCATCGAGAACTCGGCAGTGATTGTATGCTCGAGACCGGGTAGCAGAGTTTCGCCCAAGGCTGCGACGATCCGGTTCCTTAGCTGCGGTCCTGCGCTGTCCCAATCGATCTTGCCCAACAGATTCGGAACCGGACACAGGACATAGAAGCTGTCGCATCCTGCCGGCGCGAAACTCGGATCGGTGGCGGTGGGTCGGTGCAGATACAGCGAGAAATCCTCCGAAAGGGTCTTGTGATCGAAGATGTCCTTGAGCAACTCGCGGTAGCGATCCCCCATCCAGATGGTGTGATGCACCACATCCGGATAGATCCGGGTCGTACCGAAGTACAGGACATAGAGACCCATGGAATATTCGGCGGCGGCCAGCTTGGCACGGACCAGCAGGGACCGCTTCCGGTCCGGAATCATCCGGCGGAACAGAAATGCCGGATCGGCATTGGACACGATCAGATCCGCCGCCATCACCGTGCCGTCTTCGAGAACGACGGCATCGGCCCGCTTTCCGGAAACCGACAATCTGGACACGGTGGTGTTGAGCATGACGGTGATTCCCTGGCGCAGCATCAGGCTTTCAAGCGCACGAGTGATGGCCCCCGTTCCGCCCATGGCGAAATGTACACCATAGGCGCGTTCCAAATAGTGGATTAGGCCATAGATACTGGTGGTATTGAACGGGTTGCCGCCAACCAGCAGCGGTTGTATCGAAAACGCGCGGCGCAGCTTGGGACTGAACAGGAACCGTGACACCATTTGCCATACCGTCTCATACGAACGCAGTCGGATCAGGCTTGGAATCTGCCGGAGCATGGTCCACAGCCGGTGGAACGGCTTGGCCGACAGTTTGGTGAACCCGACATCGAAGATGTGCTGCGAATGGCGCAGCAGAGCCAGGTAGCCCTCAACATCCCTGGGCTCAATGCGGCGGATTTCGTCCAGAGTCTGCTCAAGTGTGCCGCCGTAATCAAATCGGCTGCCGTCCTGGAACGCGAAGCGGTACCAAGGGGTCAGCGGTATTAGCCTGACATGATCGGAGAACTTCTCATCGAACAATGCGAACAGTTCATCAAAAAGGAACGGCGCAGTGATGACCGTCGGCCCGGCATCATGCCGGAAACCCTCAAGTTCGAAAACCTGGGCGCGACCGCCGATGCGCTGGCAACGGTCTATCAAAGTGACCTCGTAACCCTTAGCACGCAAGCGCAGCGCCGCGGCAATGCCACCGAATCCGGCGCCGACAACGATGGCGTGCATCAGCAGGCTTCAAGGACTGAAACGGCATTATCCAGTTTTTCGCGCATCTCGGCACAGTACGCGAGCAACATGCGTCCCGCGCCGCAGGGCAGATTGACCGCATCGGTCTCGCATTGGATCAGATGTTTCTCGGCCAACGCCACCGCAACCGGCACTGCACGGGCATGCAGACCGATGTTCTGTAGGATCAGGACGATGTTCAGACCGGGCAAGACGGCGTTTCCGGAGTAGTCGGTTTTCGAGGGACGCGCCGCATCGGCGGCAACGTCCTGGATATCATCCAGAGCCTGGTAGCTGACCGCGAAGTTTTCACAGACCCCCTTCGCCAGCGGAATGTCTTGGTCGTTGCCGGAAAGCAGCAGCGAAAGTTCTATAGGAAGCGCGAGCAGTGCGCCGGACTTGGACTTGGTGATTGCAAGATACTGTTCAACGGCATCATGGCCGGCATGCAACTCAGCAAGATCGGCGCATTGTCCATGCACGGCACGGGCAACGCGCTTATGCACCAGGGCCAAAGCCTCGGGCAGTTTGGGATTGCTGTCGATACCGCCGAGGGCAGCATAAGCAGCGGACAGGAACAGGTCACCGCAACAGAGCGCCGTGTTCATTCCGAATTGATTCCATACCGAACGGATGCCGCGCCGGTAAAGGTCTCCGTCCTGCAAATCATCATGGATCAGCGAGGCGTTGTGAAGCAGTTCGGCACAGGCGGCGATGCCGATGGCATCACTTTCGGACAGGCCCAGGGCAAGTGCCGAGCTCAAGCCCAGCCGCGCCCTGACTTTCTGGCCGCCAGCCCGGAGATGGTAAGTCGCCGCAGCGGAAACGCCGGCGTCAGATTCGGACACGCATTCCGCATGCATCTGAGTCAGCCGCTGCATGCGGGCATCGACGCCCTCAAGCAACAGGGCGAGCTTTGCCGGTGAGGCTTCCGGGAAATTCAATATGGTACCGGGCATGGCGCATTTTCGCCTAGAGTGTGTTGCTGCCAATGGCCGCCGCTTTCCCTGCCCCGGAGGACAGGGAAAGCGTGGTCGTGATTACTAGCTGTTAATGTTTTTCCGACTCACTGACCGCAACCGACCAGATGATCAGGCCGAATGCAATCTTGTTGATGACGTCAGCAAAGTTGTAGGTGATGTTGAGGGCATTGGCGGTATCGGCCACATTGCCGCCATTGAGGTAGCCGAGGAAATAACCGAGTGGATAAACGGCCCAGCCCACGGTCACAATCCAGCGCATAAGTTTGAAACCCGCTTGGACAGATGCCGGCGCACTATTCGCGTTCACCTTGCTGGCTTCACCCATGAAGATTTCATACAGGATGAAGGCCCAACCGACCATGCCGATGATGAATGCGGGCAGGACGGACATGTAACCGGCTTCTCCGAGATATCCGCCGACCAGCATGACCAAGGTGCCGATCATCAGGCGCCAGAAAACGCCGGAAGACACCTTGGTGACCGCCGAAAGGATCAGATAGAACTCAATCATCAGCAGCGGCACGGTAATCAGCCAATCGATGTATCTGAAAACGGTCGGCGTGGATCCGGTGGCGACCCAAACATCCCGCATGTAGAAATAATGGACGGCCGCGACCAAGGTGACCAGTCCCGATACGGTCAGAGATGTTTTCCATTTTGCCGAGACACGGTCGCGCTCTAGGAAGAAGAATACCGTGGCGGCGATGAGTGCCATTGAAATCAGCCAGAATGAGATTCCGACGAAATCATCACTACGCAGTACGGACGACTCTCCGGCTGAAGCCTGTGTTGCGCCTAAGACGAGAGCGAGTGAAATTGCCGACTTGGCGATTGATTTTATGAAATTACTTTTATGCAACATTGCGTTTTATCTCCTAAAGGTTTAAACCACTAAGAACAGCCTTGTTAAATAACTATCCATTACTATGAAAAGTGCAAAACGACAAAAGGTCTGAAATCTTGAATTTGCATAGTTAAGTTACGGTACGAGATAAGTGGACTAATGTAAATACTCTAAAAATAGCTTTCTTTAATAATTAATGATAATTTAACAATTCAAGTGCTTGCAGGTCGCACACAACTAAAGATAATGCGCGCAATTAGTAATTAGATGGGCACGTACTAATCTCAAGCAAATGTCCAATATGGATTCGGACTATTTTGATCGTGGCCGAGCGCATAGCAAACAACATTACGAATGAGATGCTCTACCAACTGAGCTATTTCGGCGTATGGCAATTTTACGATTTTTGGCAGTGTTGCGCAATAAAATCTAGTCAACCAGCTTGATGCGCAACTCTTTCGGCAAAGCAAACACCATATTCTCTGGCTCGCCGTCTAGCTCTCGAACGCTAGCGCCGCTTAGTGTTTGTAAATACGCGATAACCCCTTGAACCAGTACTTCTGGCGCAGAGGCACCTGCGGTTACGCCTATTTGTTTGGCACCCTGCAACCATTCGATGTTGATATCCTGTGCACCATCAATCAAATACGCGCGCGCGTCATTTTTCTCGGCCAATTCACGCAATCGATTGGAATTGGAGCTGTTCACCGAGCCCACTACGAAAATCAAATCACATTGGGCAGCTAATTCACGCACAGCATCTTGCCGGTTCTGGGTGGCATAGCAGATGTCGTCGTGTCGTGGCCCTTGAATCTTCGGAAAGCGCTGACGCAATGCTGCAATGACGTCACGGGTTTCATCCACTGAAAGTGTAGTTTGTGTAGTGTAAGCAAAGTGTTCAGGCTGACTAACATTCAACGCCATTGCATCCTGAATGTTCTCAACCAAATAAATTTTTCCGATGGCACCTTCACTGAGCCACTGGCCCATGGTGCCTTCCACTTCTGGATGGCCTTCATGTCCAATCAGCACCACATCGCGGCCGGCGCGGCAATGCCGAGTTACTTCAATATGTACTTTTGTCACCAGCGGGCATGTAGCATCAAACACTTTCAAACCGCGCGCTTCTGCTTCAACCCGCACCGCCTGCGAAACGCCGTGTGCGCTGAAAATAACCGTAGCGCCGGCGGGCACTTCATCTAGCTCTTCCACAAAAATAGCACCGCGTGCACGTAAATCGTTCACCACAAATTGGTTATGCACCACTTCATGGCGCACATAAATTGGAGCACCTAGAGAATCTAAAGCACGATTTACAATTTCGATCGCGCGATCAACACCAGCACAAAAGCCACGCGGATTTGCCAGTACGATATTCATGGCGCGCTCGGCTTTTTGTCGGTGGTGAAACTAAAAACGATGAGTAAAACTGCCGCCACGGAAATGGCCGAATCGGCTAAATTAAATACTGGCCAATGAAAATCATTCCAATACCAATGCACAAAATCGATGACATAACCGAAGCGCAATCGATCAATCACATTACCCAGTGCGCCGCCCACAATCAAAGCCAAGGGCAACGCCGTGCGCCAATCATTACGTTCAGTTTTTTTCAACATAACAACACATACTGCAGAAATGATGATGGCTAATATACTGAAAAACCATTTCTGCCAACCGCCAGCGTCAGCTAAAAAACTAAATGCTGCGCCGGTGTTATGCACAAGCGTCCAATTCCAGAAACCGGGAACCACTTCTACTGACTGCATATATTGCAATTTCGATAATGCCCATAACTTAGTCAAGAAATCAGCAGTGATAATCACCGCAGAAAGCCAAAGCCAATTCAAGGCATGATTTTTTTTGGCAAGCATTAAAAGTATCTCCGTAGTTCACCGCTGCCATTCACATTGCTGATGCAACGCTCGCACAATTCTGGATCGTGTGCATCTTGGCCAACGCTTGCAACATAATGCCAGCAACGCACGCATTTTTTGTATTCAGACACATTGGCTAAAATTTTATATGCCTGCCCCTCAACAGCAATCGCTTGCTCAGGCGAGCCATCAACAGGCTTGATAGTTAATGCCGAATTAATGAATAAGAACCGTAGTTCGTCTTCAACGTGCGGAAGGCTGGCCAAATCAATATTGTCAGCATAAATACAAACCTCAGCCTGCAAAGACGAGCCAAGCTTGCCGTCTGCGCGTATCGGTTCTAGCACCTTACTGACCGCATCACGCATAGTAAGCAGTTGCTGCATCACTTCGCTATCAGCGAGTAAATACGTGCCTTCTGGTGGCAAGAGCACATCTAGTCCGGCATTGTCGGCACTGAATACCGTACTGCCGTCAAAGCCGGGAATCTGTTGCCAGATTTCTTCAGCGGTAAAGCTGGTAATCGGTGCTAGCGCGCGCACTAAGGTATGCACAATGGCATACATTGCTGTTTGTGCGGAACGCCGGCCGTGGCTATCGGCTTGCATGGTGTATAAGCGATCTTTGGTGACATCTAAATACAGTGCACCCATTTCATTGGTGCAAAAATTCTGCACACTAGCCACTACTCTGGCGAAATCGTAATCATCAAAGGCTTGGGTGATACGCTCATGCAGCTGTCGTGTTTTCGCCATCGCCCACTGATCGAGCAGCAAACATTCTTCAGGTTTAAGCTGATGCAGAGTTGGATCAAAGCCGGCTAAATTGCCGAGCAAAAATTTCGCGGTATTACGAATACGACGATAGCCATCAGCGCTGCGTTTTAATATTTCATCTGAGACCGACATTTCATTACGGTAATCCACGCTGGCAATCCATAAGCGCAACACATCGGCGCCTAAGGCATCAATCACTTTCTGCGGCTCAACCACATTTCCCACTGATTTCGACATCTTGCGGCCTTGCGTATCAACCGTAAAACCATGCGTTAACACTTGCTTGTATGGTGCTACGCCATCCATCGCCACGCCTGTGAGCAATGAGCTTTGAAACCAACCCCGGTGCTGATCGGAACCTTCCAGATACAAATCGGCCGGCTTATGCAAACCATCTTGTGGGCGCGCAGCTAGCACCGCTTGGTGCGTTACGCCGGAATCAAACCACACATCAAGGATGTCGGTAACTTTGTCGTAGTCAGCTGCTTCGGCTCCGAGCAGTTGCTCAGCAGGCATGTCAAACCACGCATCCACCCCCGCTTGCGCGACTAAATCGGCAACCTGATGCATCAATGCTACCGAGTTAGCATGCGGCTCACCGGTTTGTTTATTGATGAACAATGCAATCGGCACGCCCCATGTACGTTGACGTGAAATACACCAATCCGGCCGGCCATCAATCATGCCGGCAATTCGTGCTTGGCCCCAATCGGGAATCCAACGTACGTTTTGAATTTCGTTTAATGCCGCATCACGCAAGCCACCTTGTTGCATGGAAATAAACCATTGCGGCGTGGCACGAAAGGCCACCGGCGACTTGTGTCGCCAGCAATGTGGGTAGCTGTGATTAAGTTTAGAAAACGCCAACAACACATCTCGCTCACGTAATAATTCAACGATGGTGTCGTTCGCTTTCCAAATGTATTGGCCAGCGAAAATTTCAGTGTTTGGCAAATACACGCCTTTGGCATCAATCGGATTCACTACCTCAATGCCATATTTTTGGCCCACCACAAAATCTTCTTGGCCATGTCCTGGCGCGGTGTGCACAGCACCAGTACCGGCGTCAGTAGTAACATGCTCGCCAAGAATAATCGGCACAATGCGCGTATAAAACGGATGTTGCAGTTGTTGTAATTCCAATGCGCTACCTTGAACGCGACCAAGGATTTCCATGATTTCCACGCCATAGCGTCGCAAAGCCGATTCCGCCAAAGCATCAGCCAGAACTAGCAAAGTCTGCTTGCCACCTAACACTGGGCCACGCACTAACAAATATTCAATATCCGGACCTAAGGTAACCGCCATACTGGCTGGTAAAGTCCACGGTGTAGTGGTCCAAATTGGCACCGATATTTCACCGCTCAACTTTTCAACAGCAAATATTTTTGCCACCGCGTGTTGATCAATCACACGATACGACACATCAACAGCTGGCGAGATTTTATCGGCATATTCAATTTCAGCTTCAGCCAATGCCGAACCGCAATCAAAACACCAATGCACCGGTTTTGCGCCGCGCGATAAATGCCCGCGTTCGATAATTTTTGCTAACGAGCGTAGCATTTCTGCTTCGAAGCTGAAATCCATGGTGCGATACGGATTCTGCCAATCGCCGATGACGCCTAGACGCTGAAAATCTTTTGATTGCCCAGCAATTTGCTCAGCGGCATATTCGCGGCATTTTTCACGGAATTGCTTAGCATCTAATTTCATACCAACCTTGCCGAATTTTTTCTCGACCGCTAATTCAATCGGTAAGCCGTGGCAATCCCAACCCGGCACATACGGCGCATTAAAGCCAGCCAGCATTTTGGATTTCACCACAATATCTTTTAAGACTTTATTAACCGCATGGCCAATGTGAATATTGCCATTGGCATATGGCGGGCCATCGTGCAGAATAAATTTTGGCTTAGCGGCATTAGCGCTGCGAATACTGCTGTACAAGTTCTGCTGTTGCCATTGCGCCAACATCGCTGGCTCGCGCTTGGGTAAATCGCCACGCATGGCAAAATCGGTTTCTGGCAAACAAATGGTGTTTTTGTAATCTTTATTATTCTCTTGTGCAGTCACGCACATTCTCCTAAAGTCTGGCCTGCCAACACGGCACGCGCTTGTTCGGCATCTTGATGTATCTGCATTACCATCGAATCAAGATCGTCAAATTTTTGTTCGTCACGTAATTTCTTGATGAATTCCACGCGTATGGTTTTTCCATATAGATCGCCATCAAAATCAAATAAGTGTGCTTCTAACAGTGGCTCGCGGCCATTCACTGTTGGCCGTGTTCCCACGCTGGATACGCTGGCAATTGGCTTATCGGTTACGCCATGAACCCATGTGGCATAGATGCCCATCAAGGCCGGTTTTTTTCGTTGGAAACGAATATTAGCCGTTGGATAACCCAAGGTTCGGCCCAATTGCTTACCACGCACCACACGGCCTTCTAAAGCATAATGGCGGCCAAGCTTTTCAGCTGCTTGTTGCAAGCGGCCCATTTGCAAATCGTCGCGAATTAGAGAACTGGACACGCGCAAATCGTGTTGCACTTGTGGCTGCACGCTGATCACCTCAAAGCCATCACGCAAACCTGCGGCCTGCAGAGATTCAAAATTTCCTTGGCGATTTTTGCCGAAGAAAAAATCCGGCCCCACTAAAACCTGTTTTGCATTGAGCCGCTTAAGCAATAACTGTTCAATAAAATCTTCCGCCGAGGTATTGGCCAAGCGTTGATTGAAACGCAACAAGCCAATGAAGTTTGCACCCAAGTGTGTTAGCTGGCGAATTTTCTGCGCTGCTAAAATAAGCCGTGGTGGTGGATTATTTTTAGCGAAATATTCTCTTGGCAACGGCTCAAAACTGACCACACACAACTCTAAGCCTGCGAGTTCTGCGCGCTGTTTTGCTTGCCCAAGCAAATATTGATGGCCAATGTGTAAGCCATCAAATGCGCCGATACAGACCACGCTACCGCGTGAGCACAAGAGTGGCCCGGAAAAATCTCTGAATAAAACCGTCATAGGCTTAAATTATACTGGTTTGCGCCTAAACTTCACGCAAATGCGTTAATCGCAAGCCAAAAACCCAATGGCTGGCCAAATATGCTGAGCCACCAGCCGCAACTGCCGCGAATAACCATGCAAATCGCCAAAAACCTGGCAATAGTCGCCAATCACCCACATACCAGCGGATGCTAAGCAACGCTATTCCCATAAGCACACTGGCAACCGCTATTTTCAGCATCCATTTTACCCAACCCGGCTCCGGCGAATACACCCCCTCCCGGTCTAAGCACCACCACAAAGCGGCGGCATTGAATATGCCTGCTAATGCTGTAGCTAAGGCAATACCAACATGCCCAAAGGCAGAACCATAGTATTGAAGCAAGCTAACGAATAGCGCAATTAACAGCACATTCACCAATACCGTCCACATAGCCACTTTCATCGGGGTTTTCGTGTCATGGCGCGAATAAAATGCCGGCAACAACACTTTCGATAACATAAAAGCAGGAATGCCAATACTCATCGCTGAAACCGCCGCTGACACCATTCGGGTATCTTGCGGGGTGAATTTGCCATATTGAAATAAACTAGCGCACACCGGTTCGGCTAAAAATACTAAACCCACCGCCGCTGGTATGCCGATAAAGCACACCATTCTTAGGCCCCAATCTAAAGCGTGGTTATAGCCTTTGCTGTCTTGTGCAGCGTGCTGGCGTGACAAATGCGGCAAAATCACCGTGCCAATCGCTACCCCAAACAGCCCTAATGGGAATTCGGTTAAACGGTCGGAATAATACAACCAGCTTTGAGCATTAGCCACTAATAAGGAGGCGAAAATTGTGCCCACCAATAAATTCAACTGCGCCACCGACGAAGAAAAAATGGTGGGCAGCATCAGTTTAAATACGCGCTGAACACCTGGATGTTTGAAATTCAGTTTGAGTTTTGGCTTGAAGCCAAAACGGCCTAAGGCTGGCCACATCACGCAAAACTGCAGTAGTCCGGCCAAAAATACGCCCCAAGCCAAGGCATAAGCAGGCACCTCAAAATACTGTGCCAAAGCCAGCATTGCGAAGATAATGGCGATGTTATGCAACACAGGAATGAATGCCGGCAGGCCAAAATGCCGAAAACTGTTCATCACCGAGCCAGCCAGTGCGGTCATCGAGATAAAGGTTAAATATGGAAAGGTAATGCGCAGCATGTCGGCGGTTAATGCAACTTGCTCAGAGTCTTTATCGGCAAATGCCAGAAATATTTGTGCAATAATGGGTGAAAATACAATGCCTAATGCAGTGACCACTAATACCACGGCTAGTAAAGCACCGGCAATATGGTCAAGGAAATCTTGCACTTGCGCATCATCGCCAGTTTCTTTCAGCTCCGACAACACCGGCACAAACGCCGAAGAGAACGAGCCTTCAGCAAAAATTCGGCGTAAATAATTAGGAATTCGGTATGCCACCACGAATGCGCTGACCGCCGCACCGGTGCCAAATAGGCTTGCTTGCAGGAGATCTCGAACGAAGCCTGCCATGCGCGAAAGGAAGGTCATCGAGCCAAAAATGGCTGTTGAACGCAATAAACCGTGTTTAGTCACAAATTTCACCGTAAGCTGAACATTAAGAGTAAAGCAATTATTGACTCAACGCTAAGTTTCTGTCATAATTTTCAATCTTTATTGTAACCTTCAACCCGTTTTTCAGGAGCCCGCTGTGGCCAATATTAAATCTGCTAAAAAGCGCGCCAAGCAAGCCGTTGTTCGTAATGCGCGTAACACCAGTCATCGCTCGATGTTGCGTACCTTGGTGAAAAAAGTTCTCAAAGCCTTGGAAGCTAAAGATGCTGCCGCTGCTGAGGCCGCTTATGTCAGCGCTTTGCCGGTGTTGGATCGTTATTCAGCCCGTGGCTTGATTCACAAAAACAAAGCAGCTCGTCATAAGAGCCGCTTGAGTGCACATATCAAAGCGCTTAAAGCCGCTTAAGTTTTGATGTAAGCTTCAATATAGAAAAGTCGGCATCGCCGGCTTTTTTTATGCCAGCCAATTGAATATTCACGGTGTATCCAGATATGTTCAGCAACACTGCGTCTAGTTTACCTGTGCGCGATGGCGTTAGTGCTAGTACAGTCACGCTGCCTGCTGGCAGTTGGAGTACATTGCTCGATTTTCTGTGCGAGAAATTCACCGGCATTTCCCGTGGAACTTGGCTCGCGCGCATGCAGGCCGGTTTGGTCGCCGATTCAAATGGCAAGCCACTGGGTGCTGAAAGTGCGTATCAGGCACACAGCATTGTGCATTATTACCGCGCGCTTGCGCATGAAACCCCTATTCCTTTCGAACAACACATTTTGTTTCAGGACGACTACATTATTGCTGTTGATAAACCGCATTTCTTGCCGGTGATGCCAGCAGGAAAATATTTGCAGGAAACTTTATTGGTGCGCTTAAAGCGTAAAACCGGCATTGATGCCTTAACGCCGATGCACCGCTTGGATAGAGAAACCGCTGGCGTAATGATATTCATCATTAAGCCGGAAACCCGCGGAGCCTATCAATCGCTGTTTCTCAATAAACGTGTGCAAAAAAAATATCAAGCAATTGCGCCATTCAACCAAGAATTACGTTTGCCAATAACCCACAAAAGCCGTTTACAGGTGAGCGAACATTTTATGCGTATGCAGGAAGTTGCAGGTGCGCCAAATTCTGAAACGAGCATTGAGCTTATTGAACAATGCAATGGTCTGGGCCGCTACGCACTCACGCCAGTAACCGGCAAAAAACACCAACTGCGCGTACATATGGCGGCGCTCGGTATTCCGATTATCAATGATCAAATCTATCCAGATTATATTGCAACAGAGCAGGAAAGTTTTGAAAATCCGCTGCAATTACTGGCTAGCGAAATTGTGTTTACTGACCCTATTTTGGATTGCTCAAGGGTATTTCATACCAGAAGAACACTGAATTTTGTCGACTAACTCACACGCCCATTTTGGCGCGTTCAGCAATATCTTCTGCGGCCTCTAAGGCAGCTTGCTTTTGGTCATCAAAGAACTGCTGAATCTTCAACATAATTGGCCAAGTACCGTCGCGACCAATAGCGGAAGTGACGAACCAAGGTTCTTTCCAATCCAATGTTTTAATAATGGCTTGCGCGCGCTCATTACGTTCTTCTTCGCTGAGCAAGTCGCCCTTATTAAGCACTAACCAGCGCGGTTTTTCTAGCATGCCCGGATCGTATTGGCGCAATTCATTTTCAATGGCAAGTACTTGTTCGGCTGGATCGAACTCGCCGTCGAACGGCGCCATATCCACCAGATGCAACAACACGCGTGTGCGTTGCACATGGCGCAGAAACAAACTGCCTAAACCAGCGCCTTCTGCAGCACCTTCAATGATGCCAGGAATATCGGCAATCACGAAACTGCGGAATGCCTCAACACTAACCACGCCTAAATTCGGGTGCAAGGTGGTGAATGGATAATCGGCCACTTTTGGTGTGGCTGCCGAAACAGCGCGGATAAAGGTACTTTTTCCGGCATTCGGAAAGCCTAGCAAACCCACATCGGCTAGTAATTTCATTTCCAAGCGTACTTCACGTTCTTCACCATCGCTGCCGGTGCTGGCCTTGCGTGGGGCGCGATTCAGCGAGCTCTTAAAATGCACATTGCCTTTGCCGCCGCTACCACCTTGCGCCACCAAAATGCGATCACCATGGTTAGTTAAATCGCCGATGATTTCATCGGTTGAAACGTTAACGATTTCCGTGCCAATTGGAACACGGATGGTGATGTCTTCGCCGGCTTTGCCGAACATCTGCCGACCCATGCCATTCTGGCCGCGCTGCGCTTTGAAATAACGATCATGGCGAAAATCCACCAAGGTATTTAGGCTGTCGTCGGCTTCTACCCAAACGCTTCCGCCATTGCCGCCATCACCACCATCTGGGCCGCCTAAGGGAATAAATTTTTCGCGGCGAAAACTAATACAGCCATTGCCGCCATTGCCTGCGGTAACGGTGATGATCGCTTCATCGACAAATCTCATGTTGTGCTCCCAGTAGGGGTGAACGCTTAGCTTAAATGAAAAACCCCGCCTAAGCGGGGTTGTTCAAACAAACGCTTAGTACTTATTCGGCAGGAACTACACTCACTGTGCGGCGGCGATTAGGCCCCTTCACAGCGAAATCCACGACGCCATCTTTCAACGCATACAGCGTGTGATCGCGGCCCATGCCAACATTGGCGCCACGATGAAACTCTGTGCCACGCTGGCGGATAATGATATTGCCTGCTTCGATAGCTTGACCACCGTAAATTTTAACGCCCAAATATTTTGGGTTAGAATCGCGGCCGTTGCGGGTCGAGCCTACGCCTTTTTTCGATGCCATGACGTGTTCTCCTCGTTTTAGGCTGTGATGCCGGTAATTTGAATTTCTGTGAAATGCTGACGATGGCCCATCTGCTTACGATGATGCTTACGACGGCGGAATTTCACAATGCGGATTTTGTCTAAGCGGCCGTGCGATTTGACGGTTGCTGTGACAGTTGCGCCTTCAATGCTTGGGGTGCCGATAGTGACATTCTCGCCATCGCCAATCATTAAGACATCTTTGATTTCGAACGCGCTGCCAGCTTCGAGATCAATTTTCTCGACGCGCAGTGTTTCGTTGTTCATAACGCGGTATTGTTTACCGCCGGTGATAATTACTGCATACATGACCAGAATTCCTCTGTAGTTATAATGAAAACACTAGCCCGAGGTCACGGGATAGAAGCGGAATTATCCAATAAAGTGCATGCAAAGTCAACACTTACCTGCCTTTTTAGGCTCAAAACCGGCCTTGTCTGCTATTCACATTCAGACTACCGTCAGCCTAGGGCTTCCTGTTAAACTGATTGATTGATAAAACGGCACATATTGCACTATGGACTTCATCCGCATTCGGGGCGCTCGCACCCACAATCTTAAGAATATTGACCTAGATTTGCCGCGCGACAAACTCATTGTGATTACCGGCCTTTCTGGCTCCGGAAAGAGTTCTTTAGCCTTTGATACTATCTATGCCGAAGGCCAGCGCCGCTATGTGGAGTCGCTTTCTTCGTATGCACGGCAATTCCTGAGTGTGATGGAAAAACCGGATGTTGATCACATCGAAGGCCTCTCACCAGCCATTTCCATCGAGCAGAAATCGACTTCGCATAATCCACGCTCAACAGTGGGCACCATCACCGAGATTTACGACTACTTGCGCTTATTGTTTGCCCGCGTAGGTATTCCGCATTGCCCAGACCACAACTACCCGCTCGCAGCACAAACGGTTAGCCAAATGGTTGATCAAACCTTGGCGCAAGATCCAGAACAGCGTTTTATGTTGTTGGCACCAGTGGTGAAAGACCGCAAAGGCGAACACATGCAAGTCTTCGATCAACTGCGTGCGCAGGGCTATGTGCGGGCGCGAGTGGACGGCGTTTTGTATGAATTAAGCGAGGTGCCGGCCTTAGAACTACGCAAAAAACACAGTATTGACGCAGTGATTGACCGCTTCAAACCACGTGAAGATTTAAAACAGCGTTTAGCAGAAAGCTTTGAAACCGCCTTAAAGCTGGGCGATGGCAGCGCTGAACTGGCTTCAATGGACAATGCTGATGTGCCGAGTATTTTATTTTCCTCGAAATACAGCTGCCCAGTCTGCGATTATTCCTTAACAGAACTTGAGCCACGGCTATTTTCATTCAACTCGCCAATGGGTGCCTGCCCCAAATGCGATGGTTTAGGTGTTGCGCAGTTTTTTGATCCAGGCAAAGTGGTATTGCATCCAGAACTTAGCTTAGCAACTGGCGCCATTCGTGGCTGGGATCGTCGTAATGCGTATTATTTTCAGCTTATAAACTCTTTAGCAAAACATTATCAGTTTGACGTTGAAACTAGCTGGCAAGAACTTTCGGAAGCCGTTCAGCACGCTGTGCTTTATGGCAGTGGCGAACTGCAAATCAATTTCACCTACCTTACCGAAGCTGGCGGCCGCACGGTGCGTAAGCATGTGTTCGAAGGCATCATTCCGAATCTTGAGCGACGCTACAAAGAAACCGAATCACAGGCTGTTAAAGAAGAGCTGAGCAAATTCGTGTCGATGCGCGAATGCCCGGAATGCAAAGGCTCGCGCTTGAATCGCTCAGCACGGCATGTGTTGGTGGGAAATAAAAATTTAACCGATATCAGCCGTTTGTCGATTGATATTTGCACACGCTTTTTTTTAGACTTAAAAGTAGCCGGTTGGCGCGGCGAAATTGCGGTAAAAATCGTCAAGGAGATTCTTGAACGCTTGAAATTCCTGATTGATGTTGGCTTGGATTATTTAAGCCTAGAACGCAAAGCTGACACATTGTCTGGCGGTGAAGCGCAACGTATTCGCTTGGCGTCGCAAATTGGTGCAGGTTTAGTTGGCGTGATGTATGTACTTGATGAACCATCAATCGGCTTGCATCAACGCGATAACGAACGCTTACTTGGCACCCTAACCCGCTTGCGCGATATCGGCAACACGGTGATTGTAGTTGAACACGATGAAGACGCCATTCGATCAGCCGATTATATTGTTGATATTGGCCCGGGCGCAGGTATTCATGGCGGTGAAATTATCGCACAAGGACAGATCAGCGATATTCTGAAAGCTAAACGTTCCTTGACTGGCGATTATTTGTCTGGCAAAAAATCCATCGCCCTGCCAAGCAAGCGCAACAAAGCCAATCCACGCATGCTTCTGGAGCTCACTGGCGCAACCGGCAATAATTTGCAGAATGTTGATTTAACGTTGGCCGCCGGTTTATTCACTTGCATCACCGGCGTGTCTGGTTCTGGCAAATCAACATTAATCAACGACACGCTTTTCCCAATTATCGCTAACGACCTAAACGGCGCTTCGCACACCGTTGCGCCATACAAATCCATTAAAGGCATTGAGCTATTCGATAAAGTCGTTGATATTGATCAATCACCGATTGGCCGCACACCACGCTCGAACCCAGCCACCTACACCGGTTTATTCACACCACTGCGTGAGTTATTCGCACAAGTGCCCGAATCACGTGCGCGCGGCTATGCGCCGGGTCGTTTTAGTTTTAATGTTCGCGGCGGGCGCTGCGAAGCTTGCCAAGGCGATGGTTTAATTAAAGTGGAAATGCACTTCCTGCCCGATGTGTATGTGTCTTGCGATGTTTGTCATGGCAAACGCTATAACCGCGAAACTTTAGAAATTTTGTACAAAGGTTACTCGGTGCACGACATCTTGAACATGACCGTAGAAGATGCTTTGCAATTATTTAAAGTCGTACCAACGTTGGCTCGTAAGCTAGAAACCTTGATGGATGTTGGCTTGAGCTATATTAAACTCGGCCAATCGGCCACCACTCTGTCTGGCGGTGAAGCACAACGGGTGAAATTGTCGAAAGAACTTTCGCGCCGCGATACCGGCCGCACTTTGTATATTCTGGACGAACCAACCACCGGCCTGCACTTTCACGACATCGATCACTTGCTGAGCATTCTGCATAAACTGCGCGACGATGGCAACACCGTGGTGGTGATTGAACACAATTTAGATGTCATCAAAACCGCGGATTGGATTATCGATCTTGGCCCGGAAGGCGGCTATCGTGGCGGGCAGATTATTGCCCAAGGCACACCCGAACAAGTGGCTGAAAACCCCGCCTCGCATACCGGCCGTTACTTGGCGCCACTATTGAAAGGAGCGAAAAAATGAGCCCCATCTTCAGCTACAGTATGGATGTGCGTTGGCGCGAATTAGATGCACTTGGGCATGTTAATAATGCGCAATATTTGAGCTACGTGGAAGAAACCCGCGTGCAATGGTTCAACGCTATGCAAAATAATTGGCAGGAAGGCATTTCTGCGCCGATTGTTGCTGGCATACATATGGATTTTCGGAAGCCTTTGCATTGGCCAGAGCGTATTAGTGTACATTTATTTGCGACTAAAAAAGGTACAAAAAGCGTTACTATTGGCCATCACATTGTGTCTTCCAAACAGCCAGATTTAGTTTATGCTGAAGGCTATACGGTTTTGGTTTGGGTCAATAAAAACGGTGAGACAACGGCTCTGCCCGAATACGTCAGCCAGCTCTTCAAGGCTGAGTCAACCTAACCTAAGCTGAAGCGCTGTTAGCTGCATCTAGCCGAACAACACGAATTCATGCATAGTCATATGCAACTAACCGATATTGGAGTACTTATGAATCCCACCCTGCTCGCAGTTTTCACCACACTGGCGCTATCAATGATGAACTCAACCTCCAACGCTGCTGAAGGCAACCTAACGGTATACAGCGGCGATTTTGAATCGGTTGCACAATCCGAAGGCCAAGTAGGCAGCTCAGGCTTTGCCTTATACGAACGCTTGATTTCCTTTGACTTAAAGTCTGGCGCCAATGAGGTTGCCTATTCGCGTTTGCCGCGCGCATTGGATTCAAGTTCCGTGCTGCTTAAGCCAGAAGGTAGTGCAAGTATTCGCGGGCAACGCTTTGATTTCGCCATTGCCGGACAAGAAGAATTGCTGCGCCGCGCACTCGGGCAATCGGTCACTGTTGAGCAATCGGTCGGCAATGATAGGCAAAGCTACACCGGCGTATTGATGGCAGCTGGCAACGGACTAACACTGAAACTTGCCGATGGCCGTATTAAAGTTTTATCCAACTATGCCAGTTTTGAATTGCCGCGTATGCCCGATGGTGTGGTTAACGAACCGACACTACGCTGGGCATTGCAAAGCCCAACAGCGGGCAAACAAAATTTTGCACTGTCGTATGCAACAGCTGGGTTAGCGTGGCGCGCCGAGTATTTAATCAATACCCGTGGTTTAGGCAGTGACTGCAAAATGGATATTGAAGGTGCAGCGATGGTGGTTAATCGCAGCGGTTTTGATTTCAACGATGTAATGCTCACGCTGGTAGCCGGCGAGCCGAACCGTACGCGCTCAGGCGGCCCTGAAATGGCGATGGCTGCAGCGCCTATGGTACGCAGCAAAATGGTGATGGCTGATGGCGCACCCGAAGCACAAGCCTCGGGCGAATACCAAGCGTATAAACTGCCCAATGCCGGCTCTTTGCCACAAGGCAGCGTGCAACGTTTGCCTTTAGTGAATGCTAGCAACGGCATTGCCTGCGAACGCCGCTACGAAACGTCGTACAACATGGGTGATTGGACACCGCCGTACCCGATTATTGATGAAAATTATGGTGCCGGTGAAAACCAAGAATTGCCAGTGTTGGCTACCTTGCGCTTTAAAAATAGCAAATCGATTGGCTTAGGCGTGCCACTTCCAGCTGGCCGCGTGCGTTTATTCGAGGGCAAAGATTTCCTTGGCGAAGCGCAGCTTAACCACACCGCTGGCAATCAGGATGTTATCTTGCCGATTGGTTCGGTATTCGATTTGAAGGCTAAGCGCACGCGCGAGAGTTTTACTATTGATCGCGATGGCCGAACCATGATTGAAAAAATCAGTATCACTTTAAACAATGCCAAGAAAAATTCGGCCAACGTGCGCATCAGCGAACGCTTACCGCGTTGGACTGAGTGGGAAATACTGACTTCAAGCCAGCCATTCGTTAAGCGCAATGCGCAAACCATCAGCTTTGATGTGCCGATAGCTTCCGATGGCGAAACAACCCTAAGCTACACAGTGCGTTATCGTTGGGCACCTACCGTCAAAATTCCATAAGCAAACCATCATCAGTCTGCCGTTATCGGTGCGCTTGGTTTAGAATAGAAACCGCCCCACTTGGGCGGTTTTTTATTGGGAAAACACCGTGATTGAAGCAATTAGCCATGATTGTCTGGTTGAAATTAAACTCAGCCGCCCGCCTGTTAATGCCCTAAATTTCGAACTACTCGATCAACTGGTGCACACGTTCGAGCAGGTGATTGCATCTGGCACCAAAGGTATTGTGCTAAGTGGTGGCGCAAAAGTTTTCTCCGGTGGTTTGGATGTGCCGTATTTATTGAGCAGTTCACCCGCTGATTTAAGAGCCTGTTGGTCACGCTTTTTCGATGCCGCGCGTGTTATCGCTAACTCACCGGTGCCGGTGGCTGCAGCCATTGCTGGGCACAATCCTGCTGGCGGCTGTGTTCTGGCTTTATGTTGCGATTATCGAGTGATGGCCGAAGGCCCATTCCGGATTGGTTTGAATGAAACACAAGTTGGGCTTGCTGTGCCAGATGCCATTCAATTTTTGATGCGCCGTATTGTTGGCGCTCACCGCGCCGAGCGCTTGATCCTTGTCAGGGACGATGTCGGCGGCAGCCTGCAGGGCCTTCACCGCGCGCGAGGCTTCCACGATCTCCCCATCCGGCCCCACGGAGCCCG
>ENA-OFCF01000095-OFCF01000095.1-metagenomes-genome-assembly--contig:-NODE-95-length-44215-cov-9.174117_pt1 | contig 44215 bp, 30 predicted proteins | sample MGYA00153387_OFCF01 | MGnify analysis MGYA00153387 | reverse complement strand
CCAGAATAAAACTGACCCGCCTTTATCCGAAACTTTAAAGGTTACAGGATACTAGCCGCAACCTGCCAGAATCCAATCGTAATCAAAGTTTCACCTACGCCTATAATGTGGATCATATTTGAAATAGCCATCGATCTAGCAATAGCTTGGTGTTCGTGGCGTCTGTGGCTCTGCATCATATTAGCGATTGGAATCATTGCGGGTGCATACTACAAGTTTCCGGATCAAGACGGTTTTTGGCCACTGACATCACTAATCGGTCTAATTATAATCGCATTTGGCGCTTGGTGGCAATGGCACGCAGATCGACAGTGAGGATTCATCGTATTCTATGTTTCCATGGATAAAATATAAGCCGCTTCAGGTCCCGGAGAGTGTGGCGGCGGCTTCTGAAATCAGCTGCCAAGTCTAACGAATTTTTGAGTCCGTCGTGAAAAAGCAAATTCTTGCGTTAATCCTTGGCTTTGTGGGGATCCACTGTCTGAATCGAGGCTGTTATCGGTTGTGGGTAAGCACTCACAGGTCATTCAACATTTTGTTTCTCCCGTAATGAAGAATCAACCCCACGCACAAATGGTCGAGTTGGTGGCACATCTCAGCCATCAGCGCAATGTTATACTCCAGTGTTGGCGCACGGCCACAGAAGAATCTCCCGGGGTCTTGATCGCCTCGTCGCTGACCCGACTTCAATTCAATGATCACATTCCCGAGATGCTGGATGCTTACAACCGCAGCTTGTTGTCATGGCCGGATCCTCCGAGCATAAGTTCCCAGCTCGACGAAACCAAGCAAGTCACCGAACACGGCCTGCAGCGCTGGCAGCAAGGTTATCAACTGCGGGATCTCACTCGCGAGTGGGGCCACCTTCACATGTGCGTGCTTGAGGAATTAGACAATTACGCACTGGTGAATCCGACTCTTAAAATCGACGTCATCACCGCAGCACGCCATGCATGGTCGCAGTTGTGCTGGGATGGCATCAGCGACAGCTCCACTCAATACTGGCATCTGAATCAAGCGGAGGCGACATGCCGCATTCATGATTTGGAACAGGCACTGGCCATTCTGAGCAAGCTCGATCAAACGCGTGCGGCGGCATGGCGGGAAACCGCTCATGATTTGCAAGGTGGATTGGGACTGGTGACTCTGGCCAGCTCGGTGCTTGATCGTGAAAATCTATCTGAACCAGCACGCCATGAGTTTTCTGACTTGGTGCAGCGCGGAGTCACATCTTTGCGCGATATGCTGAATGATTTCATGAGTCTTGCACGGCTCGATGCTGGCTTGGAACATCGAAACCTAACTAATTTTGATGCGGCCGCCATGCTTACGGATTTTTGCACCGCCTCACAACCTCTGGCCACCTCCCGTGGTTTATTTCTAAAAATGCAAGGACCTGCTTCATTGCCGGTGCAAGGTGATCAGGCAAAAGTGCAACGCATTCTTCAGAACTTGTTGTTAAATGCCTTGAAATACACCGAACGCGGGGGTGTCACGGTGCTTTGGAAAGCTGCCTCTGACAACCTCACTGACAATTGGATGTTCTGCGTTCAAGATACCGGGCCCGGCTTGCATGATGACCCAGAGGCCGCTCCGTTGGCCCACCAGATTCACGAGTCAACCCAAACCGCGCAAGCGGCAGAAGAATCTCACCCCGAGGACAAGACGGCTGCGGACATGGCTAAGGCCCCAACCTTACCTTCCCTATCAGAATCTCCACCTACCAACGAAAAAACCAGCGAAGGCGTGGGCCTTTCGATCGTGAAGCGCTTGTGCGAGCTTTTGGATTCCAGCCTTGAATTAGAGACCAGTCCCAACAAAGGCTCTACATTCCGGGTGATTCTGCCGAGGCAATACGTGCCTGGTGAAAAATCATGATCCGTGACTGTCGAATGCGGATTTTAGGATAGCAGCGACATGCGGCGGCGGATACGGGGTATTCGTATCGGAGAAGCGCGATGGATCTCTCGGTCGGGTTTCACCCCATGGCAGTGAATCATCGTGCTGCGTAGTGTTTGGGCACGAAAAAAGAGCGCGAATTGCTTTTTATCGTGCAGCCAATTCCATATAACATCATGAATACTGATACCCATTTAAAGTCCTCTATCAATCCATTGCCAGAAGCCGCTAGGGAAGTCGCCCAACGAACCACCGATGCAGCTAAGGATGTCAAAACCACGGTCGAAGATCTCGCCAAAGACACCTCTCACACGTTATCATCAAAAGTCGAACAAGGTGTCGAGCGCACCAAAGAATGTGCACAGCACGCGGTGGATGCCACGAAAGATATCTATCAGTCAACGGCGATAAAAGCCGAGGAGACTTTGGAAAATACCAAAGATTATGTGCGTCGGAATCCAGTGCCCGTGGTTCTGGGAGCAATCGCTTTTGGAGCGGCCCTTGGCTACTTATTAGTGATGTCGCGTAGGAAACCCACCTTCAGCGAGCGTTATGCGCAAGAGCCGATGGGTGCCGTGCGCGAGGCACTGCTTGGCGCACTCGCGCCAGTGACGCAGCGGGTCCACGAAGGATATGATTCGGCGCGCAACGGAGCAGGAAAAGCAATCGAGCGAGTGCAGCGTTTTGGCACGGGACACTCGTGCGACTCGTTTTCGGATCAACTCGGCCGCATCGGTAACAACCTTAAATTCTGGTAAATTATGAATAATCTATCAAATGACTCGACAACACCCATGACTCTCGAAGAAGGAGTTAATGTTGTATTGAGCAACGCGAAGCAAAGCATTCGTGAGCGATACCACAAATGTCAGAGTCAGGTTCGTAAATCTCCGACCAGTGCGGTAGTCGGAGCCGTCGCTGCTGGGTATTTTCTACACCGGATGCCGGTGCGCGCGATCATAGTTACCAAAATTCGGGTAATTGCCGCACTAACGCCGCCTGCACTTCTGTTATTTGGCGCGGCGAAATTATACGAGTTCTTGCAACGGCAAGAGTTGGCCAAGCGGCAATGATTCAGCTCATATCATAACTCATATCATCGTGCCGATTGAATGAATCTTCTAGAAACCATCGCAGTTCGGAATTTGTCCGAACTGCGATTGATCTAGGGAGTGGTGTGTGAGAGCCCCATAAAAAAACCCCCCTCGAGCCAACGCTCGAGGGGGGTTCTTTATATTCCTATTTCAGTAAGGTCTGGTGGTAATAATATAACTGTCACCTTGACGGCGGTAATATTGGTCACCGGCCTGATAGTAGGTGCTTCCCCGATGATTCAGCTCCCGATAGCCGCTCGGAAGGCGGGTGATTACTTGGGTGCGATCATATCCTGAATCATTGCGATTGTATGATTCTCTGTATTCACGGTTGTTCGGTGAATTCCGGTAATCACGGTTGTTGGATGAATCTCGATAGTCGCGGCTTGGCTGATACGTTTGTTGGTAGCGGCCATAATCGTCATAGTATCGACTCCTGCGAGGAGCATCGACCACCACATAACCACTGTCACCGCGGCGATAGTAATAACCGTCGTGGTAATAATAAGTGCTGCCCGATATGATTTCGCTGCGGTAGCCGCCTGGTAGGGAAGTCACTCGGTATCCCGGGCTGTATCGGGTGACGGAGACAGAAGAACCGCCGTTATTTGAGTCATATGGGACCACGCAAGAAGTAACGCTTAGGCAGAGTGCCACGCCGCCGATGGCTAACAATGGGTTGATAAAACCACGTGGTTTTTTAGCATGTATCGGTTGGGTTATGCCATTACTATTGCTAGAGAATGGGATCATATCTTGTGGTTGATTTTTAGGTTCAATCTTGCTGGGTTCTCTATTTTCGAGATTCATGGCAGTGTTATTTTCGGGGTTGTTTGTCATTTGAGGCCAACATGGCCACGAATGGATTTCCACCTGATGGTGGACGAATAAATATGGTTCGCTTGAATGGTGTTTTCCATGGGGTCTATCCCTACGTAATCACGATGCACAGCGTTTGCTGAACATGGTTCGTGAGCCGAAATTTGCTCTAAAAATTGAATTGCTACTGCGATTCCAGTAGCACATCTTGCAGCCTGTAGCGGGAGAGGATATCGAATGTTTGCATCACGCCATTTCGGACTCCGGTAAAAAATTCATGAAAAAAAAACCATCACCTGCAAGCCGAGTCAGTAAGCCGATAGTGACAGATGAAGAAAAATCACCGGCTTCGCAAACGGCGGTTTCATTCCCGATCATCGGTATCGGTGCGTCTGCTGGTGGCTTTGAGGCACTGGAACAGTTCATGGAACGCGTGCCAGAAAATTGCGGCATGGCGTTTGTGATCGTTCAGCATCTGGATCCCACTCGCAAGGGACTCATGCCAGAGCTTTTGCAACGCAGCACTCACATGAAGGTGATGCAGGTGAAGGACCGCACTCGGGTGTTGCCGGACTGCGTGTATGTGATTCCACCTAACAAAAACATGTCCGTTTTGCACGGAGTGCTTCACTTGTTTGAGCCCTCGGCAAAACGCGGACAGCGTCTGCCGATTGATTTTTTCCTCAGTTCTCTCGCACAGGACCAACAACAAAAAGCGATCGGCGTCATTCTATCAGGCATGGGTTCTGACGGCACTCCGGGTCTGCGTGATATCAAGGAGAAAGGCGGCCTAACGGTGGCACAGGACCCGTCCACTGCGAAGTTTGACAGCATGCCACGCAGCGTGATCGATGCCGGCCTCGCGGACATTGTGGCACCGGCGGATAAACTGCCCGCACGAATCATGACGCATTTGAAACGCCAGCCACCTGAGGCAATCTCCGAGACGGCCATCGAATCCACCAGCATGCGCGGCGCACTTGAAAAAATTCTGATTTTGATGCGCAGCCGGACGAGTCACGATTTTTCCTTCTATAAAAAAAACACACTCTATCGCCGGATCGAACGACGCATGAGCATCCATCAGCTCGACAAGATCACGACATACGTGCGTTTTCTCAACGAGAATCCAGAGGAACTGGATATACTTTTTAAGGAACTGCTCATCGGCGTGACGGGATTTTTCCGTGACTCGCAAGTTTGGCAGATAATGCGCGATAAAACTTTACCAGAACTTCTTGACCGTCATCCTGCTCGTTTGCTGCGCGCGTGGGTGGCAGGATGTTCAACCGGCGAGGAAGCTTACACCCTCGCCATCATCTTCAGGGAGGTCGTGGAAAAACTTAAGCCTGGGGAAAATTACAAGCTACAGATTTTCGCCACGGATCTGGACCGGGATGCGATCGACAAAGCACGCCAAGGCGTTTTTTCTGAAAAAATCTCTGCCGATCTATCAGCAGCGCAATTGCGCCGTTACTTCATTAAGGAACAAGGCGGCTATCGCGTGCGCACTGAGATTCGTGAAATGGTGATTTTTTCACCGCACAGCGTCATCATGGATCCGCCGTTCACCAAGCTGGATATCCTGAGCTGCCGCAATTTGCTGATCTATCTGGCACCAGAGATGCAGAAGAAGCTCTTTCCGCTGTTTCACTACAGTTTGAATCCCGGTGGTATTCTTGTCTTGGGCAACGCCGAAACCATCGGCCATTTCACGGCTCTGTTCGGTACGGTGAGTGGCAAGTCCCGAATTTACCAACGGCTAGATTCGGCTGTGCGACCGGAACCCATCGAGTTTCCATCCTCTTTCGCGCCTGGCTTGTCTGCAGATTCTGATGCACTGGAAACTCACAAACCCTATCAAAATCTTCAGACTCAGGCTGAGCAGTTAGTCCTGCGGCGTTATGCTCCGCCATCGGTGCTGGTCAACGAACAGGGAAACATCATCCACATCAGCGGAAAAACTGGCAAATATCTCGAACCTGCCGTAGGCAAAGCAAACCTCAATATTTTCGCTATGGCTCGCGATGGCCTGCGGCATGAGCTGGCATCCGCATTTCAAAAAGCAATGCGCCAGAGCGGTCCCGTGACCCTGCGCGGCCTGAAAATTGGCACGAATGGTGGCAGCCAACACGCCGACTTGATCGTGGAGAGACTGGAGGAAACCGAGCCACTCGCAGGTTTGGTGATGATCGTTTTTTGTGACATCGCTGCGCCACCTGAAGCAACAACTCCGGTCAAGACTAGCAGGAAAACCACGCAACACTTACGCCTAGCAGAAGTCGAGTTGGAACTCCGCCAGAACCGCGAGGAACTGCGCAATACGCGGGAGGAAATGCAGACCTCACAGGAAGAACTCAGATCCGCCAACGAGGAAATGCAATCCACTAACGAAGAGATGCAATCCACCAACGAGGAACTCACCACTTCCAAAGAGGAAATGCAGTCGCTCAATGAGGAATTGCAAACGGTCAACGCCGAGTTGCAGGGACGTCTCGATGAACTTTCACTGTCTAACAATGACATGAAAAACCTGCTGAACAGCACGGAAGTGGCCACACTCTTCCTCGACAAGGAGTTGAAAATTAGGCGTTTCACCACACAGGCCACAAAGATCATCAAACTCATTCCGGGAGATGTGGGCCGGCCAATTTCTGATCTAGCATCGGATTTGCTGTATCCAGAGTTATGTGAAGATGCCCGTGAAGTTTTGCACAAGTTGGGCTCCATGGAAAAGGCGATATGCACCTGCAAAGGAACTTGGTTCAGCGCGCGCATCATGCCGTATCGCACGTTGGATGATCGGATTGATGGCGTGGTGATTTCTTTCTGGGACATCAGTGTCGCGAAGGAACTGGAAGCGAAGTTGCAAGAAATGCAGGTCGCTTTGGAAAACCGCCTCGCCGGGCAGTCCACGGAATTGAACAATGCTAGAACCGAATTGAAGACCGAGCGCAAACGCACGAAAAAAAGTATCCGTGAAGCCCCATGAATCCTGACTCAGCCAACGTTCCCCCTAAGCACCAGCCTGAAGAAAGTGCCGCTGCATTGCGCCGCCGCGCCGAAAAACTTGTCACTAAATCGACAACAGTTCTCGCTGATTCCGACACACGGCGCTTGGTTCACGAACTCGAAGTCCATCAAATCGAGCTGGAAATGCAGAACACCGAGCTCCGCCGCGCACGCGATGAAGCGGAAACTTTGCTAGATCAATACACCGAACTCTACGATTTTGCGCCCGTCGGTTACTTCACTTTTACCGCCGACGGCACCATACGGCGCGTAAACCTAACAGGAGCCACCAAGATTGGCATGGGTCGCTCGCATCTGATCGGTCGATCTTTCGTTATGCTCGTTGACCCGATACAGCGCGCCGGGTTCAAAATCTTTTTAAAACAGGTTTTTGCCACGGAAACCAAACAATCCGGAGAGTTCGGATTGGCTACTGCGAACCTAACGAATCGCATTGTCATGATCGAAGCTCGGCGTTGCCCCAGCGGACACGAATGCAGCGCCATGATTCTGGATATCACCGACCGCAGACAGGCACTCGAGAAAATGCGTATCTCGGAAATCCGCTACCGCCGACTTTTTGAAGCGGCGCACGATGGCGTACTCCTCATCGATCCGAGCACTAGCAGAATTATCGATGCCAATCCGTTCATGACATGGCTGCTAGGATATTCGCGCGATCAATTGATCGGCAAGGAATTGTTTGAAATTGGACTGCTCAAGGATGAGGCGGCCAGTCGGCAGATGTTTCGCAAGCTGAAAAGAAACCACGAAGTCCGTTATGAAAACCTGCCGCTGAAAAGTCAGACAGGCCGCCATCAGGAAGTTGAGGTTGTCGCCAATCTCTATCAAGAAGGTGGCCAGCCAGTGATCCAGTGCAACATCCGCGATATCACCATCCGCAAACTGGCCGAAGACATGTCGTCTCGGAACGTAAAATTAAAACAAGAAATCATCTTAAGACAAGAGGTTGAGGAAGACTTGCGTGCGAATCGCAAAGCACAAAGTCGTCTGCTGCGGCAAGCGCGTATTCAGGAGGCACAATTGCGTAACCTATCTCACCGCCTTCTGCATGCCCAGGAAGAGGAGCGCAAACGCATCAGCCGCGAGCTGCATGATGTCATTGCCCAGTCCCTGATAGGAATCAATGTCCATCTAGCAGTGCTGGCACAGGGAACCACGATTACTCAGGAATCCCTCCAACAGCAGATTACAAACACACAGTTGGTAGTCGAAAAGGCGGTGAGCATTATTCATGATTTCGCCCGCGATCTCCGCCCGACAATGTTAGACGACCTCGGTTTAATTCCCGCACTACAGATGCACATGAAGAGCTTCATGGAGGAAACCGGAATTCGTGTGAGTCTAAAAGCATCCGCGAAAACGGACCAAGTGGAATCCTCGGTTCGCACGGTGCTGTATCGCATCGCACAAGAAGCACTCAGCAATGTGGCCAGTCATGCGAAGGCGAGCTGTGTCGAAGTCTGCATCGAGTTGATCAATGACGTCGTTCACATGACGATCAAAGACAACGGCCAAGGTTTTCAAGTGACCGGTAAGGGTGGCTCGAATAAAAAAAACCGACTGGGTTTGATCGGCATGAGAGAACGCGCAGAGATGATCAGAGGCTCGTTGAATGTGGACTCCGCACCCGGCCATCCCACGACGATCCACGTCGAGATTCCAATTTCTTAATGCTGATCGATTAAAAAACGCCTGCGGCGAACCGCAGACGTTAGATTTTAGCAGAGAAAGGAATTTGCTAATCAGTCGTCAAGTCCAGCAAATCCATCTAGCGATTTTGGGACTAAAACCTTGCCGATGCTGTGCATCACACCATTGCTAGCAGTGACATCTGCACTCGATACTTTTTCGCCGTTGACTTCGATCTTGTCGCTTTCAACGTCGATTTTCAGCTTCGCACCGTTGACGGTTTTCACATCGCCATCGGTGAGTTCTGCTGCAAGTTTTCTGCCGGCGACTACATGATAGAGTAACAACTCACGAAGTTTCTCTTTGTTTTCGGGCAGCATCAACTTGGTGAGTGTCTCGGTGGATAATTTGCCGAAGGCATCGTCTGTCGGCGCGAAAACTGTGAACTCACCCTTCGCTCCGAGTGTCAGATCGAGTCCTGTTGCTTTGAGTGCCTTGGTGAGTGTGGAGAATGTCGCGCTATCAGCGATGACTGCGGTCAACGAACCAGACTGCACGCTGGCTTTATCTTCGACCAGCGGCTTGCCAGATTTTTCGTTTTGCGCGAATGCTAATGGCGTGAACGCTGCGATGGATAGGAGCAGCACGGTGTGGGTCAAGTGTCTTGTTTTCATATTATGATATATCATTACGGGGGTCTTCATGGCCTCCCTTGCAAAATGAACATGGATCATGCTTCTGCGCTGTTCCATGGGGTGTACTCCCACTTTTTTGCTCCGGAGGGGAGTCCATATTTCAGAGGACTTATCGCATAGCTTCATTCGTCACAGGTGCAGGCATACTCCGGGTTGTTGCATCCGGCACAGGTGCTGAGATCGAGTTTGATCCTGAAATTCTTGGGCTTGTCAGCGGCACTGGACTTTAGCTGCACGACAACGGTGTAGAGTTCGCCTGCGGGAAGTGGGGCTTTTGAAATTAGAAGATCCCCCTTTTTTTCAAATTCCAGTTTTACCTTGCCGGTCGGAGCTTCGGCAGTGGCGGAGACGACATGATCGGCAGCAGGCTGAGCCTTCATTTCAGCATCGTAGAAGGCGATGCTGATCGTCCGATCCTTCTCAACGAAGAATTCGGCTTTCTGTTTCTCGACTTCTAGCAGGCGTCCTTTGCGGGGACCTGCTTTGATGGTGGCATCGGCGAGGGCGCTTCCGGTGAAGGCAAGCAGCAGGCTGGCAGTTAGAATACGACGGATGGTTTTCATGGTTCTATGGTTATTGGTTGGCTTGTGGTTGGGAGTGGTGATTGAGGTGATCGACTGCGGAGACTCGGAAGAAAAGCCACAAGGCGGCCAGCAAAGCAAGCAGTGCGCCACCATGGAACGCTACGGTAGGTCCAAACGCAGCCCATAGCCAGCCTGTGAGCAGGCTGGCTGGAAGCGCTCCGACACCGGTGACGGCGTTGAACAGGCCAAACGCACGTCCGCGCTGTGAGTCGGAGAAGAAATCAGCCACCCACGCTTTCTCTGCGGATTCGGTCATGCCGTGGAAAAGCCCATAGGCGGCAAACAGGGACCAGATGTGCCATGATTCACTTGCACTGCCAAAACCGAGATAAACGAGTGCATACACACACCATCCGGAAACGACGAGACCTTTCCGCCCGATGCGGTCGCTGAGTAAGCCGCCGGGGTAGCTGCTCGCCGATTTGATAAGATGCAATACCATCCAGATGAGCGGCAGATGGCTCACGGGAACACCGCAATCACGAGCGCGAAGCAGTAAGAACGCATCGCTCGAGTTTCCCAGCGTGAATAATAGCACCGCGCCGAGGTAGTTCCGGAAACGGATTGAGGGAATGAAAACTTCGCTGCCAGCGCTTGATTCCAGTGGGTCACGGGGGGCTTCTTTGGCACCCACAATCAGGACGATCATCGCACCGATCATCGGCAACACCGCGACCCAGAATACATGTCTGTAATCGTCAACGAACCATTGAAGCAAGACCCATGCAAGAAGGGGGCCTATTACGGCACCGGCGTGATCCATGCTGCGCTGCAATCCGAATGCGCGGCCACGTTCCGCAGGCGGTACCGAGGCTGCTAACAGCGCGTCACGCGGCGCGGTGCGGATGCCCTTGCCGATCCGATCAATGAAACGGGAGCCGAGCACATGCCACCCAGCCGAAGCAAGTGCGAGTAACGGCCGAGTCATTGCGCTGAGTCCGTAGCCAGCGATCATTAACGGCTTGCGTTGGCGCAAGCGGTCGGAGCGCCAGCCACTCCAAATTTTCACAAGACTGGCGGTGGATTCCGCAATGCCTTCAACGAGGCCCACAAAAGCCACGCTCGCGCCAAGTGTGGCGGTCAAAAAGACCGGTAGCAATGGATAGACCATTTCCGTGGACACATCCGTCAGCAGGCTGACCCATCCGAGCGCCCACACAGCCGCTGGCATTCTGAAACGCGTTGTGGGTTGGGCTTTCATGACGGATGGCCGCTACAGCGGGTTTTTCTTTCAAGCCACTCGTAGAGCAACGGCACCACGAGCAGTGTTAGGAAAGTGGAAGTAACAATGCCGCCGATCACGACGGTCGCTATGGGGCGCTGGACTTCGGCTCCCGCTCCGGTGGCGATGGCCATCGGCAGGAAACCTAGCGAGGCGACAAGAGCGGTCATCAGTTTCGGGCGGAGGCGGGTCAATGTGCCCTCGACCACGGCATCCCGGAGTGATTTGCCTTCCTCGCGGAGTTGGTTGATGAAGGAAATGAGCATGATGCCATTGAGCACCGCGATGCCTGATAGAGCAATGAATCCGACGGCGGCGGAGATGGTGAACGGCATGGAGCGCAGCCACAGAGCGAAGATGCCGCCGGTGACGGCAAGTGGCACACAGAGGAAGATCAGCGCGGCCTGGCGGAGGGAATTGAAGCTGAGGAAAATCAGCATGAAGATAAGTGCCAATGCCAAAGGCACCACGATCGTTAGACGTTGTTTGGCTTCCATCAGGTTTTTGAACTGACCGCCGAACTCGAAGTAGTAGCCATTGGGAAATTTCACCTTTTCATGGAGGACTTTGGTAGCTTCCGCCACAAATCCTGCCGTGTCCCTGTCCCGCACGTTGATCAGCACTGAGACACGGCGCTGGGTGTCCTCCCGGGCGATTTGATTCACCTGATCGACCAGTTTCACTTTGGCGATCTGGCCCAGCGCGAGCATCATGCCATCTTCGGTGTCGAGTGGTAGCCGTTCCATCGCAGCAAGATCCGCCCGGCGGTCTTCGGCGAGGCGAACGATGATCGGTGTGCGTTGGTTGCCTTCGATCATGATGCCTGCCTCACCCCCGGCCAGCGCGGTTTCTATCAGTCTGTTGAGATCATCGGCGTGGACGTTGAACTTCTGCATTGCCTCGCGGTCCGGCTGAATTTCGATCATGGGCACCTTGCCGATAGAATCGAACTCGGTTTCCTCGCCTCCGCGGATGCCGTTGAGTACGGACCGCACTTCACCGGCGAGGCGTTCGAGTTCATCGTAGTTCTCGCCATAAATTTTACACATCAAGTCAGCGCGGGCACCGGCCATGATTTCGTTGAACCGCATTTGGATCGGTTGAGAGAGCAGGACGTTTTGGCCGGGCACTTGTTCTAGCAGGCGGCGGCGCATGAGGTCGCCGAGGTCTTCCTTGCTGATGGTTTTGCCATCGAGCTTCCGCCATTTTTCCTTGGGATGAAGCATGAGATAGGTGTCGGAAACATTCGGTCCCATCGGATCGGAGGCGATTTCCGCTGTGCCGATGCGTGAGAAGATATCGCGGATTTCAGGAAAATCACGCCGCAGGATTTTCTCGGAGTGTTTTTGCAAATCCACGGACGCGGTGAGTCCGGCGCTGCTGCTGCGGATGAGTTGCACGGTGAAATCACCTTCGTCTAGCTGAGGAATAAACTCGGAACCCAGTCTTGAGAAGATGAAGAGCGAAAGCCCGAAGAGCCCGAACATCGGCAGGATGATCCACCAGCGGTAGCGCAGGCCGAAGTTCAGCAAGGGCGAATAGATGCGCTTGGTGAGGGTCACGAGCCAGTTATCCTTTTCTCGAATATTGCCGCTCAAAAGAAACGAGCAGAGCACCGGCATCAGCGTGAGCGCGAGGATGAGCGAGCCGCCCAGAGCGAGCATGACGACTACCGCCATGGGCTTGAACATTTTGCCTTCGATTCCTTGGAGTGCGAGAATAGGCAGATAGACAACGGTGATGATTAACACCCCGAAAAACATCGGATTGGCAACTTCCTTGGCGGAGCTCAGCACTTCCCGCGTGCGCTCCTCAACGGTAAGTCGTCGGCCTAGGGCATGCTGGCGTTCGCCCAGGTGACGGACGATGTTTTCAACCATCACCACCGCACCGTCGATGATTAGGCCGAAGTCCACTGCGCCGAGGCTCATCAAGTTTCCTGATAGACCCATTTCGACCATGCCGATCATCGCGAAAAGCATGGAAAGTGGAATGACCAGGGCGACGATGAATGCGGCGCGGAAATTTCCAAGAAGAAGGAAGAGCACCACAACCACGAGGATCGCACCCTCGAACAAGTTTTTCTCCACGGTGTGAATGGTGCGGTTGACGAGATCGCTGCGGTCATAAAGCGCCTTGATGCTCACGCCGACGGGCAGTTTTTCCTGAATCTGTTCAAGTTTCGTGCGGACGGATTGGGCGACAAGCCGGGTATTGTCCCCGGCAAGCATGATGGCGGCACCCACCAGCGCTTCTTCCCCTTCGTGAGTGCTCGCACCCGTGCGGTAAGACGATCCGATGGCGACGGTGGCCACCTCGCTCACCAGAATGGGCCGAACACCTGCCCCGAACTTCAAGGGTAGGCGGGCAATCTCATCCGCAGTCGTCACGCGGGTGGGGGCGCGAACGATGAGCTGTTCGCCGCCGATCTCGACGTAGCCACCACCGGCATTGAGGGTATTTTGACTGACGATTTCAGCGAGCTTGTCGAGTGATAGACCGGTTGCGGCGAGCTTGGAGGGATCTGGCTGGATCACGAGCTGTCGCTCATAGCCGCCGCTGGTATTGACCTCGGCGACACCTGGCGTTCCACGGAGCAGCGGTTTGACGGTGTATTCCTGGATCTGACGGAGTGCCATGAGCTGTTGCTCGCGGGTGGCGGGCTTGTCCTTGGCGTCGGATGTGTAATCGAGACTGTAGTAGAAAATTTCACCCAAACCTGTAGCGATTGGCGCGAGTTTCGGTGAGAGTCCTTCTGGTAGATCATCGAGCACGCCTTGCAAACGTTCCGTGACCAACTGGCGGGTCCGATATAGGTCCACTCCGTCCTTGAATGTCATGGTGACTTGGGAGAGGCCGAACTTGGAAAGTGAACGCAGCTCCACCATATCCGGCAGTCCGGCCATTTCACTCTCGATGGGAAATGTGACCAGTTTTTCGACTTCCTCCGGAGCAAGCGCCGGCACGGCAGTGTTGATCTGGACTTGGGGGTTGGTGATATCAGGCACCGCATCGATGGGCAGGTGAACCATCGCACAGGCCCCGACGCCGATTAGAACCAGGGTGGCGAGCAGCACTGCCACGCGTTGCCGCATGACGAAATCCAATAGGTGATTCAACATGGTCGGTTAGTGTCCACAGGTGCAGGCTTTTCCTCCGCGGAGCACTTGCAGCTCCGCCATCCACAGCGACATGACGGGCGTCGTCACAATCTGGTCGCCCGCGTAGAGGCCGTCGGTGATTTCCACGAACTTGTCATCCGTGGCTCCCGTTTTGACCGGAGTGCGGACGTAGAAATCTCCGTTCACCGCGTAAACAAAAGAACCCTCCGCCGTTTTGAGTAGAGCGGCTGTCGGGACGACCGTCACAGCCTCCCCCGCTGTCAGTCGAAGCACGGCCTTGAGCGGCTGGCCTGCCGTGAGTTTCTCTGCGGTGGTGAGAGTGATCTCGGAGTCGCCCATGACGCCGAGCGGGTTCGCTTCGATCTTTTCGACGATGCCTTGAAGCGTGGTGTTGCCATTTAACTCGACCTCCATGCCCGGGCGGATGGCTTTGGCTTGTTCGGGGGTGACCCAGCCAGTGGCGGTGTTCTGCGTTTCTGCGGTAACATTTAGGGAAATAATCGGGGCGATCTTGGTTTCCCCGACGTCCTCGACTTTCAGGCCGATGGCCTTGCTCATTTCTTCTGTGAGTGAAAGTCCTTGTCCTTCCTTGAATTGGGCACCGTTTTCGGGGGTCGGAGCGGGTGATTTTCCAGCAGCGCCTTTTGATTCGAGGCACGACGTGTTGAGTGTGGCGATGGTGATTGCTCCGAGCAGCACGATGATGGTTGAAAATTTCATAGTGAGAAATCTATTTGTTAGCGGGGCTGGAAGAGCCTACGAGTTGTTCGAGTTCGAGTGAGGCACGGAGCACATCAAGGCGGGTCGCGTTGATGGCTTCCGTGGCTTCGAGATACTTGTCTTGCATTTCAAGATAGGTGCTCAGCGGAACGGCTCCGAGCCGGTAATGGCGGTCGGCGAGTTTGGCTGCATCCGCAAATGAGGTGAGGGCATCGGCTTTCCACGAATCGAGGCGTTTTTGTTGGGTGCCAAGCAACAGCCATGATTCGGTGATCTCACGCTCCACTTCGCGCATGGACGCTTGCAAAGATGCCTCGGCCTGCATCCGGCGTGCTAGACCGGTATCCACTGCCGCCCGGCCATTATCCCACAGAGGCAAAGGGACCGAGAGAGACAGTCCGATGACGGTCTCGCGATCGCCCGCCCGTTCCTGTGAGACGTTCGGGCCGACGGTGAAGGTGGGATAGCGTTCGTTTTCCGCGAGAGAAACCTTGAGGCCTTGTTGTTCCAATTCGGCACGGCGAACCCGCAGGTCATAGTTGTTAGCCGCGGCTTTGTTGAGCAGTGCTGTCAGTGCTGGGATTTTCGGTGATGGAAACTCGGTGCGCCGAACTTCTAACGGAGAATCCGCCCGGCGACCCATCAGTTGATTGAGTTCCAGCAGGGCTTTCTGCATTTCCACAGCGGCCTCCCCCGCCTTGCGTTGGATGGTGACTTCAGCCGCTTCGATGATTTTTGCTTCCAGCATCGGTGCCACACCTCCCGGCTCGCGCTGCACAATCACATCCCTCACCGCAGTGAAACGATCAGCGACTTCCGCAGCAGTCGCCGCGTTTTCCTGCTGAGTGGCCAAGGCGTAGGCGAGAACCTTGACCCGTGCCGCGAGATAGGAACGAAAACGCTTCAGCCCGAGTTCGGCGAGCGCGATGTCGCGGTCGGCAATGGCTTTGCGCAGGCCGAGGCGTCCTCGCCACTCGATTGGTTGGGCGAGAGTGACCGAATAGGCGATTCCCTCAGCCTTGGCGTCACCGCTGCTTGAGCGTTTGTGGCCGAGGTCGAGATCGAGCTGAGGATTGGCGAATTTCCCGGCGGTGGAGCGCCCCGCCTTGGCCACGGCGATTTCCGCCTCGTAGAGTTTGATCTCCGGATTGCGAGCCAAGGTTTGCATCACAAGATTCTCAATGGTCAGCGGGATCGGCGCAGGCTCGGCCTGGATTGCCGAAATTCCTATAAGGGTGATGCCAAGAGCCTTGCGGAGAAATGGAGATCTGATTGATGGTTTGGATGGTGTCATGGAACAAGCGGAGTTGGGGAACAGGAATGGTGAAAAACCCATGTGCGATCCCGGTCCACGTGACCGGGCATGATGCGCCACACAAAAAGGGCGCAAATGGCCACCCAAAGATCGGCGGCCAAAACAGGGTCAATTTGCCCTGATCAAATGTTCCAGACAGACAACAACGCTCGCCACGAACCGGGCGAATCCGGCCCGCGAATCGGAGTCGCAGGCGCGTGGGCCGACTCAATCCATGTCACCGGGCACGGCGGCACGACAGTGCTGACATCAAGTTCGCAGCAAACAACAGATGGCAAAAGCAATGGACCCGATGGGTGCTCAGCGTCCGGCAGTTTTTTCAAATCATGGCAGCAGGATTTCTCTGGTTTTGTGTCCCCGCAGTCCGAACAGCATTTGTCTTCGTGCGTGGAGCTTTCTCCGTAAGTGGTGAATCCCGGCAGCAGGACCGATCCATTAATAAAGCAGACCCGCATCGACGAAGCGACCGCCGGGATGAGAATCCCGAGGCAAATCGTGAGAAGAACTGCAATCACCCGAAGCATCGTTGTGCCTAAATCGCTAGATCTGTGTGAGTGCTGAGTCAAGGCAATATTCCAGATTGTTCCGGCTTCAGATAGATGCTCAACGATGATGAATAGTGTTCTTGCTGATTCACATTTGAAGCATTTTTATTGTGGCGCAGGATCTGTCTAATATTCCCTAGGGCGCGGGCTGCGCAGTCTTTCGCGCACATCCATCGCGGTGGGTTCGTTGCAATATGGGCAGCGAAAACGCTCGGTGAACATGATTTCGAGAGCGACGCGAAGTTGATAGCTGCCTAACAACTTTTTTGCGTTGCGGTGTTTCATGCATCTCATTGCCGCAAGCACAGGGGTTTGGCACAAGGGACAGCCAGCATGAGACGCAGCCATCCATTGAAATACGACTAAGATAAAACTGACCACCACCACTACCAGTCCGTAAATCATTAAACTACGGTCATTTGTAATCAATGAGACGAGGATCAATCCTCCAGCAACGGGAATCAGCAAGCGATTCACCAAAAGCAACAGGCTTGCGATGCGCAAGCGCCTAGCAGCATAGATTGATCGTGGATGATGCATTCTAATTGCGACCGATGAAGATCATTGTTTCGTTCGTTTGGAATGCGGCTTAATTTGGCGGTCCACAGACGCTCGGGCCTTGCCGCTTGCCCGTTCAGCTTCATCGCCTAGCAGAAGCATTTTTTGGGTTTTTTCCGGAAGTTCTTCAAAAGTCTTCAGGTCTTCACTGAGGTTTTTTTGGACTTCGTGTGGTTCAGGATTCATGTGTAATAGGTTAGTTCAAGCGTGCAAAGTGGGCTGAGAAATACCTTGCGGGTCTAATAGAACATTAGCCATAGGGTGAAACCCGCCCACTTGTGCGCACTTTGAGTTCGGCATGATGCTCGACCCCATCGTCAACAAGTGGCAGTAGCACTCCAGGAATAAGCTGTCCATCAAGTGTGAGAAGACTCGTTTGCTCCGCGTTATCGGCCAATCTTGAAATGGTAATATGATAGACTGTTTGCCGATAACGATAGTGAATTTTATAACCGTCCCATGAATCAGGAAGCCGTGGTTCGAGCCGCAAGTGGTTTCCTTCCAAGTGCAAGCCTAACAAAGTTTCCACGATCAATCGATACATCCAACTGGCAGAGCCGGTGTACCAAGTCCAGCCGCCACGACCGGTGTGCGGAGCAACAGCATACACATCTGCTGCCACGACATAAGGCTCCACTTTATAAGTGGCGATTTGTTCGGGAGTTGCGCCGTGGTTTACGGGATTGAGCATGTTAAAAAGCTCCCACGCGCGATGGTTATCGCCCATGCTTGCAAATGCCATGGCACTCCAGATCGCGGCGTGTGTGTATTGGCCGCCATTTTCTCGCACACCGGGAATATAGGCTTTTACATAACCAGGATTGAGCGACGATTTATCGAAAGGTGGATCAAACAGCTGCATCAATCCTGCATCACGCCTAACCAGCCGTTGATCTAGCGAATTCATCGCTTGGCGTGAGCGGGCTGGATCGCCTGCGCCACTGATAACTGACCAACTTTGTGGTAGAGAATCGATTTGACACTCCTCATTCAAATGAGAGCCGAGCGGATCGCCATTGTCGAAATAAGCACGCCGATACCATTCGCCGTCCCACGCGTTTTTCTCGATGTTGAGCTGCAATTCTTGTGCTTGGGCGAGACATCGGTCTGCGAAATCATGATCCTGTCTGGCACGGGCTAACGGAACGAAACGGCTGAGCACATCATAGAGAAAGAATGCCAGCCAAACGCTTTCGCCACGCCCATCGCGGCCGATGAGATTCATGCCATCATTCCAATCGCCGCAACCGATCAATGGCAGGCCGTGTTCGCCGAACTTCAGGCCGTTTTCAATGGAACGCACGCAATGTTGATAGAGCGTAGCAGTTTCGTCTGTGTGGTTCGGTAAGTCATAATAGGCTTCTTCATCTGGCTTGACCGCACGAGCTTCGAGAAAGGGAACTAATTCATCTAACACGCCAGTGTCTGCCACACAATTGACATATCGACATGTCACGTATGGCAGCCACAAATAATCATCCGAAAAGTGTGTGCGCACGCCACGACCCGCCGGAGGGTGCCACCAATGTTGCACATCGCCTTCACGAAATTGTCGTGCGGCAGCACGCAGCAAGTGTTCGCGAGTGAGGGCTGGCTCGGCATGCACGAGCGCCATAGAATCCTGCAATTGATCGCGGAAACCATAAGCGCCACCGGATTGATAGAATCCGCTGCGGCCCCAGAGTCTGCAACCCAATGTTTGATAGAGCAGCCAGCCGTTCGCCATTACATTCACAGCGGGATCTGGCGTGTCCACATTCACGGCCCCCAGTGTGCGATTCCAATACGACCAGACTCCTTCGAGCGCGACGAGAGCCGCGTCTGCACGGCGGAAACGATGAATGAGATCCTGGACGTCTCTTGCCCCACGCCCGACACCGAGGCGGAATGTGGTTTCCCGTTCCTGGCCATCTGGGAGATCGAATGTGACCTGCATCGCTCCGCAGGGATCGAGGCCAACGCCGACCCTACCAGAAAGTCGCTCGCGTTTCAGAGCTGCAGGCTGTGAGAGGTTGCCATTTCTGCCAATGAACTCCTTGCGATCCCCCGTGATCGTGCGCGTCGCATCGTTCACATCGAGGAACACGATGCGATCAGGAAACTCAGTGTTGTCCAGATTTCGGACGAGTAAAGCACCCGTCTTAAGGTCAACTTCGGTGCGCACGTGGAGCAAACTTTTGTTTCTCGTCTCTCCCAGCACCCATTCCCAAAATCCAGTAACCGATAGACGACGCGACCGTCCTGAGACATTTTTCAACTTCAAGACTGAGAATTTCACTGATGCGTCCATGGTCACATAAACCCATAACTCAGAGATGATACCATTTTCAGAATGTTCGAAAACTGTGTAGCCGAAACCGTGACGGATCACATACGGAGTTTTGCCACGGGCGGGCTGCGGCGTGGGCGACCAGAAGCGTCCGCTCTGTTCATCGCGGATGTAGATCGCCTCGCCACTGGTATCTCGGACTGGGTCGTTGTGCCAAGGTGTTAGGCGGAACTCATGCGCGTTTTCCGCCCATGTATAGGCGGATCCGCTTTCCGAGACGACTGTGCCGAAATGCGGATTGGCTAACACATTGACCCATGGCGCGGGAGTCATCTGGCCGGGCTGGAGAGTGATCACATATTCATTGCCATCGCGAGTGAAGCCACCGAATCCATTAGAAAACATTAACTCACGCAGAGGCAAAGGCGGCGTGATGATGTCCGCTTCAAATCGCGTCGGTGACAATGCCGGAACCAAAGGCTCAAATACACCGCGATATTCCAATTGTTCAGCGAGAGTGCCTTTTTCGTCATCCAGCACAATCCGGGCAGACGCTTGCAACAGAATCCGGTCCTCGTCGGGAATTTGATCAAGTCCGCGGACAAAGATTCCACCGGGTTTTTCCAGCATTTGCGCTCCTGTGCCCAATGAAATTAATCCCGATATTAGGTTTACTAACAATTGACGATAAACGGAAACTTCCTCGTGCAAGATGACCAGATCAATCGTCAATCCCTTCATCCGCCAATACGAGTGCGCTCGAATCAATTGGCGCACGAGTTCTATTTTTTCGGAGTCGCTGATCCGGACTAGAATCATCGGAATATCGCCAGATATACCATAACTCCAAAGTCTGTATTTTCCGCGTCTGTTGGAAAGCAAAATGCTCGCGTTGGCACGGCGAGCAGGCACGGCATAGATCAGAGCGCCAGCCATCCGGCCGTAGAGTTGAGCTTCAGATTCGGTGATGTCCAAATGATATAGCGTCACCTGATTGTGTGTCCACGCTAGGTCGAAAGCACGTTCTGTCATCTGGAGGCTTTGATATTTCTCCACATGTGCCACTGCGGTTTCGCGGCTATCAGTCACACCGATGACTAAGTTGACAATGGCAGATCCATGCGGTGGCAGGGTGACGGTGCGTCGCAGTGAAATGATTGGGTCAAGCACAGAGCCGACAGTGTTAGACAAAGGCGAGCTGTTTCTCATTGCAGCTGGATCGGCCAAATTGCCACCACGCCCGACAAATCTCGAGCGATCGGTTTCACACGAGATATCACTCACATTCTCTTGATCGCTAACCATCAAGTGCAGCAGGCAGAGCGGCTTATCGGATTCGGAGCGGGCGCGGCGGGTACACAGAATTGCCGACGATGCAGGCACGAATTCTGTTTGAACGAAAAGATTACTGAACGCCGGATGCGCCTTGTCTGTGGCGAGAACGGCGAGAACCACTTCAGCATAGCTTGTTAGTTCAATTTCTCGTGTGACGGAGGTGCGGTTCTTGATGGTCATGCGGCGCAGTTCCACATCATCTTCGGGTGAAACGCTGATTTCTGTATGAATGTCGAGCCCTGCATGGCTATGCCGGAACTCTGCTCGTGATTGCGTGAAAATGGCTTCATAACCCTGCGTGAGCTGCGTCGTGGGTTGATATGCGTTCGACCAAAAATCTCCAGTGGCTACATCGCGGATATAGATAAAAGCACCCCAGCAATCGCGGGTGGCATCTTCGCGCCAACGAGTAACTGCCAGATCTCCCCAGCGGCTGTAGCCACCGCCTGCACTGCTGATAGCGATATGATAACGACCGTTCGACAAAAGATGGACATCTGGCGCATCACGGCTCGGATTGGTGAAGACTCGCATCACGTGTTCCGGCACATCCGATTGCACCCGTGTGGTTTCAGGAACAGGATTTTCGGTGAACACACTGGCTGAAGCTCTGGGCACTCTTTCATGCAATAACAGATCCGCAGCTTTGAGTAGCGGACAGGCCATGAAACGCCGCTGCATTGGATTTCCACAGATTAGATTATCGAGTGCCAGTAAGCTCATGCCTTGGTGGTGGACCATGAATGACCGAATGGTGACACTGGATCGATCCGGCGGCATCCGGGTTGGGGTGTAATCCACTGCCTCGTAAAAACCATATGCTCCCGATCTACCTTCTGATGCTAACAACTGAAGATTTTCACAAGCTTTCCGCGGTGCGACCATGAGCGCCATGGCGGATGCGTATGGAGCAATCACCAAATCTTCTGCTAGTCCTCGTTTCAGTCCCAGTCCTGGAACACCGAAAGCATGGTATTGATAGTTGAGCATCGCATCCGTTCGATTGAAGCCAGACTCTGAGATTCCCCATGGCACATTGCGCAATTTTCCATATTCGATTTGGCGGTTAACGGCCTCGCGGCAGGTGTTATCCAGCAGGGTATTCTCAAAACTGGGCATGACGAGCAATGGCATCAGGTATTCGAACATCGAGCCGCTCCAAGAAATCAGCAGCGGTTCACCGTGTGCCGCCATCAGCTGCCGACCTAACGAAAACCAATGATCTTGGGGAACTTGACCGAGCGCGATGGCCACGTAGCTGCAAAGACGTGCCTCGGAGGCTAGCAGATCGTAACAACTGACATCTGCTCGGCTTTCCTGAACATTGAATCCAACGGTAAAAACGGCTTTAGCTTGATTGAAAAGAAATCCAAAATCCATTGCCGCAAGTTGATCGCTCTGATCCGCTAACAGCTCCAATTCACGCAAGCGCACAGCCGCATGTCCGCTGGCTTCGCGCATACAACGAGAAAGAGCAAACAGATGCTCGCGTTCAGGCCCCACTGCATCCTGTGATACTGCAACGATCAGAGGAATCTGCGTTTCCCCTAACATGGACAGCTCACGCAACGTGAATGGTTGCTCTAAACGCGCGAGTTTTTCCTTAACTACTGGCGATTTTGGAGATGGCAACGCAAGCCACGGTGATAGTAGTAACAGTTCTTTTAAATGTTCTTCGCAGCTTGCTTTCAACAGTTGCGCCCACTCGCCACCTACGGAGGATGCGGCGATTTCCGATGCCCTCGCCGACAGCGTTTCTAATAGTTTCATCGCCAACCGCGGGCTGCTAGGTGGGTTGTTTAGCTCAGCTTCCATTGTGTCCAGCACAGGACTTCCATGACCAAGCTCGCGAGAAACTCTCACGGTGTCGCATAGGCCAGAGAAGATTTTGGGCGTGAAAGTATACGCGTCCGCCTGCTCCCTCAGGCCCGAGCCGAGAGTGAGTAGGTGTCCTGCTAGATTCCCGCTGTCCACGCTGGAAATGTACAGCGGAGGCAGTGTTTCCAGTGTGCGGGTGTCGTACCAGTTATAAAAATGCCCGCGATAGCGCCGGAGGCCTTGCATCGTGGTGAGCGTATTGCGTGTACGACTGACCATTCCATCCATGGAAATGTAGCCCATGTCCATCGCGGCAAGATATGCTAACAGGGTAAGGCCCATATTGGTCGGTGACGTGCGCTTGGCGATTGTTGGGATCGGAGCTTCCTGATAGTTATCTGGCGGCAACCAGTGGTCGGTAGCACTAACAAACGTATCAAAATAATGCCATGTCTTGCGCGAGGTGTTCCTGAGAAAGATCCACTGCGAATCGGTCAAGTCAGGTGCGACGGTTTTGATCGGCAGACTGATCCACCACGCGATAGCGGGTGCTGCGAGCCAGAGAATTAAAACAGGGAACGCGATCAGCAATTGGCCAGGTTGCACGAGAGCGAGGAAAACACCGATGACAAGCGCGAGTGCTGGAGCGATCCACATGGTTGAGTAAAAGCCCATGAGGTCGGCGCGCGAGTTGTTTTCTGCATCGCTTGAGGTCCGCCATTCAAGCAAACGCTTCCGCGTTACTAACAATCTCGCCAAGGTTCTGCTTATCGCATCCAGACTGATGAATGCATCATAGGGGAGAAACGTGAAAGTGAGAGAAATTTGACCCAGATGTCGTCCGAACGAGCCGATGAGTTCACGCAGATGAATGCTCCACGGCAAGTCAAGTGGCTTGCGAATGAAGTTAATGATTGCAGCTAACAATCCTGGCAGCATGATGATTGCCACAATCAACAATGCTCCGCACCCACCGATTTCTGGTAGAAATATCCATGCGCCCACCATGAAGAGCATCAGTCCGATCGGGACCAAACTGCGTCGCAAATTATCGAAAATTTTCCATAATGAGAGAACCGAAAGCGGATTAGCAATCCGCCGCGCATCAGGGCCGGGAACGCGTGGGAGCAACCATTGTGTGATCTGCCAGTCACCGCGAATCCACCGGTGGCGGCGGTCAATGTCCACATTGTAGCGCGACGGATGTTCTTCGTAAAATTCAACATCACTAACCAGTGCCGAGCGCACATGGCATGACTCTAGCAAGTCATGACTGAGAATCGCATTCTCTGGGAATCGACCATTCAAAGCACTTTCGAACGCATCAACATCATAGATTCCTTTGCCAATAAAGGAGCCCTCGCGAAAAATGTCCTGATAGACATCAGAAACCGCGCGAGTGTAGGGATCGATCCCGGCGTCACCAGCGAACAACCTAACAAACCAAGAACGCCGTGATGTTGGCATGCTCACGCCGACTCGGGGTTGCAGGATGCCATAACCTTCGGTCACGACACCTCGGGTGGTGTCAAACTGTGGGCGGTTTAGCGGATGCGCGATGGTTCCGACGAGTTGTCGGGCGGCACCGCGTGGTAGCTGCGTGTCCGTATCAAGAGTGATAACATATTTGATAGAAGGTAGGATTTCCGTGTCGCCTACAATCTCGGTAAAACATCCGCGCGAGCCACCCCGCAGCAGCGAGTTGAACTCCATGAGTTTCCCGCGTTTGCGTTCATATCCCATCCAGAGGCCTTCGATTGCATTCCACCGACGTGGCCGGTGGAATAGAAAAAAATTGGTGTGGACTCCCGCTGGGTATTTTCGGTTAAGCATTTCCAAACCGGCACGAATTCTTTTGAGCAGCGCTTCATCTTGAGGCATGACCTCGGCAGAGGCGTCGAGAAAGTCTGTTAGAAGCGCAAAATGCAGATAAGGATCGCGGTTTGCCAGATGGTGAATTTCAAGCGTCTCGATCAGGCGGTCCACTCCTTCTGCGTTAGCGATCATCGTGGGCACGACAACTATCGTGCGGCAATCCGCGACGATGCCTGTAGAGAAATCCAGACGCGGCAGTTGGAGCGGACTCACTAACAAGCCACTCAACCAATTCATCAAGGCAACTGCTAATTGGCTGGCGCAAAGCATGAATGCCAAGGCAAATGGTAGAATTCTCCAGGCACCGATTCCTAACGTGTGGGCTGCTGTGATGAAGCCGAGAGTGGCCAACAGCGTTAGAATTGTCACCCCGCCACCATAGAATGCTAGCGGCCATTTGCGGATGCTGTGTTCGACGCGGCTAGGCCATGGTCTGCGCACCTTCGCTGCGGACTCCAAAGCTGGCAGCCCTTTATCAATTAGATAGTAGCCGACGTGCGCGGATCTATCATCGTGCCCGTTTTCCAGTCCGCCCACCTCAGCGAGCTGAATGGATTTCAGTGCCACCTCTGTTTCGGATAGATTGCCGTGACGCGAAATGAGTTCGACAGCATGACGATACTGATCTCGCGTCGAAAACTCCATGTCGCTGTAAACGTCCGCAGGGTCACAGCGCAAAGTCATTTCCACAGCGCTTAAGGTTTCTACAAACTCCTTCCAATCCATGGTGCTGAGGAAACGTAGGCTGCCGATGCTGTGGCTTACGGAAACCTGATCCGCCGCTTGATTTTGGCTGTCCACATGGACCATCTCAGCGATGGATTGACCGCGCTCGATTAAGATATGCTCTAACCATGAGCGGGCTAGTTGCAGCAGCGGGCTGCCTTGAGACAATCGCAAGCAGAATTCAGCGACAAATGCACTGGATAGAGAAATTTCGGACTTCGCCATATCTGCCACGATGATGACGAGCTGTGAGGGATTGGTGTCCGCCGTTTCCTGCAAGCGGCTTGCCCACAACTCAGCGAGATCATGGTCACTGCAAGCGGTGTCCAGACGGCTTGCGATGCGCTTGAGATTTTCGATCAAACCCAATCGTAGCATGATGGGAATGGCCCACAACTCGCCTAGTTTCAGCGTATTAACCGATTGATAGGAATCAATGAAAGCACTGAGCGAGGTCGAGTCGATCTGCGCGTCCACATGCGAGATTAACTCTAGCACAATGTCATAGACACGGGGCAGAGTGGCAGATGGGCCGCTTGAGAGGCGGGGAAGTTCGCGGCTGTAGCCACGCGGCAAGTGCCGCCGAGCCATCTGGATTTGCTCCTCTATCAGGTAAAAATTGTCCAGCATCCACTCGGCAGCTGGAGCGAGGCGGCGACTTGAATTTGCGCTGCGGGTAGAACGGTTGAAAGCGCGCAGACTTTTTTCGTTAGAATCCAGCTGCAGAATTAATTGATTCGCTTTTTGATGGCTACCAATTTTATGGCTGGCTGCCAGTGAGCGGGCATGGCGCGCGAGTTGTTCAACGCTGAACAATTCCGCCCTTAAAGGAGGATCGTTTGCACTTGGGGGCGTTTGTCGGGTATTCCAAGGCTGTCTGGATTTCAGGAGTGTCGGCATGAGCTGTTCCCGCTTCATTTCCGTCACGCGATTCGCGCTCCGATCACTGGATCGGAATTCCTGTGCATGGAATCATGCATTTGTGACTCGGAGCGCCCGCGAGTGGTTCAATATGAACGCGTGGTTTTAGTTTCCGTCGTGCCATACATTGTTGGGGCGACCTCGGCAGTTGTCGTTCGTGTGGTTTGGGTTGATGGTCTGGTGCTATCGACGAACGTGCAGCTTGATAGAAGGCTGAGGGTGCTGAGAACCAAGAAGCTAAGTGTGGTAGTTTTCATGTTAAGTGAGGTGTTGATGATTTCGTTGGTTGATTTTTCCAACAGGCGGAAATTAGTTGATACTTCGCGAGATCGCCATGGGGTATAACCCTACAGGTCCTGAGGTACTGGCATACTTGATAAGCCGATGAGCTTGATTCTGCGGAATGGGGGCATTTATTTTGGCGTAATGCGCACTTCTGTTTTTTCCGCTCTAAGGGCTTGCCGGGGGTGACGTGATTGAACAGAATCCTCCTTCCTCGACGTCGTGTCCGTCGAGCCCATTAGGTCAGCCCATGTCCAACGACTCCATTAAACCAATTAACGTCGCCGAGGAACTTTCGAATTCCTTCCTCGAATATTCGATGTCCGTCATCATTTCCCGGGCACTTCCGGATGTGCGAGATGGCCTCAAGCCGTCCCAGCGCCGCGTCCTTTACGCGATGCGCCAACTCGGTGTGACCCCGGGAAAAGCCCACGTAAAATGCGCCAAAATTGTCGGTGAAACGATGGGTAATTTCCACCCCCACGGAGACCAATCGATTTACTCGACCCTCGTCAACATGGGTCAGCCGTGGTCGATGCGTGAGATGCTCGTTGATGGCCAAGGAAACTTCGGTTCGGTGGAAGGTGACGCTGCGGCATCCATGCGTTACACCGAGGCCCGGCTCCACCATCTCGGCATGGCAATGATGGATGATCTCGACAAAGACACGGTTGATTTCCAACCGAACTATGACGGCTCGCAGGAAGAGCCCACAGTTCTGCCATCTGCATTTCCTAACTTTCTCGTCAACGGTGGCACTGGCATCGCTGTTGGCATGGCCACCAACCTCGCACCGCACAACCTCGGCGAGGTGATCGATGGCATCTGCGCGCAAATCGATAAGCCGGAGATTACGCTGCCCGAGTTGATGCAATATATCAAAGGCCCGGATTTCCCGGTGCCCTGCGAGATTCGCGGCATCCGCGGCATCGAGAGTTACTTTGCCACTGGCCGCGGCTCGATGCGCCTGCGCGGCAGAATGGAAATCGAGGAAAACGAAGGCGGTAAATCGATCATCGTGATCCGGGAAGTCCCCTACGGCGTGAACCGCGCGGTGCTGCAAGAACGCATCGCCGATCTGGTCAATGAAAAGACGCTAACCGGAATTTCGGGGATGCGAGATCTATCCGATGAGGAAACCCGCATCGAAATCGAACTCAAGCGCGACGCCCGCCCGCAAGTGGTCGTGAACCAGCTTTTCAAACTCACCGCGATGGAAACTTCCTTCAGCGTGAACATGCTGGCGATCCATCAAAACCGCCCCAAACAACTCTCGCTCAAGGAAGCCATCGACGCCTACATCGAGCACCGCCGCGATGTGATTATCCGCCGCACGCGTTATTTGTTAGGAAAAGCAGAAGAACGCGCCGAGCTGTTGGAAGCCTTCCTGCTCGCACTTGGCCATCTTGATGATTTCATCAAAATTATCCGCGATTCGAAAAACCGCGACGAAGCCCGCGAGCGATTGGCCGCTTACAATTTCCCGATCGCCACCGCTGAATCGCTTGGCATTCTGATTCGCTCGCAGGCCGCTGTGCAAGGTGATCGCTACGTTTTCTCAGAGCGCCAAGTCAACGCCATCCTCGAACTCCGCCTCTATCAACTCACAGGCATGGAGCGCGATAAGGTGAAGGCGGAATACGACGGCGTGCTTGCCGATATCATCGACTTGCTAGATATTTTGGCTCGCGAGTCCCGCGTTCTAACCATCATCAAAGACGAGCTGCGCGTCATCAAAGACAAACACGCCACTCCCCGCAAGTGCCCGATCCTCGCCGAGGCTGGCGAAGTCGCGATGGAAGATCTGATTGCCAATGACGCGATGATTGTCACGCTCTCCCACCGTGGTTACGTGAAACGCACACCCGCCACCGAATACCGCCTGCAAGGGCGCGGCGGCAAGGGACTCAAAGGCATGGAAACCAAAGCCACCGGCAAAAACGAAGCAGATGACTTTGTCGAACATTTGTTCTCGGTGCAGGCGCACGACTATCTGTTATTTTTCACCAACACTGGCCGCGTTTATGTCGAGCGAGTGTATGAACTCCCCGAGGGCTCCCGGACCTCGACCGGGCGCAGCATCAAGAATGTCCTCAACCTCAAGCCTGACGAAAAAATCGCCGCGTTGCTCCGTCTCGAACGCGCGACAGACGAAAATGGCAATGACATCACCTTCCGCGAGGATGCCGGTTTCGTGTTTTTTGCGACCCGCACCGGCAAGGTCAAAAAGACCGCGCTCAATGATTTCCGCAACTACCGCAAGGACGGCCTGATCGCCATCATTTTGGAAGAAAATAACGAACTCATCGGCGTGCGCCTCACCTCTGGCTCCGATGAAATCGTGCTCGTCACTCACGAGGGCATGAGCTTGCGTTTCCACGAAGACGACACTCGTTCCATGGGCCGCGCCTCCGCAGGCGTTAGAGGCATTCGCCCAGTCGAAGGTGACTTCGTCGTCGGCCTTGCGCTTGTCACCGAAGCTTGCACTTTGTTAGTCGCATCTGAAAATGGCCTCGGAAAACGCACACCATTTGCGGATTACCGCACCCAAAGTCGTGGCGGCAAGGGCATCATCACCATGAAAGTCACCGATAAAACCGGCCCTGTCGTCAGTGCGGTGACGGTGACGGACGCAGACGAACTCATGCTAATGACCTCCACTGGCCAGAGCATCCGCATCCGCGTCAGTGAGATACGTGAAGTCGGACGCAATACTCAGGGCGTGAAACTTCTCACGCTCAAGGATAAGGAAAAACTCCAGGACATTTCACTCGTGATTCCAGATGGTGAAGATTCGGTGGATGGCTCGGATCGCGGACTTCAGCCTTCTGAGGAACCGGATGAGACCGAGCCAACTATTGAGGAATAAAAGCTCAATTCGTGGCAACCCTATTTTCCGGACATCACCTTCAGACGACTGCGATTGAGAATTTCATCTCTGCATCTGTTTCACTTCCGCCTTTGTGCTGACCCGCAGCGAAGTCTTTGGAAATCATTTCAAATTGGGGCAACTCGCCGCTTTACAACTAAGAAAGTGCCCCTCATAGTCCCGCGCCCATGAATTTAGCAGCAATCGACTGGCTTTCTATTAGCATTAATCTCTTGATGGTGATCTTTGTGATCGTCTGTTTGTTGATGATTTTACTCGTGATGATGCAGCGTCCGAAACAAGAAGGACTCGGCGCGGCTTTCGGCGCCGGAGTGACCGATCAGGTCTTCGGAGCGCGCACGACCAACGTTTTGCAACGCGGCACGGTTTATTTGGCGTCCTTGTTTTTCCTCATTGCGTTGGCGTTGGCGATTCTCATCGGCCACCAAAATCAAAAAACCACTCTGCTCGGGAAAAAATCTCCAGCGGAAAAAGTGGAAAGCCAAGAACCTGCAAAAACCGAGCCAGCAGCAGTAAGCCCCAAGTCTCTCAGCGAAGAACTCCCGGTGGAAATCACCACCCCTGCTCCAGCACCCGCTCCTGAAGTTCCAGCACCGGCTCCTGAAGTCCCGGCACCCGCTCCTCAAGTTCCGGCACCCGCTCCTGAAGTTCCGGCACCCGCTCCTGAAGTTCCAGCGCCAGCTCCTGAAGTTCCAGCACCCGCTCCTGAAGTTCCAGCACCCGCTCCTGAAGTTCCAGCGCCAGCTCCTGAAACCCCGAGTCCGGCAGACAAAGTTGAGCAGCCTTGACGCTGCTACAGGGTGACCGAAAATACTGCGAGCCCGATGGATTTGCCGATATGGGGGCGCGGTGATGCATTTTCTCAGGCACCTGAAGGCTGGGGATGGCTCGATGAAAAGAACCGCCGTCATTCGTGCGCATCCGCAGCCGAATTGATTTCAATCGTGCGCGATGATCTCCATGGGCGCGTGATGTTAGTTTGGTTCCCTAGCCGTGAACACATGGCACTGCCAGAAGAACTTGTGGGCGCTGAGGAGGCGATTCTCACATCGCGCAAACGTCTAGCGGCCGATGATCTGCTGGTCTCTTTTGACCGCCTCCGTTGGTATTCCGGGTTGTTGGGATTGGTTTCTATTTACATGTTCTATCAAGGTTGGGCGTATGCTCCGCAGGTTGCTGCTCCTGCTGAGCGGCTATTTTTTGGGGTGCGAGCAGTGCTTTCTTCGATGTCGGTCGGCGTGTGTTTTCTGATGTTTCTGATCCTCGCTTTCATTCCGTGGTATCAAGCGCGCAAACGCTTGCGAGAATTGGATCATTGGAATGGCGAGGATCTGCAAGCGCTGATTCCCGTCTTGCGATTTGAAACATGGATGGACTTGCAGAAATCACCAGCCACGAGGTTTTTGTTAGCCCTAACTGCGCTTGTCGGGTTGGCTCAACTGCTGCCAACAGATGGCATCGCTGCGGCGGGGTTAGATAAAGAATTGTATTTGCGTCAAGGCGAATGGTGGCGCTTGTTCACTGCGCCGTTTCTGCATGGCAACCCGATTCATTTCTTGATGAATGCGTCGGCTTTGCTCTATCTCGGCAAGCGACTTGAGGTTTTCGCGCGCTGGCCACACTTGCCGTTGGTATTTCTGCTAGCCGCTTGCGTCGGCGGTGAGGCATCGGCACGTTTTCTCACTACGACTTCGGTCGGAGCCTCGGGTGGCTTAATGGGCTGGCTTGGTTTCCTGCTAGTTTTTGAAACGCTGCACCAACGGCTCGTTCCGCGCACCGCCACTCGCCGCCTGCTGGCAGGGGTGCTGCTCACCGGCCTGATCGGCCTGATTGGCTATCGATTCATCGACAACGCCGCCCACGCCGGAGGCCTCGCGGCGGGCATGTTGTATGCGATCATCGTTTTTCCAAAATCCGCGTCAGCAAACCGTCCCAATGCCACGCTCACCGACCGTATCGCCGGAGCCGCAGCTCTGGTTGTTTTGACTCTATCCGCCGCGCTGGCCTTTGTGAAAATCACTGGACTGTTCTAAGCCTTGATAGAAATCAGAATGTCGCTGAAACGTAAGCGGGGGCCGAAGCGCCGTGTGAAGATTCTGGCGACTTAATATCATAACTGTCATAGTTCCCCGATCTATGACAGTTATGAATGACTCCATTTTAAAAACCGATCAGCGCGGACGGCTGCGCGATGCTCCAGAGCAAAAAAAATCCTTGGTTGACGCTTATATGGTTAGTGGGCAGAGTAATCTACGATTTGCACCCCTTCACGGCGTGCCATATCAAACGTTGATTGCTTGGATCATGTCGTGGGCGAGGACGGCATGAAGTGACAATTATGCCATAAAGAGAAATTTAGATCCGCTAGAGCATAAAATACCGCCTCTTTGGGTTAGAAAAAGTGGGTTATTTCACAGTGCCTTTCTGGTCGTGCAGTGATTGCTCGAGGGATTTGATGCGTTCAAAAAGTTTTGGCAGGCGGCGCACGTAGGCGCGGAGTTTCATGTCTTCCTTAAATGGAGAAGCCGGACGGCCGGAATAAACTTCACCTCCGGGAAGGCTGATGGATACGCCAGTGCGTGCTGCTAGAGTGGAGTGATCGCCGATGGAAAGGTGGCCGGCGACGCCGACTTGACCGGCACAGGTGACGTAATCGCCAAGGTGCGAGCTGCCAGAAATGCCGGTGAGTGCAACCACTAGACAATGTTTTCCGATCACGCAATTGTGGCCGATCTGCACCAGATTATCGATCTTGGTGCCCTCGCCGATGATGGTTTTGCCGAAACGTGCGCGGTCGATGGTGGTGTTCGCGCCGATCTCAACATCATCACCGATCTCGACGGTTCCGACTTGATCGATTTTCACATGTTTCCCGTTGGATAACTCGTAGCCGAAGCCATCCGCTCCGATCACGGCGCCGGGTTGCAGATAGACTCGGTCACCTAACACGCAGCGTTCGCGGATCGAGACGTTGGACATGATGTGGCAATCGCGGCCGATGACGACGCTTTCGCCGATGGTGCTGTTTGCGCCGATTTCTGAGCCGTCGCCGATGGTGGCGCCGGCCATGATGACGGCGCCGGGATGGATGCGGACCTTCGCTGGATCCAGTCGTGCGGATGGATCGACAAACGCACCCGGGTGGATGCCCGGAGAAAACTGGCGCGTGATGGCGATGAAATGTTGCACGACTTTGCCGAACGCGAGAGTCGGATTTTCCACAGCTAACAAAGCGCAGTTAGGCGGGCCGCTGGATTCGCCGCGTGCGACGATCACTGCTGCGGCTTTGGTTTTGACAAACTGGTTGTAGTATTTCTCGTTGCCGAGAAAACTGATATCCGCTGGCCCCGCTTGATCGAGCGCGGCCATGCCTGTGAAAGACAAATCGAGCCCGCCCCGGACGATGTCTCCATCGACCAATCGGGCGAGCTCGGAAAGAGTGAGTGTGATAGCCAAACCCGGAGTCGGCTGGATTATTTCACATCCGTGCCAGCAGGTGCTGGTTGTGGGATCTCAGGTTTCGGATCGCCGGGAGCTGGGAGAGATTCGGCAGGGGCGTCCTTGTTGAGGGTTTTCAACAAACCGGCGGTGATGTCGGTGGCGTCCTTGGTGTAGAGCAGGAATGGGACTTGCGAGGTGCTGAGGCCGGACTTGTCGAACACGTAATCGAAGTTGTCGGTTTTTGCCTGTTCCTCGACGAGTTTGCGGATTTCTTCGAGGATGCCCTTCATACGTTGCACCATTTTCTCGTTGAGAGCTTGGTTGCGGCGTTGGAGGAATTCGCGGCGCTCGCGGTCGAGGGCGATACCTTCTTGTTGTTGGGTCTGCCAGTCTTTGTAGAGAGTTTGTTTTTTCGAATCGTTGATCGATGGATCTTCGAGTTGCTTGCGGAGGCTGCCGAGAGTGTCCTCGAGGTCACGGATGCGAGCGAGGCGCTCATTGTTATCTTTTTGAATGCGTGCGCGTTCGACGTTGATTTGTTTTTGCGCCTCGTTGGTGCGGTAATACTGTTTAAACAGCTCCTGCATGTCCACGGTTGCGATTTTGAGTTTGCCCTCTTGAGCGGAGGAAATAGTGATGAGTGAAACCGCAACTGCGGCGGTGAGGAAGCGTCTAATCAGTGTCATAGGATGTTGAGTTGGGGGTTCGGAAAGGCGAATTACGCGCGGACTTTGGACGGAGATTGCGGATTCGTCAATGCCCATCCTTGCAGAAGAAATTTTAATGAACTTGCCTGATTGTCGAAGGCCGCTAAGTTCCCGCCGTTCCCCAAGCTCTCATGGAAGTCCTCTTTAACTTATTTCTTGGGATCGTGATGATCCTTGTCGTGCTGGTGTTATTTAACATCATTATTTTCGTTCACGAACTCGGTCACTTTTGGGCTGCCAAGTGGCGGGGTTTGCAGATTGATCGATTTCAGATCTGGTTCGGCAGGCCGTTGTGGAAAAAGGAAATCAATGGCGTGCAATACGGGCTCGGCTGGATTCCGGCGGGTGGATTTGTCGCGCTTCCGCAAATGGCACCGATGGAGTCGTTAGAGGGCGGCGAGAAACCGGAAAAACCGCTGCCGCCGATCAGTGCGCTGGATAAAATCATCGTGGCTTTTGCCGGACCTTTGTTCTCGATGTTGTTAGCACTGGCCTCGGCACTCGTAGTCTGGCAGGTCGGCAAACCCAAGGACTTCGTGCCCACCCAGATCGTGGGTGAGGTGAAACCCGGTAGTCCGGCCGATAAAGCTGGCATCCAGCCGGGCGACAAGGTTGTAAGCATCAACAGTGAACCAGTGAATGGTTTTGCCGGCACTCTCGACAGCATTTTTGAAACCGTTGTGCTCAGCTCCGGGCCACAGATCGAGTTTCTCATCGAACGCCCTGGGGTATCCGAAACGTTGCGCATTATTTCGAGTTTCGAAACTGAACCGGCGAAGTGGTATCAGCGCCGAGGTTTGCGTCAGGTGGGCATCGGTCCCTTGTCGGAAGTGCTTGTCGTGGGATCGATCATCCCGAACAGCCCCGCAGACAAGGCGGGCATCAAGGAGGAAGATACAGTAGTCTCGCTCAACGGCAGGAAGTTCATCGATTCCGGTGAGGCGGTGGATTTCATCAAATCACAAGGTACGGCCGCGATCAAGGTGGTCATTTCCCGCTCCGACAGAACCCTCAACCTTACACTCCACGCGCAGAAACCGCTAAAGCCGACGGATGCGGGTCCAATCCTAGGGGTGTCTTTGTTTTCCTCGCCGTTCTACGACAAGCGTATCGTTCACCCAAACCCGCTCTCGCAGGTTTCAGACAGTCTGCGGATGATGTGGACCACGCTTGCGGGCTTAGTGACACCCAGTTCCAACATCGGAATCGATCACCTTAGCGGACCGGTGGGCATAGCCAAGATGCAATACAAGCTGCTGCAGATGGAAGACGGCTGGCGGCGGATTCTTGCCTTCATGGTGCTTTTCAATGTGAATCTAGCAGTGCTTAACATGCTGCCATTCCCAGTGCTCGACGGCGGCCACATCACACTGGCGATTTTAGAGAAAATTTTTGGTCGTCCGGTGAAAGCGAGACCGCTTGAAATTCTTCAAACTGTTTGTGCTCTAATGCTAATTTCACTGATGCTTTTTGTCACTAGCAAGGACATCGGTGATGGTTTTGGGCGTGGATCGAAGAAAAATCAGGAGATTGTTTTCCCAGAGTAATCGGGATAAAAATCCTGTAATTCGCCTTGACGGCGTTGTCCGCATGAGGGTTTGATGGCCATCTCAACCAGAAACACATGCGTACATCAAACGTTTCCAAACTCCTCACGCTTCCGAGCTTGGGTCGATCCGCCGCTCTTGCTTCTTTTGTTGCACTAGCAATTTCCGGCAGTCTGAACGCTCAAGATTTCGAGGGGAAAACCATTTCGGAAGTTGCGGTGCGCTATCGAGGTGCCAAGACGGTTGACGAAGCTCGCCTGCGCGACCAGATGACCACCAAAGCCGGCTCGGTCTATCGGTCAGAGACTTTGGACAAAGACATCACGGCTTTGTATGAATCCGGTCTGGTAGATGACGTGCGATTCCTCGCCGAACCGGTGGGCGATAACAAAGTGAAACTCATCGCGGAAGTTGGTAGCCGTCCGATCATGGATGCAGTCGGTTTCATGGGCAATTCGGTTTTCACCGACCAAAAGCTGGCCAAAGAATCCAAACTCAAATCTGGCGGCGTCATGAGCGATGCCGAGATCGTCGAGGCCCGTCGCAACATCGAAAAATATTACCAAGGTTATGGATATCCTGACATTGGCGTTTCGCACCGCGTGCAACCGAGCGGCCGCGAAGGCCACTCCGACCTGATTTTTGTGATCGACGAAGGCACGAAAAACGAGATCCGCAAAATCCGCTTCGAAGGAAACAACGCCTTCACCACCGCCGAACTCAAAAAGGAAATGAAAACCAAAGAAAAAGGCTGGTTTTCATGGCTCACCAAGTCCGGTCGGTTTGAGTCTAACCAACTCGACACCGATATGGATGCGATTCTCGATTACTACCGCAGCAAAGGCTACCTGCGTGCTAGCAGCCCCGGAATGCGCCGCGATCCAGTGAAGGACGGCCGCGTGGACTTGGTCATCCAAATCAACGAAGGCGAAAAATACACCGTGGCCGGCGTGGGCTTCGGCAAAATGACGGTTTTCAAGGCAGAGGAACTCTACCCAGCGCTCACGCTCAATACCAACGACGCCTATTCTTCCAAGAGAATGCGTGACGACATCACCATGATCCGCAGTTATTACGGCTCACGCGGTTATGCCGACGCCACGGTTACCCCAGATATCGGCGATGCCGGCCCAAACCGCGTCAATGTGGTTTACCGCATCACCGAAGGCTCGCGCTACCGCGTCGGTCAGGTCAACATCTCCGGCAACACCAAAACCAAGGACAAGGTGATCCGCCGTGAAATTCCACTCAAACCCGGCGATTGGTTCAACTCGGTGGAACTCGAAACCACCAAGTCCCGCCTCACCAACCTGCAATATTTCAGCGACGTGCAAGCCACCGGCACACCTGGCGGCTCCGGCTATCGCGATGTCGATGTCATGGTCGAAGAAAAAGCCACCGGTTCGGTCGGCGTCGGTGTTGGCTTCAGTTCGATCGACAGCATCGTCGGCTTCCTGAATCTTGAGCAGTCGAATTTCGACATCATGCATCCATGGAATTTCACCGGCGGCGGCCAGCGGTTCTCCATGAATCTGCGCGCCGGTTCCGAGCGTTCGGAAGCCAGTATTTCCGTCGTGGAGCCATGGTTCCTCGACCAACAACTCGCCTTGGGCACTGAGCTTTTCTACAAACAATCGACCTATTTCAGCGACTTCTACGATCAAACCAACGCTGGTGCCGCGATCTCGCTGCGCAAACCGCTTGGCAAAAAAGGCTCGATCAAAGCCGAACTCCGCATGGAAAACGTGAAGATCGAATCGGATGTGGATGGAAGCGACCTCTATCCGAACGGACCGAACGGCCCGAGTGGCGCGAATTCTGAGTTGTCTCAGGAAAACATCGGCGGTGATTTTTTCCGCAGCGCGCTGAGCGTCAATTACATTTACGACAGCCGCGACAGCAGCATCCAGCCACGCAGCGGTCACAAAGTGGACCTCGGTCTAACTTACGCCGGTCTCGGTGGCGACGTCGAAACCATCACGTTTTCCGCACAAGGCCAGAAATACTGGAATCTCAAATGGGACTCGATTCTCTCGGTTAGTGGTGAGCTTGCATTTGTAGATGGCAGCGGTGACATCCCGATCTTTGAGCGCATGTTCCTCGGCGGTGGTCGCACGCTACGCGGTTTCGAGTTCCGCGATGTCGGCCCGCGTGACACCGGCTACACCGATGAAGTTTTTGGCGGAAATTCGCTCGGCTACCTCACTGTTGAATACACCATTCCAATCATTGAAACCGTGCGTGCTGCGGTGTTCAGCGACTCCGGCTTCGTCAATGCCAACAGTTGGGATCCAGCACCAAGCGACATCTACAGCGACGTCGGCGTGGGTCTTCGCCTCAAGCTGCCAATCAGTCCGCTGCCGCTGGCGCTCGACTACGCGATTCCAGTTTCCTCGCCGGATGAAGAAGCCGACAAAGGTGGTCAGTTCAATTTCTATCTGAACTATCAGTATTGATCAGTCAGCGTTTTTTGGCGCGGATTGGTGTTGAGTCTTCAGCGGGATTGAGCGAAAACCCGCCCGGATGAAAATATTGGTTGTAGGCAAAGGCGGACGCGAACACGCGCTGGTAAGAGCATTGGCGGAATCGCCGGGAAAACCTGAACTGTTTTGTTTTCCCGGCAGCGATGCGATTTTTGAAATTGCCAAACCGATCCAAGCAGACGGATTAGAGTCGCTTGTCGCATGGATGAAAACGAATGCCATCGATCTCTGCGTCGCGGGCGAGGAAAGCTACCTAGTGAAAGGCGAGGGCCTCGCCAATCTCTGCGAAATCCACGGCATCCCGTGCTGGGGCCCGCCCAAACAATCCGCCCAACTCGAAGCCAGCAAGGAGTTCGCCAAACAATTTCTCGTTCGCAACGGCATCCCCACCGCCCGCGCTACGGCCACTGATACCTTCGATCAAGCGATCGCCGCCATCGCCGGGGAATATCCGACGGTACTCAAGTTCGATGGCCTCGCCGCAGGCAAGGGTGTGGCGGTTTGCCCGGATGAAAGCGCCGCCATTTCGTTTTTGGATGAGGTTTTCAACCAGCGCAGATTCGGCCCGGGACGCGTGTTAGTCGAACAATGCCTCACTGGTCCAGAAGTCTCGGTTTTCGCCGCGATCGTGGACGATCAATACCTCGTGTTCACTCCGGCGCGGGATTACAAACGCGCGCTCGACGGCGACTTCGGCCCCAACACCGGCGGCATGGGCGCCGTCGCCAGCCGCCAACTCGTCTCTGCAGAAATGCTGGCTCGCATTGAAAAAGAAATCGTCCAGCCGACCGTCGCCGGTCTGCGCAGTGAAGGACTGCCGTATCGCGGGTTCCTCTATTTCGGCCTGATGCTGACCCCGAACGGCCCGCAAATCATCGAGTACAACTGCCGCTTCGGCGATCCCGAGTGCCAAGCAGTCATGCCGTTAGTCAAAGGAGATCTCGCCGCTTTCTGCCTGGCGGGCGCGAAAGGCGAACTCCGCAGCGACCTGATTTCCTTCGACGATGGCTGGAGCGTCTGCGTGATCCTGGCATCCGCGGGTTATCCGGAATCATCGCGCAACGGCGATCCGATCAGCGGGCTGGAAAACACTGGCGACTTCCGAGTTTACCACGCGGGCACCCAAAAAAATCCCGCCGGCATCTGGGAAACTCACGGCGGCCGTGTGTTAGCCGTGGTTTCTGGTGCCGACACGCGCCAAGCCGCTGCCGCCAAAGCCCATGCCGCCGCAGATCAGATCGATTTCCCCGGCTTGCAACGCCGCCGCGATATCGGCATCCTCAATTTCGACTGAAAAAATTGCATCATGCAACCTCGCACTCTCACCGCCGAAGACATCGCTAACGGAATCGAACGCCTCGCCAATGCGATCCGCGAGAAAAACCCCGAGGCACCACTCGCACTGATCGGCATCCGCAGCCGCGGTGACGAAGTCGCAGAACGCATCCTCAACCATCTCTCACAGGAAGACCGCGAACTCTCGTTTGGCGTGCTCGATATTTCACTCTATCGGGATGACTTCGAGCACCTGCGCGAAAACCCAGTCTTGCAACAAAGCGACATCACATTTCCTGTCGAAGGCGCTCACATCATCCTTGTGGATGACGTGCTTTTCACTGGTCGCACGATCCGCTCAGCACTCGATGCCCTCTCCGATTACGGCCGCCCTGCCAAAGTCGAACTCGCAGTTCTCATTGACCGCGGTCACCGCGAAATGCCAATCCAGCCAGACTACGTCGGTATAACTCTCGACACCCGCCGCCTCGATCATGTATTGGTGTCGCTGGAAGGAGCGGATGGGCTGGATCAAATCCAGATCCTCCAAAAAGAAGACTCATGAGCCTGCTGCCAAAACGCAAAAAATCCGTCGAGGAGATCACACAGCTCCGCGAAAATTTTGGCATTCCGCTAGAGCCAGACCCCAGTCCGGCAGAGATCGAAAAAATCATTCCTAACACACATGAAGCTGTGCTGGAACCATCGGCTCCAACCATTCCAGCAGCAGAAAAGCCGAGCAAAGCTCCCAAGCAAGTCCGCTCATTGCGCAAGTCCGAACAAGGGCCGCTGCCCACTTCCAGTGTTTCCGTAGAAGCACGAGTGCCCTATCAGCGTCACAGTGAGGGAGAAATCAAAGAATTCCACCGCCGCGAGGCTCTCGCACTGCTGAATGCCACTGCCGCGGCTAACATTCGCAGGCCGGCCCATCCCGCGCTGCTCATTCCTGGTTATCTCGCCACCCTGATCGCCGCCATCGGTTTTCATTATTATGAATTTCAAATGATGGTGACTGCCAGTTGTTTGGTGGTCTCGTTGTTCATCGCCATCTGGGTTTTCATCCGCAATCCCTACTCCCGCCACCACGCGGCCTTCATCTCCATCGCCGTGCTTTTCACCGCAGTTTTCGCCGCGCTCCGCTATTTCCCCCAACTCAATCTCCAGAATGGCTCGTAAAGACCTGCTAGACATCACATCGCTCGACCGCGAGGAAATCAACCACCTCCTCGAACAATCTGTTCCATTCAAGGAACTTTTCACCCGTTCAGTGAAAAAAGTGCCCGCACTCAAAGGCAAATCGGTGTTGATGTTATTTTACGAACCCTCCACCCGCACCCATTCATCCTTCGAGGTCGCCGCCAAACGCCTCTCCGCAGATGTCACTAACTTCGACGTCGCGCAATCCTCTATCACCAAAGGCGAATCCGTCCGCGAAACCATCGAGACTCTTCAGGCAATGCGCACGGACTACGTCATCGTCCGCCACAAAGCCTCGGGCCTGCCCGGCAACATCGCGCGCCTCACCAAAGCCTCCGTCATCAACGCCGGAGACGGTGCTCACGCTCACCCCACTCAAGCATTGTTAGATGCGTTCACCCTTAAGGAAAAATTTCCCGATCCCGTCGGAAAAAAAGTCCTCATCACCGGTGACATCCTGCATTCCCGTGTCGCCCGCTCGACGAGCACCATTTTGAAAAAAATCGGCGTGGAAGTTGCCTATCTCGGCCCCGGCTCGTTAGTGCCTAAATCCGGCCCAGAAAATATCCACCGCTTCACCGACTACAAACAAGCGATGGCCTGGAATCCAGATGTCGTCTATCTGTTACGTGTTCAGATGGAACGCCAAGACGTGCAATATTTCCCCAGCCTCCGCGAATACCACAAACTCTACGGCATCACCGAAACTCGACTCGATGAAATCCGTAAACGCGGCCTCTATCTGATGCACCCCGGCCCCGTGAACCGCGGCGTCGAACTCTGCGACGCAGTGATGGACTACGAGCGCTCGCTCATCAACGATCAGGTAGAAAACGGCATCGCTGTCCGCATGGCCGTGCTCTATTGGCTGAAGCCAGCTTCACCCGAGCTCTGAGTCGCAACAACAGATTTGTGTTGCACGGCACGCGAAATGCAACCAAACCGTGCCGCACGGCCACACTACTGGCTTTGTTTGACAAGATAGATTCGAAGGCTTTCCCAAGATCATGCCGACCGTCGCTCCGCTTTCTAACTCCAGGATCCTGCCTGCGCCGTGGCAGAGCCAAATTCTGAAGACGCTGGCTAATGGGGAATTGATCGTCGCTTGTCTCGAACTTGATTTGGATGGAGAGCTGCATTTTATAACAGGCATTCTCGTGCTGACAGATCGGCGCCTGCTTTCAAAGTTAGGAGCTGCGGATTGGCAGCACTGGGATCTGCGGCCCGGCCTGATGCTCGATCACCGCGATCACGCTGGCGTAGGCACGCTCGTTCTGCGCGATGATCACCGGCTACTGGCTCACTGGCACCACACGTTGATTGCTGAATCCGCAGTGCGGCGCATGACCGGACAGTTTGTAGAAAGCATCCGTGCGATGACGGAAAAGCGTGCCATCATCCCGCCAGCCCGCGCAGCTTGTCCGATCTGCGAAAGCAAAATCCCCGATAATCTCGATGAATGCGCCGCTTGTGCCAAAACCGTACACGCGCCGCCATCCGTCTGGACCTTGTTTCGCCTATGGCGCTTCGCCCGACCATACCGCAGTTCTCTGATTGTGGGCTTCGTGCTCACCTTGTTAGCCACCGCCGCAACATTGGTGCCTCCCTATCTGACGATGCCGTTGATGGATGACGTGCTCATCCCGTTCAAAAATGGTGTGCCGCTCGATCCTAACAAAGTCATTTTATTGCTAGGCGGTTTATTCGCCGCTGCCTTGCTCGCATGGATGCTCGACTGGGCGAAAAATTACATCCTCGCGATTGTTAGCGAAAGCATCGGCTCCGATCTTCGCACCACCACCTACGAACACCTGCAAGGTCTATCACTCGAATATTTCGGCGGCAAGCGCACCGGCGATCTAATGGCACGCATTTCCTCCGGCAGCGACCGGATTTGTGTGTTTCTCTCTTCCCATTTGTTGGATTTTCTAACGGACTTACTGATGATCCTGATGACTTCCGCAATCCTGATTTCCATTAACCCATGGTTGGCACTTGTGACTCTCGCACCGCTGCCTTTCATCGCGTGGTTGATCCAAGTGGTCCGCAACCGGCTGCGCAACGGCTTTGATCAAGTCTATCGGATTTGGTCGGAGGTCACCAGTGTGTTAGCCGACACCATCCCCGGCATCCGCGTGGTCAAGGCCTTCGCTCAGGAAAAACGTGAAGCGCAGAGATTCCGCATCGCGAATGCACGCAACCTCGCAGTCAATAACCGCGTCAACAAAGTCTGGTCACTTTTCACCCCGACCGTGACGGTGCTGACAGAAGTCGGCCAACTCGTGGTCTGGGGGTTCGGCATCTGGCTAGTGGCCCAACATGAAATTTCAGTGGGTGTGTTAGTTGCATTCCTTGCCTATACTGGGCGCTTTTACTCACGGCTCGGTGCGATGAGTCGCATCGTTTCTGTTACGGAAAAAGCCGCCGCTGGTGCCAAGCGAATTTTCGATATTCTCGACCACGTTTCCAGCGTGCCCGAACCGACGCATCCAGTCCATCTACCTAACGTAAGCGGCGCAATCGAGCTGCGGGGAGTCGGCTTTCGCTATGGCACGCGTTCGATTCTGCAAGATATTAATCTAACGATTAAGCCCGGAGAAATGATTGGTCTAGTCGGTCATAGCGGCTCTGGAAAAAGCACTTTGGTCAATTTGATCTGTCGGTTTTACGACGTCGCGGAAGGTTCTATCCGCATTGATGGGGTGGACATCCGTTCGTTGCCAGTGGCGGAATACCGCCGCAACATCGGACTAGTGTTGCAAGAGCCCTATCTGTTTTTCGGCACCATCGCGGAAAACATCGCTTACGGCAAACCTCAAGCGAGCCGTGAGGAAATCATCGCCGCCGCTCGTGCTGCACACGCGCACGAGTTCATCCTGCGCCTGCCGCAAGGATACGACTCACTTGTTGGCGAACGCGGCCAGGCTCTATCCGGCGGCGAACGCCAGCGCATTTCGATTGCTCGCGCCCTGTTGATAGATCCGCGCATCCTTATTCTCGATGAAGCAACCTCATCAGTGGACACTGAAACCGAACTCGAAATCCAAGCCGCACTTGATAACTTGATTCGCGGCCGCACCACGCTTGCCATCGCCCATCGTCTATCCACTCTGCGCCAAGCCGACCGACTCGTGGTGTTCGAGCGCGGTCGCATCGTCGAGGAAGGCCAACATGAAGAGTTGCTGGCTAACAAGGGCGCGTATTTCCGTCTCGACCAAGCACAGACCGATGGGGTGAACGGCACGGTTGCGATTTCTCCGTTAGAAATTGGTGAAACCGTGGACTTCTCCAGCAGCAAAGAAATCTAACGATGACCGGCGAATACCAACTCCACCTGAATGCATTTGGCCAACTGGTTCTCACCGAAGGAGATGGCACCGAGCACGTAAATGTCGAGGCAGTCCGCGCTTTTCCCATCGCTGCTGCGAATGAAAGCATCGCTCTGCTTTCCGAAAAAGGTCACGAACTCGCGTGGATTCCTTTTCTCAATCAACTAACTGAATCGCACCGCACGTTGGTGATGCATAAACTCGCAGCACGCGAATTCATGCCGGAGATCAAGCGTGTCAAAAGCGTATCCGGTTACGCCACTCCTTGTAGCTGGCGAGTCGAAACCGACCGCGGCGATACCGAACTCATCCTCAGAGCCGAAGAAGACATCCGTCGGCTCACTGCCCCCACTTTGTTGATTATTGATAGCCGTGGCATCCAGTTTTTAATCCGTGATCCACTGGCACTTGACGCAAATAGTCGAAAAATCCTTGATCGTTTTCTGTGACGGTGAGGATCTAGAAAAAATGGTGCTGGAGAAATATTCAGTGATCAATACTCGTCGAGTTCGTTAAAAAAAGAAATTTATTTTTTGATTCTTTTTCTTGACTAGACCTGACTGGTAAATAAATCTCTGACACTATGAAATTGAAAAATTTAATGCTTTTGGCTTTTTCTTGTAGTCTTGCACCGCTGGCGACTGCAGCAGTCACTTTTAGCGTGAGTTACAGCACAGCTGCGGATAGTGGTCTCACACTTGCTGAAAAATCGATGTTTAACGATGCGCTAACGTTCTGGGACAATATCATCATAGGATATCGGGATGGATCTAGCAGAAACTGGAATCTTCAGGTCGATACGTTTAGTCAAGCAGCTTCAGGGGGCGTGTCGGCGACTGAGCAAAAGTGGAATTAATTGTCTGAGCAAAAGTGGACAGGTTT
>ENA-OFCF01000094-OFCF01000094.1-metagenomes-genome-assembly--contig:-NODE-94-length-44492-cov-8.822648_pt1 | contig 44492 bp, 50 predicted proteins | sample MGYA00153387_OFCF01 | MGnify analysis MGYA00153387 | reverse complement strand
GGACCTGGGCAATTCCAAATCAAAACCCGGATTTTCGGGGGATTTAAACTTGCTCACCTCTTCGGCGAAATCGAGGTCGGATAGTGAGTTCTGATTCTGTCGGCATGTCTCAAATAAAACCACCCGGAGCCGGGGACGTGATGTGCGAGGCGGCGGGTGAGGTGAGCGCCATCGAGCGGCAGGAGTGAATTTCCAGCCGCGTCTTGACTTGGATACCGGGGCTGACAACATCCTGAGTAACTTCTTCAACATATTATGAACATCGCACCGAACATGGTTGCCACTGTTGGCAATACTCCGCTCATCCGCCTGAATCACGTCACCGCAGGTCTCGACGCCGAGATTTGCGTGAAAGCCGAGTTTTTTAACCCACTTTTCAGCGTCAAGGATCGCATCGGCAAGGCGATGATCGAGGCCGCAGAAAAGGACGGCTCGCTCAAACCGGGTGGCCTAATCATCGAACCAACATCCGGAAATACCGGCATCGCGCTGGCATTCATAGCCCGCGCGAAAGGCTATCGCTGCATTCTAACGATGCCAGAAAGCATGTCGATCGAGCGCCGAGTCTTACTGCGCCTGCTCGGCGCGGAAATCGTGCTCACCCCGCGCGCCCGTGGCATGAATGGTGCCATCGCGATGGCAAAAAAATTGCTCGCCGAAACGCCCGGCGCGTTTGGCCCCGGCCAATTCGACAATCCGGCCAATCCACAAGTCCACCGCGAAACCACCGCCGAGGAAATCTGGCGCGACACCGATGGTCAGATCGACGCATTTGTCTCGGGTATCGGCACTGGCGGCACGTTCACCGGAGTCGCGGATGTGATCAAATCCCGCCGCGAAATGAAGGCGATTGCCGTTGAGCCAGAAGCCAGCCCCGTCATTTCCGGCGGCCAGCCGGGCCCGCACATGATCCAAGGCATCGGCGCGGGTTTCATCCCCGGAAATCTCAATGTCAGCCTGATCGACGAAGTCATCAAAGTGAGCAACGAAAACGCGTTGGCCACCGCGCAAGCACTCGCCCAAGAGGAAGGTCTGCCAGCCGGAATTTCTACTGGTGCCAATGTTTGGGCCGCCATCCAGTTGGCGAAACGCCCGGAATTCAAGGGCAAGCGCATCGTCACCGTGGGTTGTTCGTCCACCGAGCGCTACCTTTCCACCCCGCTTGCCGAAAAAGTTCGCGAGGAAGTGATCAATCTGCCAGTTTACGAAATCTGAATCGACAAGCGGCAAATCCGTGAAACACTGGTGAAACATTCCACCACCCCACTCGTTTGATGGTCATGATAATATCCCGCTTCCGCAAAGCCCTTTGCACGATCGCCTTGATTGGTCTAACCTGTTCCGCGCAAGCGCAACGGGCGGATTTCAATGAAGTCGGCCGTCAGATGGCAATCATGCTGCAAAACAGCCATTTTGGTCGTCTGCCATTCAACGAGGAGCTGAGCCAGCGGTTTCTTGATGACTATCTGAAGGATCTGGATTCCCAGAAACTTTATTTCACCCGGCAGGATGTGGACCGTTTCAAAGCCGATTACGGTGACCAGCTTCACACTTTGCTGCTGCAGGGCAACTGCATGCCAGCGGCCACTGAGATTTACGATATTTTCAAAAAACGCGTGCAAACTCGTGTCGGCCAAACGCAGAAATTGTTAGATAGCACCGATTTCGAATTCACGGCAAACGAGTCGGTGATGATGAGCCGCAAGGATGCACCATGGCCAAAGACGGAAAAGGACGCAGAAGCACTCTGGCGCCTTCAAATCCGTGAGTCGGTGCTGGCCGAAACACTGCGCCGCGAATTGCTAACGAAACTCGCCAAGGAACAAGGCAAAGCCGATCCGGGGAGCGACGACCGCAGCCCGAAAGAAAAGATTTCGCTTCGATACAAGCGTTTCCTCAACAGCGTGGAAGATGTGGATGATGAGGAAGTCGCGAACTATTTCCTCAGTGCCGTGGCGCGTTCCTACGACCCGCACACCGATTACATGAGCTTCCGCGAGATGAGCCGTTTCGAGGATGGCATGAAAAACGAACTGGTCGGAATCGGCGCATTGCTCCAAGGCGAGGAAGATGGAGCCACCAAAATCATGGGCATCGTCGTCGGTGGACCCGCTGACCGCGAAGGCACATTGAAACTCAATGACCGCGTGGTTGCCGTGGATTCGCTCAGCACCGGCAAGCCCGAAGACATGAACGATATCATGTTTATGAAAATCGACAAAGTCGTCGATTTAATCCGCGGCAAAGAAGGCACTACGGTCACGCTCAAGGTCGAGCCCGCATCCGGCCCGTCTGGCGAGACCAAGCTCGTAGTTATCAATCGCGATAAAGTGGAAATGAAAGACGAGCAGGCCAGCGGCGAGGTGATCGAAATGAAAACCGAAAAAGGCATGACCCGCCGCCTCGGAATGTTGACTCTGCCATCTTTCTACGCCGACTTCGCCGAAGGAAAAGTCCGCTGCTCAGTGGACGTCGAGAGAATCCTCAAACGCCTCGTCGAGGAGAAAATCGACGGACTGATCCTTGATCTCCGCAACAATGGTGGTGGCTCGTTAGAAGAAGTCCGCCGCATGACAGGATTTTTCCTCGGTGAAGTGCCAGTGGTGCAGGTCAAAAACACACTCGGCCAGACTCAGGTCAAAGGAGCCGATCACGGCAAGCCGATTTATAACGGCCCCATGGTGGTGATGACCGACAAGAGCAGCGCATCAGCCAGCGAGATTCTTGCCGGAGCACTTCAAGATTTCAACCGCGCCGTCATCGTCGGTGAGTCATCTACCTTCGGCAAAGGCACGGTCCAACAACCGATGGACATCGGCAAGATGTTGCCACTTTTTTCTGTGAGAAATCATGCGGGATATCTCAAGGTGACGATCCAGAAATTCTATCGTCCGTCCGGATCTACTACGCAAAAAATGGGTGTGGTTTCAGACGTGGTGATCCCTAACATGATGGACGCACTAGATGTCGGCGAGCAGTTTCTCGATCACGCATTGCCGCATGATCGGATCCGGCAAGCCATGGATTTCCGGCCGTCGAATGCGCAGGCTTTGTTCATTCCCCGACTCAAGGAACTCAGCCAAGAGCGTGTGAAAGCCAGCAAGGATTTTGAATACGTGATCGAAGATGTGATGAAAGCCAAGGCCCGGATCGTCGCTAACACGGTTTCACTCAATAAATCCGCTAGAGAGAAAGAACTGGAGCAGTCCGATGCGCAACAGAAAGAACGCAACATCGAACGTCGCAAACGCTTCGAAGGCATCGCCAAAGAAGATCAGAAAAATCTCAAGTTCTACAAAATCACGTTAGGCGATCTCGAAAAAGGCGCTGACCTCAGACCGTTCGATCCCAGCGACGAGTCGGGTGAATTCATGCGCCGCGCCAAAGATGATGCAGCAGATCTCGATGAAAGCCCGAAATGGCCAACGGGCCTCGATCCTGTGAAACGCGAATCTCTCGCTGTGCTGCGCGATCTTGTCGATCTCACAGAAAACGCAAAGATGGCAGGCGTTCTCAAGTGAGGTGATTTTCACGGATTTCAACATGTCAGACATCGCGCTGAATCTAGCGGAAATCAAGCAACGCATCGCCGCAGCTTGTCATCGAGCAGGCAGAGACTCGACTGAAGTGGAATTGATTGCGGTGTCCAAGACATTTCCGGCGGGCGCGGTTAGAGACGCGATGGATGCCGGTCACGCTTGTTTCGGTGAAAGCAAATTGCAGGAAGCCGAGAGCAAGATCGATCTGCTTCCCAGCCAGCTGCACTGGCATTTCATCGGCGGGGTGCAGCGCAACAAAGTGCGCAAAATCCTCCCGCGTTTCGAGGTGATCCATGCCATCGATTCACTCCGCCTCGCCACTTACACCGATGAAATTGCCAAGGAACTCGGGCTTTTCCCCAAGGTTTTCCTGCAAGTCAACGTCGGTGGCGAGGCAAGCAAAGGCGGCTTCGAACCAGACGTTATCCGCGCAGAAATCAATGATTTACTCCGCCTAGATCGACTGGAAATCATCGGCCTGATGTGCATTCCGCCAGCCGAGCCAGACGCAGAATCTGCTAGGCATTGGTTTGTCGATTTACGAAATTTACGTGACGCACTCCAACACCAATCCGGCGTGCCGCTGCCTTATCTCAGCATGGGCATGAGCGGCGATTTCGAGGTCGCGATCGAAGAAGGAGCCACTCACGTGCGTGTCGGCACCGCGATTTTTGGCAAGCGCGCTTACCGCGTGGAAGGCGAACTCGGCTGATAGAAAAAAGCAGCTCGGCCGTTTAATGATCCTCTCCAGCTGGCTCCAGGGGGGGGGAATCCTGGAGCCTGCCAGATGGATTGTGCTGTCCTTTTCGGGAGAAGCATCTTAGTGATACTCCCGCCCTTCACCACTCGCCATTACGTGATCACGGGGCGTTCCCACACTATCAATGACCGCAAAAAACTTTCATGTCCGCCAAGCCGCAGTATCCGCCCTACGCGCGTGGGCAAAGGGCCAAGACTATGCCGAATCTCTAATCGAACGCCATGCCCATCGGCGCATGCTTTCATCACCTGATCGTGGATTATTGCAGGCAATTCTTTTTGGCGTATTGCGCAATCGCAGGCTGCTAGATCATTGGATCGGAAAACTGCGGGATGGCAAAGTGGATCCCGAAACCCGTGATGTGCTACGGGTTGGACTCTGTCAGATTCTCATCATGGAATTGCCAGATCACGCGGCGGTCAATGAAACCGTGGAAGCCGGTAAAGCCAGTGTGCGCGGCGTGGTGAACGCCGTGTTGCGCAGGGCAACCGTCACCCGCAAATCATTGATGGATGAAGTGGCAGATCTGCCGCCGACGGTTGCGCTATCGCATCCAGATTGGATATTTAACCGTTGGAAAAATGCCTTTGGTAAACGTGACGCCATCGCGCTGATGGAGTGGAACAACCGACCGTCCACTAACTACTTTCGCGTCAATCCGCTCGCTCCAACAGTCGATGACCTGCCCGGAATCCCTTTGGAAAATGCGCCCGGTTTCTATCAGCTTGAAGGTCATCCACCATCCGCCTTGCTAGCAGATGGCACGATCTACATCCAGGACCCCGCCACCCGACATGCGGTGGAATTGCTAGATCCACAACCCGGTGAGCGCATTCTGGATGCCTGCGCCGCTCCGGGAGGCAAGGCTTTCCTGATCGCAGCAGCTCTCGGTTCCGCCGAGAATTTGCTCTGCACGGACTCCAATGAAAAGCGTTTGCCGCGTTTGCAAGATAATCTAGCAAGACTTCATTGCGGAAAAGCAGCCATCGCCGTTCACGACTGGACCAAACCTGCGCCTGCGGAATGGATCGGCGCTTTCGATGGCATTCTGTTGGATGTCCCGTGTTCGAATACCGGCGTGATCCGCCGCCGTGTCGATGTCCGCTGGCGCTTGCAGGCTCCCGACATCGCAAAAATCGCCATTACCCAGCGCAAGATTCTCGAAAACGCACTGCCATGCCTCAAACCCGGCGGTCGCTTGGTGTATTCGACTTGCTCGATCGAGCACGAGGAAAACCTTGGCCAAGTCGAGGCGTTTCTAGCGGGACATCCAGATTTCAAACTCCACTCGACTCGCGAAGCATTGCCTTTCCGCGACCAAACAGATGGAGCTTTTGCTGCTAGAATTCAGCGCCTCACGGCAGTTGCGTAGTTCCCATCAGGAAGCGATCGCACTCGCGTGCGGCACCGCGGCCTTCGTTGATCGCCCATACGACGAGTGATTGACCACGGCGCATGTCACCTGCGGCAAACACGCCGGGCACATTGGTGGTGAACTTCTCATGCGTGGCTTTGACGTTAGATCTCGGGTCAGTTTCGAGTGCGAATTGTTGGATGATTTCCTGCTCGGGTCCGAGGAATCCCATCGCTAACAATGCAAGCTGTGCAGGAATCACGCGAGTGGTTCCTGCCTTTTCCTGCGGTGAAAAACGTCCTTGATCGTCTTTTACCCACTCGATCTCACAGATTTCCAAACCCGATAGATTTCCTGCGTCGTCTTTGATGAATTGTTTTGTCTGCACCAAATACTGGCGCGGATCACCACCTTGCACGGCAGTGGCTTCTTCCTGGCCGTAATCCATTTTGTAAACTTTCGGCCACTCGGGCCACGGATTGTCCGCCGCGCGCTCCATCGGCGGCATTGGCATGATTTCCAATTGCACCACATTTTTGCATCCGTGGCGCAGGCTGGTGCCGGCACAATCGGTGCCAGTGTCACCACCGCCGATCACCACGACATCTTTGCCAGTCGCATTGAGCGCGGGATTGCTGCCGTCGAATTGGTGGTCGAGTTGATAACGGGTGTTTTCTGTGAGAAAATCCATTGCAAGGTGGACACCATTTGCATCACGACCTGTGATTGGAAGATCGCGGCCAAGTGTCGCACCGCAACACAGGATGACCGCATCGAAATCTTTGCGCAGTTTTTCGGCTGTCCACTCCGGGTCTTTGCCGATTGCGATTCCGGTTTTGAAAACGATGCCTTCTTGAGCTAACATGTTTACCCGGCGTTGCACGACTTCTTCTTTATCGAGCTTCATGTTAGGGATCCCATACATCAGCAGACCACCGAGGCGGTCCTCACGTTCGAACACCGTGACGGCGTGACCAGCTTGATTGAGTTGATCGGCGCACGCTAGTCCAGCTGGACCGGAACCGACGACGGCGATTTTTTTGCCACTTTGTTTTTGTGGGACGCGCGGCGTGACCCAGCCTTCGTCCCAGCCCTTGTCGATGATCGCGCACTCGTTGTTTTTGATCGTGACGGGTGGCTGAATGACGCCGAGCACGCAGGATCCTTCGCAAGGAGCTGGGCACACGCGGCCGGTGAATTCCGGGAAATTGTTCGTCTTGTGGAGCCTTTCAAGCGCTTCTTTCCAGCGCCCACGGAAAATGAGATCGTTCCACTCCGGGATCAGATTGTTGACCGGACAGCCGCTGGTCATGCCAGAAACAATCTGTCCGGTATGACAAAATGGCGTACCGCAATCCATGCAGCGCGCACCTTGGTCCCGACGTTCTTTGTCCTCTCCGTGAATCTTAAATTCCCGCCAGTTTTTGAGGCGTTCGATTGGTGCGGTTTCGGTATCGGTCTTGCGTGCGATCTCCTTGAATCCTGTTGGCTTGCCCATGTTTTATCGAGTTTGAAGTTTGAAAGTGACCGCCGGGAACACAAACCGCTTAAGCACAATTTGCAAGCATTTTCCCGGCATAATTTCTCACATTGACATCAATTCGATGTGATGGAATATTTCCCGCATGACAAAAACACAAATACAGGTTCCGGAGGAGTTGTTTCGGGAGATTCGATCTTTTGCCAAGGCGCGGGAGTGGTCTCTGGCTGAGACCTTCCGACGTGGGGCAGAGTTGTTGTTGGAAGTTTACCCTGAACAACGTGCGCCTGCTGGGAGCGAGTGGAATCCGCCGGTTTCCACCACAGTTGGCTGGAAGGGTTTGAGTCCAGCAGAGTTGAAAGATGCCGCGTTCGATGATTTCGACCCAAGCCTGAGCGTGCCATGATTTCCATCGATGCGAATATTTTGCTCTACAGTTATTGCCCGGATTCTCCTTATCATCTGGCGGCGCGGATGTTTCTGGAAGAAATGGCGCGGCGTGAAGATGTCGCCTTGAGTGAGTTTGTGTTGGCGGAATTCTATCTGCTTTTACGAAATCCAGCAGTGTTGCAACACGCGCTGGGCGCGGCTGAAGCCGTCGCGGTGGTAGATCAATTCCGCAGGCATCCGCGATGGAAAGTGTTGGGTTTTTCGCCACGCAGCCGCGAGCTTCATGACAACTTGTGGCAGCGAGCGGCAGAGCCGGTATTCGCGCGCCGGAGGATCTACGACACTCGCACGGCATTGAGCTTGATCGCATTCGGCGTCACCGATTTTGCAACCTTGAATCTGAAGGATTTCCAGGGATTGGGTTTCAATCGGGTCTGGAATCCGCTGATAGAAAGGTGATCAGTTGCCACCGAGGCGTGCGAGGTCTTTTTGGTTTTCTTCGAATGCGGCCATTGCGGCTTCGTCTCCGGTGAGTCCTTGTTCTTCAACTTTGCGGAAGCATTCTAACATGCGCTCGTAGTCGCGTGGGAAAACTTTGAAGAACTTCGGCAGCTCCGCATCCCAGTGATCGAGCAACCATTGACCGCGCGCAGAGCCGGTGAGTGCCACGTGTTTGACGATTTCCGCCTTCACTTTGGCAATGTCTGCATCTGCGCACTCGATGAGCCGATAGAGATTGACCATCTCCATGTTGATGCGTTTTTGGAACAACCCGTCGATATCATAGACATAAGCGATGCCGCCGGACATGCCTGCAGCGAAGTTGCGCCCGGTCTCGCCGATGACGATCACTTGGCCGCCGGTCATGTATTCGCAGCCGTGGTCACCCACGCCTTCCACCACGGTATTGACGCCGGAATTTCTAACGCAGAAGCGTTCGCCAGCGATGCCGTTGATGTATGCCTCACCTGAAGTCGCGCCGTAAAATGCGACGTTACCGATGAGGATGTTTTCCTCGGCCTTGAAGCTGGAGCCCTTGGTCGGATAGATCACAATTCTAGCTCCTGATAGACCTTTGCCGACGTAGTCATTGGCATCCCCTTCCAGCTCGAACGTCATGCCGGGTGGCGTGAAAGCAGCGAACGATTGGCCAGCACTGCCGTTGAATTTTAGATAGATTGTATCTTCCGGCAGACCTTTGCCGCCGTGCTTCCGGGTGAGTTCGCTGCCGGTGATGGTGCCGACCACGCGATTGACGTTGGTGATCGGAAGTTCCGCGCGGACTTTTTCGCCACGCTGAATGGCGGGTTCACAAATTGCTAGCAGGTGAGTGTTGTCGAGCGCGTGTTGCAGACCGTGATCTTGTTCGATCTGGCAGAAAACGCCGACGTCATCATCCACTTCCGGTTTGTGGAAAATGGAGGTGAGATCGACACCGCTAGCTTTCCAATGTTCGGTGGCTTCGTTGGTTTCGAGGCACTCGACGTGACCCACCATTTCATTGACGGTGCGGAACCCGCATTCGGCCATGATTTCGCGCATTTCCATGGCGACGAAAGTCATGAAATTTACCACGTGATCGGGCGAGCCGGTGAAATTTTTCCGCAGTTCGGGATCTTGAGTTGCGACGCCGACGGGGCAGGTGTTTTTCTGGCAAACGCGCATCATGAGGCATCCGACCGTGACTAGCGGAGCGGTGGCGAATCCGTATTCCTCTGCACCTAACAATGTGGCGATTGCCACGTCGCGGCCGGTTTTGAGCTGGCCGTCGGTTTCGAGAACCACGCGGCTGCGTAGATCATTGAGCAGCAAGATTTGGTTGGTTTCGGCAAGGCCGAGTTCCCATGGCGCGCCGGCATTGTAGATCGACGATGCGGGTGAAGCTCCGGTGCCGCCGTCATGGCCAGCGATTAGAATGACATCCGCGTGGGCCTTGGCAACGCCAGCAGCGATGGTGCCGACGCCGACTTCTGCGACCAACTTGACGTTGATTCGAGCGCGTGGGTTGGCGTTTTTTAAATCGTGGATCAATTCTGCGAGATCTTCGATCGAGTAGATGTCGTGGTGCGGCGGTGGCGAAACCAAGCCGACGCCCGGCGTGGAGTGACGGACTTTGGCGATCCACGGATAGACTTTAGAGCCGGGAAGCTCGCCGCCTTCGCCGGGTTTAGCACCTTGCGAGATTTTGATCTGAATTTCGTCGGCATTGACGAGGTATTCGCTGGTCACACCAAAACGACCCGATGCGACCTGCTTGATGGCGGAGCGTTTGCTGTCGCCGTTAGGCATTGGCTTGAAACGCTCTGGGTCTTCTCCGCCTTCTCCTGTGTTAGACTTGCCGCCGATGCGGTTCATTGCGATGGCGAGTGCTTCGTGAGCTTCTGGCGAGATCGAGCCGTATGACATGGCACCGGTTTTGAAGCGCTTGGTAATGGCAGAAACGGGTTCTACTTCATCAAGCGGCACGGTTGGACGCTTGATGCGGAAGCGCATCAAGCCGCGCAGTGTGGATAGATTTTCGCTCTGATCGTTGACCTTTTTTGCATACTGTTTGTAAACCTCGTAACTGCCAGTGCGGACCGCTTTTTGCAGCAGCTGAATGGTATCCGGATTGAAAAGGTGGTATTCACCGTCGGCGCGCCATTGATACATGCCGCCAGACGCTAGCGCTTTTTCTTCGGTCTCGATGTGGCGGTCTGGGAATGCCATGCGGTGGCGCATCAATGATTCCTCAGCGATTTGATCGATGTCGGAACCTTCGCAACGGCTAGAAGCGCCAGTGAAATATTTATCAACTAACTCGGTGCTGAGGCCGATGGTTTCAAAGATTTGTGCACCGCGGTAAGAGGCGACGGTGGAGATGCCCATTTTGGCCATAGTTTTGACCACTCCCTTGATCGATCCCTTGAGGTAGTTGTAAACCGCCTTATCGAAATCCATGGTGAGCATTTCATCGCGGATCATTTGATGCAGCGAATCGAATACCATGTAGGGATTAATCGCATCTGCGCCGAAGCCGATAAGTGCGGAAAAATGGTGGACTTCGCGAGCTTCGCCAGTTTCCAGAATGATAGAAACTTTCGAGCGAGTGCCAGCGCGCACCAGATGGTGGTGAAGTCCGCCCATGACTAGCAGGGTGGGCATCGCGGCACTTGTCGCGCTGATGTTGCGATCCGAAATGATTAGAAGGTTGTAGCCGTCTTTAATGACTTGATCCGCAGAAGCACAGAGTTGCTCGAATGCTTTCTCGAGTCCTTTGCCCGCTTTATCGATGGGGAACAATGCATCTAACGTGGTTGCTTTGAATCCATCCAGCGCGACTTCGCGCAGTTTTGCCAGCTGCTTGTTATCGATGAGTGGATTATCCAAACGGATCATGCGGCAGCTTTTCGGGCCGGGATCTAGCAAGTTTCCTTCGGAGCCGATGAAGGTTTCCGTGGCGGTAACGAGTTCCTCGCGGATGCAATCGAGCGCTGGGTTGGTGACCTGAGCGAAGATCTGCTTGAAGTATTGATAGAGATGTTTCGGCTTGTCTGAGAGCACGGCTAGCGGCGTGTCGTTGCCCATTGAGGCGATTGGCTGCACGCCGCTGGCTGCCGTAGGCCCGAGCAAGATCCGAAGATCTTCGTAGGTGTAACCAAATGCGAGCTGGCGTTCCAGAATACGACTTTCCTCGGTGGAATGAGGCGATTTTGGTTCTGGTAGATCTTTGAGGAAAACGCGATTTTCATCGAGCCATTTCTGATAGGGCTTGGCAGTGTAAGCGCGCTTTTTGATTTCTTCGTCGGGAATGATGCGGCCTTCCTTCATATCTACCAGAAACATGCGGCCCGGGCGCAGGCGGCCTTTTTCGATCACAGTGAGTGGGTCAAGGTCGGGGATGACTCCGACTTCCGAAGCCATGATCACGAGGTCATCATTGGTGACATAGTAGCGGCTAGGGCGCAGTCCATTGCGATCCAGTACCGCCCCGATCTGCTGTCCATCTGAGAAAGTGATAGAAGCCGGGCCATCCCATGGCTCCATCATGCATGCGTGAAATTCATAGAACGCCTTTTTTTCCGCGTCCATCATGGTGTGGCGTTCCCATGGCTCGGGGATCATCATCATCATCGCGTGTACCAAGTCGTAACCACCGAAGTGCATGAACTCGAGTGCGTTATCGAAGCGCGCGGAGTCGGAGCCGTCCTCGTTGATCACTGGGAAAATGCGCGTGATGTCATTGCCGAACTTGTCACTCTGACAAAGCGCTTGGCGGGCTTTCATGAAGTTCGCATTGCCCATCACCGTGTTGATTTCACCGTTGTGGGCGATGAAGCGATTCGGGTGCGCACGTGACCAACTTGGGAAAGTGTTAGTCGAAAAACGCGTGTGCATCAGTGCCAGCGCCGACTCGAAATCCGGGTCGTGCAGATCAGGAAAATATTCAGCTAACTGACACGGCGTGAGCATGCCTTTGTAAACCATCGTCCGCGCTGATAGATTGGTCACATAGTGGTAATCTGCGCCGGGAAACGAATTCGACTTATTGCCGTGCACGTCGGTGAACTTGTTCGGCATCATGTTGTCGCGAATCCAAGCTCCGACGCGCTTGCGGATGATGTAGAGAACTCGTTCAAACTCTATCGGATCAGTGATCGCCGGATTTTTTTCGATAAAAACCTGCTTGATGCTCGGCTCATAGCGTCCAGAGGTTTTACCGAGAATCTCGCTCTTGGTGGGCACGGTGCGCCAGCCAATGAATTTCTGGCCCTCTTCGCGGATGACGTGTTCAAAAACCTGCATCGCCGCCTCGCGCTCGCTGGGTTCTGGGGAAATGAACACCAAACCTGATCCATAGGAGCCTTCTGGTGGAAGCTCGATTCCCTTTTTTGCCATCTGCTTGCGGAGAAATTTATCCGGCATCTGGACGAAAATGCCCGCGCCGTCACCGGTGGCCGGATCGGATCCGCTGGCACCTCGATGGTCCATTTGCGCGTTCATCGTGAGGGTTTTCACAATGATGTCATGAGAACGCTTACCCTTCAAATGTGCGATGAAGCCGACGCCACAAGAGTCTTTTTCCTGCGACGGATGCCAAAGTCCTTGAGGTTTAGGCCAGCCAAGAGGGGATTTCTGCGATACGGACATGGAGTTGATGAGGTAGGATATGGAGATTAAAAGGAGGTATCAGGGAAAATCAAACGATCTCTAGGAAACGTAGCAGCGGCGATGCCACGTTCCCTTTTTACGAGTCTGAACGTCATGCCTTCCGGGACGCCGCGCGCGCGAATCTGGTTTCCGGCTTGGAACCTGTCAAGACTGCGGTTTTTCAAGGGTAGATCAGCCTGGATTCTTGAGTGGCGTCCGCACAGAGACGACATCGGATTGTCTCACTTAAGGCCGATTATTCTTCCAAAAGCCTGGGGGTGTGACCGAGTTAAGGACGTGATGCGAGTCGTCTATTGGAACTCGCCATTGTGGGCAATTCTCGAGACTCAAGGTGAGATTCACAAATCGAGACCGACTCGTTTGCATATTGCAGACAGCGGCCGCAGAATCGACTTTTCAGACTACGGAGGAACTGTGTTGATCGGAGCTCACGTCAAAGATCTTCGAATAGGATGGCACGATGACGGAGGTGAATTGATGGAGTGGACATTGCCACCGCATCTTTCATATAACAAGATTTCTGGAACGGTTACAGAGACATCTCAATGGGTATCACGTAGCTTCAGATCGTAATAATGAATTGCAGAACAAGATTAGATAAGAAGGCAGCAGGCGGTCTTTGAGCATCGTTATACATTCGCTGCTGTTATGAATAATATCATCCCTTCATGCCTTCTTACGGATTCGATTTACGATTCAGAATCATAATGAACGAGTTGTGGATGATGGCATGCTTAACAAGCTTCCTCCTCGTAATTTCCCTCACTGCTTCCGCGAACTCCATGCCCCTCCGCGACTCCGTGGTGAAAAAAGGCCCGACTGCGAGCGGAAGATTCTTCGTTTAGAATTTCATGCTTGGGATTTAAGATTTCAGAACACCGTGAAATAGATCACAAAGATCACGCCGAGGCCGAAGGCGAAGGCGTAGGCTTGGAGGCTGCCGGATTGGACTTTGCGGAAGAGATTGCCGGTGCTGGCGGCGGTGCGGCTGAGACCGCCGACGAGCAGACCATTGATGAGGAATTCATCGAAGAAGTGGACGATGGCGGCGAAGGTGTCTTGGAAATAGGGGACGAGGGTTTTGTCGTAGAAATGATCGATGTAGAAACGGTTTTTCAGCAGTGGGATGGAGAGGGGGTCTTTTTCTTTGCCCGCATAGAGCAGGAAGCCCGCGCTGCTGCCGACGATTAGAGCGACGAGTGACACCCAGAACAGGAAGTTGGGATGAAATTCACCGGCTTCTGCGGGCGCGGCCGGAGCGACTGAGTGGAGGAATCCAGCGATGACTGCTAGAATTGCGAGGGCTGCTAGAGGAACCCACATCAAGGGGCCGACTTCGTGAGCGTGGTCGGCGTTTTCAGATTTGGTTTTACCGAGGAAGGCGACGACGAAGAGGCGGGTCATGTAGAAGGGTGTGAGTGTGGCAACAAACACTGCTAACCAAAAAAGCACGGGTTGTTTTTCATGTGCGGCATGGAGAATTAATTCCTTGGAGAAAAATCCCGAGGTTCCGGGAACGGCGATGAGCGCGGCAAAACCGAGGAAAAACGTGATACCAGTGATCGGCATTTTTTTCAGCAGGCCGCCCATTTTCCAGATGTCTTGTTCGTGGTGGCAGGCATAAATCACCGCGCCGGAGCCGAGGAATAACAGCGCCTTGAACCATGCGTGGGTGAAGAGGTGGAACATGCCCGCTTCCCCGGCGACGAGGCCGACGGCCATCACCATGTAGCCGAGTTGTGAGAGAGTGGAGTAGGCGAGCACGCGTTTGATGTCGTCCTGTTGCACCGCCATCAATGCGGCAACTAACGCAGTGAGTCCGCCGGTCCAGGCGATGATGATGCTGGCTTGAAGTTCTTCAAAAACATCTGCGCCGAGCGAAAATTGGAGGCGAAATAACATATAAACGCCAGCCGCCACCATCGTCGCGGCGTGGATCAAGGCGGAGACTGGAGTGGGGCCTTCCATCGCATCGGGCAGCCAGACGTGGAGCGGGAGTTGGGCGGACTTGCCGATGGCGCCGCAGAAGATGCAAAGCACCGCAGCGGATAGAGTGGCGGTGGAAACGGCGACGGGGACTTGCATGTCGCCGAAGGTGAGCGTGCCGGTGATGCCCCACAGCATGAGGATGCCGATCATGAATCCGAAGTCGCCCACGCGGTTGCAGAGGAAGGCTTTTTTCGCGGCATCCGCAGCGGATTCTTTCTGATACCAGTGACCGATGAGCAGATAGGAACTGAAACCGACCAACTCCCAGAAGATGAAAGTCATGACGAAGTTGTCCGCCAGCACGATGCCGGTCATTGAGAACATGAAAAATGATAGACCAGTAAAATAGCGGGCTTTTGCGTCATCGTCCTTCATGTAGGCCAGCGAGAAAATGTGAACCAACGCGCCGACACCGGTGACCACGATCATCATGCCGGTGGAAAGTCGGTCGAGCTGGATGCCGATCTGAAGATGGAACTCGCCGATGGACGCCCAGTTGAAATGGGTCGTGCCAGTTTTTCCTAGCAGAAGAATCGACAAGGCCAGAGTGGTAAGCGCGGATGCCGTAGAGACTAACGGCACAAGCGCACTCTTGCGCAGCACCAGTTGGCAAACCGCAGCAACGACGAGCGGGAGAAAAAGGAGGAGCCAGGGGAGATTCATGAGTGGGATGGAGTCTTAGATAAAAAAGTGATAGAAACCACGGATTACACGGATTTTACGGATTGGTATTTTGATAGATATTGGCTACCCGTTTCATGCCGAGCGAGAGAGGCTTGAAATTCAAGATCAGGCCGATTTGCAATTGGGTGATGCTTAGGTAGCTGAGTAATTGGGCGATGTGGACATCCAGCACATGATCTACCACTTTTGCTTCGATGATGACTTTGCCATCAATAATCAAATCAGTGATCAAGGTGCCGACGATGTGCTTGCGGTAAAAAACCGGGAACCTTTGTTGTTGGGTGAAGTGTATGGACTGCGCAGCCAACTCCAGACAAAGTGAGTTCTCGTAAATCTTCTCATCTAGGCCGGGTCCAAGAGTCCGATGAACAGCCATTGCCGCACCAATAATTCTATTAGTGAGTTCCATGTGAGGATGGCTGTCTTCCTTATTCTTCATAAATCCGTCAAATCCGTGTAATCCGTGGTTTTCGCTGATCTACCCTTTCAACGATGTTAGTTCATCGGTGTGGATGGTTTGACGGGCGCGGTAAAGGGCGACGATGATGGCTAGGCCGACGGCGACTTCTGCGGCGGCGACGGTGATGACGAAGAAAACTAACATCTGACCGTTGTAGTCGGGCAGGCCATTGATGGTGTTAAACCGCGAGAACGCTACGAGGCTGAGGTTTGCGGCGCTGAGCATGAGCTCTAGGCACATGAAGACGATGATGATGTTGCGGCGCATCACCACGCCGGCGAGGCCGATGGCGAAAAGAAGGCCAGAGACGAGAAGGTAGTCGTTGAGGGTAGCCATTTGGTTAAAGAGTTTGAGACAGAAGATTGCGAGACAGAAGACAGAAGACCGGACGCAAGCGGGAAGAGCAGGTGAATGATAGAGTCATGAGTTGCATTTTCTTATCTTTTGTCTTCTGTCTTCTTCTCTTCTGTCTTTTTAGACAAGACGACGACGCCGACGGTGGCGACGAGGAGCAGAACGCCGAGGATCTGGAAGGGGAGATTGTATTGAGTGAAGAGCGTGTGGCCGATCAGGTGGACATCGGGGAGTCGGCCATCTGCTAGGATGGTGGCGATTTTTCCGCTAGGAGGAAAGGTGGCGGCGGCATGGCTGAATTCGAGGTTGGGCGCAGACTTGTTGGGCGTCTGGCTGATTACGCCGATGAGTTGCACAATGAAAGCGATTGACAAAGCGAAGCCTGCTAACAGGGGAGCGAATCCTTTGGCGCGTTTTTGCTCATCTTTGAGATCTAGCAGCATGATGATGAATAGGAACAAGACCATCACTGCGCCGGTATAGACGAGGATTTGGATCACCCCGACGAAGAAGGCGCTGAGTCCGATGAAAAGTCCGGCCAGCCCGACAAAACAAGCGACGACCGAAAGCGCGCTTGAGACCGGATTGCGGAATGCGATCACCGCGCATCCGCCGATGAGCATGATGGTGGAGAAGAGCCAGAAGAATAGAGAGGGCATTGGGTGATTGGGAGATTAGAGATTGGGGGGCGTGTTAGGCGGGACAATGATTTGATCCTTTGCTTTTGCTGAGCGCTTAAGCCATGCCATGTAGCCATTCAGAATGCGTAGAGTTTTGTTAAAATGTTCACGTCCCGTTTGGTAGAGATCATCTTCGATAAGAGAGTCATCATGACAGGTGATGAGTTGGTCCAGCACTTCGTTGAGCGAGCCGCGTGCCTGCGAACAGAAACGGTAATTGTCGAGAAAATGAAAGCGACCGTGGCCTTCAGCGACGTTGTGGGTTACTGAGCGTGAGGCGCGTTTGATTTGATCACAGAGATCGAATTCGCGGAGGGTTTTAAGGATCGGAACGATGTTGCGGAATACGAAAATGCGAAGCTCGCGACCTGCCTTCCAAGCTTCGAGTTCTTCAAAAGTTTTTGTAACGGTTTCTTCCATCCCTAATGATCCAATTTCAAATTTCTAATGTCTTTTACTTCAGCTCATTCCACTTGTTCACGAGGCCGGTGCGGACGCCGCCGATTTCGTAGAGTTTCTTTTTGTCGTGAATCATTTCTGCGCGGGTGTAGCCGGTGACGAGATAGTCTTTGCGGAGATAGATGGCTTGCTCTGGGCAAACTTCCTCGCACATGCCGCAGTAGATGCAGCGGATCATATCGATGTCGAATTCGAGCGGACGCTTTTCGACTTTGGCCCACTTGTCGTCGGCGGGGATTTCTGACGGTTTGATGCGGATCGCCTTCGGTGGGCAGATGAATTCACAGAGTTGGCAGGAGACGCAGCGTTCGCGGCCTTGTTCGTCGGTGACGAGGGTGGGGGCACCGCGGTAGTATTCTGGTAGATGCGAATCCCAGCGTTGTTCGGGAAACTGCATGGTCACGCCAAGGCCGGAAGATGCGAGTTCTTTGGCTCCCGTGGTTTTTCCCATCAGCGATTTGACCGCGTGAGTCATGGTGATGAAGAACCCTTCGATGAGCGCTCCGAAATAGAGTTTTTCACCAGCGTTTAGCTTCGGGCGTTGGAGTTTGATGACTGCCATGTGGAAATTTGAGATTGGAAATTTGATTCAGTGAGAAAGATGCGGAGTCGTGGGAAATGGGCAACCGTACATCCTTTGGTAGAGAGCTAACATTTTTTCTTGCGGCGAGAGGGAGTCGGGCAACGACGACAATATCAACTGGCGAGCGGTGGCAAGCATTGACATTCCCATGAGGAAACGCCGTTCTCCGCCCAACGCCATGATGCGTTGGTGGATGAAGCGATTCAGCTCAGGCGGGGTGTCTTTCACGCCGAAGCCTGTGTCAGAATGTCTGTCAGTTGGAGGTGTTTCGCCCATGTTTGGAGGTATTCGTGGTCGCATTCGGTGGAAAGCAAATTGCGGACGTCACTCAGTTGTTTTTCGGATAGTGATTCCTTTGCCCATGCAAGTTTGGAAAGGATGAGGTCTTCTTTGCTGACGACCCAAATGGGATTCCCTTGGATATGGTGGAGTTGGCGTCTGGTGAACTCATGGATACGGTAGGGTTCGGGTTTGCGCACCATGATATCGATTTTGATCATGGTGTTGAGGTGGATGAGGTTAAAACAGGAAGAATTTAAAATGGCTTCCTCCACAGCTTCTACCGCAAAATAGTATTCCTCTAACGGGAAGATCCCGAGGAGTCGGTCGGGAATGTCCGCAGAAACCGCGACCACCAGATCGAGGTCACGTGTCATTCTCGGCATGGCATAAATATTTGCCGCCATAGAACCCGTGAGCATGTAGGGCGCTCCCAAAGCATCGAGCTTTTGGACGACTTCGAACAGGACTGTGAGTTCTTCTGTCAAGATCGAGATTGGGGGTCAGGCGCGCAGGAGTTTGGGTTTGGCTTCGGAAACTTTGGCGACCCAGATGACGGCGGCGGTGACGACGGTTAGGAGGATGGAGCCGATAACGATGATGGTGGCGGTGAGTTGTGGTGCTGCGAGGATGAGTGCGGCAAGGAAAACATTGATCAACGCGGCCTCGAAAAAGATCACCCAGCCGAGTTTCATCAGTTGATCGTAGCGGAAGCGCGGCACCGTCCAGCGGACGAGGATGAAGAATAGGATGAAGGCGATCAATTTTGCTAGAAATACGCCCATGTGAATGAATCCTCCGAATTGGATGCCGCCGATCTGGAGGTTGTTGATCCATGCGTCTAGGCCGAAGCCGACCGACCATCCGCCGAGAAAGAGGGTGATGATGAGTGCGGAGCCGATCACCATCGCGGCGTATTCACCCATGAAAAAGAGGGCGAATTTCATCGAGGAATATTCGGTGTGATAGCCGCCAACGAGTTCGGTTTCGCATTCTGGTAGATCGAATGGCATGCGGTTGGTTTCCGCGAAAATTGAGATCGTGAAGATGAAAAATGAAATGAACGCGGGAATCCAGAATAGCGCCGTTTGCAAATCAGGAAGTCCGATGTGGCCGTCTTGCCACAACGGAAGAAGCAGCCAGCCGTGGTCGGCTTGTTGTTGGACAATTTTTGCTAGATTGAGATCGCCGAAATAAAGCAGCACCGGAATGATCGAGAGGCCGAGCGAGATTTCGTAGGAAATCATTTGCGCTGTCGAGCGCACTCCTCCCATGAACGGGAATTTCGAGTTAGAAGACCAACCGGCTAGAGTGATGCCGTAAACGGTTAGGGACGAAATCGCAAATACGAACAATGGGCCGATGTCCAGGTCGGCGATGAGCAGTTTTTCCGTGTGGCCGAAAATTGAAATCGGCGAGCCAAATGGGATCACGCAGACGGTGATGAGTGCCGGGGCGACGGTGAGCGCGGGAGCTAGCCAATAAAATCCCTTGCGGACATGCGCGGGAGTGAAGTCTTCTTTCAGGAATAATTTCACGCCGTCGGCTATCGGTTGGATTAGGCCGAAAAAGTGAAAGTCTTTCTTAAATCCTAACAAAGTGAGTGGAATTCCGGTGCGGTTCGGTCCGACCCGATCCTGAATGATCGCGCTGAAGCGTCTCTCGAAATAAACCGAGATAGGAACCAACGGCAGCACCACGATGAAGGTGAGCGTGACGATTTTAACCAGGAGAATGAGGATTGGGACGAGATCGGGCATTAAGGCTGTGGAAGTTAAAAGTTATTGGTTAAAAGTGATTAGGGCAGACCTATATCTTCCTCTCCCGCTCTTTCACGAGTAGCGGGATCTGATAGCCGGTGTCGGCAATTGGCGTGCCCAGGTGGCCGATTTTTGAAAGCGTGAGTCCTTGGAATGCGGGGATTGTTTTTGCGATGGCATTGAAGATGTCTTCAATGTGGTGGGATTCGTTTTTTTCGCCGGTGATGGCAGCGATCAAATCGCGGAGGATTTCCCAATCGTCGTGAGCTTGGTGTGGCGGTTCGATGGCGCGGTTGAGGCGTTGCAGGTGACCTGATAGATTGACCATCGAGCCACGTTTTTCGGCAAAGGTCGCGGCAGGTAAAACGTGGATAGCCGCGAGGGCGGTCGGGTTTGCTAGAATGTGTGATTGAAGCAGGTAGTCGAGTTTTGCGAGGTCGGAGAAATGGAAACCTGCGTCGGTGATGAGGTCTTCGCCGAAAACGAGCAGGGCTTTGATCGCGCCGGAGCGCACGCCATCGCGGATCGAGACGAGTTTGGCGAATGGATCTTCGGTTTCGAAAATGAGTTTTGCGCCGGTGGTGTTCGGGTTGCGGTCGGCGGCGATAAGCATGTCATCGGAATCGGCGACACGCGGGACGAGCGAGAGGTGCGGTGTGCCGAGGGTTTCGGCGAGTATGCGAGCGAGGTGGAGTTCCTCGTTGGTCATCCGACCGGAGGCGATGATGGCGATTTGATCTGCTGGGAAAGATTTGATTTTCGCGGTGGCGGCGGTAAGCGCATTTGACCAGCTCACCGGCTCATGGAGAGCACCGTTTTTTACTAGTGGTTGGTTGAAACGAGACTCGCCGTCGATGTAGTGGAAATTCAGGCGGTGCGAATCGGGCATCCAGCACGAGTTCACTTCGTCGTTTTGGCGCGGCGTGATGCGGTGGATTTGATTGCCGCGAGTCCAGACCGTGATGTTGGTGCCGGTGCCGCAATTGACGTCGATGGTTGGAGTTTCTTTGAGGAACCAGACCCGCATTTGGAAACGGAAGTCATTGGATGTCAACGCGCCGACCGGGCAAATATCGGCGGTGTTCAGAGAGTAATTTGAATCTAGCAGGCGTCCGGGATGCACAGTGAGCGTGGTGTGTGTGCCACGCTGAGTGAAGCCGAGCACCGGATCGCCAGCAACCTCGTCCATGAAGCGGATGCAGCGGCTGCACAGGATGCAGCGCTCGTTGTCGAGCCGGATGCGAGGGCCAATCTCGACGTTTTTCGGCTTTTTCACCTTCATATCGACGAATCGCGAGACGCCGCGTCCGTGTTCGACTGAGTGTTCTTGCAGGCGGCATTCGCCGGCTTGGTCGCAGATCGGGCAATCTAGCGGGTGGTTGATGAGGAGAAATTCCATCGTGCCCTCGCGGCATTTTTCGACCAGTTCGCCACTGGTGCGGATGCCCATGTTTTCCGAAATGGTGTTGGCGCAGGCGATCACGGCGCGCGGCATCCAGATGATCGACTCGTAGCCGTTTTCGTCGCGGGCGGGTTCTTGGCCGGGGGCGGGGCGGGGTGGCATGCCCATTTGAACGAGGCACATCCGGCAATTTCCCGGTGAACTCAGCTTCGGGTGGTAACAATAATGCGGCACAATGTTTCCTGCACTGCGGCAGGCCTCGATCATGCGCATCCCTTTCGGGAATTGGTGCCAAACGCCGTCAATTTGCACGTTGACCATGCCGTTTTGCGCTGCAAGGTCTTTAGGCAGTGTGAGTTCTGCAGTCGCCGAAGGTGTGTCGCTCATGGCTCAATAGGAAAGCCCCTGGCGGTTCTCAGCTCCGTCCGGCGGGGTCGCAGCGGACTATGTGTCGGTGTGTGTCGCCCGGCAAGCGTGCTTTCCGAAAAAATACGCGCTTTTTCCACCATCCGAGAGCTCTCTGGAGATTCCCAGGTGGCCTGATGGGCGGCGGATTGCGGTTCATTTTATTCTAATTTTTCTTGGCCGCCAGAATTTTAATCCATACCAATTTATCCAGTTAAGCGAATGCACCTTTCAAAAAAAGCAGAATATGCCCTCCGTGCCACGATCAATCTAGGCATTGCCGCAGAAGTTGGTAGGGGCCCGGTTTCAGGTTCGGAACTTGCCGAAACGAATCGTCTCCCGTTGAAATTTGTCGAACGCATCCTTCACGAACTCCGAGATGCTGGAATCGTCGATACTCACCGCGGGAAATTCGGTGGCTATTCGCTCGCCAAGCCTGCAAGCGAAATTGGCGTCGGTGAACTCATTCGTTTGGTGGATGGGCGGCTTGCACCCATTTGCTGTGCGAGTGAAAACGCCTATCAACCATGCACTTGCCCGGACGAGGCGCACTGCGGATTGCGCATGCTCATGATTGATGTCCGCAACGCCATCGCTAACATCCTTGATCGCTACAGCATCGCGCAAGTGGTGGAAGTCACACTTCGAAAAATGCGTCGCGATGGCATTGCCCCGCCATTTGCAGCGACCGATTCTGCCGTGACGGTTGAGCAGTCCCTGAGTAGAAAAGCCGATCCGGCGGACGGGTTTCTAGCTGGATTGTCTCAGTTGGCGATCTCTAACCCCACCACACGTGAATCCGAACACATTTGAACAACGTTCTGTTGATTCACCCAGCTTTGATTGGCTAGAAGATACTTTACTACACGTCCTTATCATGAAATCCCGCTACTACGCTATTTTCCTGTTTGTCGCGCTACCGCTGCCAACGTGTGCAGAGGATAAGCCAGTAGCGGCCTTCGCTCCCGAAGGATTTGATAGCCTCTGGGGCTTGGCCACACTATATAAGAATGACTCGAACTCCATACTCGAAGCATTCAAACTGCGTGGACGCTATCAGGGACAATATCATTGGGTGGATTCGGACCAAGGCACCGAAGACTGCTGGGAAGACCGCCGTTCACGCATCGGATTTGACGCCAAAATGTTTCAAAAACACATCGAGATAAGAGCAGACTTTCAAAGTAACAACGGATTCGTGGACCCCTATGATCGGCTAGTGGACGCATACATCCGGTGGAAACCTAACGATTTTGTCTCTGTCACGGTCGGAAAAACCAAGCCTTTGATCGGCTATTATGACTGGATGCAATCGACCAACGCCGAACCTACCTTCGAGCGCTCGCAGATTTTTAACCAACTCGGCATCGACCGCGCCACTGGTTTAACGGTTGAGGGAAAATCTGACAAATTTACTTGGCAAGTCGGCGTGTATTCCAACGACATGGACCGTGAATTCGGATCTTTCGACGGAGAACTAAGCATCAGTGGCGGCTTCGGGTATGACGCAAAAAAACACCTTGGCTGGAAACGAGCAGACTTCCGCTTAGACTGGCTGCGCAGCGGTCATGATGAAGATGATGAAGTGATGCTCTCTTATGATAACATCATTTCTGCTACTTTTTGGGGGCAGGATGGGCTATGGGGTATCGTTGTGGAAGGGTTCTACGGAGTCGGTCAAGTGGCAGACAAGGGGGACGCCTTCGGTTTTTACATTCAGCCGACTTATGACTTGATACCAAACAGGCTTCAATTGGTAGGTCGTTATTCCTTCGCCACGGGTGATGGCAATGCCAGCCTCAGCGGACAACGCCGATACGAACGTTCGGCACCGGACCTCATTCCAGCCGGCAAGGCGCAGGGCGATCAATACAACGCGATTTACCTAGGCCTTCAATACTTCATCTTTGGTGATCAACTCAAACTTCTTGCTGGAGCCGAATACGCTAATCTAAACGGCGGGACACCATCCGACGATTACGAAGGAGTGACTTTCCTCACTGGTGTTCGCATTTCGTTCTGATAGCTATAAACTAACCATCCGTAGCATGAAAATATTCACAATCGTTCCGTTTATCATTCTAGCGTTTGTTGCGCTGCCATCTTGCAAAAAAAGCCAAGTGAGCAAGGACTCCAAAACAGTCACACTGCTCAATGTTTCTTATGACCCGACACGCGAGTTTTATGTCGATGTCAATGCGGCCTTCGCTAAAAAAATTCTAGCGGAAAAAGGCATTGGGGTAGAAGTCAAACAATCCCACGGCGGCTCAGGCAAACAGGCGCGTTCTGTGATCGATGGCCTCGAAGCAGACGTGGTCACTCTTGCGCTTGCTGGTGACATTGATGTCTTGCACAAGGAGGCCGCACTTCTAACTTCCGACTGGCAGAAATCGTTTCCAGAAAACAGTTCACCTTATACTTCCACCATTGTTTTTGTAGTGCGCAAAGGCAATCCGAAGGCGATCCAAGATTGGGGTGATTTGGTGAAATTAGGCACCCAAGTCATTACCCCGAATCCAAAAACATCCGGCGGTGCACGTTGGAACTATCTAGCAGCATGGGCATGGGCTGAAAAGCACTTTAACAAGGATCAGACCAAAGTGCTAGACTACATGGCACGCCTTTTCAAAAATGTACCAGTGTTAGACACAGGAGCTCGCGGCTCCACCACGACCTTTGCTCAACGCAAGATCGGCGATGTATTTTTATCATGGGAAAACGAGGCCTATCTGATCGAAAAAGAATTTCCCGGCCAAACCGAGGTGGTCTATCCATCGCTCAGTATCCTCGCGGAGCCTCCCGTAGCAGTTGTGGAAAAGAACGCGAAGAAACACGACACTGCTGAGATAGCTGCGGCCTATCTGATGTTTCTGTATTCCGATGAAGCGCAGCATCTTGCGGGTAAGCACTTTTACCGTCCCCGCAACAAACAGATCGCTGAGAAGTTCTCGGGCAAATTGCCCAAGTTGCCTTTAGTCACGATAGATGCTGACTTCGGGGGCTGGGCCAATGCGCAGAAAACTCACTTCGCCGACGGCGGCACGTTTGACAAAATCTACAAAAACTAACGTTTCAAAGCTGCCATTTTTCCACATGTCAAAAAAACGTGTCATTCCAGGTTTTGGGTTATCGATGGGCTTTACTATCACCTATCTCAGTTTGATCATCCTGTTTCCACTACTTGTTTTGTTCATCAATTCGGCGGGGGTAGGTTGGGAGGAGTGGAAATCACTTTTGGGTTCGCCACGGATGTTAGCGGCGACTCGACTCACCTTCGGATTGAGTGCCGCGGCGGCGGGAGTGAGTGTCGTGCTGGGCATGTTAGTGACTTGGGTGTTAGTGCGCTATGATTTTCCCGGTAGGAAATTGCTGGATGCGATGGTGGATCTTCCGTTCGCGCTGCCCACTGCCGTAGCAGGGATAGCCCTAACTGAAATTTACGGAAAAACCGGCTGGATCGGTAGAATGATTTCGTCCTCAGCAACATGGATCAAGCAAACGTGGGAGCCCACGGGTTGGATGGGTGATCAAGTCAACTCGTGGGCGGATTTCGGCGCGGCTTACAGTCCGTTAGGAATTTTTATCGCGCTGACTTTTATTGGATTTCCATTCGTGGTGCGCACTTTGCAGCCGGTGATGGAGGACATGGGCCGTGAGATTGAGGAAGCCGCGGCCACTCTTGGGGCTGGGCGCTGGACGGTGTTTCGGCGGGTGATTTTTCCGTTGTTAGTTCCCGCATTGATCACAGGCTTTACCTTGGCCTTTGCTCGCGCCATCGGCGAGTATGGTTCAGTGATTTTCATTTCAGGCAATTTACCCATGAAAACCGAGATTCTACCGCTTTTGATCGTTTCTCAACTCGAGCAGTTCAACTACGGAGCCGCCGCCGTCATCTCCGCCGGAATGCTGATTGTTTCGTTCGCCCTGCTCCTCATCATCAACTTGCTGCAACGCCGGCTCGACTGGCAGAACCGCTGAAATCATGGCCAATCTTCAAGCCACTACGGAATCAAAACCCGTCCGTTTTTTACTCATCGTCACAGCCCTAACCGTGCTGACCTTGTTCTTGTTATTGCCACTGTTTGCGGTTTTTGCCGAGGCATTGCGGCGCGGGTGGGAGGTTTTTTTCGCATCGCTCACGGAGGATGCTGCGCTCTCAGCCATCAAATTGACCCTAATTACCGCAGCCGTCTCCGTGCCGCTGAATACCCTGTTCGGACTCGCCGCTGCGTGGCTTGTGACCAAGTATCGCTTCAAAGGCAGAGCACTCCTGATTTCTCTAATCGATCTGCCATTTGCGGTGTCTCCGGTGATTGCAGGTTTGGTCTGGGTAATGATTTTCGGCACCCGAGGATGGCTGCCTCCCTCGCTGCTGTCTGATTGGTTAGCGCCGCTCGCGGCTCTCGCGCATCAGGCCGCCGACAACGAATCTTTCGGCGGGCTGTTTGAAGGAATCGCCGCTTGGCTGGCCGATCCTAAGATTGTGTTCGCGACGCCCGGCATCATCATCGCCACGGTATTCGTGACATTTCCATTCGTTGCTCGCGAGTTGATTCCGTTGATGGAGGCTCAAGGCAGTGATCAGGAGGAAGCTGCTGTCACTCTTGGTGCTGGCGGTTGGAGTATATTTCTGCGAGTTACATTGCCTAACATTAAGTGGGGTTTGCTCTATGGCATCCTGCTTTGCAATGCCCGCGCCATGGGTGAGTTCGGCGCGGTTTCTGTCGTCTCCGGTCACATTCGCGGGCAAACAAACAGTCTGCCGCTGCACATCGAGGTGCTTTACAACGAATACCAATTCAGTGCCGCATTTGCGTGTGCCACTTTGTTAGCGCTGCTCGCGCTGCTTACCCTCGGGATGAAAAGTCTCGTTGAACACATCTCGGGCCACACCACCAATTCCCGTCATTGATCTTCAGGTTTAGGCCATAAATCTCTCCCACCATGTCCATCTCCATCCGTTCGATTAGCAAGACCTTCGCTAACTACAAGGCCTTAGAAAACGTATCTCTGGAAATTCCAGATGGTTCGCTCACCGCGCTGCTAGGTCCTTCTGGCTCAGGAAAAACTACCCTGCTCCGGATCGTGGCGGGTTTGGAGTTTGCTGACGATGGACCCGCAAAAATCCTTTTCCACGGCGAGGATGTCAGCGGAATCCCAGCGGGCAAACGCAGCGTGGGCTTTGTGTTTCAACACTATGCGCTTTTCCGCCACATGACGGTTGCTCAGAACATCGCTTTCGGCCTAACGGTTCTACCGCGTTCCAAGCGCCCTACCAAATCCGAAGTCCGCGACCGCGTCCATGAATTGCTTGGATTGGTGAAACTTGATGGCCTCGACAAGCGGCGGCCACATGAATTATCCGGCGGTCAGCGTCAACGAGTCGCTCTAGCAAGAGCACTTGCCATCCGCCCTAAAGTTTTGTTGTTAGACGAGCCATTCGGCGCGCTGGACGCCAAAGTTCGCAAGGACCTGCGCCGTTGGCTGCGGGTGTTTCATGATGAAATCGGTCTAACGACGCTCTTCGTTACCCACGATCAGGAGGAGGCTTTGGAACTCGCGGATCAAGTTGTGGTCATGCGCAACGCACGCATCGAACAAGTCGGCAAGCCCCAAGCAGTCTATGATCATCCGCGCAGTCCGTTCGTCTATGAGTTTCTGGGCAACGTGAACAAACTCAAAGAATCGAATGGATCTCATCGCTATGTTAGGCCACATGAGCTCGAAGTTCTTTTCGCTGCTGAATACGATCCTGCCACTGATCGTCTGGCGAAAATTCATCATTTGTTTTCTGCTGGCCCAATTGCGACGCTCAGCGTGCGTCTCGACGATGGCCAATTTCTTGAGGTAGAAATTTCTCGCAAACAACTTGATGAACTCGCTCTGGACATTGGCGATGAAGTCGCCATTCGCGTTAGTATTCCTGATTCTTTCATAGATCACTGAGCGCGTTGTTCCACCTCAGATGAGCCGACACTCTCGACTTGGATTTTGTTTCTATCAGTTTTTGCTGTTGATTCAATGCCGCCCATTGACCTCGCCGCCCATGAGTTACCCGTTCGTATCGCTTGCATTGGTGACAGCATCACAGAAGGCGCCGGTGCTGAACCTGGGAAATTTTATCCTTCCCAGCTCCAAGAATTGTTAGGTGAAAAGTGGAAGGTCCAAAATTTTGGTGTTAGTGGTCGAAAGATGCCCCTGAGCCTGCCGCGAAGTGATTCATGTCTCCTGATAGATGTTGTTTTCCTAGATTGCATTGTTTGTTTTGAATGGCATCAGATGAAAAAAAACGAAATATTTTCAAAATAGGTCTTGCCATGTCGGGTTCGGTACCTAGATTCGCCCCCCCCGCAATGCGGTCCGCCCCTAGAGGAAATTACGGATCACTACACAAGGGACCATTTATCGGGTCAGCTCCGGAGAAAAGCTTCAACGAGGATTCCTCGTCGTCGCTCCGGTTTGCCCCAAAGCCAAACCAGAACCACGCAGGAAATCATGCCGACCATCAATCAGCTCGTTCGCAAGGGACGCCTCACTCCGGCCGAAAAGTCGAAGTCACCCGCTCTCGTGAATTGTCCACAGCGCCGCGGCGTGTGTCTTCAAGTGATGACACGCACGCCCAAGAAGCCTAACTCGGCTCTCCGGAAAGTGGCCAAGGTGCGCCTCACTAACGGATTTGAAGTTATCGCCTACATCGGCGGTGAAGGCCACAACCTCCAAGAACACTCGATCGTGCTTGTTCGCGGTGGTCGGGTGAAAGACCTTCCAGGTGTCCGTTATCACATTGTTCGTGGCTCACTTGATACCTTGGGTGTCGATAAGCGCCGCCAATCCCGCTCGAAGTATGGTGCCAAGCGTCCGAAGCCGGGTGCCGTCGCGGCCCCAGCCAAGAAGAAGTAATTTTCCCAACCGAACCTTTATCCACTCACCGCCATGCCACGCCGCAAGCGCATTTTCACCAAGCCGGATCGCCGCGATCCTCGTTACGACAGCCCACTCGTCGGTCACCTCATCAGCAAAGTGATGCGGGATGGCAAGCGCTCACTCGCCCAACGCATCGTTTATGCCGCCATCGAGCGTGCCAACGAAGGCATCGATACCGTCGATCCACTCGAAGTGATCACCCGTGCGATTGAAAACTCGAAACCCCGCGTGGAAGTGAAATCCCGCCGCGTTGGTGGTGCGACCTATCAAGTGCCGCTCGAAGTGGCAGCCGATCGTTCCGAGTCGCTCGCGATGCGCTGGATCGTCAACTACGCTCGCAACCGCAAAGGCACGCCGATGCACGTCGCACTCTCTAACGAGATCAAAGACGCTGCTAACAATCAAGGTGCCGCCGTTCGCAAACGCGACGACGTTCACAAGATGGCCCAAGCCAACCGCGCCTTCGCTCACTTCCGCTTCTAATATAGATACGCGTCTAGCATTTCTCCGCCCGTGAATCCGAACAGTCCAAAACGCCAACATGTGCTAGAACGCACCCGAAATATCGGGATCGCGGCGCACATCGACGCGGGCAAGACGACGCTCACTGAGCGGATTCTTTTTTACACGGGCATGATCCACAAAATCGGCGAAGTCCACGATGGTGGCGCGACGACCGACTGGATGGAACAAGAGCGCGAGCGTGGAATCACCATCACCTCCGCCGCCGTGACCACTGAATGGTGGCAGCGCGCCGAAGAGGGGACTGTGAAACTTTTCCCAGAACAAAAGCAGCGCATCAATATCATCGACACTCCCGGCCACGTGGATTTCACCGCTGAGGTGGAGCGCTCGCTGCGGGTGTTAGACGGCGCGATTGTCGTGTTCTGCGGCGTCGCGGGTGTGCAACCGCAGTCAGAAACCGTTTGGCGCCAAGCGACAAAATACAACGTGCCGCGCCTCGTGTTCGTCAACAAGATGGACCGCACCGGTGCAGATTTTGACAATGTTTTCAATGAGGTGAAGGAAAAACTCGGTGCCAATGCCGTGCGCATCCTCATCCCAATCGGTGCCGAAGACGCATTGATCGGCCAGATCGACGTGGTCAATCAGCGTGCAGTATATTTCTCCGACGACGATAAATATGGCTCCACCTACACCATTCGTGAACTCGAAGGTGATCTCATCGACATCGCCGCCGAAGCCTACGATGAACTGATTCACGCGGTTGCCGATGTGGACGACGAAGTCGGCGACCTGTTTGTTCAGGAGCAAGCGATTTCGTTAGAGCAACTCAAGCAGGGCATCCGCCGCGCGACGATTGCTAATAAATTGATTCCCGTAGCGGGTGGATCTGCTTTCAAAAACAAAGGCGTTCAGTATCTGCTGGACGCCGTTGTCGATTATTTGCCCAGCCCGCTAGACATTCCAGCCGCGATCGGCATGGACCCTGACAACGAGGAAACCCAGATTGAAGTTATCACTTCCGATCATGAAAAGTTCGTCGCACTCGCGTTCAAACTCTGGGCGGACAAATATGTCGGCAAGCTCGTTTTCTTCCGTGTCTATTCCGGTGTCATCAAAAAGGGCGACACGGTTTACAATCCCCGCACTCGCCGTTCTGAACGCGTCGGTCGTTTGATCCAAATCCAAGCGAACGAGCACAAAGACATCGATGCTTGTTACGCAGGTGACATCGCCGCCATGGTCGGCCTGAAAAATGTCACCACTGGCGATACACTCGCCGCCGAGAAACACGATGTTGTGCTCGAGCCACCTACTTTCCCGGAACCAGTCATTTCGATGGCTGTCGAACCGAAAACCGTGGCCGACCAAGAAAAACTTGGGATGGCGCTCGCTCGCCTATCTGAAGAGGATCCGACTTTCATGGTGAAAACCGACGAGGAAACCGGCCAGACGATCATTTCCGGCATGGGCGAACTCCATTTGGAGATCATCATTGATCGCATCCGCCGCGAATTCAAAGTCGAGGCAAACACCGGCGCACCGCAAATCGCCTACCGCGAAACCATCACCAAAGCCGCTGGCGGCGAAGGCAAGTTGATCAAACAATCCGGCGGTCGCGGCCAATACGGTCACGTGATCCTCGCGATGAAGCCGAACGAAAAAGGCAAGGGCCTAACGATCGAAAACAAAGTCATCGGCGGAACGATTCCAAAGGAATACATCAACGCAGTTTATAAAGGCATCAACGAGTCCATGACCAACGGCATCATCGCCGGTTACCCGGTCATTGATGTCCATGTCGATATTCTCGATGGTTCCTATCACGATGTGGATTCGAACGAAAACGCATTCACGATGGCCGCGATTTTCGCGATGAAGGATGGTTTCAAGAATGCCAAATCGATTTTGCTAGAGCCAATCATGGCGGTGGAAGTCTCCACCCCAGACGACTATCAAGGCGATGTCATGGGCGACCTGAGCCGCCGCCGCGGTCACATCCAGAACACCGAATCCAAAGGCAAGCTCTCCATCGTGCATGCCAATGTCCCTCTCAAAGAAATGTTCGGCTATTCCACCGCCGTTCGCACCCTCTCCTCGGGTCGTGCCTCTTATGCGATGACTCCATCGCACTTCGAGCAAGTCCCAAACAATATCGTCGAAGAGATCGTTAGTGACCGTATCGGTTAACCGATCACTCGCCCTGAAGAACCACCACGTAATCCGTCAACCAACCTCTCCACCATGGAAAATCAAAAAATTCGCATCCGCCTCCGCGCCTTCGATCACCGCGCGATCGATCGCTCCGCACAAGAAATCGTGGAGACGGCAAAACGCACTGGTGCCCGCGTCGCAGGCCCGATCCCGTTGCCAACTCGCATCGAGAAATTCAGCGTCAACCGTTCGGTTCACGTGAACAAAAAGTCTGCCGAGCAATTCGAAATCCGCACTCACAAGCGCTTGCTCGATATCGTTGACCCCACCGCCCGCACCGTGGACGAGTTGAAAAAACTCAACCTCCCAGCCGGCGTGGACATCTCCATCCGCATCTAATCGTCGCCTCCGGCAACGAATTTCAAATTTTAAATTTCAAATCTCAAATCTCTAACGCCATGTCAATCGGCCTCCTCGGCAAAAAACTCGGAATGACCCGCTTGTTCGACCAACAAGCTGGCATCATGATCCCCGTCACCGTCATCGACGTCACCGGCAACACCATCCTTCAGGTGAAATCCCCTGAAAAGGAAGGCTACACCGCTGTGCAAGTCGGTTTCGATGATCAAAAGGAACAACGCGTCATCAAGCCCGATCTCGGACGTTTCAAGAAAGCCGCTTCCACGCCGAAGCGTTTCGTGAAGGAATTCCGTTTGCCAGAAGGCGCTGCCATTCCAGAAGCCCACGCTGGCCTCGATACTTTCACCGTTGGCCAATGGGTCGATGTGATCGGCGAGAGCAAGGGCAAAGGTTTCCAAGGTGCCGTCAAACGTCACGGTTTCGGTGGTCTCAAGATGACCCACGGCTCCATGATGCACCGCCGGACCGGCGCCATCGGTTGCCGCTCCACACCAGGTCGCGTTTGGAAAAACCAAAAGATGCCCGGTCACATGGGCACCACCCGCATCACCGTCCAGAACCTCAAAGTGGTGGGCGTCCGTCCCGAAGACGGCGTGATCCTTGTCTCCGGTGCCATCCCCGGCACCAAAGGCAGCTACGTCACCGTTCGTTCCGCCAAGAAAAAGTCCGCCTGAATTTACCGGCATTCTGAATCCTCAATTGTTTCCTAAGTTATGACCGCACAGTCCCTCACCGTCGAAGCCGCCCAAGCCGCCAATCTCGTATTGGTCGGCCCGGAAAAAGGCCGCCAAGCTGTTCACGATCTCGTGACCGCCTACCGTGCCAACCGCCGCACCGGCTCCGCCTGCACCAAAACGCGCGGCGAAGTCTCCGGTAACAACAAGAAAATCTTCAAGCAGAAGGGCACAGGTAACGCCCGCCACGGCGACAAACGCGCACCGATCTTCGTCGGTGGTGGTGTCGTCTTCGGCCCTCGTCCGCGTGATTATTCAAAAAAGGTGACCAAGACGGTGCGCAAGCTCGCTCTGCGTCGCGTGCTCGGCGACCTCGTTGCCGGCGGCAAAATCAAGACCGTGGATTCCTTCGCCATCGCCGATGGCAAAACCAAGTCTTTCCTCGCTGCGATCAATTCGCTCACCACACCGGGCAAGATCCTCGTGGTTTCCAACTCCTTCGATGAGTCCACCTACTTGGCCGGCCGCAATGTCGCCCATGTGCAACTCGTCACCGGCTCCGACGTCAACGTCGAACAACTCCTCCTTGCGAACACCGTCATCCTCGTCGGTGACGCGCTTCAAACTCTCGCGCAGCGCAGCGCCTGAACCCCGGACCCCACACCGAGATCATGAAAGATATTTACCAGGTCATTAAAAACGTCCGCCTCAGCGAGAAAGCCACCTTTCTCCAGGAGACAAACAACGAAGTCACCCTCGAAGTCGATCGCAGCGCGAACAAGCTGGAGATCAAACAAGCCGTCGAGAAACTTTTCGATAAAACCGTCATCAGCGTGCGCACTGCAAACTATGACGGCAAACTCCGCCGCCAGCGCCGAGCTGACGCGGGCCGCACTAACCACTGGAAAAAAGCCATCGTCCGTCTGAAAGAAGGCGAGTCGCTCGATCTGATCTGAGCGCACTCCTGATGCTTCACACGTAACAACCTCACCGTTCCGCGAGTCATGCCATTGAAAAATTTCAAGCCCATCACCCCATCCGCACGCTACAAGAATCTTCCTTCATTCGAGGAGATCACGAAAAGCAAGCCTGAGAAAAGTCTTCTCACGCCCTTGAAGCGCAGCGGCGGCCGCAATAACACCGGTCGCATCACCTGCCGCCACATCGGCGGTGGCCACAAGCGCCACTATCGTTTGATCGATTTCAAACGCGGCAAACAAGACGTGCCAGCCAAGGTCGTCGGCATCGAATACGATCCGAACCGCACCTGCCGCATCGCGCTCATCCAGTATGAAGACGGCCAAAAATCCTACATCCTCGCGCCACTTGGCCTAGAAGTCGGACAAACTGTCATCTCCGGTGCCAATGTCGCGCCAAAGACTGGTAACGCCATGCCGCTCAGTGCCGTGCCACTCGGAACTTCCATTCACAACATCGAACTCATTCCAGGCAATGGCGGCAAAGTCGCCCGCGCCGCTGGCCAGCTCGCCGTGCTTTCTAACCGCGATGGTGGCTGGGCACTGGTGAAAATGCCATCCGGAGAAATCCGTCGCTTCAATGATCGTTGCTTCTGCACCATCGGCCAAGTCGGCAACCGTGACCACATGAACGAAACGTCCGGCAAAGCAGGCCGCACCCGCTGGCAGGGCGTTCGCCCAACTGTCCGCGGTATGACGATGAACCCAGTTGACCACCCGAACGGCGGTGGCGAAGGCAAATCGAAATCCGGCGGTGGTCGCCAGCACCTTCTCAGCCCATGGGGCCACGCGAAGGGACAAAAGACCCGCAACAAGAAAAAGACCACCAGCGTCTTCATCGTCGAGTCCCGCCACAAGCGGAAGTAACCACCTCTTAATCTGGAATCTCAAATCTGAAATCTCAAATTTCCCATGCCACGCTCCCTCAAAAAAGGACCATTCGTTGATCAAAAGCTCCTCGCGAAGATCGATGCCGTTGCCGAAGCCGGATCCGACCGCAAGCCCATCAAAACATGGAGCCGCAAGTCAGTGATCACTCCGGACTTCGTCAGCCACAACTTCGCCGTCCACAACGGCAAGACTTTCATCCCTGTTTACGTCACCGAAAACATGGTCGGCCACAAACTCGGCGAATTCGCGCCAACCCGAATCTTCCGTGCCCACGGCGGTATCGGTAAGAAGTAATCCACCTCGTTTTTCCCGCCATCATGCGCCCCACCTTCCATTCCAAAGCACTTGCTGCCGCCCTTCTCGGGTTGCTCGCATGCGCTGGAATGTGTGCCGCACAAAACGCGAGTCCGGACCAACTCCAACAGATCGTCATCGATCTCCAAGAGCAAAACCAGACGCTCCAACGCAGCCTCGCCGAGGCGAATCGCGGAGAAAAACAAGCCACCGATCAACTCAATCAAGTCCGCGAACGCCTCGAAGCCCTCGGTAAAAACCTGCTCGATGGCGGCGACGACCGTCTCATTCAGGCCGCTGCCGATCTTCAAATCGCCAACGAACGCATCACCTCACTCGAAGGATCGGTCACCCGTGTCGTTTCCTCCGTCTCCGAATACCTGCGGAAAGCGGTGGTTTCTGATCCCGATGCCCGACTTCGTGTCGAAACTTCGTTAAGAGAGCTTGACGCGGTGCTCGGACTACGCGACAAGCCGCGTCCCGATGTTCGTTCCGGCACTCTCCAACAGTCGCGAATCGTCAGCCTCGATCAGGAAAGTGGCATGATGGTTCTCAACATTGGCGAAAGCCAAGGAGCCAGAATCGGCATGACCTTTCAACTCTCCCGCGGGCAACAACCCTACGGAAAAGCCATTCTCGCAGATGTCCGCAAGGGCGTCAGCGGCGGATTTGTCGAAAACCTCGATCTTTCCACCGATGCACCTCGCCCCGGCGATCTCGCTACCCTCATCAAACAAGCACCAGAGCAGTAACCACTCACGTCAGCCGTCATATGGAAGTCAAAAGCACTAGCAAATTCGTACGCCTCTCGCCTAAAAAGGCGCGTGACGTCGCCCGGGTCATTCAAGGAATGCCAGTATCGAGCGCCCTCGATATTCTCACCTTCACCCCGAAGAAAGCCGCACAATTGATCGGCAAGACTCTCAAAACCGCCATCGCGGATGCTGAGAACAATTTCTCGCTCGATACCGGCACCCTTATCATCAAGGAAGCTGTGATCGGTGCCGCCCCTACGCTCCGCCGTTTCAAGCCGCGCGCCAAGGGATCTGCCGGTCCGATCCTCCGCCGTTCCAGCCATATCTCGATCACGCTCGTGGGTTCTGCTCCCGAGAAGAAAAAGAAAACCGCTCGCAAGGCGGTCTCTCCGAAAACCGAAAAAACTCCCGCCGCAGCACCTGCCGCGCCGGAAGAACAAGCCTGAATCCATCTCTCCTAACATCCATCACCGAACATGGGCCAGAAAGTAAATCCGATCGCATTCCGCCTCGCAGTCAATAAAGACTGGCGCTCCAAATGGTATGCCAGCGGCAAAGACTATACCACCAAGCTCCACGAAGACCTCGCAGTCCGTGGTTATCTCAAAAACAAGCTCCAAAACGCCGGCCTCGCCCGTGTCGTGATCGAGCGTGCTTGGAACAGCGTCCGCGTCACTCTTCACACTTCCCGCCCAGGCCTGATCATCGGTCGCCAAGGCAAAGAAATCGAAGTCATGACCGGCGACATCACCAAGATCTGCAAAGGTGCCCAAGTCAAAATCGACATCATCGAAATCCGCAAGCCGGAACTCGACGCCCAACTCGTTGCCGAGCAAATCGCGGTGCAACTTGAGCGCCGGATCAGCTTCCGCCGCGCGATGAAACGTGCGCTGCAAACCGCCATGGAATTCGGTGCCGAGGGCATCCGCCTGCGTTGCTCTGGCCGCCTCGGCGGTGCCGACATCGCCCGCGCCGAAGGCTACCGCGAAGGCAAAGTGCCGCTCCAAACTCTCCGCGTCCCGCTCGACTACGGCTTTGCCGAAGCCCGCACGGTTTACGGAATCATCGGCGTGAAATGCTGGGTGAACAAAAAAGAAGAAGACAACTCCGGCAACGGCAAACCCCAAGGCGAACGCGGTGAACGCGGCGGCCGTGGTGGTGATCGCGGCGGCCGGGGAGGGGACCGCGGCGGAGACCGTGGCGGTGACCGTCGTCCGAACAACCGCAACTGATATTTTTCCGCACTTACCTTATCTCTTAACCATTAATTTTTCCCAGGAGGACTGAGCCATGCCTTTGATGCCCAAACGAACCAAGTTCCGCAAAAGCCACCGCGGAAGCCGATCTGGCAATGCCCAGACCGGAACCACCGTCGCCTTCGGTGACTACGGCCTGCAAACTCTCGACCGCGGATGGATGACCAACCGCCAAATCGAAGCCTGCCGGATCGCGATCAACCGCTCGCTGAAACGGAAAGGCAAAGTCTGGATCCGGATTTTCCCACACAAATCGATCACCTCGCGTCCTCCAGAAACCCGGATGGGTAAAGGCAAAGGCGCCGTCGAAGGATGGGTGGCTGTGATTCGTCCCGGCAACATTCTTTTCGAAGTCGGCGGTGTGCCGGAATCCGCAGCCAAAGAAGCGATGCGCCTCGCATCCTACAAGCTCGGCATCCGCACCCGTCTCGTCACCCGCAATCCGCACCTTTGATCCATCCCCTTACCCCAGTCTGAACCATGGCCAAAACCAACGCCAAAGACATCAACGACCTCACCGCCGACGAACTCCAGCTCCGCCTTCGCGAACTCAAGCAGGAGGCACTCAACCTTCGTTTGCAAAAAGCCACTGGTCAGCTTGAAAATTCCGCTCGCATCCGTCAGGTGCGCCGCGAAACCGCACAAGTCATGACCGCCGTCACCGCGAAATCCCTCGTCTGATTCCACGACCCCAACGCACACTTATTCTTACCATGAGCGAAACTTCAACGGACACTCAAGTCCACCTCCGCAAGACCCGCGTCGGCGTCGTCATCTCCGACAAGATGGATAAAACTCTGATCGTCGAGCACATCGCCCGCGTTCCGCATCCACGCTTCAACAAAATCGTCAAACGCTCAAAAAAATACTACGTGCACGACGAAAGCAGCCAAGCCAAGATCGGCGACCGCGTCCGCATCGTGGAAACCCGCCCACTTTCGAAACTGAAACGCTGGGCACTCGCCGAAGTCCTCACTCACTGAGTCGGCGCACGCCGAATTTCAAATCTCAAATCTAAATCTCAAATTTTTAAACTGTCATGATCCAGATGGAAACCATGCTCGCCGTCGCCGATAATACCGGTGCCCGCAGCGCAAAAATGATAGGCGTGCTCGGCAAACGCAGCCGCACCGCTTGTATCGGCGATGTCATCACTTGCCACATCCGCGACTCCATCCCGACCGCCGCCGTCAAAAAAGGCAGCGTCGTCAAGGCCGTGATCGTCCGCACCGCTTACCCGATCCGCCGCGCCGATGGCTCGATTCTGCGCTTCGACTCAAACGCCTGCGTCATCATCGACAAAGACAACAACCCACGCGGCACCCGGATTTTCGGACCTGTCGCCCGTGAACTTCGTGAGCGTTCGTTCATGAAAATCGTCTCCCTCGCCCCCGAGGTTCTCTGATCCGTCAATTTTACCCTAACCGTTTTATTCCCATGAGCCGCATCAAGACACACGTCAAAAAAGGCGATCAAGTCGAAATCATCACTGGCAACAATAAAGGCAAGCGCGGAACCGTGCTGCTCGTGAACGCCAGCAAAGGCCAAGTCGTCGTCGAAGGCGGCCGCCAAGTCAAAAAAGCCACCAAGGCGACCGAAGCCGATCAATCCGGCGGCATCAAAACCATCGATGGTGCCATCCATATCTCCAACGTAAAGAAAGTGGGCTGAAGCGATACGCTACCGCCCGCGCTTAAGCGCCCCAAAAACCGCGCTGACCCGCAAAACACATGAACACACCGCCGCTACTACAACACTACAAAGATAAAGTGGTCCCAGCTCTCACCAAGAAGCTCGGATACACCAACGTCCATCAAGTTCCACGACTCGAAAAAATCGTGGTCACATCCTGCATGGGCAAAGCCGCCGACCGCAAGGTCGCCGTGGAAGACGCCGTGAACGAGATCCAAAAGATCACCGGCCAACGCCCGTCCACCACCTTCTCGAAGAAGGCCGTCGCAAACTTCAAGCTCCGTGAAAACGAAGTGCTTGGTGCACGTGTCACACTCCGTGGCACCCGCATGTGGGAGTTCCTCTATCGTTTCATCAATGTCACTGCTCCCAACATCCGCGACTTTCGCGGTATTTCCTCGAAGTCCTTTGACGGCCGCGGCAACTACGCCTGCGGCATCCAAGAGCAATCGATTTTCCCGGAAATCGAAATCGACCAAATCAAACGCCCGATCGGTTTCGACCTGATCTTCGTCACCTCCGCCCCGACCGATGCCGAAGGACGCGCCTTGCTCATGGAGCTTGGAATGCCGTTCCGCGACATGAAAAAAGCCAACGAAGAACCTGCCGCAGTTTGATCTGCCAACCCTAACGCAACTTTAACAGAATCACCACCATGGCAGTTCTCACCGATCCTATCTCCGATTTCCTCACGCGTTTCAAAAACGCCGCCCGCGCTGGCAATGAAGAATTCAACGCCCCTTACTCGAAAATCAAAGCGGACATCGCCCGCATTCTCAAAGAGGAAGGCTACATCTGGAACTACGAAGTCGTCACCGGCAAACGCACCGAAATCAAGGTGAAGCCGAAATTCATCGACGGTCGTTCGGTTCTCACCGATCTCAAACGCGTTTCAACTCCCGGCCGCCGCCACTACGTCGGTGCTGGCGAACTTCCACGCGTCATGTCCGGCCTCGGCATTTCCATCCTCTCGACCTCGAAGGGTGTGATGTCCGGTGGCAACGCCAAACGTCAAAACCTCGGCGGCGAACTCCTCGCCAACGTTTGGTAAACCCTAACTCGTAAAAAGGAAAACTACTACTATGTCACGAGTCGGACTCAAACCAATCTCACTTCCCGAAAAAGTCGCCGTCAAACTGGACGGCCGCACAGTCATCGTCGAGGGCCCAAAAGGCAAACTCGACTTTAGTCTGCCGGAAGGAATCACTCTCACCAGCGAGGACGGCACAGTCGTCGTCGCTCGCGCCACCGAACTGCGCCAGCACCGTGCCCTCCACGGCACCGCCCGCAGTCTCGTTCAAAACATGATCATCGGAGTCTCACAAGGCTTCGTGAAGGATCTCGAAATCCACGGCGTCGGCCTCCGCGCCGCAGTCAAGGGCCAAGACCTCGATCTTTCCCTCGGCCGCTCGCATCCGCTGCTCCACCCCATCCCATCTGGCCTCACCGTCACGGTGAACGAAAACACCAAGATCAAGGTGGAAGGCATCGACAAACAAGTGGTCGGTCAATTCGCCGCTGAAGTCCGTGGTTTCTATCCGCCGGAACCCTACAAGGGCAAAGGCGTCCGCTACGTCGGTGAAAAAGTTCGCCGCAAAGAAGGCAAAAGCGTCGGCAAATAATCCATCACCGCCGCCATCAACCACTAACTTATTCCGGCATCATGAGCATCACCAACCGCAAAACCATCCGCCGCCGCATCCACAACCGCATTCGCCGCAAGGTGACCGGTACCGCAGAGCGCCCGCGCCTGGCTGTCCATTATTCAAATCAACACATCTACGCCCAAGTCATCGACGATTCAGTCGGCAAGACTCTGGTCTCCGCTTCCACCCTCGACAAGTCCTTCGAAAAGGCTGCGTCAAACGTGGACAGCGCCCAGAAAATCGGCCAACTCATCGCAGAACGCGCCAAAGGCTCCAACATCAGCGCAGTGGTCTTCGACCGCGGCGGCCACCTCTATCACGGAAAAATCAAGGCCCTCGCCACTGCAGCGCGTGAAGGCGGCCTCCAATTCTAACGCTCTGACCGAATCCACATCATGGTAACAATTCCAGAAAACGAAACTCCCGCTCAAGAGCCAACCGCATCGGTCGCAGCACCTGCCGCACCGCTTCCACTGGGTCCAGTGGCAAACTCCGCCCCACAACAAGGCGGCTATCAAGGCAATCGCGGCCAAGGCGGCGGTGGCTATCAAGGCGGTGGTGGCGGCGGCGGCGGTGGTCGCGGCCGTGGCCCACGTCGTGAAGAACGTCAGGCTCCTACCGATTCCGAAGGCAACGAACTTTCCGAAAAGGTTGTGTTCATCAACCGTTGCGCCAAGGTCGTAAAAGGCGGACGTCGCTTCAGTTTCTCCGCCCTCGTGGTCTCCGGTGACAAGATCGGCAAAGTCGGTCTCGGCTTCGGCAAGGCGAACGAAGTGGCAGACGCCATCAAAAAAGCCAGCGAAGGCGCCCGCAAAGTGCTCAAACCAATGAGCATCGTGGACGGCACCATCCCTCACGAAATCTACGCCGAATACGGCGGTGGCAAGGTTCTCCTCAAGCCAGCATCTCCCGGAACGGGCATCATCGCCGGTGGCGGTGTGCGTGCCGTCTGTGAAGCGGTCGGCATCCGCGACGTGCTCGCCAAGTCGATGGGTTCGTCCAACCATGCCAACGTGGTGAAAGCCACCCTCAAGGCTCTCTCCCAACTCCGCACCCGCGATCAGGTCCTCTCCGGCCGCGGCAAGAAGAAGAAGGAAAAAGCCATTTGAGATTAGAAATTGGAGATTACGGAATCCCCGAATATCCAATCACACATATCCAATCACTTTTCATCACCATGCAACTTCACAATTATAACCCCAATCCGGGTGCCAAGCGCGGTATCAAACGCCTCGGCTGCGGCGAAAGCTCAGGCCACGGCAAGACTTCCTGCAAAGGCAATAAAGGTCAGAAAGCCCGTTCCGGCAGCGGTACCCGCGTCGGTTTCGAAGGCGGTCAGATGCCTCTCCATCGCCGTCTGCCCAAGCGCGGTTTCAACAACTATGACTTCCGTGACAAAGTGGCAGTCTTCAATGTGGGCGAGCTCGACGACTTGTTCGATGCCGGAGCCACAATTGATGAAGCCGCCCTCCGCGGACAAGGTCTTGTCAATGGCACCTGTGATGCCGTGAAGGTGCTCGGCGTCGGCGAAGTCACCAAGGCGTTCAACCTTGTGATTCGCAATGCCAGTGCTTCTGCCCGTGAGAAAATCGAAAAAGCTGGCGGCACTGTGACCGCTCCAAGCGCTTGATTTTCCGATCGGACGACCTCCGATTTCCAATGGGGAAGTGCTTGCGCACTTCCTCATTGTGTATATAAACCGCCGACGTTTCTTCCTTTTCATCCATTATGATCTCCGCCTTTACGAATACTTGGAAAATTCCGGAACTCCGGGACCGCATTCTTTTTACACTCGCTCTGATTGTCATCATCCGTCTTGGAGTGCACATCACGCTGCCCGGCGTGGATGCCGCCGTGATCAAGGCTTGGTTGGTGGACATGCAAAAACAAGACCCAGGGAGTGCCACTGGCGGTGTTTCCGCACTGCTCACCGTATTCTCCGGCGGCGGCCTCCAGCAGGCGGGGATTCTCGCGCTGGGAATCATGCCCTACATTTCCGCATCGATTATGGTGCAGTTGCTCACCGCAGTCGTGCCGAAGCTCTCACGACTCGCTCGTGAGGATGGCGGTCGCCAGAAAATCAACCAATACACGCGTTACATCACCATCGGCATCGCGTTGATCCAAGGGTTTTTCGTCGCCAAGGCGCTGCAAAATCCGGAGAGCATGCCCTACATGAGCGGCATCACACGATTCGGTGTGTTAGTCCCAGATCCTTCTAACCTTTGGCTTGCGCTCACGGTTCTAACCATCGTGGCTGGCACAGTGCTGCTGCTTTGGATCGCCGATCAAATCACCGACCGTGGAATCGGCAATGGCGCTTCGATCATTATCACGGTCAATATCATTTCGGCCCTGCCAGGTGCTTTGATCCAAGCGTGGAAATATTTTGTCACGGGTGATGATGTGGATTCGTTCCGCGCCATGATGATGGTGGTGATGATAGCTCTGCTGTTAGTGGTCATCGCCGGCACCATCGCGATCACTCAGGCTCAGCGCCGGATCGCAGTGCAATACGCCAAGCGCGTAGTCGGCCGCAAACAATTCGGCGGTCAGACTCAGTATTTGCCTCTCAAAGTGAACTACGCAGGTGTGATGCCGGTCATCTTTGCCACGGCGGTTCTTTCGATCATTCCGATCACTCTGGGACTCATCCCCGGCATCGCATCACAACCTTGGGTCGTGAAACTCAATGGCCAAATGAATGGCGGCACAGCATATTATATCTTAGGCGGTGTCGGCATTTTCCTCTTTTCCTACTTCTGGGTGGCTATGATGTTCCAACCCTCACAAATCGCGGAAGACCTGAAACGCAATGGCGGATACATTCCCGGCGTGCGCCCTGGCAAGCCGACGGCTGATTTCATGGACTTTACGATGACCCGCCTAACATTCGCTGGCGCGATTTTCCTAACGATTCTGTTTGTCTTGCCAGTTCTCACTGGCTTGCTCGTCGGTCTGCCACCAGCTTCGCCTATTCTCCAGTTTTTCGGCGGCACTTCGCTGCTCATCATGGTCGGCGTCGTGCTCGATGTGATGCGCCAGGTGGAAACTCAACTGCTGCAAAAACACTACGATGGATTCCTACGCAAGGGCAAACTCAAGGGCCGCTACGACCGACTCAACCAAGGTGGAAATGCTGCCCCTCGTTCTGCGATCATCTATCTGTGGACGGTCATCGCCATCCTCGTCGTGATCGGTATCACCGCTTATATCTACAATCTCGGTCATTGAGGCGATCTGTGAAGCACCCAAATTTAAGATTGGTGTTTTAAATAATTAGTGTTTCCCACCTCGTGTTTCGCAACAAGGCTCGCATTCCTATCAAGTCGCCGCGTGAGATCAATTTCATGCGCGCCGCAGGATTGATCGCCTCCACGATTCTTCAAGCACTCGCCAAAGAAATTTCACCCGGTCGCACCACGGGTGAAATCGACCGCCTCGCTGCAGATCTGATGGCGGAACACGACTGCAAGAGCGCGTTTCTCAATTATCGTGGGTTTCCAGGATACACCTGCATTTCGATCAACGAAGAGGTCGTGCATGGCATCGGCGGCGCCCGCAAAATCATGCCAGGTGATATCGTGAAAATCGATGTCGGCATCATAAAAAGTGGGTTCATTGGCGACAATGCCACCACCGTCGCAGTCGGCGATGTTCCGCTCGAAACCAAACGTTTGTTAGCCGCCACCGAACAATCGCTTTTCGAGGCCATCAAACACGCTCGCGCTGGCAAACGCCTCGCCGATCTCTGCGGCTCAGTCGATGAATATGTAACGCCGTTAGGTTTTTCTGTCGTTAGAGAATTCGTCGGTCACGGCGTGGGCCGTCGCTTGCACGAAGAACCACAGGTGCCAAACTACCGACCAAAGGGCAAGTCTCCCATTCTCATGGCGGGCATGACTCTCGCTATCGAGCCGATGGTCAATGCCGGCGTTCCCTCGGTGCGTATTCTCGACGATGGCTGGACTGTGATCACCGAAGATCGCAAGCCCTCGGCGCATTTTGAACACACCGTACTCATCACCGCTGGTGAGCCTGAAATTCTAACGTGGCGGCCGCGTGAAGCTCTGCCAGAAATGTTGGGCATCGCTTGAAGGCTGGGCGTTTGGTCTGAGTGCATGGAACAGGGAGCCCACACCAGGGAGAGGACCCAAACTGAAACGATCAGGCCCTGTACCGTCTCGTCGAAGCAGAGAAAGCCGAACGATTTCCATCGGATGACTTCCACCCGCTATTTCGCGAACACATCGAGTCCGATTTGGAAACCCTCCGGCGCATCAAGGACGACTGGGCCACGGTGAAACGGGATCCGAAGTGGATCGAATTCAAGAGCGAGCTAACCGACCGCTCGGAGTTCACCGGAGCCAAGCTCATCATCTTCACCGAGTTCGCCGACACCGCCAGCTATCTGGCCGATCAAATCCGCAAGGAAGTCGAACCCAAAACACTCCTTTTCAGTTCCGCATCCAGCAAGGAACTCCGCAGCGAAGTGATTTCGAACTTCGATCCCAATGTGAAGGAGCAGAAAGACGATTACCGCATCCTCATCACAACCGACAGAACTCACTATTCGACCTCGATTCTGACGAAGATGTGAGCAAGTTTAAATCCC
>ENA-OFCF01000093-OFCF01000093.1-metagenomes-genome-assembly--contig:-NODE-93-length-44521-cov-15.602820_pt1 | contig 44521 bp, 43 predicted proteins | sample MGYA00153387_OFCF01 | MGnify analysis MGYA00153387 | reverse complement strand
CCTGTAAGCTGAGTAAAAAAATCATCCAAAGCCGCCGCATACGTCCGTTTGGTATGCGGGGAGATATGCAGCTTCAAAAAATCCGTCCAGACATCATCCAAACTCTGGGCGACACCGGAGATCGAATTAACAGTTGAAATGCTCTTGACTAGAGATGATGTCATCACGCTCAAATATTTGAAGTCTTTAATGCACACCACCAATCTATCAGAGTTGAGTCCGAAAAGGGGCATTATCTGAATCAAAACTGTCTGACTCGACGATCGCAAATTTCCTCCGAGATGGGGTCAACGCACGAACCGGAAAAAATCGGACGCTAAGGCTGCATCCATTTATCAGCAGCGTTTGAAAAATTTCGGTTCGGGCGTTGACCCCTTGTTAGTTAAGGTTTTTGATAGCTAGCAACACGCAAGCTCAATTCGCCATTCTGAGGGTTGCGGCTAAATAAAAATACACCTTCCTCTGCTTCTCCTCCAGCTAGGAAATTGATTTGCTGTTCGCCCCTTTGTTCTACTTTTCCATCGATCCGCAGTTCAGCAGTTACTCGAACGGCATCAGCAGTTTCTCCACCCTTATTAGTGAGGGTAAAGGGTACATAAAAGTTTCCCTCGGCTTGACGGATCTTCCCGCTTTGCTCGATCGCTAAAACTGGGGGGAGGTTGCCGACTTTGAGCCAACTATAAAGCACCAATCCGACAATACTAGCCACAATCAGCGAGGCGATGCTAAAAGTTATCCATTCGGCAGGAGATCGCTGCCTTCTTGGTTCGGGTTGGCTCATACGACGATCCTTCCTGCTGATCCACCGATCGTCGCTGGCAATCCTAGCACGATCGTATGGCTCAACCAAACTGTCCACGGATCTTCAAAACTGAGTTGATGAAAAAACCATAGCATTAATGATGCAGCCATTAATGACACTAGATAAGCGGTCAAAGTCTCAGTAATAGGTCGATGAAATAGACCCTCTTGCTGGTAACGCTTAGTTTGATTAGTCAAACCAGCCACGAATACAATCCCGTAGGAAATGAGTATCGAAGCAGCCATTGTTGCTAACAGCCAAGGGGGTGTCATCGCTGAAGCCAACATCGGCACCTCTTCCGTCGGTGCGATCGTGAATGCCACAAACAGCGCACCGATCAGGGTTGCACCAACGTCTGCGAGGGTTGAGTTAATTTCTGGGGTTTGAGGCTGAGAAAATGGAGGGGTCTGTTCATTAACGTTTTGGTTGCGCTCGCCGCTTAAAAATGAATTAGCAACAGCTACACCTAGGGAAAACGGAGCACTCTCAAAAATAATTTTGCCGACTGCTTCATTGATTGAGCTTGTCAAACTAATCTCTCGTAATAGCACCAAAACTAAGGCAGTACAGACAACTCCAATTGCCAAAGTTTCAATACTGTCCATCAAGGCATCAAGTAATTTAGTATTAACCGTCCCTCGAAACCCTTCAGTCCGAATCAATAAGAAAACAACGACAAAGTTAGTAAGTAATGAGATCAGCATCTGTAATGGGTCGGCGAACGAACCAATCCACCAAACTTCCATCGTGTATAGTAATGGAATCCCAAACAAAAAACCACTTGATGCCCCGCGAATCAAGTCACGAATTTCGTTTCTAAAAGCTGTTCGAGCAGCATGACGTGGCTTACGCCGAGTAGAGCTTTTCATCATAGTATGCCGATGCTTTGTTCGCTCCAGCTTTGAGTTACATATTCTGTAATCACTGTGTAATTAAAGCAATGCAGTAGTTTCAATATGGGTTTGGGTAAGCTAGATCTGTCAAGGAGAGCTATTCAGTTCTAATTGGAAGTAATACTAGTGGATCTCGATCGAGAAATCTCTGGAATCTAGCATCCGCTTTCTGGTAAAAAGCTTAGGAAGTGTTTCTATCAGGGTGAACGCACCAAAATGGGGGGTGTTTCGATCGATCGAAACTAGAATAGCTAATTTAATAGTAATTATCGACTAGTTACAGTTATTACAACATCAACTGAAACTAAGGTCGAATATGAGATTGTATTAATTCAATTCAGTGCAGCAGAAATCTTGACTAAATATCTTTAGTCAAATTGAGATCGATCGGTTAGTGAAAATAAATTATAGAATAGCTTCCAGAAGTTCGATTGAATATTCTTCGTCAAGTGTCGCTAGAAATCTCTTACTTCTAACACTTAACTTCCGACTCTTGTTTTGACTGATTATATTAACTGCTATATGTCTTAAAACCGCGAAATTAGCTGGAGCATTATCCCTCCTAATTCGACTATTATCTTCTTTGAAAGTAACATCAAGTACCCAATGAAGAGAATTTTCTATCGACCAATGACCTCTAATTGCTTCTGCTAATTTCTGAGCATCGTTCTCTAAGCTACTAATGAAATAACGAGTTTCTATACCGATCTTTTCATTCACAACTCGAACTGATTCTACCATGCAAATACTAGTTAATTTTTTCCATTTTTGCAATGGATCTATTCGCTCTGCAACATCTGTTATCATTAAGTAATTGCGAATTTCTTCTCTACCTCTATTCATCTCTCTACTGTTGAAGCTACTCACGTTGAGAGCTTCCCCGTGAGTTTCAATTGCCCGTTTAAATAGCTGCTTTACTTGTTCATGTAAAGTTGGTTGATTCTTTTTGACCGCAATTACATAGTCGGCATCCTTTTCAACGATTTTGCTAACTATTTCTCTTTGACATCCTATTGCATCAATTGTAAGCGAGCTTTTGGGGGGAAGCTTCCCCCCAAAACGTCGCGTGACGATACATCCTGATAGGTCTAAGATTTTAATCAGTTCGGGAAGTGCTGTGATTTCATTAGATTTACCCTCAACTTTCTTTTGACCTAACACTAATTTATTGCTTACAGCCCAAGCACTCACTGTGTTAATTGCACCTTGACCATTGTTTTTATCTCCTGAGTTTCGAGATTGCTTTCCATCAAAGGCAATTATTTCTCCGGCTGTTATTTTACTTATTCCTTTAACCCAGCTCAGGAAAGATTTGTTAAATTCATCAGGATTAATTTGTGATAACACTCTGGAGAATGTATCATGAGATGGTATTCCATTCGGAAGTTCTAGGAATTTTTCTAACCATTTTTTTCTGGCGATACCATACATCTCTATATCTATCCATCCATCTGCTCCACATACTACGGCACAAATGGAGATCGTAATGATGTCGATTAGTTTATGTTTTTTTCCTCGTTCAATTCTAACGTCTTCTATGTCGTTAAAGTGTTCTGCTATACTATGTTTAGGCTTTAGCTTCATTTTGCATGATATTAGTTCCAAATCAACTTAACATAATTAATTAGCCAAAGATATGGACAGGCATGGATTTCACATCTTCGATGAATCAAATCTACATCTAGTTTATAAGTATTTTCAATAATATAGAATTTAAGTGCGTTCACCCTGGCAGCCATCTGCACCCACACCGTTGCGAATGTCTCTAACGTCCGGGCAACTTTGAGCGTTCCGACATCGATTGCGTCATAACCGCAGTCTCTTGAATATTTGCTGTCATAGCTTCAGACTTGGGCGCAATGGAGACAATCGTGATTAAACCGATCGCTATTGCGATGAATCTCAACATGAGTAATTCTATCTGAATAGTGGAATTACATAAGATTACAGTTAGACTGATCGATCGAATTAACAAAAGCATCTGTCTAAAGGTATAGATAAAAATATCTTAATAAACAAGCACGAAATATTACGACGAGGATATCTGCTATTTCTTCTACCGGAGGCTGAGATTGACGATTTCTGATTTCATCAATGATGCTACTTACGTAGCTTCCGCCGATCGGGATCGAGCCATTATAATATTAAGAGAGCAATCTGCGATAAATATCGATGCTCTGCCATCTGTGGCGAGTAATGGTCATCAGCAATAGTTCATTTCAAAACGCGATCGCAACCAGAGATTATGGCACAACTCGAAACTAGAACCGAACCAATGGTGCTGAATATGGGGCCGCACCACCCATCGATGCACGGGGTAATGCGGCTGATTGTCACCCTCGACGGTGAAGATGTCGTTGATTGCGAACCTGTGATCGGCTATCTACATCGTGGCATGGAGAAAATCGCCGAAAACCGTACAAATCTAATGTTTGTGCCCTACGTGAGCCGTTGGGACTACGCAGCAGGGATGTTTAATGAAGCGATCACAGTTAATGCTGTCGAAAAATTAGCAAATATTCCCGTTCCCAAACGCGCGAGTCATATCCGCGTGATCATGCTGGAACTCAATCGGATTGCCAACCATCTGCTCTGGCTCGGCCCATTCATGGCGGATGTCGGGGCACAGACTCCCTTCTTCTATATCTTCCGCGAACGGGAGATGATTTACGATCTGTGGGAAGCAGCTACTGGCTATCGGATGGTGAATAATAACTACTTCCGCATTGGTGGGGTAGCGGTAGATCTACCCTATGGTTGGATCGATAAATGTATTGACTTCTGCGATTACTTCGATCCGAAAGTGGATGAGTACGAGCAACTAATCACCAACAATCCGATCTTCCGCCGTCGCGTAGAAGGGGTAGGAACAATTAGCCGCGATGAGGCGATTAATTGGGGTTTATCTGGCCCGATGTTGCGTGGTTCTGGTGTCAAGTGGGATCTACGCAAGGTTGATAGCTATGAGTGCTATGACGACTTTGATTGGGATATCCACTATGAGACTGCTGGTGACTGTCTAGCGCGATATTTCGTGCGGATTCGGGAGATGCGGGAGTCGGTAAAAATTCTGCGTCAAGCAATCGCCGCCTTACCTGGCGGTGCTTATGAAAATCTCGAAGCCAAACGCATCGCCGCAGGGCCGAAATCTGAGTGGGATGCGATGGACTATCAGTATATAAGTAAGAAAGTCGCACCGACATTTAAGATTCCCAAAGGCGAACATTATGTCCGAATTGAAAGTGGTAAAGGTGAGTTAGGCATCTTTATCATCGGTGATGATAGTATCTTCCCTTGGCGATGGAAAATTCGTGCTGCTGATTTCAATAATGTCCAAATTATACCCCACCTCTTGCGCGGGGTAAAAGTCGCAGACATCGTGACGATTTTGGGTAGTGTGGATATTATTATGGGTTCTGTCGATCGCTAAGTTCGCGCAGTTATACTATATCGATCGATTAATCCTGAGCTAATTTGGATTACTCGATCGATTCTGCTTTTAAGCTTGACAATACTCGCCATAATTCTCAGTTCTAGATACCTAAGCAGGTTAAATCTAAAAATATTTAACTTTCAACTAATTGAAAATAGAGTAGGGGTTTAAATACCCCACCTTTTAGGTGGATTGTGCTTGGTGTATTATCATGGACGGAAAACCCGTCCGAAAATACATCCGCTTTTTAGGGCACTGGGCGGGGAACTCGCCCAGTGGGATCTAAATCCTCATCCTAAAAACCCAATTATCAATTATCAATTATCAATTAATTTAATGTTACCCACCGTTATTTTACCTGGCTACCTCGAAAGTGCGGATGTTTATCTACCACTTCAGCAAGCTTTAACCGCACTTGGTACGCCCACGACGACAGTACCACTGAGGAAAAGAGATTGGCTACCAACACTCGGCGGTCGATCGATGATACCTATACTGCGACAACTCGATCGAACTGTCAATGCAGCTTTAGCAGATAACCAAGCTAAACAAATTAATCTGATCGGACATTCAGCAGGTGGGTGGATTAGTCGGATTTATATTGGTGAAATACCCTATACAATTCATGGCGATGTCGATGAAACTACCAAGCTGTGGAATGCTAAATCTAAAGTTGCTAACCTAATTACTTTGGGAACTCCTCACATTAGCGGCGAACGATGGACAAAGAAAAATCTCGATTTTGTTAATGATAATTATCCTGGAGCGATGTATGCAGATTTACAATATATCTGCGTTGCAGGTAAATCCATCTATGGTGAAAAAAAGCTTGGTCAATGGTTAGCTTATAGTAGCTATCAACAGACTTGTGGGGAGGGAAATACTTGGGGTGATGGGATTACGGCAATTGCGGCGGCTCATTTAGCAGGTGCGACTAATATCACGATTGAAGGGGTCAAACATTCACCTCGAAGTCCAGGTATTTGGTATGGTTCGCCGGAAGTTCTCGATCGATGGGCTAAATATTTGAGCTAGGACAAGTAAACTAAGGGTGAATCCTTTTTTTGTAAGCTATAATCGAGTTACAGAGCTGTAGTCAGAGGTGAAGTAATGTTAGTCGCGATCGATACAGGTGAACAGAGAACCTTTCTTCAAGGTATCAGTTGGAATCTTTATAAAAATCTCTTGACAGAAATCGGCGATGGTGGAAAAGCGCGATTGAGTTATCATCGAGGAGATTTGGAATTTATGACTCCGCTACCATCACATGAAAACTATAATCGTCAGATCGATCGAGCGATTGTTGTTTTGGCAGAGGAACTGGATCTAGACTACAATCTGTTTGGCTCGATGACGATTAAACGACAAGATCTCGAAGCTGGGAAAGAACCAGATTCTTGTTATTACATAGCTAATGAACTGGCAGTTCGCGGGAAAGTTAAGTTAGATTTCGATCGAGATCCACCACCCGACTTAGCATTAGAAATCGATATTACTAGTAGTTCGCTCAATCAGCTTGCTTTGTACGCGACATTGGGAGTTGGTGAAGTGTGGCGATATGATGGAGCAGCCTTAATCTTCTACCAGCTACAGTCGGGTAAATATGCAATTGTCGATCGATCTTGCACGTTCCCGATTTTAGCACCCGATCGAGTATTGGAATTCCTGACAGATTGCCAAACACATGGGGTAAATCAGGCGGTGAAAATTTTGCGGAAATGGATTCAAGCAAATCGCTGAGATCGAGTTTAGATCGATCGTCTGGTAAATACACGAGCCACACCATCATATCTTGTGGAGTCTCGATCGTTGGTGTAATATCTCCACAGGAGAGGCTCTCGGAAACGACTATGCTTTGCGGAATCGAGTGGTTAATGTTATAACAGTCTTACGATACAGCACAAATTACGTCCGGCTGGTTTAAAAAAAAATGCACAGTTTACTAGATCGGTGTCGCTACACCCTCAACCTGAATGACTCTCGCCGAGCAGAGTCACAGATCGATCTATCCCAACTCGTAGCTTCAACTTCTCGCCACAGCCGAAGACGTTAATTTAATTTGGCATCGGCACGCAAATCGTATCAAAAGATAGAACGCAGAATGATTTCTAGCGTTAGTATTGTTATTTAATGAATATTTAGGAGTATTTTAATGAGTTTAGATACTGTGGTTGCGCCGACGATTCATCCAGAATTGTTGTCAACTTTTAGTCAGGATGAGTTCAATAGTCATGTGATGACGACTTATGGACGGTTCAATCTAGCCTTGATTAAGGGTGAGGGTTGTACTGTCTGGGATACAGAGGGCAAGGCTTATCTGGACTTTGTAGCGGGGATTGCTACTTGTACGCTGGGACATGCACATCCAGCGGTAATTGAAGCGGTGATGGCGCAGATTAATACGCTGACTCATGTTTCCAATCTCTATTATGTGCCCGTGCAGGGTGAGTTGGCGAAGTGGTTGGTTGACCATTCTTGTGCCGATCGAGTATTCTTCTGTAATTCTGGGGCAGAAGCGAATGAGGGTGCCATCAAATTGGCACGGAAATACGCTCACACGGTCTTGGGCATTGCCGAACCGATAATTTTGACTGCACAGGCTAGTTTTCACGGACGGACGTTGGCGACGGTGACAGCTACCGGACAGCCTAAGTATCACAAGAATTTCGCGCCATTGATTCCTGGGTTCCAGTATGTACCCTACAATGATTTTGCGGCGATAGAGTCAGCAGTTGCCGAATTGGATGGACGCGTAGCCGCAATTATGCTCGAACCGTTGCAAGGTGAAGGCGGGGTGAATCCTGGGCAAATCGAGTATTTCCAACAAGTGCGGAAACTCTGTGACGAGAAGGGCATCTTACTAATCCTCGACGAGGTACAAGTGGGAATGGGACGTTCGGGGAAATATTGGGGGTATGAGCAATTAGGGATCGAGCCGGATATTTTCACGAGTGCGAAGGGTTTGGGTGGTGGGATTCCGATTGGTGCGACACTGTGCAAGGAATCTTGTAATGTGTTCCAGCCTGGAGATCATGCGAGTACCTATGGCGGTAATCCGTTTGTATGTGCGGTAGCTTTAGCTGTCTGTCAAACATTGGAACGGGAAAATATCCTCGCCAATGTCCAAGCACGCGGCGCACAATTACGAGCTGGCTTACAACAGTTAGCCGTAAAATATCCCGATATCTCCGAAGTTCGGGGTTGGGGTTTAATTAATGGTTTGGAGTTGCAAGCTGAGAGTAAAATTAATGCGATCGATCTGGTTAAAGCAGCGATGGAATTAGGTTTATTATTAGTTCCTGCGGGTGTGAAAGTCGTCCGATTCGTACCACCATTAACTGTCTCAGTAGCGGAAGTCGATCGAGCTGTAAGTATTATCGATCGGGTTTTGGCAGCAATGTAGTAAATTTAGAGTGGGTAATTCCCACTCTAATTCAACCAAGTTGAGAAGAGAGAATTTGAAATTTGAGTTTTTAGCAGATAGACAAGATGCAATTCCGATTGTGGCTGGATGGTATTTTGAAGAGTGGGGATGTAATGTTCCTGGAAACTCGATCGAACAAACAATCGCTCGACTTAATGATAAGCTGAATCGTGATAATTCCTGTACCTGTATTAGCTGTCGAAGCCGAAAAAATCTTAGGTGTCGTTCAACTTAAATTACATGAAATGGACATTTATCCAGAGCGAGAGTCCTGGATAGGTAGCTTATTTGTTGAGCCGAAATATGGAGGAAAAGGTATTGGTTCAGCACTTGCAAATAAAATTGTGACAATTGCAGCAGATTTTGGAATAAAAGAGCTTTATCTTCAAACAGAGGCTGTAGATGGAGGTTTGTATCAGCAGCTTGGTTGGCACTCGATCGAAACCGTTCGATCTAGAGGCGTGGATGTAACAGTGATGGTCAGAAAAATTGACGTATAATTGTTATTATCAATAGTTGAAAACCCTTCAATAATCGATCTAACTTATATCCGCTCAAATCCAAAGATCGTCTGTTAGCAAGTTATAATTCCGACTTTCATAAAACTCAGTAAAGTCCTTATTGTCAGAAGCAGGAAATTCAGCAATAATTTGCTCTTTCAATATTAGCAATATGCGATCGCCAATATCTCTACCAAATGAGCCGCGCAAAGCTTTTTCATACCATCTGTTAAGATCGCTTTCAGTAATAACACTCTGAATTTTAGCTTTCCAGCCAATTTGATTGAGCAATGAGATAATTAATGATTGTTCGCTGTCTCGGCATACAATTACAATTCTGTCTGCGGTAACAGAACCGACAATGTTTTCGGCTAATTCGGGAGTTAAGGATAGGTGCTTAATTTGGATTGCCATACCAAAATTAGCATACATATCCAATCCACGATCCGCAGCATTTGTTACACCAACTCGATAAATCTTAGCTGGTAAGTTTAACAAGTAATTATCTGGAGTAAGTCCGATAACCATTTCGGCAAAATCAGCGAACTCTTCTAGCAATCCCACTTTTTCTTCATTAATACCGATCGTAATAGTAACTTCTAAAGCCTCAACCAACACTGAAAACAAAGCATAAACGATTATTTCATAAACCTTATCAATACTTCTCCTTAATCCTGGCTCATTCCAAAACAGATCGATAAAATCTTGAATTTCAAAGTCCTTTAAATCGTAGCGAGCGCAATATTGTAATGCAGAGGACAGTTGAGTAAAGCGTTCGGCAAATCGGCGGTAAATATATGCTTCAATAATTCCACCTTTTAATCTATTCTCTTTACCTAAAATTACTAATGTTTGAGGTGGTATAGCTTTGGTAAAAAGGGCTTCTTGATACTCTGCTGATGATGAGCTGCTGCGCCCAACGAATCGATCTGTTATCGCATTTCGCCAAACCTTGGATGTGTTTCGATATGTATTGATGTCTGTTAAGTGAATATCTTGGCTAACTCGATCGCGATGTAGTATTTCGGCGATCTGGATCGGTTTATATAAATGCACTCTGCTTATTTTTATAATTCGATCTAATGCAGCTTTTGCTTTTTCCAGAGTCATGCGTTAATAGCTTTTAAAAGGGTTAGTTGTTTGTATTCTTTCTTGCTTTATTTCGGTTGAAGTTGTTGAATTGCCTCTATCATGTTACTCGCAACAGCTTCGATGACTGGGATTGCGACACTGTTACCTGTCAGTTTTCGCATAGCTTGATAGCTAACGACAATTTTAAATGTCTCTGGGAAACCTTGCAGTCTTAGCATCTCTCTAGAAGTTAAACGTCTTTTTCCATTTACCAATAAATAATTATAAGATGCTCCCGCTCTCAATGCACATGAATAAGGTAAGGCAGAGATATTACCTCCCTTATTTTCATGCCAAATAGAAGGTGTTGAATATGCTTTTTTGATTTTTTCTAAGCGATTGGCTACTATTTTTTCATTTGCAAAGTACGAAATATCTATATCACGATCGGGTTCTAAAATCTGCGATAGCAGTTTGTAGGAACATAGTGGTATCGGAAAACTAAAATCTATATCTTCTCTAAAGCCAACAATAATTATCCGCTCTCTTTTCTGTGGAAGACCAAAATCCAAAGCATTCAAAACTTTTATATGGACAAAATAGCCTAATACTTCTAGCTTTTCTTTTATTATAGTCAAAGTACGACCGGAATCATGAGATCTAAGTTGCTTGACATTTTCAAGCATAAAGGCATAGGGCTTCTTTACTCTTAGAATTTCTTCGATGTTGAAAAATAGCGTTCCCCGCGTATCAGCAAACCCAAGAGATTTTCCAATAATACTAAATGGCTGACATGGAAATCCCCCAAGCAAGATATCATGATCGGGAATATCTTCAGGAGCGATTTGAGTGATGTCTCCATGAGGCTTATCGCCATGATTAGCTTCATACATTTTTTGGGCATCGGTATCCCATTCGGACGAAAAGACACATTCACAGCCATGAGCTTCAAAGCCAAGTCTTATTCCACCGATTCCAGCAAACAGATCGATGATTTTAATAGTCATACCTCACCTAATTTTATAATGTTACCAAAAATAACCAGATCGAACTCTAGTTCTTTGTTCGCTTGGATCGTGTTCTAATGTATACTCGCGAGTAATTGCACCTTGTGCGCGTAAATTAGCAACTTCACTTTCGGCGACTTCGGTATCTGTAGATAATAGAATCACTTGTTGACTGGCTGCGGGGAAATATCGCTCGATCAGATTGGTACGATGGGAGGAATCTAATCTACCTAATGGCGTATCGATCGCGATCGGTAATTGTCGTCCCGATACTCGTGCTAACCCCCATAATAAAGCGATCGCGAGGAGTTGTTTTTCACCTGCGGAAAGTCGATGTTTGGGTAATAATTTGCCCTCGCGATCGTGAAGGGACAGTGTGAATGTTTTACTATCGATCGTCACTCGCTGCACGAGTTCGGATTTGTGCAATAGGTAGCGAAAGCATTCAGTAACTTCATTTTCGAGCTTATTAATTTTTTTGAGCGTCAGCTTTTCTTTGAATATTTGTAATGTTGCCTTGACTTTAGCAACGGAATCAATGATGTGCTGGTCGTTTTTAAGCTTGATATTTGTTTCGGTATAGGTTGCTAATTCCTGTCTGGTTTTGGTGGTAATTCGATCGAGTTCCAGATATCGGCGATCGCTACTAATTTTATCAGCTTTGAGTTGAGATACTAGTTCACGAGCGGTGGTTTCTTGGGTTTTGAGTCGGATATATTCTTCGGGCGATGCTGCTTCAGCTATTTGGCGATCGAGAAAATCTAGATCGGCTTCTAGTTTGGTTAATTTAGTTTTGATTTCGACACTTTTGTGAATGTCTCGATCGAGGTCATATTTGAGGATATTATCTAACTGACTCATCACCTCATTATTTACACCCAAATAAACCGATTGCTCTAGTTCGACTTCCTGAATTAGGCTGTGATTTTCACTTTCCAGGAAGGCTTGAATATTGGTAATCTGGGTTGCTAAAATATCTTGTTGCTGGAGGTATGCGAGTAATCGCCGATCTCGATCGACTAATAAATCTAGGGCGGCTTTACCTTGACGATGGCGGAGTTCGATCGCTCCTTGAGCTTGGACTTGAGTTAGTAACGGTGCGATCGATGCTAAAGGTAAACTACCCGCCGCCAGATGAGCTAACTCCTGGCGTTGCTGTTCGATTTGAGTTTGAATTGCTTTTGATTCTAGCTCTAATTCTTTGCCGCCAGCAGCGATTTTGCCTCCTTCCAGGACGAATTTATCAAAGGCTTGCTCTTCTTGTTCGATCGCGATTGCTAACTTTATTTCAAGCTTATCTAATTCGGATCGTACCGCGATTAATTCTAACTGTTGTAGCTCTAATTTAGATTCGATTTCATCGATCGCTTCTAATTGTTTACTAGTTGCCACATCTCGCCGTTTTCGGCTGACTAATACATCTAAATCCGCCGCAAGTCGTTCGGCTAACTCTAATCCTAACAATGATTGAATAGCATCGAATACGCCGACAGGTGGAGTTTCCTGCTCTGCCAATTCCTTGACCTGTTCGCCATCAAATAGAAATAGATTAGAAATCCCTAATGGTAAAATATTTTCAATGTACTCATCCCAAGTATTGAGCAGAGCTTTATCCGCCCAATCATTTACCAAAATTCCTAACGTATCCTTACCTTCTTTCGGATTGCGTTCCCAATATCTGACAATCCGAATATCTCGTAAATCCCCATCCTCAGCGACCTGAAATGCTAGCTCGATTCTAGCTTTTTCTACTAATGGTGTTTGACGACTGACGCACTGATCGAGAAAATCCCCATAACTCAAACTTCCCCGTGTCGAACATTGAGCGCGGGCACCATACAAAGCTAACCGAATCGCATCCATAATCGTCGTTTTCCCCCCACCATTCATCCCGCCGATCAGAATAATCGGGCGACTATCTGCCGACAGATCCGGTAATAAATTAATAGTGTTCTTACCTAAATAAGAGCCAAAGTTTTCTAAAACCAGTTCGCGGAATAGCATAGTAGAGGGTAGAGGGTAGAGGGTAGAAGATATCTGAAATATAGCAATCCTAAATGAGCAGCTAGGTTGATGTAGGGTGTGTTAGGCGGAAGCCGTAACGCACCAGCACTTACTGAGATCTGATTTAGGATCGCTAAGAAGAAAGACCGCAGTTGGTCAGATTTGGAGCTAGCCCGACTCGATTATATGTTTACAAAACACTAAACCTCTTGCTCGATCGCGTGGATGACGGCAACTGCATGAGCGATCCCATCCTCAGCTTGAATTTTTGCTCCTAGATTGGCTGCTTGCCGAATCATCACTAGATCTGTCACCGCCCGATCGATCGCCTGTGCGAGTAATTCGACTGTTAATTGTTTGCGGGGAATCGGTGCTGTGCCAACGCCTAATTTTGCTACTCGTTGCCCCCAGAATAACTGGTCGCCAAAGAAGGGAATGACAATCGATGGTACACCAGCCCTCAATCCCGCCGCAGTCGTCCCAGCACCACCATGATGCACCACCGCCGCCATACGCGGGAACAGCCACGAATGGGGAATAGACTCTACCATCAGAACTGTATCTGGTAAATTCGCCTGACTCAGACCGCCCCAGCCAGAGAGTAATATACCACGTTGTCCCGATCGATCCAGAGCTGCTAAGACCAAAGCGGCTGTTGCTGCGGGTTTACGACTACCCATACTGCCGAATCCGATATATACAGGCGGTTTACCGCTGTTGAGAAACTTCATCAGGGCAGCAGGTGGAGTCCAGTCGGCGGCGGCATCCAAAAACCAATACCCAGTCACCTGAGTGTTTTGCCAATCAGATGGTTGGGGAATTACGGATGAACTAAAACCATAGAGAGTGGGATATTGACGTAATGCAGCCGAATTGTACGATCCCCAAAATGGTGCTGGGGGTAAGTTTAATACCTGCTGCCGTGCCAATCGATCGGCTTGCCGGAATCCTTGCCACATCATCTGGCGGAATAAATGATGGGATAGCCGATTGACAGTACCGCCAAGTCTGGAAATGGATTGGGGGAGTACGATGGCAGGAAAGGCGGTAGTGGGAGTAAAGGGAAAGATATAGGCTTGCAAGAATCGAATATTTAGCTTCTGCGCCAGGGCGATGGAAAGGTACAAGCCCCCAACACCTGCGACGAGTAAATCTATCCCCCGACAGGCGGCGATGCCATCCTGCGCCCAATCGATCGCGGCAGATCGAACGAGTTTTGCTGTGTGTGCGTTAATTGCCAGAAAATTTCCTTGCTCCAAGAGTTTGAGCATTTCTGGAGATTCGATAACTGCTTGGACATCACCCTTGACAGGATAGAACTCTAATCCATGCGATGTCACTAATCGTTCAAAATTTTGATGGGTAATTAAGCGGACGAAATGACCTGCTGCTTTTAAGCCCTTTCCCAGCGCAATATATGGCTGCACGTCGCCTCGACTTCCCATCGCCATAATTGCAATTTTCACGATCGCACTCCTGTGATTAATTGACTAAGAAATTATGCAGTGAGATTTACATTGGCTCTGGTGCGTTACCCTGCGGGATAACACACCCTACAATATTCTTACATGTCAAATAGGATTGCTATGGCAGCAGTTAAAACTGTAGTTAACGTTGAGACTAACTCTCAGAGTAGATCGGCGAGATAAATATCTTTTTCTAATAGGCAAGCATGACCGCTATTGGGTAAGAGCGTGGTTTTTGACTTGGGCAATAGTTGTTGAAGAATGCGTACCTCTGGCAGCGATGGCAAGAGTCGATCGAGTTCTCCAGCAATTAGCAATACTGGGATATTAATAATTTTTGGCAAGACTGCATGAATCTGAAAATGCCGGAGCAAATCTAGTCGCCAAGCTGCCGACTGCGGTTGAACCGAAAGCATCGCATTGAGCAAGCTCTGACGGTCTGGTGCGGCAACTCGATCGGCATCGATGAGAAAGTTTACCAAAATTCTGGCAGAGAGTGGATACAGGGCATCTGGGAGCAGTCTGATCGCCGAACTTCCGCCTGCTAACCAAGGTAATCGCACCAATGAAGAAGCAGGATTGATCAGTACCAATTTACAAATTTTGGCACTCATTTGCCCCGCTACCTGCATCGCAAAACAAGCCCCAAAGGACTCGCCACAAAAGTATATATCTCGCCCCTCAGTCAATTCGGTCGCAATCAATTGGAGAGATCGATCGACCAAACCCGCCCAATTCGTTAGATCGTTACCAGCAATCGCCAAACAGCGGATATCAAATCTAGCTGCCAACCGATCGATCTGTTTGTACAATAATTGACCAGTTCCATCCATCCCTGGAAAGAATACAAACAGTGGTAGGTGCGGCTGTGCGGGTCGAGGCTGAAAAAAACTGAGGGGATAAAGCTGCATGGTTTACGCGGAGAGCAGGTCAGCAACTTGTTGCGATAAAGTGGCGGTCAATTCTTTTACCACTTTACCAGCTTGACGACCGTGGTATTGCTCCTGGTATGGTGCGAGCGAAAAAGGTTGACCCAGCCGAATCGATACTTTTTGATACAGTACTGCTGGATGCCAGCCATCTTGTTTAAACAGTGGCTCTGAAGGATCTAAGTATTGAAGCATACTTAGGGGCACGGCTGGCCACTGGATTTCAGATTGAGATCGGATTGCTACTGGCAAAATCTGTAAATTTGGTACCGCCGCTTGCAATGCTATATGAGCAAAGCCCCGATAAAAATGACATGCGCTATGTGGTATGGGGGTGTTGAGCATCGGAGCCGCACCTTCAGGAAAGATCCCGATGATTTTGCCGCGATCGAGCAATTCGGTAGAATGACGCAGTAGATCGGGGTACCAGTCGTCGCTCAGAGGGAAACCACCACAGCTCTGTAAGACCTCGCGCAACACCGGAACATTGCCCATAAAGCGGTGACAGACAAAGTTAATGGGAGTATTTAGGAAACTGGTCAGCAAAAAGGGGTCGAGAAAGCTGCGGTGATTGGAGACAATCAACAGTGGGCCAGATGGGGGTAAACGTTCGGGGTTTTGTACCTTCACGTCCATGCCCAATAAACCCAAGAAATCTTGAGCGATGGCGGTAATATAACCATCAAATGGGGCAATTGACTCCAGTAAATTCATGCAGTTCTCTGAAATGATGTGCTATGTGACCGAGGAAGAGATCGCTCCTCATCCATGTATCTATTTGGTTTAGAGCTTCGCTCTAGGGCAGGAAAGCACGTCTTAAACTTTCTTTACAATTTAATTCTAACCTGATTTTTGGCGATCGGGTAAATTACAAAGATGCTCTGATTAGAAGGATAATGATCCATAACCCATCACCCCCTTAGGCAATGGTTCAAACATCGATTAAACCCATCACACTCGAAGACTTTCTCAAGCTGCCAGAAACCAAACCTGCCAGCGAATTTATTGATGGTCAAATTATCCAAAAACCTATGCCTCAAGGAAAACACAGTACTATTCAAGGCGACCTTGTATCCGCTATCAATACCGTACTCAAGCCAGAGCGCATCGCTCGCGCCTATCCCGAATTACGCTGCACCTTTGGCGGGCGTTCGACAGTTCCCGATGTTGCTGTGTTTGCGTGGGAGTGCATCCCCCGCGATGATGATGGCAAAGTTGCTAATGTATTTGCACTCGCGCCTGACTGGACGATTGAGATCCTCTCCCCCGCTCAAAGTCAAACCAAAGTAGTGCGGAATATTCTGCACTGTCTCAGCCACGGTACCCAGATGGGATGGTTAATCGACCCTGAAGAAGAAGTCGTATTTGTTTACTTAGCTGACCGAACGATCTCTATGTATGAAGAGAGAGACGATCTGTTACCCGTACCTGGATTTACCGCCTCTTTTCAATTGACTATCGGTCAACTATTTAGTTGGTTAGAGGATTAGGACTAGATATCGATCCACAATATATGCGATCGTTACCTCATGTATTGTGGATCGATCCGCCGAAAGGTCAAACTAATTCGACCTTCAATCACATTCGCTCTTTTGATGGCATGACTCCAAAATTTCTGGGTTTTTTGGCTCATATACATCAACGAACCATGAGGCAATAGGTATTGCATTCGCAGCGAGTAATCGGCTGTCGATCGAAATGAGAGCTTTCGGTCTGTACCTAATGAGATGATAATAATCTGTGTTCCAGCTTCGAGATTGTCTATTTCATCAGAATGAAAACCCATTTTCGAGCGTCCATCTTCGTAGTAATTGACTAAACAACTATTGGGTTCAAATCCCAATGTCGCTTGGAGCTGTTTACATACAGGTTGCAGTAAAGGGTGCATCGGCTGTCGATCGTAAGTCAAGCCAGAGTAATTATAAGGCAGTCCAAAACAAGCAGTTTTACGGGCACTAATTCGCAGATCCCACTCGATGCGATCGCGTAATTGGATATATAATTCGGTTGCCGCTATTGATGATAAATAATCGGGGCAAATCGTAACTTCTGGCTCAGTCATTATGAGAGTGGAAAGTGGATGGTGAATGGTGAATGGTGAATTAGTAGTATTCATAAGGTGGGCACTGCTGATGGGCGGGTTCCCCGAAGCGACGTTTGCGGGGGAAGCTGGTTGGGTTGGCAACCCAACCCCCCGCAAAGCTCGCGCCCCAATCCACCATCTAGGTTTCAGGCACGATCTATTTTGTAAATAATTGCCCCTACCAGCGCACCCGATCGATCTCTGAGAATGCCTATTGTAATTTAGATAAATCCAAATACTCAGAAATCGAGTCTGCCAATTTATCGAAAATCTCTTCCCGCTGACTGGCATAATCAGGCACATCAGTAGTGATGGGGGACAAATGACGGCGAGAACGAATCTGGTTTAACCAGTCTCTGCGCCATTTACCATTATCGAAGATCCCGTGTAAATATGTGCCCCAGAGATGGAGTTGGCGATCGACAATCCCCAGACTTTTATTGGTAAATAATTGCTCGTATTCATCGCTAGCAGGGCGTTCGGGGTGCCATTGGGTAGTACCTTGATGGATTTCGTATCCAGCGATCGACACGCCCTCAGTTGGATAAGTGGTGGTAGTAGTGAGCTGGCGGGTAGTTTTGGTTTCGGTGATGGTGGTTTGGAGTGGGAACAGGTTTAAGCCTGGATATTCGCCAGGGATACCTTCGATTCCGGTGGGATCTGCGAGGGTAGTACCCAACATTTGGAAGCCGCCACAAATCCCGATAATTGTGCCGTTATTGGCTAGGTAATCTGGCAGCATTGTCGCGATGCCAGTTTTTTGCAGCCACTGGAGATCGGCGATGGTAGTTTTCGAGCCAGGTAAAATTACTGCGTCGCAGGTATTTAGTTCATCTTTAGTCGTAATATATTTGAGATTGACTGTCGGTTCGGCATCGAGTGGATCGAAATCTGTGAAATTGGAAATGCGCGGAAATCTGACGACCCCAATTGTTAAATCTGCATTGGGTTTTCGCGATCGACGTTCTAATAAATCTAACGAATCTTCCGATGGAAATACTTGGTCTAACATCGGAATTACCCCAATTACCGGAATCCCTGTGCGTTCCTCTAACCAAGTAATTCCCGACTCTAGAAGCGATCGCTGTCCCCGAAATTTATTGATAATAAATCCTTTAATTAATGCGCGTTCTTCGGGTTCTAATAACTCCAAAGTCCCGACAATATGTGCAAATACACCACCGCGATCGATATCAGCAACTAATACCGTATTTGCCTGTAAATAACTCGCCACCCGCATATTAGTTAGATCGCGATGTTTGAGATTGATTTCGGCTGGACTCCCTGCACCTTCGCAAACAATATAATCAAATTCTACAGCTAATTTATCCAAACAACTGGTAATCGCCGCCCACCCGCGATCGAAATAATCGCGATAATAATCCGCCGCCTGGACTCTCCCCACGGCTGCACCCATCAAAATTACCTGAGAAGTCATGTCGCCCTGAGGCTTGAGCAAGATCGGATTCATCTCCACTCGCGGCTCGATTTTCGCCGCCCAAGCTTGGACAGCCTGAGCGTGACCCATTTCTTTACCATCGGCAGTAATATAGGCATTTAGAGCCATATTCTGCCCCTTGAAGGGGGTGACTTTCCACCCTTGGCGCACCAGCAGCCGACAGATAGCAGCCGTAATTAGTGATTTTCCGGCGTGGGATGTGGTGCCCACAACCATGATGGATTTAGTCAATTGGTGAAAATGGGATAAGTACTACTTAATTTTACCGAATATTAAGGGTTTAGAGCCTCCATTGGACTATAGTCAACTGGACGGGTCTCCCGCCCAATGGTGCACCGACTATGGGTCTCCCGCCCAGTGCGCAGCACGGAGTGCTGGGCGGGTAAAATGTAAGGCTTTAAATCTCCGTCTTAATAACTTCGCTATCAACTATCAACTATCAACTATCAACTAATTAACAACATCTTCACCCTACAACGCCAAATTATCGAGAGCATCGATACCACCACAGCCTTAGAATTTAGGCTACTAGAGCAGATGGGAGAAACCGCTGAAACCTTGCCAGAACTCGAAGAACTTCAGAGTATTAGGGAACGGTTATTGTCTCCGTACTCAAGATTACATACTCTAGTACTCAAAGCTGCCCAATCTCAGCCAGTAGCTCCTAATGATGTGTTAAATTTATTGTATCGCTCTATTGAATCAACAGAAGCTGCGTTAGCTGCTAGTATTGCCAGTTTGCAAGAAATCCAACGTAATTGGAATTAATTATGAGTAACAACTTTAAAATTCCCGATGCTGAAACTAGAGCCAGATCGATCGCCAACATCAGAGCAGCGGGTAGACTCTTGGACTTATGCACATTAGATCTAGATGAAGCGATCGCCGCCTTTGACAAACATCTATTCCAACAACGTCGAGCTAGATTATTACCTAAATCTAACTACATTTCTACCGAAACAGTTGAGAACTAGTTTCTGGTCGGCTCTTATATACTTGTGAGCGAAGTTAGATCGATTTGACACAACTCTTAACTCGTGTCACAATAATAGTACGTACGCTAAGTAATTAGCCAAATGAAATCTACATCAGTTCAGGCTGCATCATCGACGTTAGGGCAAGAATTTAGGGCACCACATAGCACTGGGTACCGGATCAAATTGCTGTCTCAATTACTCTATCGGAAATTTAGCGATCGACTCGATCCGTTTGGGTTGACACCGTTTCACTGGTTGGTGCTTTGTTGCTTGTGGCAAGAGGATGGGATTCCGACTTCTTACATTGGCGAGAAATTGCAGCAGGTGGGCGGAACTCTGACGGGAGTACTGGATCGGATGGAGGAGCGGGGATTTGTGCGAAGGGAACGCGATCGCCAGGATCGGCGGATCTGTCGGATTTGGTTGACTGACGCGGGAAAGGAGTTCGAGCATGTCTTACCGCAGCTAGTGGCTGACTTACATGAGGAGACTTGGCAAGGTGTCTCTCCACAGGAGCGCGAACAATTTTCGCACGTACTCAACCAAGCGATCGCCAATCTCAGTTAACGAAAATTATGGATCTAATATCCCTATCCTAAAAACCTCGCTGTCAACTATCAACTGTCAACTGTCAACTGTGTAAGAATACCTCGATCGCTGCGTTAAGTTCATCCGATCGACAGAAGTGCAAACGCCTTAATACTGCGAAGATATTACGCATACAAAATATTTATTTATCTTTACATCACCGAGTTGCCTGAGTTGAGCCAGGAGTAACTGCGGCTAGGATTAACTGCTATTTTTTTATTGAGAATCAACGATGCAAACGCTAACCAGTAACGGAAATAACAACTCCGATCCGAACAAAATCATTGTATCCGAGCAAGACTTAACGATTGATGGACACAAGCTCAAAGAGCGCAATCTGGATCTGACAACTATTAGAGTCCCTGAATCGCCCGCGACACCAGATGCGGGAAAAGGTGTAGCAGGAGATCGCCAGCCAACACCGAAAAAGAAAAAACCGATCGCGCTAATTTTAGCAGGATTGGGAATTGGAGCGATCGGTGCGAGTATTTTTGGTTATCGTTATTGGCAATACTCCTCTACCCATCAAGTGACAGACAACGCCACAGTAGCTGGACATATTCACCAAATTAGCAGCAAAATTGGGGGGACTGTCACTGAGGTACTCGTAAATGACAACCAGCAAGTGCAACCAGGGCAATTATTAATTAAGCTCGATCCAAAAGACTACGAGAACAAAGTTCAGCAAGCAAAAGCTGCACTAGAGTCGGCGCGGCGACAAGCAAATGCAGCTCAAGCCAATATTGCCTTGGCATCCCAAACCACAAGCGGTAAGACGACTCAAGCTCAGGGAGATCTCAGCACCGCCCAAGCCGCCATCGGTACAGCGCAAGCTACCGTGCAAGAGGCGAGATCGGGAATTCCCGCAGCCCAAGCAGTCGTACAAGAGGCACAAGCTGGAATCCCCCTGGCACAATCACAGGTAGCCCAAGCCGATGCCAACCTCCAGAAAGCCACGGCTGACTACAATCGGTACAACAGTTTGTTTCGACAAGGTGCCGTCGCAGGGCAACAATTAGATACTGCTAGAGCCGCCTACGCCGTCGCCCAAGGGCAAAAAAGTTCGGCCCTCCAAGGAGTCCAACAAGCCAACGCCCGACTCGCCTCAGCCAAAGTTGGTGTCGCTAGAGCGCAATCTCAACTAGCAGTAGCACAAGAAGGAATTACGAGCGCACAAGCCAAACTAGCAGCATCTAGAGGCGGATTGCAACAAGCTACCGCCAGCGGACAACAAACAACAGTCAACCGCAGTCAGTATGAAGCAGCACAGTCAGCGATCGCTCAATCTCAAGCGTCTCTCAAAGATGCTCAATTGCAACTATCTTATGTAAATATTACGGCAGCTACTGCCGGACGGATCGGTCGTAAAAATGTTGAAGTTGGCAACCGCATTCAAGTAGGATCGCCACTAATGGCAGTTGTCGATAATAATTTTTGGGTAGTGGCAAATTTCAAAGAAACCCAACTGGGCAAAATCAAACCTAAGCAGCCAGTGGAAGTTAAGTTAGACGCTTTTCCCAGTCATATATTCAGAGGTTTTGTAGATAGTATCTCACCAGCATCTGGCGCACAATTTTCACTATTACCACCCGACAATGCTACGGGAAATTTTACCAAAATCGTCCAACGGATTCCCGTCAAAGTCAACTTAGATCCCCAAAGTATCAAAGGTTATGAATCGCGGATTACTCCAGGTATGTCTGCTGAAGTTACTGTCGCGATCGAATAGAGCTGTTACTTAATTCAGGGATGACTTGTGGGGGCATTCCCTGAAGGTTGCGCCCAATTGCACTAGCAGGTATTACCCCTACAATCGACTTATTTAATATGCAGGCAACTGAATCAAAATTTTTACCACCCGCATTGCGATCGAGGAACTATCGGCTGTTCTTTGGCGGACAAGGGATATCACTGATCGGCACATGGATGACGCAAATCGCTACTGTGTGGCTGGTTTATCACATTACTAATTCTGCTTTTATGCTGGGAGTGGTGGGATTTACCAGTCAAATTCCCAACTTTTTGCTGACACCTTTTGGGGGAGTATTTGCCGATCGATTCCCCCGCCGCCGGATTTTGGTTACTACCCAAATTCTGTCGATGGTGCAATCATTAACCCTTGCCGCTTTAGCATTGTCGAATACGATCGAGATCTGGCATATTATCGGATTGAGCTTATTTCAAGGTACGATTAGTGCCATCGATGCGCCAGCCAGACAAGTATTCGTGACTGAACTTGTCGAGCGTAAACAGGATCTACCCAATGCGATCGCAATTAACTCGACGATGTTTAATGGAGCGCGATTAATTGGGCCAGCAATTGGGGGATTACTGATTGCTAGAGTAGGTGAGGGCTATTGTTTTTTGATCGATGGGCTAAGTTATATTGCCGTAATTATCGCTTTACTAGCAATGCGACTCAAGCCTAAGTCAATCCCAGTCGCAGATGGCAATCCGTTGCAGAAAATCAAGGAAGGATTTACCTACGCTTTTGGCTGTCCGCCAATTAGAGCAATTTTATTATTATCCTGCTTAGTCAGTTTAATGGGGATGCAATATACCGTACTCGTCCCAGTTGTTGCCAATACAATTCTTAAAGGTGATGCCCAGACATTGGGATTTTTATTAGGAGCATCAGGAGTTGGTGCCGTAGCTGGTGGTATTTATCTAGCTACCAGAACAACAGTAGTCGGACTTGGTAAATTAGTTGTCATCGGGCCAGCAATTTTAGGAATTGGCTTGATTACTTTTGCATTATCGCGCTTTTTACCACTTTCTTTGTTGGCAATGTTAACGATCGGATTAGGTGTGATTTTACAAGTCGCCGCAGGTAATACAATTGTGCAAACGATCGTCGAGGATGATAAGCGCGGACGAGTGATGAGCTTATATACGATGTCATTTTTGGGCATTACGCCCTTCGGGAGTTTATTAGGTGGGAGTTTAGCCGATCGCATCGGTGCTACCTCCACGCTAATTATTGCTGGTAGTGCGTGTATTTTGGGATCGATTTTCTTTAGTAAGCAATTGCCACCATTAAAGAAAATCGTTCACGAAATCTATCGGAGAAAAGGCGTATTAAATTAATTGATAATTGATAATTGATAATAGGTCTAAACTTAATCTTTGTTTCGTTCGACTGATGCTCAAACATTTGGTCTAACAAGATCTCAAATGGATTCTATACACAAGTTATCTGAGTTGCTGCGTAGTCTGTGTTACCCCACCCCAGCCCTCCCCTTTATAAGGGGAGGGAGCCAAGAGAAAGCCCCCCCTTTATAAGGGGGGGTAAATCAACCTAAACCGAAGTCTAACCAACTACCTGAGGGTGAGGACAGTAGCCTACGCCAACGACAAGATAATTAATCAATCTGGAGTTAGAACTGTGGCAAATCCAAGTGCAATGAGTAACCAAAGTAACAATCCTAACCTCCCACCGGATTATGTATCGCTGAGAACTTGGATTGGGGTGGGTGCGGGAATGATTGGCGCATTTATGGCGGTACTAGATATTCAAATCACCAACTCCTCACTTCAAGATATTCAAGCAGCTCTGGGTGCAACATTGGAGGAAGGTTCTTGGATTTCTACATCCTATCTAGTTGCCGAGATTGTGGTGATTCCGTTGACGGGGTGGTTGTCGCAGGTATTCTCGATCCGCCGCTATATATTGGTAAATGCCTCACTATTTATCCTCTTTTCAGTCTTGTGTGCTTCGGCTTGGGATTTGCCATCGATGATTACCTTTCGCGCCTTTCAGGGGGCGACAGGTGGGATTTTGATTCCGATGGCATTTACCAATATGTTGCTCAGTCTACCGCCATCTAAACAACCTGTGGGATTGGCGTTATTTGGAATTACAGCTACATTCGCGCCTTCGATTGGGCCGACATTAGGCGGATGGCTGACAAATAATTTAAGTTGGCACTATATCTTTTACTTAAATGTCATCCCAGGGTTAATCCTAATTGCTGGGGTTTGGTATGGCATCAAACAACAACCACCCAAACCAGAGTTGCTCAAGCAAGGTGACTGGTGGGGAATTCTGTCGATGGCGATCGGGTTAGCATCGTTGCAAGTAGTATTAGAAGAAGGTTCGCGCAAAGATTGGTTTAATTCATCGTTGATTGTTTATCTTGGCATCATTGCCGTTATTTTTCTATCAATATTTTTTTGGATTGAATTAACTCGCAAGCAACCGTTTATTAATTTGCGGCTAGTACGCGATCGAAATTTTGGGCTGGCTAGTATTGTCAATGTATCGCTAGGTGTTGGATTGTATGGGTCTATTTATGTTTTGCCTTTATATCTAGCCCAAATTCAACAATATAATGCTCTCCAAATTGGTGAAGTTTTGATGTGGGCGGGAATTCCCCAACTGTTCATAATTCCGTTGGTACCAACACTGATTAAGTTGGTTGATACCCGCTTAGTAATTGCTGTAGGCGTAAGCTTATTTTCAGTTAGTTGCTTTATGAATTCAGATCTAACTAATCTGACTGGCATCGACCAGTTGCGGTGGTCGCAATTGGTACGCGCGATGGGTCAACCACTGATTCTGGTACCGCTGTCTGGTGTGGCTACTGCGGGGATTCCCAAAGAGCAAGCTGGTTCGGCAAGTGGGTTGTTTAATATGATGCGAAATTTGGGCGGTTCGTTTGGGATTGCCGCTTTGGCAACTTTATTGACTCAGCGAGAACAGTTTCACTCCAATCGGTTGGGCGATGCCGTATCCTTATACAATCCGGCGACTCAGCAACGGATCGAGCAGTTGACTCAGTTATTTGTGAGTAGAGGGGCAGATTTGATTACAGCGCAGGATCGGGCATTTAAGTCGATCGAGAGTATCGTCCGTCGCGAGGCTTATGTGATGGCTTTTAATGATTGTTTTCATTTTATCGGTTTTGCTTTGCTATTAAGTGGGGTAGCAATTTTGTTTATCAAGAAGGTGAAAGTTGAGGCTGGAGCTGGTGGCGGTCATTAATTAGTTGAGAGTTGACACTATGCCTACGGCAGGCTTCGCCAACGGCTACGTATTGCCTACGGCAGGCTAACGCCAACAGTGCAAGCAGTTGAGAGTTGAGAGTTAACGGCGAAATTATGACGATCGGGATTTAGCGGATCGACCTTTGCTTCGGGTGACAAAGTGGGCAGCCGAAAGATCTACCTATTGATTGATTCATCGATCGGCAATATTTGGTAAGTTTAAGACATCTAAACAGCAAGGCTCGACACTAGAGTAAAAAAATATTTTTCATCCTAACAATCGATAATAAACCCAATTTTAAACGACATGATAATGAAACTCTCAGAAATTTGGACTAATATCCTAGATTTTTTGGGACAAGCTTGGTGGGTCGAAGTTTTGACAACTCAGCCCAAATGTACCTACTACTTTGGCCCCTTTGCCGGAGCAGGAGAAGCAACCGTAGCGATGTCCGGCTATGTGGAAGACTTGCAGGCTGAATCTGCTCAAGGAATCAAAACACAGGTAAAACGCTTTAAGCCAGATCGACTGACGATCGAGGATGATGTCGAGTAACAAATTTGCACCCCATCTAGTGGATAATCTGGATCGAGTATCCTGAAACTGAAGTCAAGAAATCAAAATAAAGATGATGTTGCAAAAAATCTTAATCGCAACTGGCGACTCACCGGAGTCATCGCAAATATTAAAATCTGGATTAATGTTGGCTGAGAAACTTAATGCCAAGATCCTGCTTTTACATGTTCTAAATAAAACCCAAAATAGTTTTGAGACAATGGCTAGTCCACTTATGGGCGGTAGTTATCCGATGATGAACGATCTGGCTGTCCAACAATATCAGCAAGAATGGCAAGATCGCGAACAACGCGGCATGGAACGACTCCAATCTTACGCGGCTCAGGCTAAAGAGCATCAGATCGAAGCTGAAACTTCTCAAAATTTTGGCGACTCAGGAACGATGATTTGTGAAATAGCTAAAAATTGGTCTGCGGACTTAATTGTGATGGGACGCAATCAGAAATCAGCTTTAAGTGAGTTCTTTTTGGGCAGTACCAGTAACTATGTCTTGCACCATGCACATTGCTCGGTGATGGTGATTCAACAGACATAAATTTAAAGTTAACTAAATATTTGGAGAGAAGATCGTGCTAGACATTGATGAAATGGGACAAGATGAGATTCATGAAGTGTTGCACAAAATCGGCTATGGTCATCTCGGCGTTATTCATGAAGGGAAACCATATGTGATGCCCATGCACTATTATCTCGATGATGGGCAGATCTACATGTTTACAACAGTTGGGATGAAAACTGATGACATGGATGCAGATCCAGATATCTGCTTGCAGGTCGAAGAACTGCATAGCTCAGAGCATTGGCGCAGTGTCATTGTCACAGGTAAAGCCAAACGCCTCACCGAGCAGCCAGATATCGATCGCATGATGTCTGTTGTCAAAGAACGAAATCCCACCCTCTCACCTGCCATCAATCGCACTTGGACAGATTCCTGGGGACGTGGAGAGGTAATTTGCATCTACCGGATCTATGAAAGTGAAATGACTGGGCGCACGACGGATGGAGTTAGCAGTAGGTAGATAGTTGATAGTTGATAGTTGATAGATCGGATGGTGGTGCGTTACGGCTTGTGCCTAACACACCCTACATCAATTTAGGTTTTCAAATAGGATTGCTAGATCGTTACCGATCTAGTTCTCAAGTCGATGGCGATCTCCCTAACTTGTTCGATCGGTTGGGAATCTACACCAGAGAAAATCACAGTGTCGATCTCTATCGATCGACAGATATATTACTAATAAACAATTAGCGTAACTAGAGATTACAGAGATCGAAAAGCTATGAAATATTTTTAGGAGTAATCTGATGACTGCCACTCAAACGCACAATTCTCTACTAGAACCTTGTGTTGAAGCTTGCCTAAAATGTCTCCAAGATTGTGAAGTCTGCGCCACTGCTTGTCTAGATAGTGACATGGTACAGATGATGGTAGATTGTATCAAAACCTGTCGCGACTGCACCGATTTATGCGCTCTTTGCGCTCGGTTGATGATTCGTAATTCTGACCTTCATGCCCAACTGTGTGACGTTTGTGCCGAGGCTTGCGATCGTTGCGCTGCCGAATGTAGTAAGCACGACCACGAGCATTGTCGTCGGTGTGCCGAGTCTTGTCGTCGTTGTGCTGAGTCTTGTCGTCAGATGTCGATGGCAATGGCGTAACATTGTCACTCTCTATCTGTTGGAAGAGAGAATAACGGCTATTGGTTTTTTATAATAAGCAAGTTGAACTGATAAATTTAGTTAAAGGATAATCAAATGAGCGACCTAATTGTTGTTGGTTTTAAAGACGAATTTAAAGCAGATGAAGTGATGAGCGAGTTACGAAGACTCCAATCAGAATATTTAGTCGATCTAGAAGATGCCGCTGTTGTGGTCAGAAATCAAGAAGGCAAAGTGAAAATCAAACAAGCTCAAGAACTTGTAGCTGCTGGGGCAGTAAGTGGGAGTTACTGGGGCGTATTGTTGAGTGTACTGTTCTTCAATCCGATTTTTGCATTGGTTGGTGCTGCTGCTGGGGCACTTTCAGGCGCACTCACAGACATCGGCATCGATGACAATTTCATGCGCGATCTGGGCAGCACGATCGAACCTGGTACTTCTGCTATCTTTGTATTAATCCGCAAATCTACACCCGATCGCGTTTTAGCAAATTTAAGCAAATTTGAAGGCAAAGTCTTACGCACTTCCCTATCCAAAGAAGATGAAGCAAAACTTCAAGCTGCTTTGAGTGGTAATACCCAAGCTGTAACCGCAGGGTAACAGTTGATAGTTGACAGTTGACAGCTTTGTGATTAGGACAGCTACTTGTCCTAATCACAATCCGCCTAAAGGTTGGAAGCTCTAAACTCTTGCTTGGGATTACTGGCGATGCTAGTGCAAATGCAGCGGAAACCGAGGCGGCATCCAGAGGAACGATGATGGAATTAAATCTCAAACTCAAGGGGATGAGTTGTGCTTCTTGTGCTAACAATATCGAGAAAGCACTCCTGAATGTGCCTGGGGTAACGCAAGGTAACGTCAATTTTAGTATCGATCGAGCAACTGTGCGCTACGATCCAAAGCAGACTAATAGCAACATCATCACTCAAGCTGTTGCTGACATTGGCTATCAAGCCCAAATCATCCCCGCAGATCTGGGCATCGAAGATGACGCTGGAAATAGAGAACAACAATTAGAAGAACAAAATCTTCAGCGTAGAGTGCTAATCGGTGCAACTCTGAGTATCCTGCTCGTCATCGGCAGCCTCAGCCATTTCAATCTCACACTTCCGTCCGCTTTAGCTTGGCTTAACAATCCTTGGGTACAGTTAGCTCTAGCTTCACCAGTCCAGTTTTGGGTAGGGAGAGAATTTCAACAATCAGCGTGGAAGGCATTTCGGCACCGTACCGCAGATATGAATACCCTGATTGCGCTCGGTACGAGTATCGCCTTTTTTTACTCGCTGTGGGTAACGATCGACCCTAATTATTTTACAGCGCAGGGATTATCAGCCGAAGTCTATTATGAAGCGACGGCGATGATTATCACCTTGACGCTATTGGGAAGGTGGTTGGAAAATCGCGCTAAGGGTGCAACTTCCACAGCAATTACCGCATTGATGGGACTACAGGCGAAAACGGCGCGGGTAGTACGTGATGGTAGAGAAATTGATATCCCGATCGCTGAAGTAGCGATCGCGGATATAGTCGTAGTACGCCCTGGTGAAAAAATCCCTGTCGATGGTGAAGTCGTATCGGGATATTCGACTATAGATGAGTCGATGCTCACAGGTGAGAGTTTTCCAGTTACCAAACAAGTCGGTGATGAAGTAGTTGGCGCAACCCTGAATAAGATGGGTAGCTTTCAATTTCGGGCGACGAAAATCGGTAAAGATACCGCCCTAGCGCAGATCGTCAAATTAGTTCAACAAGCGCAAAATTCTAAAGCCCCGATCCAAAAACTAGCCGATAATATCACTGGCTGGTTCGTTCCAGCAATTCTGGCGATCGCGATTACCACCTTTGTCGTCTGGTTTCTAGCGATCGGCAATTTCACATTATCGATCGTCACAATGGTCGGTGTATTGATTATCGCTTGTCCCTGCGCCTTGGGTCTAGCAACGCCCACATCGGTAACTGTGGGCATCGGCAAGGGCGCGGAAAATGGCATTTTGATTAAAGGTGCCGAAAGTTTAGAATTAGCCCGTCAAATCCAGACGATCGTGCTAGATAAAACAGGTACGATTACGCAGGGTAAGCCAGTTGTCACAGATACATCCTCGCTACTGGATCTGATTCCTACCAGCCCGAATATTGTAGCTCCACTGGATTTGTGGCGATCGATCGGTGCTCTCGAAAGTAACTCCGAACATCCCTTGGCTGAAGCATTACTCCAATATGCCCGCGAACAAAATCAAGGCTCACAACTGCCCACTGTTGAGAATTTTGAAGCGATCGCCGGAAGTGGTGTCCAGGGTACTGTAGCAGGGCAGCAGGTGTCGATCGGCACCCAACACTGGTTCGATGAGATGGGCATAAATTCGACGGCATTTCGATCGCAGCAAGAAGGCTGGGAAGATGCAGGGAAAACCGTAGTTTTTGTAGCCGTCGCGGGTCATTTGCAAGCAGCGATCGCCGTGGCTGATACTGTCAAGCCTACCTCTGCTAAAGCGATTCGCACCTTACAGAAAATGGGCATTGAAGTAGTGATGCTGACTGGTGACAATCAGCGTACCGCCAAAGCGATCGCCGATCGCGTCGGGATAAAACGTGTCTTAGCCCAAGTCCGCCCCGACCAAAAAGCCCAGACGATTCAGACATTACAAATCAAAGAGAAAAAAGTTGTCGCAATGGTCGGAGACGGCATTAATGATGCCCCTGCACTCGCTCAGGCTGATGTCGGAATGGCGATCGGTACGGGTACGGATGTCGCGATCGCCGCAAGTGACATTACGCTGATTTCAGGGGACTTAGAGGGGATTGTGACGGCAATTCGGCTCAGTCGCGCCACAATGCAAAATATTCAGCAAAATCTATTCTGGGCACTTGGTTATAATGTCCTGGGCATTCCGATCGCGGCGGGGATTCTGTTCCCGATTACAGGCTGGTTGCTCAATCCGGCGATCGCTGGAGCAGCAATGGCATTTAGTTCGATTTCGGTCGTGCTGAATGCTTTGAGATTGAAGAGTTTAAAATTATGAAACTTGTAGTAGTTTTGGTCGGGACGATTGTTTCAATTCTGCCGATGGGCGCAGCTCAAATGCAACACTCACCGCCAAATAATTCATTTCGTCAGATCGATCAGCCTTTACCACTCAAAATAAGTGTAGTTCTCGGCGGACTGACGCTAATTGGTGCTGAACTCTGGTGGTTTCTGGGACGCAAACAACAGCAGCAACAGGCGAGTCAAATTAATGGCGTGCAAGAGGTACTAATCGCGGTTGATGGCGGCTATCGCCCCGATCGAATTGTTGTCGTCGCTGGGGAGCCAGTGCGGTTGTCATTCGATCGGTTAGATCGCAATTCTTGTTTAGATGAATTACTGATTCCCGATTTTGGGATTAGTACCCGTTTACCGATCGGGCAAACAACAACTGTTGAATTCACCCCCACCACGGCAGGTGAATATGCTTTTACTTGTGGAATGAGAATGTTTCGGGGAGTAATTGAAGTAAAAACAGCTAAATCTCTGCCTATTGAGAGAGAGCGTATTTAAAAACTCTCTATCAAAAATCCGTCTGTTGATGGATGGATTTTTAGTGTTACTTTCAGTAATATTAAAAGATATAAATTAAAAATAAAATTAATCATAGCACCATTTTTTATAAATTATTTGGGATAACACTGAAAATCCTTATGAAATCATGAAAGAACTGAAAATGGAAACACGATCCATTGTGACTCAGACATCTAATTCAATTATCCAAGGTCAGCAAGGAATTGAAACCGATTCCTTAATAAATACAGTTTTTTTAAATATCGCGATCCTCTCGACCTGTTTTGCGCTGATTATTCCAATTTTTGCTTATATTTCCAAGCAAAGACAGCATAAATTTAACCATCAGCAGCATTATAAGGTTGCGTGTCATCACTGTAAATATTTTAATAGCAATCATTATCTTCAGTGTACTCTCCACCCAAAGACAGTAATGACTAAAGAAGCAATTGATTGTAAAGATTACTGTCCAAATCCTCAGGCAAAAAGGTTTGAAGAGCTGAAAAAATCGTTCCCGCTCTTCCGAAATATCTTTCGTGAATAAATTGCTAAAACAGTTGTACAGGTCTCGATCGAATCTATTTCGGTACGGGGTATCAAAGAAATAGAGTAGATGTATAGGCGATAATATTATGACAAAAAGAAGCAGATCCTAATTCAGCACAGCCTGTATTTGAATCGAGCGAGATTGCCACAATTTAGAGAGCAATAGATCCATTAGCTAGAGAAATTAGATGATTACCGTCCACCACTTAAATAATTCTCGTTCCCAGCGGATCTTATGGATGCTAGAAGAACTCGGGCTGGAGTATGACATCAAGTATTACGAGCGCGATCCCAAAACCATGTTAGCACCAGCCTCCCTGCGTCAGGTGCATCCACTCGGTAAATCGCCAGTTATCACTGACGGAGAGCTAACTTTGGCAGAGTCTGGAGCCATCATTGGGTACTTGGTGGACAAATATGGTCAAGGGCGATTTGCCCCTTCACCTGATACACCAGAGCGGTTGCGATACACTTACTGGCTACATTATGCTGAAGGCTCGGCGATGCCACCCCTGCTATTGAGATTGGTGTTCGATCGGATCGAGCAAGAGCCATTACCGTTTTTTATCAAACCAATTGCCAAGCTGATATCGAGCCGGACGAAGAGTTCCTTTATTACGCCGCAGATCGCCCAGCATTTTGACTACTTAGAAGCAGAGCTAGGAAAAAACTTGTGGTTTGTAGGCGATGAATTCACCGCAGCCGATGTTCAGATGAGCTTTCCGATCGAGATGGCAGGTATCGATGCTAGCCGACCAAAATTAACCGCATATCTACAGAGTATTCACGCCCGCCCAGCTTATCAACAGGCATTAGCACGAGGTGGCAAATACGAGATTCCTCGTTAAACACTCAACCATCAACTGTCCCCCCAGCTCGCACCAATCAAAAGTACCAGTTAGTTGCTTTTGCTCTCTATCTAATGGTGCTAGTTAGATCGGTAGATCGAAGGATGTATGAGATTGGTAGAACTTGTATGTTTAAGTAGTAAATCGGTTTTGACAATATTATTAATAGGATCTAAAAAAATGACTCTTCACAGAATTAGAGACTTCTACCCAGACTACAAGGATCACTTTGGCGATCGCGATGTCAAAGGATTAGACCTATATGCTGCCAATGACAAAATTGGCTCTGTCGATGATGTTTTAGTCGATGATGAAGGACAATTCCGCTACTTGATTATCAACACTGGGGGCTGGATTATTGGCAAAAAAGTGCTGATGCCGATCGGTCGCGCCCGCATTGATAACACCGCCAAACGAGTCTATGCCGACAGCCTCACTAAGGCACAAGTCGAAGCACTACCCGAATTTAATGATGACATGACGGTTGATTACGAGCATGAAGAGCAGGTGCGGGGCGTTTATCGTGGTGCGCCAACTGCACAGGGCGTTGGTTATGCTGGAGCCGCTACTGCCCCAACTACTACAAATACTCCACCTATGGTCGGTGTCGAACAAGGTTATGCAGGATACGATCGCGATAGCTATGCCTATGCAAAGGAACCCGATCTATATGCGATCGATGATAAAAATCATCCGGATCTGAAACTGTATGAAGAACGGCTAGTTGCGGGTAAAACTCGTCAGAAGACTGGAGAAGCCGTCATCAGCAAACGTATTGAAACTGAGATTGCCAAGGCTTCTGTACCGATTGAGAAAGAGCGAGTGGTAATTGAGCGAGTTCCAGTAAATTCTCAAACCGCAGTCACTCCTAGCGAAGCTAATTTTAAGGAAGGTGAAGTTTCACGGATGGATATCTATGAAGAAGTACCTGAATTTCACAAAGAGGCTTTTGTACGTGAGGAAATCCGCGTTAGTAAAGTTGTAGATAAAGAGACTGCTACTGCCCAAGAGACTCTACGTCGCGAAGAAATAGATGTAGATACTCAAGGCAATCCGGTAGTTGACAAAAAAATCTAAGTTGTTGAATAGCTGCTTAAATTAGCAAAATTTAGTCCGAATGAACGCGATTGCAGACAGGTAGATAGTTACCATGTCTGCAACCGCATATCTAGCAATATTATGGGTGTGAACTAATAATTATTGTTAATTTGTCAAATATACATACAGACGATCGTGATTTCCAACCAATTCAAAGATGATCCAAATTCCGTTGACAGAGGTGATTCACAGGAGCAACTCATTCAATTTCAACAAGAAACTTCTATGTCAAAGACTCTGACAGAAGAAGTTTTTTCACTATTAGAAGAAAGATTGATAGTCAATCTAAGTCGGCGCAAGGTCGGTGAAATTGTAATTCGCAAAGAAATCGAAACGCAGATTTTACAAGTCGAAGTGCCCGTTCAGCGTGAAAAGTTGATCGTCGAACAAGTCAGTCCCGAATATCAACTACTCGCTCAAATCGATCTAGGAAGATCGAACTCCGTGGCGATCGCTGAGACGCTCGTCGATCGGTTGAGATTGGTAACTAATGACAAAGAACCGCTCTCAACTAAGCTCGATCTCAACGAACCAAAAGTTTCTGGTGAACTTGATTCGCTCAAAGCTGCAAGCGATCTATTAAATGAGATTGCGAATATGCCTGCTGCCGATTGGGAAACTGTGCGGATTGAGATAGTGCTTAAAGATGCCAAACATCAGGATAATTACCAAGCACTATTCGATCGCTATTGCCAAACCTAAATGTATAGCTAAATCGACATAGTTACAGCTAACTATTACCAATAGGAAAATCGATCGTGAAAGCAACTGTTTATTACGCTCCAGGCGATGTCCGAGTGGAAACCGTTCCCGACTCTACCATTCAACAGCCAACCGATGCGATCGTTAAGATCACCCATGCCTGTATCTGTGGCTCCGATCTGTGGTTTTACCGAGGTGCGGACGAGTGGAAACCAGGCTGGCGGACAGGGCATGAATGGATGGGGATTGTTGAAGAAGTCGGCTCACAGGTGCAAAATCTCCAAAAAGGCGATCGCGTCTTATCTCCATTTTCTTTCGCCGATGGCTCCTGTGAATTCTGTCATCAAAACCTGTACACCTCTTGCCTGCACGGCGGCTTCTGGGGTGGTATGAACGATGGTGGGCAAGCAGAAGCGATCCGTGCGCCTTTTGCTGATGCCACACTCATCAAAATTCCCAGCCAAGTGGAAAATGATGAGGCGTTACTGACAGCAATTTTACCACTGACAGATGTGATGGCGACCGGACATCATGCGGCTGTTTCGGCTGGAGTCCGATCGGGTGTAACTGTTGCTGTCGTTGGTGATGGAGCCGTCGGTTTATGCGGTGTTTTGGCAGCCAAACGACTGGGAGCCGAGCGAATTATTCTGATGGGAAGACACGAGCAGCGGATCGAAATTGCCCGCCGTTTTGGGGCGACTGATGTAGTGAGTAGTCGCGACAAGCAAGCGATCGATGAAGTTCAACAAATGACTAAAGGTGGCGCGGCAGCCGTGATGGAATGTGTCGGGACGGAATCCTCCCTGAGTACCGCTTTGGGGATTGCGCGTCCGGGGGGTACGGTGGGCTTTGTTGGGGTACCACATGGCAGCGAGAAGATCGATATGGCGCGAATGTTTCGATCGAACATCGCTTTGCGGGGCGGCGTGGCACCTGCGCGAGCGTACATTCCCGAACTATTGGCAGATGTACTGGCTGGGAAAATCGATCCCTCCCCCGTGCTGGATGTCACGGTTGATTTAGATGGCGTTCCGGCTGGTTATGCGGCAATGGATGGCCGAACAGCCATCAAAGTCATGGTGCGAATCTAAAATTTATAGCTAGCGGTAGAGAGTTGACAGTTGACAGTTGACAGTTGACAGTTGGCAGTTGTGTGGGCGGGTGCCCCTAATGGTCGGCTCGCCGCTGGGCGGGTTCCCCGCTGGACGGGTCTCCCGCCCAGTTGCCCATCAGACCAGTTGCCCAGTACAGTTGCGGAGGTTCCCTCCAGGTCGAGCAATACAAGACAGACATCGGTTCGCTCTACGCATTTGCATGGCTAGGTAGAACATTATGACTCAAACTAAACCCAACTCTCAATGGTTGGCACTAATTTTACTGTGTGCCACCCAGTTCATGATGGTGCTAGACTTTTCGATCGTTAATGTCGCCCTGTCCGCCATCCAAAAAGATTTGGGCTTCTTGCAGCAAAATCTGCAATGGTTGATTACTGCTTATGGGCTGACTTGCGGCGGCTTTTTATTACTGGGTGGCTCATCAGCAGATTTATTCGGTCGTCGTCGCGTCTTTATGGCAGGGTTAGGACTGTTTACACTAGGTTCGCTCTGCGGTAGTTTTGCCCAGACAGAATGGGTGCTGATTGCCGCTCGTGCCGTGCAGGGTTTGGGAGCGGCACTCTTTTCGCCAGCGGCACTATCGATCCTGACGACAAACTTTGCCGAAGGACGAGAACGCAATCGTGCCTTGAGCATTTGGGGGGCAGTTGCTGCTAGTGGTTTCGCCGCAGGAGTGTTGCTGGGAGGCATTCTCACTGATACCCTCGGTTGGCGATCGGTGATGTTTATCAATGTACCGCTCGGATTGCTGACGCTGGGACTCACGCCATTCTTGCTGCAAGAGAGTCGAGTGCAATCGGCTCCACAAATCGATTGGTGGGGTGCGGTGACGGTGACATCGGGACTGATGACGCTGGTATTGGCACTTCAGCAATCGAATCAAACGGGCTGGGGTGCCCAGACATTCATGCTATTTAGCATCGCTCTGGCTCTGCTGGCTCTGTTTGTCTGGATTGAGGCACATGTGCGATCGCCACTAATCCCGCTGCGGGTATTTCGCTTGCGGACGCTAACCGGAGCCAATCTGATTGGATTGTTGATGTATGCGGCGATCGGTTCGACCATTTTTATCCTGACACTGTATATGCAGCAAGTACTCAATTACACTGCTCTGCAAACGGGATTGGCGTTTTTGCCTCATGGGATCGCGGCGATCGTGGCGGCGGCTGTCGCCACATCAGCAGTCACCCGTTTTGGGATCAAAAATACGCTCATTAGTAGCATCACGTTGGGAGCACTAGGACTACAGCACTTGAGTCGGATTCCCATTCAAGGTGACTTCATGCGCGATCTCTTGCCAGGGATGGTAATTACTGGTTTTAGTATCGTCCTCGTCCAAGTGGCTGTGACGATCGCGGCAACTGCGGGGATCGAATCTCGCGAACAAGGGATGGCATCAGGCTTGCTCACTACCTCTCAAGAGATTGGGGCGGCTTTGGGACTAGCGATCGTCGTGGCTATCTCCACAGCTCGGACTCAGGCAATAATGGCTCAATTAGGTGGAGCAACTGATGTCCAAAAGATGGCATTAACTGCCGGATTTGGGGCAGGGATAGGCGCGACTGTATGGTTGGCGATCGGGGCGGTGCTAGTAGCATTATTTGTCATTGACGAAGCTGAGTGTCGCCAACGAAAAGTCAGGAATAACCCAAGGGAAAGGATCGCCCAGCCCCAGCCTCTCTTAGGCGGGGAGAGAAAATAGGCGTTGCTGATGGGACTGGAAAGATGGGGTACTGGGGGACTGGGGGAGTTGCACAAAAAGGGAAATCATCCCTCGAATCAGCAACGCCAGAAAATAAATGCTAATTAAGTTTGATAGACGATAGATGAGCTAATCCCCTTTATAAGGGGAGGCAGGGTGGGGTAAAGTGTCGCTTTAATTCTTTAAATTGGTATCACCTTGGCGATTGCGAGCCAAATAACTGACTCGATGTACGAACTAAACTTGAGAACTAGGGAGAAATGGGATGAGTCAAATAGACAAGACGATCGGCTTTATCGGTCTTGGTGCGATGGGGCTACCAATGGCGCGGAACTTAATTGAGGGAGGATTCAAGCTCCGAATCTATAACCGCACCAAAAGCAAAGCTGACGAACTAATTAAACTCGGTGCCGAAGTTGTTGACAGCCCTGCTGCTGCGGCGGCGGATGGCATCGTCGTCACCATGCTAGCCAACGATGCGGCTTTAGCTGAAATCGTCACTGGCAAAGATGGCATCGGTAACGCTCTGGGACAGAACGGCATACATCTTTCGATGAGTACAATATCCCCTCAACTTGCGCGAGAACTAGCAGAGTTTCATGCCCAAAGCGGTGCGGATTATGTAGCATCTCCAGTATCTGGCCGCCCTGATGCGGCGGCTGCCAAACAACTGACGATGTGGGTATCCGGCTCGAAAGCAGCAAAAGAGCGGATGATGCCAGTCATTGCGGCAATGGGGCGCGGTAGCTCTGATGTGGGAGAAGATCCTGCCGCTGGACACATCGCCAAGCTGGCGGCGAATATCTTGGTACTCAATACGATCGAGATTCTGTCCGAAGTGCTGACATTTACCGAACAAAGTGGACTCGATCCTCAAGTTTTTGCCGATGCTATTACCAGCACCATGTTTGCTGCGCCGATTTTCAAGACTTATGCCAGCATTTTATCAAGCGGTAAATTACCCGATCCTGGATTCAAACTATCCCTAGCACTCAAAGATATGAATCTGGCATTGAACGTGGGCGAAACGGCTCAGGTCGCCATGCCTGTAGTGAGTGTATTGCGCGATCGATTGCTGGTGAGTATGGCAAAGGGTCGAGGGGATCTCGATGCCACAGTATTGCAGCAGAGTGTCCGTGAGGATGCCGGATTATCCACAATTAGACAACCGTAAGGCGATCTTTTTTATAGCTGGGCACAAGCATCAAGCCGTTCGTTGGCGTAGCCTTCGACAAATCGATAATAAATCTTTATTTAAACAGGAGGATAAACATGAATCTTCAACCCGAGCGACACAAACATGCTTTAGTTACAGGCGGCAATAAAGGGATTGGATTTGCCATTTGTCAAGGATTGCTCACCGCCGGATTTGAAGTTACTTTAGCAGCTAGATCGATCGACAAAGCCAAAGCCGCAATCGAGCAACTTCAATCCGAGCGAGTGCATCCCTTAGTGCTAGATGTTGCTGACGATGATTCGATCGAGCGAGCAGTTGCTACTTATAGTCAGGAGTTTGAACATCTCGATGTCTTGATTAACAATGCAGGTATTTTTCCAGATGAGGGCATAAATATCCTCACGATCGATCGAAACCTACTAGAACTGGCAATGAATACCAATACTTTTGGTGTGATTCGGACGACACAAGCCTATCTACCACTACTAGAAAAAGCTCCTGCTGCTCGCGTAATTAATGTTTCCAGCGGCTTGGGTGCCTTGGCTGGACTATCTGCCGATTCACCTAGCTATTGCTTATCAAAACTCGCTCTCAATGGTGTGACGATTATGTTAGCAGCAGCACTGAAATCTCAAGAAATTGCCGTTAATTCGATGTGTCCTGGTTGGGTGAGAACAGATATGGGCGGTGCATCCGCAGCAAGATCTCCAGAGCAAGGAGCCGATACGGCGATTTGGTTGGCAATGAACGCTGACTCCGATTTGAGTGGCAAGTTTTTTCGCGATCGTCAAGAGATTTCCTATTAATCAGAGAAAAAAATTATGACAACTATCATCAGCCGTGAAATTCAATTAGCCTCCCGCCCGAATGGACTACCCACCGCAGCTAACTTTAGCCTCGTACAGCACAAACTAGCACCATTGCCAGAGGGACAGGTGTTGGTTCGCAATCTCTATATGTCCGTAGATCCATATATGCGCGGTCGGATGAACGACACAAAATCTTATGTACCTCCGTTTGAGTTGGGTAAAACACTCGAAGGTGCAGCAGTCGGGGAGATCGTCGAGTCTCGCGCCGAGGCATTCCAGCCAGGGGATGTCGTCACTTCTAACTGTGGTTGGCGGGAATACTTCATCGCTACGCCTCAACAGTTGAATCCAGTCAGTCGCGAAATTCAACCTCTGTCAATTTACCTTGGGGCATTGGGTGCGACGGGCTTAACTGCTTGGGCGGGGTTGAATTTGGTGGATGTCAATGATGATGTAATTTTTATTTCAGGAGCCGCTGGTGCAGTGGGTAGTGTGGCTGGACAACTGGCAAAATTACGCGGCTGTCAAGTTATTGGCTCGGCTGGATCGCCAGAAAAAGTCAAGTTTCTGCAAGAATGCGGATTCGATCGAGTCTTCAATTATAAGACTGCCTCTGTCCTGGAACAACTCAACCAGGCGGCACCAGACGGGATCGATGTTTACTTTGATAATGTCGGTGGTGAAACGCTCGCAGCGGCACTATCAGCATTACGCATCTACGGTCGGATTATTGCTTGTGGCGGCATCTCTGGGTATAACGACGAAAAGCCCCAACCTGGCCCTGCCAATCTATTCAATATGGTGATTAAAAGATTGACGATGAAAGGACTAATCGTCATTGACTCGCTCCCTCTGTTGGGCGAATTTGAACGGGAAGTAGGCGGCTATTTCCGCGCTGGAAAATTGATAAATAAAGAAACAGTAGTCGTAGGGATCGATCGAGCCGTAGAAGCATTCCTCGGTCTATTTGAGGGCAAAAATATTGGCAAGATGGTAGTGAAATTGGATTAATCAAATTCTAGGATGCTCAGTCCCCCGTTTCAAGCTACCGTGTTGCGCTGTGGAAGTCGGGGTAAGTTCTTTCGCGCCACCTTGGCGTAGCCGCTACTGTGCCGCATCGATAATGCCATCGATCGATAGTCGGTACAATGCAAGAACTAATCGCCGCAGTAAATACCAAAAGCAATGCAACGATTTAATTTAATCATATTTAAGCAGTTCTGGGCGATCGCCAAGTCCTACTGGTCGAGCGAAGAAAAATGGCGGGCGCGCGGGCTATTATTAGCGGTTGTCCTGTTGTCATTAGGATACACCGGACTGAGCGTATTACTCAACAACAAACGCGGCGTACTCATCTCGGCGTTATCTGCCCACGATGAAGCTAGATTTTGGCAGACGATTCTAGTCTTTACGGGGACATTAGTTGTTTATGCACCACTCTATGCGGGATATGTTTATTTGCGCGACAGGTTGGGTGTAGAGTGGCGGCAATGGTTAACTAGTTATTTAATCGATCGCTACTTCCAGGATCGGGCATTTTATAATCTCAATTATGCCGAAGCTAATATCGATAATCCCGATCAACGGATTGCCGAAGATATCAAAAACTTTACTCATGAGTCGCTGACGCTGCTACTAGCAGTTGTCGATTCGCTACTAGCGATCGGTGCCTTTACCAGCGTACTGTGGGGCATATCTCAGCCATTGATCTTGTTTCTGGTCGTCTACGCGTCGATCGGCACTTTGACGACAGTTGGAGTATTTGGCAAGCCTTTAATGCGATTGAATTTTGAACGGCTTAAAACAGAAGCTGATTTCCGATTTAGTTTAGTTCGGGTGCGCGAAAATGCTGAAGCGATCGCTTTTTACCAGGGGGAACAGTATGAATCAGATCGGATTAAAGGTCGATTTGGAGAAGTGTTTGACAACTTCAAACGGTTAATTTTTTGGGAATTAAATCTCAATATTTTGACCAATGCTTACGAATTTATTCCCTTCATTCTGCCAGCAATTGTCGTCGCCCCTGGCATCTTTGCAGGTGAGCTAGAGGTGGGTAAAGTTACCGAGGCACAGGGAGCTTTCATCCGGGTCTTTTTCTCGCTCAATCTGATTGTGGCACGCTTTCAGTCTCTGACTACTTTTGGTGCGGGTGTCGAGCGGCTGTACACCTTCTTGGAGTCGGTGGAAAATAGCCACCTGAGTGCTCACCAGCCTGACGGTACCGAACAGCCCAAGATCGAGACTGAAATCACCAATCCAGCCGATCCGATCGAGCAGCGGCTAGAATTAGCCGCGATGACACTCCAAACGCCCAATCGTCAACGGACGTTGATCGAGGACTTATCGCTAAAGCTCTCACCAGGTCAAGGATTACTAGTCAGGGGGCCAAGCGGGTGCGGGAAGAGTTCATTGCTCAGAGCGATCGTGGGACTGTGGGATGCAGGTACAGGAACGATCGTCCGCCCGCCACTGGAGCAAATGCTCTTTTTACCTCAACGACCCTATATGGTGCTGGGAACACTCCGAGATCAACTGCTGTATCCACATATGGATGCGTCGATCGAAGATGCTTATCTGAGCCAAATTTTGATTCAGGTAAACTTACCCGATCTAGAACGACAGCATGGTGGATTCAACACCGAACAAAATTGGGCACAGGTGCTATCTTTAGGCGAACAACAACGGTTAATTTTTGCGCGACTGCTGCTCAACAAACCTCGCTATGCGATTTTAGATGAGGCTACTAGTGCGCTGGATGCTCAGAATGAAAAACAGTTATATCAACAACTAAAAAATTCTGGCATGACATTTTTAAGCGTTGGACATCGAGAAAGTTTGAGCGATTATCACCAGTCGCTCTTAGACTTTACTACCGATCGCACCTGGTCGCTAAATACTTCGGAATCCACACCGATTTTAGCTGCTAATAATCTTGCTAAAGAAGACTGAATTTAGGGATGATTTACAGCAAAGCTGTCATCTTCAAAATTTAGGGTAGGGGTGATTATTAAATTGCCCCTACTCTTGGACAGTGAAAAAACTCGATCGGGATCTTCAAATCGCCAGATCTGATGGTATTCCAGCAGATCGATATCATCGCTCAACCAGGTTAGCTCCACAAAAACCTAGCATCAAGTACAAATCCTGGTAATACGTCTTCCCCTGATAATGAATTGGGCGCAGTCAAAAGTTCTGGGGGCTTGCCAATGCGATAAATAGCGGCACGTTTGCCTTTGGGATCTAGCAGCCAACCGAGCTGACAACCACTCTCTATGTACTCCACCATTTTTGCTTGCGTTTGAATCCAAGAATCAGAGCGAGACATCAGTTCGATCGCAAAATCTGGACACAGTGGCAAAAATCCCCGCCGCTCTGCTGCTGTGAGAGCTTCCCATTTGTCAAGTGTAATCCAAGCCACGTCAGGCGATCGATCTCCACCGCCTGGAAGCTCAAAGCCAGTGGAAGAATCAAATATTTTCCCGCCTTGACTGGTGCGATTCCATACATATAATTGTCCATTCAGATCGGAATTAAAGCTACCAGTTTCACCGCCTGTCGGAGCCATAATAATTAGATAGCCTTCTTTGTTGCGTTCCAGCTTCATGTCTGGATTGTCGATCGCAATCTGCCGAAATTGGCTGCGGCTGAGATTGGAAATCGAGTTGAGATTGAGGGTAAGGGCTGCCATGACTGGAAAGTATAGTCACTACTATTTAATTTTAGCACCTGCCAACAACCGATCGAGTTGAGCTACATCAGCCTCGAACGAGCGATCGTCAAATCATCTTTAGTGTAGCTGGGCATAGATATCATCCTCATCGTTATCCCAAACGGCGGCTAGTGAGGTTTGGGTAGCCTTGAGCCAGAACTCGCTCTCATCGTTAGGTAGAATTGTTACGAGTACCCTCGTTCCATCAGGAACGGTAATCGGCTGTGACAATTCAATTTTTCCCTGTGAAAAGGTTGCCCATACTGTTTTTGGCATAGGTTGAATCCCACAATACAAGGGTTATTACTCTAATTGTATCTAGAGATTTGCTTAGTAGCCCAGAGATCGAGATAGATTTTCTAGTTGAGGCGGTAATCTAGATGGCTTTGGCTGGATATTTGGATAGTGGGGCAATTACCTCCGGTAGGTCAGAGACCAACGGGTTTGTGGATTGTAAACCCAATCGGGGTCGTGAGTAGAACTCGATCGATGGTTTTGCAGATTTGAGATGAATAGTCCACCTAAAATCTAAATTTAGGCTGATTGCTTGGGAATACTAAGTAGTACTGGATACTCCATCGTGTTTATGGCAAGCCGTAGCAACATTTCAACGCATCCTCGCAGAGAAATCTTATCTTTTCAAGGATTCAATCAGGAGTCCTATTGCCAAATAAGTTTATACGATCTTTCTCCGTCCGTAGTCATTATTTCAGAATTGCCTGCCAACCAAGGAGCATCGGCAACTAACTGTATTGAAACTGTTGTTTCAGATATCATCCAAAAACATAGTTTAGATCCAGTCAAAACAATCTTTATTCACCATTCCCCTACAGGAGAAGGGATTGAATTTGGAAAAGAAGATTTTCACAGAGTTCCTGTACAGTTGAATGGCATAAAAATTGAAAAAAAGACTTCAGAAAGATGGGTGAAATTAACTCGTACTCAGGTCGATCGGTTAATTAATAGTCCCTTCCAAAATTAATTTTACAATATATAGTGAATCATGAACTGGATTCAATCTACTACGTTAAAAGAGCTTCAGTCTTGTAGCTCTTTCAAAGATGTTCGTCATGGGAGCATCCCACTTTTTATTATTTTGATGTATAATAAAAAGTGGGATGCTCCCTGGCTACTAGCACGCTCGTCATTCAAGTAAAATACTAACTATGCACATTTCGCTCAAAAAAGATACTCGCGATCGATATAGAAAATAATATTTAAATGTTATCTAATCACTCCTAAAACTGCTGGCGACGATCGATAGATTCACAGATATTTTCATCGCTAAAATCTCGATCGAGACACCTAAATTATTCGCCCCAATAGGATAGACCGAAACACACTCAGAGCAATTTGTTAGAATATGTGAGCAGACTATCAGCCGAGATTTCCTAAATGAGTACCGAACTGGATCGACAAATT
>ENA-OFCF01000091-OFCF01000091.1-metagenomes-genome-assembly--contig:-NODE-91-length-44993-cov-4.368040_pt1 | contig 44993 bp, 47 predicted proteins | sample MGYA00153387_OFCF01 | MGnify analysis MGYA00153387 | reverse complement strand
TCATTGATGGAAAAAAACCAAGAGATTTTCAGGAGAGCCTGGATTCTCTTCTTAAGCGCGTAGGACTTGAAGACCGCCGTCACCATAAGCCCGATCAGCTCTCAGGCGGCGAGCAACAGCGCGTAGCCTTAGCCCGGGCTCTGATCACCAGGCCGGCTATCCTTTTGGCAGATGAACCCACAGGGAATCTGGATACCCGGACAGGCAGCGATGTGATGCAGCTTCTGACGGATTCTGCAAGGGAACTTCAGCAGACCATCATCATGGTAACGCATGATCCTAAAGCTGCCGCCTATGCGGACCGACTGGTCTTCCTGCAGGACGGGAAAATCATCAGTGAAATAACTTTTAGAACCGAAGAGGATCATGGAGAAAGGCTGCACCGAATCATCACAAACCTGGAAAGAATGGAGTGATGAAATGAGACTGATGAAACTGATTACTTTACGCTCTTTATCGACCCGACGTCTACGGAGCTTCCTTACCTTATTCGGAATTATTTTAGGCGTCGCAGCCATGTTTTCCATTAATTATGTCAATCAGAACGCCTACGATTCTATCGCTCAGCTCTTCGAAGGTACATCTGGAAAGGTCAGCCTCGAAGTGCGAAACGCTGCCAACGTTGGCGGATTTTCACAAGATGTGCTGGATGTTGTGCAAAAAACCGAAGGCGTTAAAGAGGCACTTCCTGTGCTCCAGCTCCTCGCAGCGCTTCCTAAAGAGACACCGGAGGAAGTTAGCCTGAGCTTTTTTGGAATGGGTTCCGGCGGCCTTACTCTTTATGGAATCGATCCCGTGAAAGACCCCGGTATCCGGGACTATCAGGTCACCAAGGGAAGCTTTCTGGATCAAGACCCTGCATTGCCCCAGGTTGTCCTGGTTGAAGACTATGCCCTGGAAAATGAGATTGAAGTAGGGCAGACCATCAGCATCCTGACGGCATTTGGTCTGACGGATGTGGAGATTGTAGGACTAATGGCCAAAGAAGGAGCCGGCTGACCAACATGGGAAAGTTCGGTGTTATTGAACTAGGGGCTGCCCAGAAGATTGCGCACAGGGAAGGGGAGATTGACAGGATTGATATCCTATCAGATGCAGTACAGAAGTTGATAAGGATAAGGTCCTGGCAGAGCTCAGCCAGGGGGAATCGATATTCATTTCCGAAGTGATTGCACAAAAATATGGGGTCAAGGTGGGCGACCAGCTGACTCTCAAGACACGAGGGAGCAACAAGGATTTCACGGTCGCCGCAGTGGTCCTGGACTTTTCCAATCAGGGCCTTGTGGTTACCGGGAACCTTTCTGATCTGGAAAAGTATTTTGACGTTGAGGATGTGAACACTTTTTATGTGAACACAGCGGAAGGGGTAGAGATTTCCGAGACAATAAGGCAGATCAAGGATGAATACCAGGAGGACTATCAGCTCATCATCGAGTCCAACAGCGCCATAAAAGAGCGGGCGGATGACCTCATGCAGCAGGCTTTCAGCATGTTTGACGTGCTCGGGATCCTGGCGGTCATGGTTGCCGCGCTTGGTGTGCTCAACACTCTTTCCATGAGCGTTGTGGAGAGGACCCGGGAGATTGGTATGCTGCGAAGTATGGGGATGACCCGTTTTCAAGTTGTCAAAATGATTTTGGCAGAGGCAGGTCTCATGGGAATCATCGGAGGTCTGTTGGGGCTGGGTCTCGGTCTTTTGCTCACCAAAATTCTGCTTTCTGCAATGGGTGCCATGTCCGGATACTCTTTAGAGTTTATCGTGCCCACAAAAGCATTATGGATGAGCATTGTGGTAGCCTTGGTCACTTCCCAGCTGGCAGCGCTGCTGCCGGCGATACGTGCCGCAAATACGCCCATGCTTTCAGCCATACATTATGAATGAGTCGGGTAAACCAAAAATTCTTTTATTTAGGAAATAGGCATCTGATCATATCCATAACTTATAAGTTCAGGGCAGAAGATGCCCGGGTTGGACGACGTCCTGGTTGGATATTATCTTATCCTCTTCCTGTTCAAAAAAATAATCCGGATACTTCCCTGATTGGGGAAATATCCGGATTTTTAAATTATTCGATTATTAACTTTTCATGGGATTCGCTTGGCAGCTGACAAGCTGGGAAAACATTGTAATCACAGTTCTTGTCATGACCATTAGATGCTGTCCTCAATTCTCACCTTACATTTGGTGAAGAGCTCATAGGTCGCAATGCAGTCTGCAAGGGCACGGTGCGAATTCATATTTTCAAGGGGTATCATGTTGCAAAGATAAGCCAGGCCATGTTTGGGGAATTCAGGATAGGCTTTCCTGGATATTCTTAGCGTATCTACAAAGTCATTATTGAATTCATGGCCCAAATGACATCTGAACTTGTCAGAAAGAAAACTCATGTCAAAATTGGCGTTATGCGCAACAAGGATATCATCACCGATGAACTTTAGCAGGTCAGGCAGGATTGCTTTAATTTTAGGCGCGTTTTTGAGCATTATATTGGTTATTCCGGTGATATTGGTGATGATGGAACTCACCGCCAGTTCAGGTTTTACCAGCTGGCAAAAAGTGCCTATCTCAATTCCACCCTCATACATGACTGCAGCAATTTCGATGATCTCGTTATTGGTCGGCGACAACCCTGTGGTCTCCAAATCGATGACAATAAACCGTTCAGGAAACTCCAGCAGGCTTCTGCCCTTGTTTTCTGGCGGTTTCACATCACGACTGGTCGGAGTCGCTATTCCCATATTTGACATTGGAAAATGATTCATCTTCTCACCCCTAATTTTGCCTGATGCAATGGTCAATTAAAGCATTCACCTGCATTTCCCAGCCTATTGATTATAGCATACTACATGAAGAGGAAAACGGGAAACTTCTTTTTTCACTTGTTAAAGTCAGCAAGAATTTCGGTGTAAAGAGAAGGGAGAAGTCAAAGAAGAGAATGTCCCTGGCATTCATGAGAATATCGAGGGAGGGAGGGAAAAAACATTGCCGCTGGGCATAGAGGCAAATGTGAAATAATAGCAATATGTTGATTTAAGACATAATATTTGAAAAGAATATTGTATACTATACTCTTCATGTAAGATTTTTAGGAGGTAGTAGGGTGAAAAGCAGAAAATCCAAAAAGGCTTTTTTACGGAACATCTGGGTATCGGGTATTCTTGCTTTTATGATCATTGTCGCGACTGGCGGAATCGGAAAAATGGAGCTAAAAAGGGTGTTAGCTGCCATTCTTCGGATGGAAACGGCGATTGCCGATACATTTGAGGACGGTGGAACTGCGGATCCTTTGAATACTGATGAAGGGGTGGTTCAGCGTCCGGAGAAAACCCCGACAACTGAATCTCCTGGTCATTTGAAGGTTCACTTCATCGATGTCGGACAGGGGGACGCGATTTTCATCGAGCTTCCCAATGGGCAGTCCATGCTCATCGACGCCGGGAATGCGGATAATGGAATCCAGATTCGGGACTACATCAAAGGATGGGGATACACCAAGCTTGATTATGTTATCGCCACGCATCCGCACGCAGACCACATCGGTGGTATGACGGCCGTCATCAATAACCTGGAGATCGGCAGGTTTTATATGCCCAAAAAGGAACAGGTGACAAGGACATTTGAAAATATGCTCGATGCCCTCTCTGCAAACAGTGTTGCCGTCTACACTGCCAGATCAGGCACGACAATTCTCGACGAAGGCGGTCTCACCATCAGAATCGTAGCGCCAGGTGCCGAGTCCTATGCTGAGCTTAATAATTATTCTGCAGTCGTTCATCTCAGGTACAGGGACACTTCGTTTCTCTTTACCGGTGATGCAGAGGGCATCTCAGAAGAAGAGATTACGAAGGACATTCGGGCGGACGTGCTGAAGGTTGGCCACCATGGCTCTGATTCCTCGACTTCAGCTGCTTTTCTAAGTCAGGTCAACCCCAGATATGCGGTGATCAGCGTGGGAGAGGGGAATACCTATGGCCATCCAGACGACGCAATCCTATCAAGGCTGGAAAAGGCCGGGATTGCAACATATCGGACCGATGAGTTCGGAACAGTCGTCTTTAGCTCCGATGGCAGTACCATTTCTGTGGAGAAATGAATTGAAGCGGCTGAGGATTAACAGCAGGGTAGTTTATGGCCTCAAAAAATGGCGGGAAACGCTTGATGCACAATCGGGTATAATGAGAAGATAAAGATAGAAGATAAAGGAGATGCTTAATCATGAGACTCACAGTGGATCGTTTTGAAGGCGTTTTTGCAGTCTGTGAACTTGAAGATGGGAAGATGGTAAACCTCCCAAAGGAAGCCCTTCCCAAAGATACCTCGGAAGGCTCCAGACTGATTATCGAGCTGGACCCAAAAGGCGTCGAGGAAGACAGGGAAAAGATCAGAGAAAAGATGAATGGGTTATTCAAAGACTAGGAAGGATCTCTTTGCATTCCTCTTCAAGGGCAGACAGGGGCAGGTAGCGAGGGTTGAAACTGACCGATGTTCCTGACTCAAGTTTTAGGGCCCTTCGCGCGAAGGCTTTTTCATATTTTTCATTAATAAATGTAATATGTTTCCAGCTGTGTTAGAATTAAGAATAGAGAATGAGGTGATAACTTGGATAAAAAGGAAAAGAAAAATAAAACCCTGGCAGAAAATAGAAAGGCCCGACATGACTTCTTTATAGAAGAGGTACATGAAGCGGGGATAGAACTCATCGGTACGGAAGTCAAATCCATAAGAATGGGAAGAGTTAGCCTCAGAGACAGTTATGCGGAAATCAAGAATGGTGAGATTTATTTGAGGAACATGCATATCAATCCCTATGAGATGGGGAACATCTACAACAGGGACCCCTTAAGGGACAGGAAGCTTCTGCTCCATAAGGAGGAGATTGAAAAACTCTATCATATGAGTCAGGCTGAAGGTTATACCCTGATTCCACTCTCCATGTACCTGAAGGATGGACGAGTCAAGGTCGCACTGGCCGTAGCCAAGGGAAAGAAAGAGTTTGACAAGAGAGATACTCTCATCGAAAAAGCGCAAAATAGAGAAATAGACAGAGAACTGAAGAATAGAAACAAGTTCTAGCAAAGTGGAGGTGTAGCGATGCACAAGACAATTGGATTTATTGGATGCGGAAACATGGGCAGGGCGATCCTGTCCGGAATCCTCGATTCTGGACATGTCCCTTCTGACAAGATTATTGTTTCAGCATCTTCAAGCGAAACCATCGAGGAGATCATGGGGTTGTACCATACGGAGGGCACTCTGGACAATGTCAAAGTGGCTGAAAATGCGGACATCCTGTTCCTTGCGGTAAAGCCGTACCTCTATGAAAAAGTCATCTTGGAGATCAGGGATGCGGTCAGAGATAATGCGGTCATCATCGGAATGGCTGCAGGCGTGACCATCGAAAAGATGGAAGCGGCCTTTGACAAACCACTAAATATTGTCAAGATCATGCCGAACACACCGGTTTTTGTCAAGGAAGGGCTCATTGCAATGTCCTTTAACAGGATGATGGATGCGGTTGAACAGGAGAACATCATTTCCCTCTTGAGCAGCATCGGCAAGGTGCAAATCATCGAGGAAAAGCATATGGATGTGATTACGGGAATCAGCGGTTCATCACCAGCCTATGTCTTCATGTTCATTGAAGCCATGGCAGACGCCGCTGTGAAAAATGGCCTGCCCAGGAAGGATGCCTATGAGATTTCAGCCCAAGCGGTCCTCGGTGCGGCTAAGATGGTGTTGGAGACGGGAATTCATCCGGGTATCCTGAAAGACATGGTGACCTCTCCTGGAGGCACAACCATTGAAGCTGTGGCAAAACTAGAAGAAAAGGGATTCAGGAATGCTGTGATTTCAGCGGTTGACGCATGTATCCACAAATCGGAAGAGATGAGCAGAAAATAGAGAGCAGAAGAAGGCAGTGGAGACACTGCCTTCGATTTTCGTTATGATTCCAGCGGATTTCGCCTGTAAGCAGCGAAGTGAAACCTTTGCTATCCCAGGCTGATCAGGGGGGATCAGATGCTGCCCCGATATCCAGGAAAATGTTACAATTCCTTCATCCCCCCGTTTTAATTTGGTTCTACCCTATGCATCTTGATGGCCGGGGCGATTTTCACAGGATGCGCCAAAGCCGTCCCTGTTGAAGTGGTTATGACCGATAGCGAGGAAGAGAAGGATACTGAGACTGTATTGAAAGTGGAAAGCGCCGCAAAAGAAGATGCCGGATTCAGAACGAAAATCAGCGCATCAGCGGATCTGAATGGAGATGGGGAAGACGAGGAGATTGCCCTTTGGGTCAGGGAAAACCCTTATGGTGAAAAATTGTTAATATATTTGTAAGCATTCCGTAATCAATATCTAACAAATTATACTTATAATGAAATATAAATAAACCGCTACAATAGAAGACGGTGATGAGGAGAGACTGTGACCGGTTTTGAGAGGTCCCAGGAATGCCGAGGAAGAAAGATGGCTTCTGTCATATGAAATGGATGAATTCCCATGGGATGAAACGACTTCCACGAGAAGTTTGCCGAAGTAGTTGGCTATTGACAATGACTTCCTGTAGCGAGAAAAGAAAAAAGGATTTTGTTTGTTTATGCGAAAACTATTCTTTGAACCAATATTACGATGTTGGTTCTTCTTTTTGTCCATTTTCGAAGGGAAAAGAAGATTTGTGAGGATAAGAGGACCGCAATCCTATATAATGTGGGTAGAAAAGAGAACTCATGGGAAAGGAGCACAGGATGGATAAGTTGAGATATGGCATATTGGGTACGGCGAGGATCATCGATCGTTTTGTTGGTGCCGTAAGGGAAAGCGAGTTTGGGGAGATAACCGCCATCGCTTCACGGGACATGGAGAAGGCTCGCCTCAGGGCAGAGAAACTAGCCATCAAGAAATACTACGGGAGCTATGAAGACCTGCTGAATGACTCTGAGATAGATATCGTGTATATTCCGACCATAAACCACATGCATTATGCGAACGCCAAAGAAGCGCTCCTCTTGGGAAAACACGTGGTTTGTGAAAAACCCATGACCCTGACAAAAAAAGATACGGAGGAACTTTTCCGTCTGGCCGCTGAAAAGCACCTGTTTCTTATGGAAGCGCAGAAATCTGTTTTCCTGCCCATCACCAGGGAGGCGATGGAAATCATCGGTGCCGGAAAAATCGGTAAGCTGCATCTCCTGGACTATACCATCTCCATCCCGAAAATCAGGTTCAAGTGGTTCTATGACAAGGCTTCCGGTGGAGGCACGCTCCTTGGCAGCGGAAGTTACATCCTTAGCCATGCGCGAGAAATGCTCCATGAGGATTTCGTCGCCTACAATGCACTGGCGACCATCGGAAAGACCGGGGTCGATACCCAATGCACCTTCCATCTGAAATCGAAATCTGGGGTGCTGGTCAGCGGAAGGATCACTACGCTGCTCAAGACAAAAAGCGAAGCCAGGATCTATGGAGAAAGAGGCTGCATCACCATAAAGGACTTCTGGAAAGCAAGGACAATGACCCTGGACTTGTACGAAGGCGAAAGGAGAATCCTGGAATTTCCCGCAGAATACGAGATGGTCTATGAGGTCAACCATATCAACGACTGCATCCGGAAAGGCCTCCTGATAAGTCCAATCATGGACAGGGAGACTTCTGTAACCATCGCGGAAGTCGTGGAAAACATGATGAAGTCCTTTTAAAAACTTCACTGGTGAAAGAAAAGCCGACACCACGCGAGACTTCTGGCAAATTCCCATGGAATCCAATTGAATCATGAATTTTAGAAGAAGAAATTATTACATTTCATTCAAACACCTTGCGAATATGTCTTACATGGCATAAAATATAATCAATCTATATTAGTGTGCCTGGAGGTTTGAGATAGATCCTATGACGAACCCCCAAGGAAAGGAGGAGTCGTGAAAAAACTATTTTCTCTGGTAGCCATCTTGGTGATGGCATTGACCATTCTCGCAGCATGCGCTAATGCCGATGCAGTGACGGAGACACCGGCGGGAGAACCAATTGAACTCACACTAGAAGAACTTGGCACCTTTGATGGGATGAATGGAAATAAGGCCTATATCGCGATCGATGGAAACATCTATGATGTGACAAAGATCACTCAGTGGCTTGGTGGAAAGCATAATGGGTATTTCGCAGGCAAGGACCTGACAACGGAAATCAAAACAATTTCTCCGCACGGGCTGACCCCGATAAAGAGTCTTACACCCATCGGTACGATTGTGGATTAACCATGAGAAACTGAACCTGTCATTTTTAAAGGCCAGGAATTACTGGCTTTTTTTCTTGAAAAAAAAATATTATCCTCTGTACAATGATGTTATAATCGATAGTGATGGAAGGTGCAGATGATAGGTTTAAAGAATCGTTGTTATTGTCAGAAGACACCTGTAAGGAGTAGTGATCAGGATGATTTTAGTGAAGCGAGTCGAAACCAAAAAGGAGCTGAATGATTTTACAATGCTTCCTTTTGAACTTTATAAAGACGACAACGCCTGGGTTCCCCCGCTGATTGGTGAATTCAAGAAATATGTCCTCGGTAAGGACAATGCCCTGAACCAGGTTGGACCCAATGAGAGGGTAGTCGCCTACAGCAATGGGAAAATAGCAGGAAGGCTCTTGGTCGGAATTAATGGAGAACTGAACGAATACAAAGGATTCAAGGAAGGCTATATCGCGCTGTATGAGTGTATGGACGATGACGAAGTTTCCTTCAAGCTATTGGAATTTGCCGAAACCTATCTCAAGGGAAAGGGAATCAATAAAATAAAGGGGCCATTATCCCTTCCTGGAGGTGATGACTACAGGGGTTTTCTCATCGATAATTTTGAGGACCCGACTCTGGTGATGAATACCTTCAACAAGAAATACTACAACGACCAGTTTCTCAAGTACGGGATGGAGAAGTACCTGGACTGTTATGCCTATAAGGGGCTCTTCGACATCCATCAGGTTGAGAGGCTGGAAAAGATCATCCCCTACGCCATGCACAGATACAAGTACACGGTGGATAAGCTGGACCTCAAGAAAATGGAAAAAGAAATGCTGGAGATCAGGCAGATTATCGAAAAGGCCATGCCAGACGATTGGGATGACTTCATGCCCCCTTCAGAAGAGGAGACCCGTCTTGTCGCCAAGCAGCTGCTTCCTTTCGCCGACCCCGACTTCATCTATATCGCACGGGATGCGCAGAGGAATCCCATCGGATTCAACATCGCCCTTCCCGACTACAATCAGGTCCTGAAAAGGATGAATGGGAGGATGCTTCCCTTTGGAATCTTCAAGTTCCTCTATTACAAGAAGAAAATTGACAGGCTCAGAATCTTTGTCCTTTTTGTCATACCAGAATACCGGAAGAAAGGGGTGACGGCGGCAATTTATTATGCAGGCCTGAAACGCGGGTTAGAGAAGGGATACAAGTATGCGGAAGGCTCCACCATCTGGGAATACAACAAGCCCATGCAAAATGATGTGCTGGGATTTACTGACAGCCCCTATAAGACCTACCGTGTCTATATCAAGAAAATATAAGGAATCATAGTCTCCTTACTTCAATAGAAAAAAAGAGTCCCCCATGGCATCGAGTACCGATACCCATGGGGGACTTTCGTTATCGTCGCGCATGCCCCGAAATTTCAGGAAGAATTCTATGGAGGTTTTTGATTATCTGTATTGTGCCGGGAACCTGAAGGTACGGGTTTGGACTATAATTGAATCAGACGTTCACTTTAATTTGGAGCATTGCTGCAAGAAAAAAGTGGGTTGCCATGGCCCCTAAAGGGCTCATACTGTTGCCGGAATTTACCATGTCCTATTGTTTTGTATCAAATGGATAGAAAATCAAGATTTATATGGAGGTTGGGATGAAAACAGAAATCAGACTCAGAAAAGACGTGGACCCGAAAAGAACCTGGGACCTTACCGCAATTTATGGCAGCGAGGAGGATTTCAATGCGGATGCCATGAAGCTGAAGAAACTTGCAGAGCATATGGTGGAAACCTATAAGGGCAAACTAAGGGATGCCGAAAGGATTAACGGATGTCTGGATTCCCTCAAGGTTGTCCAGGAGCTTTCCGGACTCCTCGGCAGCTTCAGATACCTGGCCGTCAGTGTTGACATGACGAACAACGAGAACCAGTCCAAAAGCATGGAAATCTCGAATCTTCTTTCCGAGGCGGCTAGCAAGCTAAGTTTCATTGAGGCACAAATCCTTGAAAATGACGAAGCGGTGCTGGAGAAAGCCATGGCGGAAAATGCGGAAAACAGCCATTATCTCCAGGAACTCCTTCGGAGGAAACCTCACTCTCTCTGCAGCGAAGTGGAAAAGGCATTGGCCACCTTGTCGGGAGTCATGAATTCGCCGATGAACATCTACAACAAGGCGAAACTTCAGGACATGGACTTCGGATCCTTTCAGGCCAACGGGAAAAGCTATCCCTTGAGCTTTGTCCTCTTTGAGAATGAGTATGACTACGCCGTGGATAAGGACATCAGAAGAGCAGCCTTCAAAGCCTTCTCAGACAAGATCAGGGACTATGAAAATACTGTAGCGGCAACTTACCAGACTCAGGTACAGAAAGAAAAATCTCTGGCGACCCTGAAAGGATTCGATTCAGTGATTGACAGCCTGCTTTTTGAGCAGGAGGTCGACAAGGATCTCTATAACAGGCAGATAGATGTCCTGTACGAAGAGCTGGCTCCTCATATGAGAAAGTATGCAAAGCTTCTCCAAAGGATCCATGGCCTCGAGGTGATGACCTTCAACGACCTGAAGCTGACGGTGGATCCTGAGTATGAACCCGCCATCACCATAGACGAAGCGAAGGATTATGTCCGTGAGGGCCTTGGGATTTTAGGTGAGGAATATACGGATATGATAGACAGAGCATTTAAGGAAAGGTGGATCGACTTTGTGCAGAACAAGGGAAAATCCACAGGGGCCTTCTGCTCAAGTCCTTACGGGAGCCATCCGTATATCCTGATCAGCTGGACGGAGCGGATGAGGGAAGTTTTCGTCCTGGCCCATGAACTTGGACACGCCGGTCACTTCAGCCTGGCCCATGAAAACCAGAATCCGCTGAACTCGAGACCTTCCCTCTATTTCATTGAAGCGCCTTCGACAATGAACGAGATGATCATGGCTGATCATCTGCTAAAGAAAAAGGACGACAAGCGTTTTAGAAGATGGGTACTGTCCTCAATGATTTCGAGGACCTACTATCATAACTTCGTCACTCATATGCTCGAAGCCCACTTCCAAAGAAAGGTCTATAACATCATCGATGAAGGGGGCAGCGTTCACGCGGCCAAGCTCAATGAACTGAAACGGGAGACCCTGGAAGGCTTCTGGGGAGAGGAAGTCAAGATCAGCGAAGGGGCCGAACTCACCTGGATGAGGCAGCAACATTACTATAAGGGACTCTATCCCTATACGTACAGTGCAGGACTGACCATCGCCACGGAAGTATCGGGAAGGATAAGACGCGAAGGGCAGGTTGCCGTAGAGGACTGGAAGAGGGTCCTTAGGACAGGTGGGCTGAAAAATCCTCTGGAACTGGCCAGGCTAGCCGGTGTGGATATTTCCACAGACCTGCCGCTGCGCAGAACAATCGCCTACATTGGCGAAATCATAGACGAGCTGGAAAAACTTACAAATGAGTTGGACAAGAGCTAAATCAAAGTTCAAAAAACGTTAACTTAATTTTCTTGCATTTTCTTTTTTATTAAATGATAATAATGAATGAAGGGTTTTTTTAATGCTTCTAAAAGTATGTTTTATCTATCATTGTGAAAATGAAATTACTGCGATTTCATTTTCCGGTCAGCATATTTTAAGGGATAGAAGGAAAGCCTTGCACCATGTCAAAATAATCAATAAAAGGAGAGAATGAGCGAATGAGGAGATTAATCAACGACCCCTATGAAGTAGTAGAGGAAATGCTACAAGGCTACGTAAAGGTACATCAGGACTATGTCAAGCTTCTGGATCATGATAAGAGGGTCATCGTGACAACGAATCCGGTTCCAGGAAAAGTCGGCGTGATTATCGGTGGCGGTTCAGGCCACGAACCCCTGTTTCTAGGTTATGTCGGCAAGAATTTTGCCGATGCCGCCGTTATCGGAAACATCAATACCTCTCCATCACCAGAACCCTGCTACAACTCAGTCAAGGCAGTAGACCAGGGTAAGGGATGCATCTATCTTTATGGAAATTATGCCGGAGACGTCATGAATTTTGACATGGGTGCTGAAATGGCCGCTGATGATGGCATAAGGGTTGAGACGGTTCTGGTCACAGATGATGTCATCTCTTCCTCTAACATCGATGAGAGAAGAGGCATCGCAGGCGACCTGTTCGTCTTCAAAGCAGCTGCAGCAGCAGCAGCAAAGGGTTTGGACCTGGACGCGGTTGTGAAGGCAGCACGAAAGTGCAACGACAACACAAGGTCCATGGGCGTCGCCCTGTCCTCCTCAACCATTCCTGTAAAGGGTGGAACCATCTTTGAGATGGAAGACGGAGACATGGAAATCGGCATGGGTATTCACGGAGAACCTGGTGTCAGACGAGGAAAGATTGAACCTGCTGACAAGGTTGTTGATGAAATCATGAAGTATATCTTGGCAGACATCGAACTCAAAGAAGGCGACGAAGTTTATGCATTGGTCAATGGACTCGGCGGATTGCCGCTCATGGACCAGTATATCCTGTTCAACAGAGTCGAGGAGGTCCTTACCGAAAAGGGAATCAAGATCCATAAGGGTATGGTCGGAAACTATGCCACTTCCATGGATATGATCGGTATGGGAATCACCCTTGTAAAACTTGACGACGAACTGAAAGAACTTCTGGACTATCCCACAGATACCCCATACCTGAGCATAAGATAATATTGCCTCCTAAAAAATAAAAGGATATCCGCTGCAGAGGCTGTAGCGGATATCTTTATATTGCTGAGGATTCGTTTATGTACTTGGAATTGAATTTATAATATAATAGGGACAATGGAAAAAATAATAATCTGGAGGTTGGAATTATGGAACTTAACAGAAAATTCTTCAAGGACATCATCTTGCGGCTCATCCCTTTGTTTGAAACGGAAAGAGACTATCTCTCCCAGTTGGATTCGGATATCGGCGATGGTGACCATGGCATCAACATGTCCATCGGATTCAGGGAAGTGGAGAAGCAGCTGGATAAGATATATGAGGAGACAGAGGACATTGCAAGCTTCTACAAGAAAGTGGGAATGATCATCCTTGGGAAAGTGGGTGGAGCTTCCGGTCCGCTCTACGGAAGCCTGTTCATGAAAGCGGGAGATACGCTGAAGGGAAAGAACACCCTGACCTTCCCTGAGTTTGTCGAGTTCATCGAAAACGGCATCGCATCCATCGAGGCAAGAGGTAAGGCGGTGGTCGGTGACAAGACCATGATCGATGCCCTAAGGCCGGCTGTGGAACTCATGAAGAGTGAACTTGGTTCTGGAAAGAGCGAAATTGAAATATTCGAGGATTTTGTCAATGAGCTTAAAGCGGGTTCGGACAGGACCATACCGCTGATAGCCAGAAAAGGAAGATCCATGAGGCTTGGTGAGCGGGCTATCGGTTTCAGAGACCCGGGTTCCTATTCCTCCTATCTGCTGTATAATGAAGTGCTTAAAGAAATGAAGAATTTAAGTTAGGATTTGAGAAATGATGAGAAAACCAATTGTGGGCATGAGCCTGAAAATCTATATCAATACCATGGATAAGGCGATAAGGCTCGCGGAAGCCTCAAAGGAGAGATTCCAGGGAATACGGGATGTGGATGTGTTCCTCATCCCTTCCATGGGTACCGTCTATCCTGTTTCAAAAGTCCTTCAGGGGACCAGCATCCTCTATGGCGTCCAAAACATCGCACCAATCGGGAACGGAGCCATGACCGGGGAATTTTCCATCGAGAGTGCCCTGGATCTGGGGTGCAGCCTGGTGGAAATCGGGCATGCGGAGAGAAAGAGAATTTTCAAGGAAGACTATGGGATGATCAACGAGAAGGTGAAGCTGACTTTAAGCAAGGGGCTCATGCCTATCATCTGCATTGGAGAAAATGAGCAAGGAGAAGGCAGAGAAGCCTCACTAAGGGAACAGATTTTAAAGGTGCTCGATGGCGTTCCAGTCGGGGACATTAAAAAGGCCGTGCTCGCCTATGAACCGGAATGGGCAATTGGAAGGGCTGCGCCAGCAGAAGCTTCCTATGTCCATGAATCCCATGAGATCATCAGGGAAATCCTACAGGGGGAGTTTGGTAGAACGACCAGGGAAGAAGTGAGGATCATCTATGGGGGCTCGGTAAACAAGGAGAATGCGTTTGAACTGTCCAGCCATAAGGATGTGGACGGGCTGTTCATCGGACGTTTCGGCCATGATATTGACAATTTCGAGGGAATCGTGAACAATGTTAGAAAATCGAAGGAGGGATTACGATGAAAATAGCAATCGGCTGCGATGAGATGGGTTTTGAACTGAAAGAGCACATCATGAAGGTACTGCAGGAGAATGGATATGGCTATGAGGACTTCGGGTCATTCGAAGGCGAGAAGATACTTTATCCCGACGTCGCACAGAAGGTAGCACTCGAAGTCCAGTCCAAGCAGTTTGACCGGGGAATCCTGATCTGTGGAACTGGAATCGGTATGGCAATCACGGCAAACAAGGTACATGGAATACGCGCAGCCCAGGTGCCCGATATCTACTCGGCCGAGAGGGCAGCCATGAGCAACAATGCAAATATCATTACCATGGGCGGGCTCACAACAGGGAAAATGGTCGCCGAAATGATGGTGCTGGCTTATTTGAAGAGTGAGTTCCAAGGGGGGAGGTCGCTCCCCAAAGTGACTCGGATGGATGAAATAGATGACCAGTACAGGGGTAGCGAAAATAACCGCTGATCTTGATTATCCTTGCCTATAGACTAAAATCAACCTATGATTTTAGCTATAGGCATTTTTCTGGAAATATTAGGAGAGAAAGAATATTGGAGGACATCATGAGTTTTATTGAAAAGTTAAATCAGCTGGTTATCGATTATGGATTCAAATTAGCCGCATTCGTCTTCGTCCTGGCCATCGGATGGTGGCTGTCGAATTATGCCGTGAGGCTGGTGGAAAGGGCGCTGCAAAAGAGCAAAGTGGATGTTACCATCCACGGGTTTCTCAAGTCAACGGTGAGTTTCTTCCTGAAGCTCATCGCAGTCATTACCGCAGCGACAATTCTTGGTGTCTCCGTGACCACATTCATCGCGATGATCAGTGCCGCAGGACTTGCCATCGGCCTGGCGCTTAAAGACAGTCTGTCTAATATCGCTGCGGGGATTCTTCTGGTCGTCTTCAAGCCTTTCAAGGTAGGGGATTTCATCGAATCTGGCGAAACCCAGGGAACGGTGCTCACCATACAGCTTCTCTACACCGCCCTCAATACGCCGGACAATCGCAGGGTCATGGTCCCGAACGGAGATTTGGCGACTTCGCGTATCGTCAACTACAGCGTCGAAGATGAGCGAAGGATTGACAGGGTCTTTTCCGTGGCTTATGGCAGCGATATCGAGAAGGTAAAAGAAATCCTCATGGGTGTCGCCGCAAAGAACAAGCACATCCTGCATGAAAGGGGAATCATCGTGAGACTCGCCAGCCAGAGCGAGAGCGCACTGAACTTCGATTTCAAGGTGTGGGTCAAACGGGAAGACAATATCGAAGTCTCCTATGACATCAATGAGGAAGCCATCTACCAGCTGGAACAAAACCATATCCAAAGACCGATGATGCTCCGGGAAATCAATCTGACTGTGCCTCAGGAGAGAGAAGTGATCTGAACCAAAAGGCATGCCTGAAATTTTCCTCATGGGATCCTTTCGGAGAAGTCCAGCACAAGGATTCTAGGAGGAAGGGATTAGATTTATTTTTGGACGGAAAAAAGGAGCCGATGGCTCCCTTTTCCCGTAATTGATCATGATTAATTAGCAGGTGGTAATCGCTAATCAATAATGGTTATGATATTATAATAATTATAAATAAAGGATTTGTCAAGCATTTTATTCCAGATCAGCGTTAAGTTTTTTCGGAAGAAGTTGAAATACCGAATAGGCAGGCTTATTTCAGGATACCGACGAATGTATTCATTTACATTTTGTATTTATTTAGTATAATGAGAGAATACAGTAGGGGGTTTTTATGAAAGAAGAATTCTATAACGCCTTAGAAGAGTATCCAGTTGTTACTGCTGTCAAAGATCATCAAGGCCTTGATCTGGCCCTGGAAACAGAGAGCAAAGTGGTATTTATTCTATTTGGCAATATCACGGATATTGCATTAATTGTCAAGAAAGTGAAACTGAAGAATAAAATTGCCATCGTCCATGTGGATCTCATAGAGGGTCTTGGCAGCAAGGAAATTGCAGCCAAGTTCATCAAGTACAATACCCAGGCAGATGGGATCATCAGTACAAAGGCGAATATTATAAGTGCAGCCAAGGATCTGGGACTGATCACCGTCCAGCGATTTTTCCTCATCGATTCGATGTCCCTGAAAAATGTCATCAAGTATATCGAACTGGGACATGCGGACACCTATGAGGTTCTTCCTGGCGGAATGTACAAGATCATCAAAAAACTTTCCCTTATCTCAAATGTCCCGCTTATCGCAGGCGGACTGATTTCTGACAAGGAGGATGTTATTGCGGCCCTAAATGCAGGTGCTACTGCGATATCATCGACAGACACGTCAATCTGGAAACTTTAGGCCATGTTAATGTTTACATTAGAATTATATGGTGCTAAAATGGAATTAACTTAATAGTATGCTGAGAGTTTGAGAGTAAGCAAAATTATCTGTTTTAGACAGAGAATTTTGTATTGCTCTTTTTTTTATATTAGGAGGGAAATATTATGTATGATGTAGCAATCATTGGTGCTGGAATTGTGGGAGCATCAGTGGCAAGGGAGCTGTCAAGGTATAAGCTTAATGTATGCTTGATAGAAAAAGAAAATGACGTTTCTGAAGGGGCGACCAAGGCCAATAGTGCGATTGTCCATGCAGGATACGATCCTGAAGTCGGGACGGTAATGGCCAGACTCAATGTAAGAGGGTGTTATCTTACAGAAAAGTACTCAGCAGAGCTGGATGTGCCCTACAAGAAGATAGGGTCCCTTGTCGTGGCATTTTCAGAATCCGAGATGAAAACCCTGGAAGAACTCTTGGACCGAGGGAACAAGAACGGAGTCCCAGACATGAAGATTGTCGGTAGGGAAGAACTGCTTGAGATGGAACCCAATATTGGTGACACGGCTTTAGGCGCCCTGTATTCTCCAAGTGCCGGCATCGTCGGACCATGGGAATTCTGCATCGCGCTGACAGAAAATGCGGTTGTCAACGGCTTAAAGCTTTTCCTTTCCACTGAGGTCGTCGACATCAAGAAGGATAACGGTTCGTTTACCATCTTTACGGCAAATCCTTCCATCGATCCGATAAAAACAAAGTACATCATCAACGCTGCAGGCATCTACAGCGACAAGATCCAGGGAATGGTCGGGGAAATGGAATTTAAGATCAGACCCAGGAAAGGTCAGTACTTCGTCCTGGACAAGAGCCAGGGTCCTTTGGCGAACCATGTCATCTTCCAGTGCCCTTCAGAACTTGGCAAGGGAATCCTTGTTTCTCCAACGGTTCACAATAATCTTATTGTCGGGCCGGATGCCGTGGACCTTCTCGACAGGGAGGATCTCAGCACAACAAAGGAAGATCTTGATAAAGTTAAGGAAGCCGCTGAAAAATCCATTAAGGGAATCAATTACAGGGAGAGCATCAGAAACTTCGCAGGTATGAGGGCCCAGTCGGACAGGCCGGACTTCATCATCGAGGAATCGAAGTCGGTGAAGGGACTGGTCAACCTCGCGGGAATCAAGTCCCCGGGACTGACTTCCGCACCGGCCATCGCTGAAGATGCCGTGGAGATCCTGAAGAATATCGGATTGGAATTGGTATTGAAGGAAGATTTCAATCCCATCAGAAAGCAGACACATTTCATGAAACTTACGCCTGAAGAGAAAGCTGCAAAGATCAAGGAAGATGAAAAGTTCGGAAGGGTCATCTGCAGATGCGAGACCATCACCGAAGGCGAAATCGTTGAAGCAATCAGGAGACCCGTCGGGGCCAAGACATTGGATGGGGTCAAGAGAAGATGCAGGCCGGGTATGGGAAGATGCCAGGGCGGGTTCTGCGGACCCAGAGTCCTGGATATCCTTGCAAGAGAATTGGATGTTCCACTAGAGGACCTCATGCAGGACGTCAATGGTTCCTATATTCTCATCGGCGAAACGAAGTAGTAGGGGTGGAAAAAATGAAATATGATTTAATAGTTATCGGTGGAGGTCCTGCTGGTTTGTCAGCAGCATACCAGGCTTTCAAAGACGGCGTTGAAAAGATACTGATCCTGGAAAGGGACAAAGAACTCGGAGGAATCCTCAACCAGTGTATCCATAATGGATTCGGCGTACACTCTTTCAACGAGGAGCTCACAGGTCCGGAATATGCGACCAGATATATCGACATGCTGAATTCCACGAATGTGGAATACAAACTCGATACCATGGTCCTTTCCATATCAAACAGCGGAGATATCAAGAAAGTGGAAGCCATAAATACCAAGGAAGGATACCTGCTTCTCGACACAAGCGCAATCATCCTTTCGATGGGATGTCGCGAGAGGACTAGAGGAGCCATCCAGATCCCGGGAGACAGGCCTTCGGGAATATTTACTGCGGGAACGGCTCAAAGGTATATCAATATGGAAGGCTACATGGTGGGTAAGAAAGTCGTCATTCTGGGTTCAGGAGACATCGGACTGATCATGGCCAGAAGGATGACCCTTGAGGGTGCGGAAGTCAAGGCCTGCGTAGAGCTGATGCCTTACTCCAACGGCCTGAACCGGAATATTGTCCAGTGCCTGAATGACTATAACATTCCTCTCCTGTTGGCTCACACCATCACCGAAATCATCGGAAAACACAGGCTGGAGGCAGTTGTTGTCAGCCAGGTGGATAATGACAGGAATCCGATTCTCGGCACTGAACGGACACTGGAGTGCGATACGCTGCTTCTCTCCGTCGGACTGATTCCGGAAAATGAAATCACGAAGAATGCAGGGATTGATCTCGATAGAAGGACTTCAGGCCCCGTGGTCAACGAAGCTATGGAAACCAACGTCAAGGGCATCTTTGCCTGTGGAAATGTGGTTCATGTCCACGATCTGGTGGACTTTGTCAGTGAGGAAGGGGCTAAGGCAGGGAAGAATGCCGCCAGGTACATCAAGCATCTGCTCATTGAAGGGCAGGATGTCACGGAGATAAAGAATGGAAACCGGGTGAACTACACAGTTCCTCAGAAGATCAGACTGGACAACATCCAAGAATCACAGGAATTCATGTTTAGGGTTTCCAATGTATTCAAGGATGTCAACATCACCGTCAGAAACAGCGAGGGTGAACTGCTCAAGAAACTTAGAAGGCCCATTGTCACACCGGGAGAAATGGAAAAGATCAGGCTAAAGCGTGCGGAACTGGATCGGGCAAAGGGAAGCCTTACCATCGCGCTGGAAGAGGTGAAGTAAGATGATAGAAATGATATGCATTGTCTGCCCTAAGGGATGCCGGCTGAGTGTCGACCAGAAATCCGATGGAGAGGTCCTTGTTACCGGAAACGGATGTAACAGGGGTATCCCCTATGCCAAGAAGGAACTTACCAACCCGACAAGAGTCGTCACCTCGACCGTAAAGATTAATGGAGCAATCCATAAAAGGTTGCCGGTAAAGACATCGAAGGACATTCCCAAGCACCTGAACTTCGCAGTGATGAAGGAGCTGGAGAGCATCGAGGTCACCGCGCCGATAAAAGTGGGAACAGTTCTCATCAAGAATATCCTGGGAACAGACGCCGATATAGTGGCGACCAGAAATATGTAAATGAAAATGTGGGGTGACACCCCACATTTTTTGTATATTAAATATCCAGGAGTTGTTAATTTTATAATAATTTCACGAAATATCATGTTCATTCAAATCCATTGCTATAGAATTAAGTTAGAGTTTGCGAAGGAGGGTATCAAATGTATGACGTCATAATCATTGGAGCCGGAATTGTTGGGACCAGCATTGCCAGGGAGCTGACAAGGACCAGAACGAAGGTCCTCATTCTTGAGAAAGGGATAGATGTGGCCATGGGTGCCACCAAGGCCAATAGTGCGATTGTCCATGGCGGATTCGCCGAAAAGCACTCCGCACTGAAGGGAAGACTATGCTATAAGGGGAGAATCCAATACAAGAAACTCGATGAGGAACTGAATTTTGGATTCAAGGAAACGGGTTCCCTCGTCATCACCATGGAGGACGACCGTGCACCTCTGGAAAAGATCATGGAGAATGGCTTATTGAACGGACTTCTGGACCTCAGCATCATCGGTCCTGAAGAAATCAGGGAAATTGAACCGGAACTTACCCATGATGTGAAATGGGCGCTCTATTGCAAGGGTGCCGGAATCTGCTCCCCATACGAAATGGCGATTGCCATGGCTGAAAATGCCATCAGGAACGGCGCCAGGCTTGAACTCGAAAATCAGGTCACATCCATCAGGAAAGAGGACAGTCATTTCACAATCACCACGGACAAAGGTGAATATGAGGGACGCTACGTCGTCAATGCTGCCGGACTGCACGCCGATGAGATTTCGAAGATGGTTGGCGTTGAGAATTTTACAATCCTTCCGAGAAGCGGGGAATATGTGCTCTTTACAAGAGGTACGGGAGACCCGATAAACACCGTTATCTTCCAGATGCCTACAAAGCTCGGGAAAGGTGTTCTTGTGGCTTCAACCTATTATGGAAACCTGCTCATCGGTCCTGATGCCAGCGACGAGGTTGCGAAGGAGGATACTTCAACCCATATTGAGAGAGTTGCGAGGATTTTCTCGCAGACGAAGGAACTGTACCCAAAGATCGACCCTAAACAGTTCATCAGGAGTTTCACTGGGATAAGGGCAAGGAGTTCAACAGACGACTTCATCATCGAAGAGACAACGGTCAGGGGATTCATCAATGTCGCCGGCATACAGTCGCCGGGACTCACCTCTGCACCGGCTATTGCAGACATGGTTACAGGAATTCTTAAGGATGCAGGATTAGAATTAGAACCAAATCCAGACTTCAATCCCAATAGAAAACCGGTCGTGACCAAGAAGCCCCTCAAACCTCTCAAAGAAGCTGCTCCCTTCATCGAATTGCCATTAGGAAGCAAGGACAGGCTGGTCTGCAGATGCGAACAGGTCCGGGAGGATGAAATCGTCGATGCGCTGCATAGGGAAATCCAGGTGAAGACCGTAGACGGTGTCAAGAGAAGAACAAGGGCGGGCATGGGATGGTGCCAGGGAGAATTTTGCAAGACAAGGGTCATTGAGGTCATGGAGAGAGAATATGGCGAAAAGATAGATCCGCAATTTGATATTGAGCACAGCGGTGTGAGCCGGGTACAAAAATCAGACCTTCTGGAGTATCTGAAGAGCCTTGAGGAGGAATAGACTTGAGTGATGTTATAGATTTCAATGAGCTGAAGAACAAGGTGAGAGACAAGGATATCGATGATTTTGAGGCGTATATCCTTAATTTGTACGGACAGATGGGGACGGGAGGAAAAGACCTGGCCTCCATGAACAAGTCCATTCTGGAATATATGGAGAAGAACAATATTTCCCTTGAAAAGTTCGCGGAAATCCAGAAAAAACTGATGGAAAGATATGGCGTTTCTATGGATGACCTGAATAAGCAGTACAACCTTGAAGAAAATCCCGAGTACAAGGACTATAGGAAGAAGCTCGGTTTTACCGAAAAGTACAAAGGGAAAGTGAGTGATTTTTCAGGCTACTATTACGAAATCAAAAATGAGAAGAACGACCTTTACCTGTTCCTGAGCAAGTCTACAGTGCTCATTTCTTCCAAGAAGAAGGTAGACCTGGAAGACAATGAACTGAACGAATTTTTGGTTTCCTACAAGAAGTTGCAGGAGGATGAGAAGCTTCACATTCGGATCAGCGAATACCATGAGGAATATGAATACTGATTCCCTGCACAATTTGAAAAGGGTGACTTGGACATTAAGAATTGAATTAGAAAAGCGGTGCCGTCTTGAAATGGATAGCATCGCTATTTTTTTATGACCGAGAAGAAAGATGAGGCATACCAGCTGTTTGACCCACACCGGCTCCCTATGGATCTGGTCGGTATTTTGAATTTGTGTATTGGGACCGCCAGAAGTTCAAAATGAGTATGGTATAATAAAATATGGAATTGTTGTGAGTGCTAAGGTATGGGTGAACGAATGAACGACAAGAAAAATACGGGAGAAACCGAAGAAATTGAAGAAAAAGCCTTGTTCAAGCAGGGGTTCTTCTCCTTCATCAAGAATCCCATCAGGCGGGATGTGCTCAATCTGGCATGGCCGGTCCTCATCGAACTCCTCATGGGATCTTTGTTTGGGATGGCTGACATGATGATGCTGGGATGGATTGCAGACAAGGCTTTGTCTGCGGCGTCGGTTGCGTCTGTAGGAATCGCGAACCAGCCGATGCTGCTTGGGCTGTCCCTGGCCCAGGCCCTTAACGTCGGGGGAACCGCGATGATTGCAAGGTATGTGGGTTCAAAGCAGAACCATAGGATCGAATCCGTCCTGAAGCATGTCATCCTCCTGAACCTTGTCGTTCTGGCCATTCCGTTTGCCGTATTTAGCATCACCTTTACAGATGAAATCATGCGGTTCATGGGTGCCCAGGCGGATACACTCAGTGCTGGGCGGATGTACTTCAGGATTGTGTTTATCGGGTATATTTTCCAGACCTTCAATATGTCGATTTCGGCCGCCCTTCGGGGAATGGGGGAGACCAAAATTCCCATGGGAATCAACCTCAGGGCGAATTTTATTAATGTCATCGGAAACGCGGTACTTATTTATGGATTGTTCTTCTTCCCTGCACTCGGGGTCACAGGGGCAGGAATATCCACGATGTTTTCGCAGGTTTTGGCCTGTGGCATGATGATTAGATATCTCACCAAAGGAAAGGGGCTCCTGAAGATCAGCTTCAAGCGCAAGTTCAGATATGACAAGACCATCATCAGCAACCTCATCAGAATCGGCGTACCTGCTTCGCTTGAGTCACTGGCACTAAGGGTTGGTGTGCTTTTTTTCGTCAGGATTGTGGCGAGCCTCGGGACGGTCGTCTATGCCTCGCATCAGATTGCGCTTAGCATCCTTGGTTTGTCCTTTCAGCCGGGACAGGCCTTCGGGATAGCCGCTTCCTCCATGGTGGGGAGGTCTCTTGGAGCAAGGGACCTTCATGGGGCTGAAAAATATGCGAAGGAAACAAGAAGAATCGGTTCACTGATCTCCACAATCATGGCGGTGGGCCTCTTCTTCTTCGGAGCCCAGATTGTCGGACTCTACACTTCGGATCCGGTCATCATCAGAAATGCTGCCGGCGCCCTGAAGATCATCGCCCTTGTGCAGCCCTTCCAGTCTTCCCAGCTGATCCTTGCAGGGGCGCTGAGGGGAGCGGGGGATACGCTATGGCCGCTGGTGGCTACGTTTATCGGTGTTTTCGGATTTCGTGTTGTCCTTGCCCACATTTTTGTGAACATCATGGGCATCGGGCTCATGGGTGCCTGGATTGCGGTCCTTGCAGACCAGTTCATTCGGTGGGTGTTTGTCTTTGGAAGGTTCCGGAGCAACAAGTGGAAATATATCCGGATCAAATAGGCGAAATGAGAAAATCTAATCATGGAATGGGAGAGCGGGGCCACAGGAATGCGGCCCTGTTTTGTCGTCTGCCCGGCTATGGAAGAGGTTCGGGTATGTTTTTTTGGAGCGAAAGGATACGCGAAGGGATGACAAAAGTCCAGCAGGACTGCAATCCTGCTGGACTTGAAACTTCTGTTGATTATTCCACGGTGACGGATTTCGCCAGGTTCCTTGGCTTGTCCACATCCAGTCCTTTATAGAGGGCCACATAGTAAGCCAGAAGCTGCATGGGAACCACGGAAAGGATCGGGGCGATGATATCCAGGGTATCAGGGATATAGATGACCTTATCGGAATACTGCTCTGCATCTATATTGCTCTTGAAAGTGACGACCATGACCTTGGCACCTCTTGTAATCACTTCCATGAGATTGCTTTTCATCTTCTCGAAGAGCTTTCTCTGGGTCATGGAAGCGATGACGGTTATTCCGGGCTCTATGAGTGCGATAGACCCGTGTTTGAGCTCTCCACCAGGGTAAGCTTCGGAATGGATGTAGGATAACTCCTTGAGCTTTAAGGAAGCTTCAACGGCAATCTGGTAATCCAGGCCTCTGCCCAGGTAGAAGGCGTCACTTTCGAGATGGATGAGCTTGGCAAAGCTCTTGATTTCTTCGACGTCCTCAAGAATGACGGATACCTTCTCATCGAGGGTGAGCATTTCAGCCTTGATGCTTTCAAGGTATTCCCGACTCTGTGTTCCAAGCAGCTCTGCGAAGAAAATCCCAATGGAGTAGACGGCGACCAGCATGGTCAGATACGCCTTTGTGGAAGCGACACCTATTTCCGGTCCTGCCCAGGTATAGAACACATCGTTTGCTTCTCTTGAAATCGAGCTGCCTACGACATTCGTGATGGCGATGACCCTGGCACCCTTGCTCTGGGAATCTCTAAGGACAGCCAAGGTATCGGCAGTCTCACCAGATTGGCTCATGGTAATCACAAGGGTCTTGTCATCGATCATCAGATCCTTGTACCTGAACTCAGAGGCGACATCCGTTTCCACGGAGATCCTCGCCAGAGTCTCTATGGCGGCCTTTCCGATGAGTCCTGCATGGTATGCAGTACCACAGGCGACAATATAGATTCTCGAGTAATTCATGAGCATCTCTTTCGTGATATGGATATCATCCAGCCTGATGTTTTCACCGGGGATGATCCTTGAAGTCATGGTATCTCTTAACGCCTTTGGCTGTTCGTAGATTTCTTTCAGGGTGAAATGCTCATAGCCACCTTTTTCTGCGGATTCGGCATTCCATGTGATCATGCAGGGTTCATGGAAGATTTCCAAACCATCGTTTGCATAAAACGTAAGTTTCTTGTTCTCCAGCACGGCGAATTCATTGTCATTTAGATAGATGATCTCTCTTGTATAGTTGAGGATGGCTGGAACATCGGAAGCAATGAAATATTCATCCTCACCGATACCGATGATGAGAGGACTATCTTTTCTGGTCGCGACAATCCTATCCGGCTCATCCATGGAGATGACGCCTAATGAGTAGCTCCCCTTAAGCTTTTTCGCCGCTTTCCTGACCGCCAGAAGAAGGTCTCCTTCGTTCAGGAAGTCGATAAGATTGGGGATCACTTCGGTGTCCGTATCTGAATAGAAGGAATATCCTTCTTTTATGAGCATATCTCGGATTTCTGTATAATTCTCTATGATTCCGTTATGGACCACAGAGATTCTGTTATTATTGCTGTTATGGGGGTGGGAGTTGGTGTCTGATGGAGCGCCATGGGTAGCCCATCGGGTATGTCCAATTCCAAGATGAGAGTCCAAAGTCGTATCCTTAAGCTTCTCAACGAGATTTTTGAGTTTCCCTTTGGCCTTTACGATTTCAAGCTGACCGTGTTCAAGCACTGCAATTCCGGCTGAATCATATCCCCGGTATTCAAGCTTTGAAAGCCCGTTGATAAGTACCTCCACAACATCCCTTGATCCTAGATAGCCTACAATTCCACACATAAAAAAACATCCTTTCCATTTTATATTTTAGAAAGGCTTAAAACACCTGACAAGATTGTCCCAGAGATCTCTCCCTGTATTTCTCCTGTCGTTAACGGTAGTGTGTACCGCGAAGCATCCGCCGAATTTTCGATAACTTCGTCCTCGTCAACCTGATTTCTCAGGTTCTGGCGCTATTCCTATTGGAATTTAATTGATCATCTTTAAGCCTTACTTAGTTAGTATATACTGTTTTTTTGTAGAATGCATATTAAATATGCTTTAAACTTTAGTGAATTCTAATGGAAACCTTAACCTTCTTAAGATTTAATGGATTTGTGAAATCATGATTTGAATCGGTGTGAGGGAAAAGGGAGTATCCTCGGATACCCCCTAGAAATCAATCACAGTTGATTATTTCTTCAGACTTATATGTGTTCCATCACAGAATGGGGGATTGCTTGTTAGCTTACATGTGCAGAATGCTACGTCTCCGTTCTTCTTTGCTGTGAATACCAAAGATTTAAATGAAGTGCCCTTATGGGATCCATCACAAAATGGCTGACTGGAACTGCGTCCACATGAACACCAATAATATGTTTCTCCCGCTTTGACATTGACATGAATTGGTTCTGTGCCTGCAATGATTTGCTTATCCATTTTAAAATCACCCCTTATCATATTTTTGGTCGTGCAACCTATAAAGTCATTATAGTGCAGTTCATAAATTATATCTAGCAAAGGAAGGAGCATCTCATTTATCGTTTTAACGAATTATTAGAAAACGGGTATCAAAGTGCAATTCAGGTGATGAAAGCTTTTTGACGCATAAAAAAAGACCTTTCCGATTTGATTCGGAGGGGCCTCTAATCTTAAGAAGGCTATGCTATCCGAGTATGCCGAAATTTTTCTCCGGATGTTTTAGGGGAATTTCTTTGATGGAATAGTCCATGACTTTGATAAAGCCATTCCCCTTGAGAATAGCTTTGAGGAATTTGGTGATGACTTCATCGTCTCCCTGAACCTCGACTTCCACATTACCATTCATCAGATTTCGGACATAACCGGTGAGACCAGAATCCTTCGCCAGGTTATAGGCGAAATATCGGAATCCTACCCCCTGGACTCGGCCGGTGAAAATAATAAGGTATCTTTTCATTTTACATCACGGTCCTTAAACTAATCTCATTTAGCTCTGTTTATTGTTTTCACTGTCCTGTTTCTTCTGTGCCTGTCTTTCATGCATCTTCTTTTTCAGGCCCTCAGTCTTTTCTCCAGTGAAGGTAGTAAACGCCTTCCATTTTCTGACAATGAATGCGGCAAAGGCTTTCCAATTTTTGACAATGAATGCAACAAAAGCCTTCCATTTTCTTGCAGTAAAGGCTGTGGCTCTCTTTAAACTCTTACTGAAGGAGATGCTCCAGATCTTGAGTGCAGGTGAAATCTTTCGGGTCTTATTTCCAAGGGAAACGCTAACACCCTTAAGCCATGGCTGTGTTTTCATTGCCAGGTTTTTCAGGGCATTCTGGATTGGGCTGACGCTCTCTTCCAGACCCTCTTCTGAAGTGGATGTCCCGGATACGGGTATCCTGTTCTTCGAAGTAAACCAGTGTTTTTTTCCTGACGCAGGAACCAGGGAAGAGGATACAGCCGTCGCATTTATGATGCTGTTCGCTTCCACCTCAGCTTGATGAGTCTCGCCTTCGAGGGCGGAACTTTCGCTTTCTCTTGCCTTTTTGGCCTTTTTCCGGGCTTCAGCTTTCTTGAATTTCGTTACAGTATAAATATAGTCGAGGTATATGGCTCCAAGTACTTTCGCATCCTGGACGTTATCTGACTCAAGATTGATGAACTTGAGGTATTTCTTCACATCTCTGATGGGTTTGCTTGTAATGCCGTAGATATCCTTGCTCATGACCATGGCGTCAATAAAGGAAATATGGATTTCCTTATCCAGTTTGACGTTGAGGTAAGTATGGGTGAAGGGCTGGTTGTAGATGATGATGGGAAGGTCTCCGGCATAACGGATGAATCTTCCGATGGCTTCCTTCAGTGGAAGCTTGTATTTTGCAATGAGCGGATCTTTGCTGGCCAGGGGGATGTACAGGGAATCGATCATCTTGTCGTTCATGTACTTCACCGCCTGAAGTGATGTTACCGTATCGTCATAGGGATCCTCTGACTTTCTTCCCAGATGAAAGGTGATGAATTCCCTGTACAGAGGGAAGGTCTCAAACTCGTCGAGGATTTCGCCCTTATGGTTATATAAGGCATCCTGCATGATGATTTGCTTGTAGTTCATCTTTTCCGGGGTGAATATGAATTCCTTGAGGACGTAGAACAAGGAGATGAACAGGCCTACCGCGATATAGATCAGCGCATAGGCGATTTCCACACGATTGTACTTCTTATAGAAATAGAAGAATACAATCATAAGCAGCAAGAAAATATACATGAAGATGAACTTCTTATTCAATATCTTTTTCAATAGTTCCATTCCGAATGCCTCCACAATATGAGATTTCTGATGTTGTCCTGTCTGATGATTATCTAAATTACAGTTATTATATTATGTTTTTACAAAAACATAAAGTAAATAAGGAAAATGGATGAGTTTCATCAGATATAACACTAGATGCTGATGACAGGAAGTTTGACGCAGATGACCAGAGTATGGTCTCCTTTCTTCTCTGCATAAATCTTTCCTCCGTGATTGGTGACGATACTCTGGGAAATGGCCAGACCAAGACCGCTGCCACCGGTTTCGCTTGACCTTGATTTCTCCAGTCGGTAGAATCGTTCAAACATCTTGTCAATCTCGTCATCGTTGATTCCCTCGATGCTGTTCTCAATAGTGACCATGGCATACCCTTGGGCGTCCGGGTCATGAAGCTTCACAATAATCGGGTCCTTCTTGTAGGAATACTTGATGGCATTGGAGATGAGGTTTTCAAATACCCTTACGATCTGCGACGCATCGACAAGGAGAAGGATATCCTTCTTTGTGAAGAATTTCTGGATTTGTAGATGGTTTTCTTCCGTCATGGGATTCATTTCTTCTACCAATTGGTCCAGAAGTTCACGCAAATTCACTGTGGAGATTTCCTTGAGGTTCTCAGGGCTCTGTAGTTTGGTAAATTCAAAGAGCTCATTGATGAGTTCCTTGAGTCGTTCAGACTTGGAGAAGGCAATAGTGATGTAGTCGGCTCTCTGTTTGTCCGTGATATTTGCCGACTGCGCAAGTCCGAGGTAACCGATGATGGAGGTCAGAGGGGTCCGGAGGTCGTGGGAAACATTTGTGATGAGGTCCTGCTTTGTTTTCTCAACTTTCCTTTCTTCCTCGATCTTCGTGTCGATGTCCTTGGCCATGACGTTTATGCTCTTGGCCAGATGGGTGAGTTCGTCGTTGCCCTTCACCGGCGCCGTATACTTCAGGTTTCCTGTGGAGATGATCCTGACCGTATTGCTCAGTTCCTGGATATAGTCCATCTTATTCTTTGTCAGGATCATGAATCCTGCGACGAAAAACAGGAGCGCAACCAGGAGGGCGATAGAGCTATTGTATTCATAAGTGGTGGAGGTCTGGATCACGGCTTGCGGGGTGTCCTTGATCATGAGATAGATGTCCTCCTTCAGAAAGTTCATGGGATAGACGAAGGTCATCTCACTTGCCGCTTCGCTGTTCTCGCTGTTCGAATTATAATAGTCGATGTCATAGACGGATTTGATCACGTTAAACACATCGATCTGCGTTTCTGGGACATTCTCTGTCTTGTACTTGATATTGCCTTCAAGATCCGTGACGATGACCTTCAAGGTTTCGGACCTGGAAAAATCGCCGATGAGGTTGTTCACGGCGATGGAGAGGTTGAACTGCTTGACGTTGGGATCGCTCTCGGAGGAATAGCGCGCATTGGCTCTCATCTCGTCGGTGATGACCTCTTCTTCCTTGTACCGGAGGTCATTAAGCATCCTTTCCGCAATTTCGTTGGCTGAGGTGGAAATGTTATAAATCCCGTCATCATAGGAGATACCCTGCTGATAGGTTACCTGTCTCGTCATGTTGAACGTGATGTTATAGGCGAGGAAAGCCAGAACAAGGCAAAAGGCAACAGCAAAAATCAGCTCGAGCTGGATGTTGCTGCTTATCTTTGACCTTATGAGATTGTCGACGGAACCGAAAAAACGATCGATTCGGTTGTCCGCTCTTCTGACATTTTCCTTCTTCAGCTTGCTTGCCTTATTTTTCAACTTTGTAGCCCACTCCCCAGACAGTCTTGATGTATCTTGGATTTCTCGGGTCGTCCTCTATCTTCTCCCGGAGTTTTCGAATATGCACCATGACGGTGTTTTCAGACTCCAGAAATTCTTCCTTCCAGACATTTTCGTATATCTTTTCTACGGAGAGGACGATTCCTGTGTTCCGTGTCATATATTCCAGCATATCGAATTCCGTCTTTGTCAGTTTGATGAGGTCATTCCCCTTTTTTACTTCACGGGTGCTGATGTTGATGACGATGTCATCTAATATCAAGATATTCTCATTCCTGGGTTTCTCTGAATTAAGGGTATAATACCTTCTCAGCTGGGATTTTACTCTTGCGATGAGTTCCAGCGGGTTGAAGGGCTTTGTCAGGTAGTCGTCTGCTCCAGAGGTCAGTCCGAGAATTTTGTCCATGTCCTGTGTCTTGGCCGACAGCATGATGACCGGCATGTTCTTTGTTTTTCGAAGTTCCATGCAAGCCTGTATGCCGTCTTTTTTAGGCATCATGATATCAAGGATGATGAGGTCAACATGGTTTTTGTCCGCCATTTCCAAAGCTTCCACACCATTGGTTGCCTTGAGTGTCTCATAACCTTCGTTGGACAGGTAGATCTCGATGAGGTCACGGATTTCCTTCTCATCATCAACAATTAGGATTGTCTGCTTTTCCATAGTAATCCTCCAATATAGTCTTTTTTATTGATCAGTTCAGCTGCATCCTGAAAACGCAGGCAATGACGACCTTTAGCTTCCGCATCTATAGTTTTCCTAAGGGTACCTTGGCTTTACTATCATCCTATCCAATACATCTTAAAACAAGGATTTCAAAACCTTAAAAATTGATAAACAATAGGTCGAAAATTCATAGGTATCAAATGTTTCGCTTCTATTATACTATATTGGAACTGTAATACACAGAGAACATCCTATGCCATGGAAATATCTGTATCAGGGAACCTGAAAATAAAGAAACCCTTAAAGCTTTGTTAAGATTTATAAACTAAGATGTAGGAAAAGACAAGTGAAAAGTAATCACTTCTTTGGGCTGGGACATGAGCCTCCCATGTGAATTTCGGTAGGAAAGAGGGGACAACACCCCTTTTTCTATAGTATAATGTTTTTGAAATTTGGATAAGGATGTATCGTATGAAATTTGAAAAGAAGAATAAAAGAAAGTTCAATAGATTTACGGGGCTTTTACTCGTCATGGTGCTGATTTTCGGGATCCTGATCAACAAGATGGTTCAGCTGCAGGTCATCCATGGGGAAGAGTATGCTGAACGGGCAAATACCGAGTTCATCAAGAACATCATGAGCTCTGCACCCCGAGGGGAAATCACCGACAAGAACGGAGTCGTTCTTGCCACTTCTGCTCAGAGTTATAATCTCATTTACGTGGACACCACGGAATCCAGAAAAGTAATCTACACGACCATGGACAAGGTCATCGCACTCCTTGAAAAATCCGGTCAGGCAATCAATGACACTTTCAATTTGAAACTCGACCCGTATCGGTTTGAGTTCGCTTCTGAGGACGCGGATTACATCAAGACGAACGAACTGAGATGGAAAAAGGACAGGGGCATCAATGACTACCTCTTCAGTGAGGTCCTCATGGAAGAGACCGGAAAGAGCATGATTAGCGAACTTAACGAGGCAGAAACGGACAGGCTCAACGAGCTCATTCTGGCTTTTAGCCCCGAAGAAACCTACTATTACCTGATCAGCCATTATCAGCTTTACGAGGCGTTGGTCCCGGTGGCAGAAGAGATGGAAACCTACTCGAAGATGACTGGAAAGGAGATCTATGATGAACTTCTGAAGGAATTCACTCCTGAAAAAATCCGTGCATACCTGATCATCAGGGACAGCATCGCCATGGAAAGCTATCAGGGTTCCCGGGCGGTGACGCTGGTCGACAACATGAGCGAAGAGAGTGCCTTTACCTTCCTTCAGCAGCTGAACTTTCTACCGGGTATCGATGTGGAGACGACGCCAATCAGGCTCTATCCATTTAGTACGCTGGCTTCTCATATTCTAGGTTACCTGAATCCCATTCCTGCGGGTTCTGAGGACTATTATGCCGAGAAGGGGTATGACATCTCCAGCGACTACATCGGGGTGTCAGGCATTGAATCAGCCTATGAGGATATCCTGAAGGGAAGCAAGGGTGTCAGCACCGTCAGGGTGGATAAGAACGGAAGAACCGTGAGTGAGCTGTTCGAGGTGGAATCCTACCTGGGCAGCACCGTGAAACTCAGCATAGATGCGAATCTGCAGAATGCAGCCGAGAAAGCTCTTGAAGAGACCATCATCAGGTTATCGACAGAGGAGACCGATCACTTTATTGCAGGCTATTGGTCCTATTCAAACAATGCGACCAGGGGAGCCGTGGTCGCCCTGGATGTCAAGACAGGGAAAGTGCGCGCCCTGGCCAGCTATCCCGATTATGACCCAAATGTCTTCGCCATTCCGGGAAGACTCACTTCTGAAATGTACAAGGAGTACTTCACCCCTGACTACAGGGCTTTTGCGGAAGAATTCATTGCAGAAATGGGACTGACCCTAACCCCGGAGGAACTGTTCCGGTTCAATGATGATGGGACAGTCACTGACAACAACGACATCTATGCAAAGCCTTTCTTCAACTATGCGACACAGGGGCTGACACCTTCAGGTTCAACATTCAAGGTTATCACCTCCCTGGCAGCCCTTGAAGAGAATGTCGTTACCCCGACGACGATCATCCATGACACCGGAGTATATACGAACCCGAAACTGGGCGGCTATAAGGTGACCAATGATGGAGGTTCAGCTTATGGCAGCGTAAACCTTGTCAAGGCAATCGCCAAATCCTCCAATGTGTACTATGTGGATATGGGATATAAGCTTTACAGCAAGAACGGGCTCAATGCCCTTGCCAAATGGTCCTGGGCGCTGGGTCTCGGACATGATCCGTCAGAAGAGAAGCACAGCACAACAGGCATTGAGATTTCGGAAAACATCAACGGAAACGTCTATAACCATGTGGGCAAGGTCGAACTGACCAAGAAGCTCATCATGTTTGACCTTGTGGATTTTCTTCTGCAGGGTAAGAGAAGAGTGGTGATTAATGGCAGCGGTACTTTTACGCCTTTAAATATCTCAAAGAATGACGCAGATGAAGAAGACATCGCGCTGGCTAAGGATGCCATCAAGACGGCGATCAAGAATGTTCTGGACATCACCCTTGAAGAGGCCAATGCAGGGCAGACTGCCAGTGCAAATGATTTCGTCAAGGTGTTGGAGCCTCTCATTCAGGATTTCATCGATGTCTTGCCTGAAGACCAGAGGACCGGCCTCAACGAAGCGAAGGATTACGCTTCCGAGCTCTCTTCGAAAGTCATTTTCGATACGATGAGCCAGCTCATCAGCCCCGTTAATGTCATGTCTTCTGCGATAGGACAGGGCGACAACCAGCTTAACCTTCTGCAGATTGCCAACTCCGTTGCGACCATAGCCAATGGAGGAACAAGATACAGGACATCCCTGGTCGGTGAGATCCTGGACGCCGATGGGAATGTCATCGAGGAAGTTGAACCGGAAATCCTCTCCGAACTGGACATCAAGGAATCCAATGTGCAGGCTATCCTCGAGGCGCTCCATGCTTCGACACTGCCAGGCGGAGGTGCCTATAGCGTATTTAAGAAATTCCCCATCGCAACAGGGGGCAAGACCGGTACTGCCACCGTCAAGGAAGACCAGGAAAAGTACGGCAGAGCCGCTTTTGGTGTATATACGGCGGTAGCACCCATAGACGATCCGGAAATCGTTGTTGTTGCCATCATCTATGATGCAACCAGAGGATACTTTGCAGCGCCAATCACCCTGGCGGTCTTTGAGGAGTACTTCAAGGATAAACTTAAGACAAGCTATCCGGACTATGAGAGACAGTTCAATTATGAGCTGCCTGCGCAAATCACCGAGTACGGCGAAGAGCCTGAGACACCATTGGAAACACCAACAAACAGCAATCCTTAAGTGCAAAGTGCTTGGATGGCTCATGGGAAAAGGCTCACTTCAAAGGGTAAAGCCAGTTCACGAATATCTGTTTTTTAAAACAGAAAAAGTATGCATACGTCATCGACATACTGCATACTTTTTCTTTGCGTAAGGCCTGAAGTTCATCGGGAAAACCTATTTCGATGGCTGGCTGAGGATGATTGTCGGGTTATCCCCGCTCTTGGCGGATTTTAATGCTTCCTTCGCAAAAAGGATGAAGTCACTGGATGAGGTGGTTGCCCCTGAAACCGCGGATACCTCGTCAGGGTCCTGAGATGCCACAAGGGACGAGGTAAGGGCCTTTAGATATACTACAGGACTCGTCCCCGTCGTCTTCAGCATGGCCTCATTATAGGCCTTGTCCTCGGACTTCTTCTTGCCCGTATTGGGACCCGTCCCCTCATAGTCGAACACAGCACTGACAATCTTGTCCTCCCTGATTTCGAGGATGAGGTACGCCTTCCAGTTTGTCGGGTCAGGTTCATCGAAAGTGACCCTGTAGTTTCCGTCAACGAACTTTAGGGTTTCGGTCTTGTTTCCGCAGGCGGTCAATAGCAGTGCCACCATAAAAAATGCCAGCAGGATGTGCAGTCTATTTCTCATCACTTTTTCCTTCCTTTTTCCGGGAGGGCTTAATGCTCCTTTATGGAGGCGGTAATCCCTCTTTTTATCATCATAGCTTAAAAATACATTTTAAGCAATTTGATTTAATGGATGAGTATCCCAAGATTCATGGAAAGGGGGAGAGGGCGGAAAAACAAGGCGATGGATTGGATGAACTTCTCCGCGAAAGATATGATTGTTAAAACTTTTCTGGTATAATTAGCCTTTGAAAAAGTCTTTGAATCAACTTGAAATGGACAGAAACAGGAAGGAAAGTAACATAGATGAAACTGAAAAAATGGGATGTTATTATTATAGGATTATTTATTATCCTCTCGTTCCTCCCGGCGGCGGTCTTTTCGGCTCGCGCCAAGCAGGAAGTCGGGGGTTACTACGCTGTCATCACGGTCCAGGGGAAGATTTACCAGACGGTACAGCTTACAGGAAATGTGGGAAGAGATGAGATAGAGATTGAAACGGAACTCGGCACGAATATCGTCGAGATCGTGGATGAGAAAATCGGGATGTATGAAGCGGACTGCCCCGACAAGATCTGTTATGCCCCCGAATATATAAGCAAATCCGGAGAGACCATCGTGTGTCTTCCGAACAGGGTGGTCATCGAGGTAAAGGGAGAAGTCCCGGACAAGGATCAGACGGATGTCATTGCTGGCCGGGTGATCGACTATGAATAAAACGACGAAGATGATCTTCATCTCTCTCATTGTCGCACAGGCATTGGTCCTTCATGTTTTGGAGGGGATGATCCCTCTGCCCATAGGGATTCCTGGTGCAAAGCTTGGTCTGGCGAACATATTTACAATCCTCACCCTTTATCTGCTGGGCTTCAAGTCAACATTTCTGGTCGTCCTCATGAGGGTCGCCCTTTCAACCATGTTCGGCGGATCCCTGTCGTCCTTCCTCTTCAGCCTGAGCGGCGGGCTCATGAGCCTTTTTTCCATGACCATCGTCAAGAATCTGCTGAAGGACAAAGTGAGCATCATCGGTATCAGCGGCGCTGGCGCAGTAAGTCACAACATCGGACAGCTCCTGGTGGCCTCGGCCATTGTAAGGAACCTCTCTGTCATGCTGTATCTTCCCGTCCTGACCTTCATCGGAATAGGGACTGGGATCTTCATTGGCATCACTGCAAACTATATTATCGGCCATATGATCAAGATACCGGCGGTGAGGAAAATCAGCATCCTGAAGAAGGGGGATATTTCAGGAAAATATATATAAATTAATTTTCTTATCGATTATTGACAAGTGCTTTGCTAGGTGATAATATAAAATGTTTAGGAATTGACACCTCATTTGTTTTCATGTATAATGAAACATGGAAGAAGGTGTTTTCATGGAGTATTTCAACAACATTACAGATATAAAAAACGAAATTGAAAAAAATGTAGGCAGAGATGTCAGTTTGAGAGCCAATGTCGGAAGACGTAAAATGTACGAAAGCTCAGGAACCATCGAACAGGCTTATCCCAGTATATTTGTGGTTAGACTCGATAATGAATCAAAGGGCCGCATAACCTTTAGCTATTCTGATGTGCTGACAAAGACGGTACTCATATCCTACAAGAGTTAGATGTTTTTTAGTACCGGTATCCGGTACTTTATTTTTTTGTCTTGGAAAGGGGAGAAATCCAGTTTACAGTTCCGATGTTTTTGTGTTATTGTAAGAAACAAAGTTAGGACAGAGGGGGTGGATTTTATGCTGGTTCGGGCGAATGCGAAAATTAATTTGTCATTGGACATTGTGGGCAAAAGGGAAGATGGGTACCATCTCCTGGAAATGATCATGCAATCCATTGATTTGCATGATGATGTGACCCTTGAAGAGACAGAGGAAGGGATACTCCTGACCTGTGACAAGAAATATATTCCCGCAGACAGCAGGAACATCGCCTACAAGGCGGCGGAACTGATTAAAGAGACTTACGGTATCACAAAGGGAGTATCCATAAGGATAAACAAGAACATCCCCGTTTCCGCAGGGCTTGCCGGAGGGAGCACGGATGCCGCAGCTGTTCTCAAGGGGATGAACGAACTGTTCAACCTGAAGATCGGGCAGAAGGAACTCATGGCCATAGGACTCAGGTTAGGTGCGGACGTCCCGTTCTGTCTCACGGGTGGAACCTGCCTTTGCAAGGGAATTGGTGAGGTCATCGAAGTTTTGGAGCCTTTCCAGGGGCATATCATCCTTTTGGTCAAGCCTCCCTTCGGCATCTCGACGAAGGAAGCCTATGGGAGCTTCAGACTGGACAAAATCAAAAAGCACGTAGAGACGGAAAAACTGATCTCGGCAATGAAAAGAAGTGATCTGACTTTGATGAACTACCACATGAGGAACCTTCTCGAGAATGTGATTCTCGCGAAACATCCGATGCTGAAAAACATCAAGCAGACCCTGATACGGTTGGGGGCGAAGACCAGCCTAATGAGTGGAAGCGGCCCGACAATCTACGGAATCTTCGATGACATGGAAAAGGCCAGGAAAGCCGAAAGCTTTCTCTCAAAGGGTGGCAATGAAGTCATCCTTACAAAGACCATCTAGGTCGCGAAAGAATTCCATAAAACCTCGTGCTGTGAGTTGGCGAAGCAGGCGTAAGAGGGCAAGGGACATAAGAAAAGGGATGCATCACAGCCACAAGGCGATGATGCATCCTGTTATTTTTTATGATTTCGCGTTCTCGGTCTAGAGGATTACCTTCAACAGCTCCTCTTGACCGTTCTTCTCGTCGATGAGCTTTCTTGAGAGGGTGTAGATGTCCTGACCGGCGTTTGGCTTGCCGTTCTCTTTTGAACGCTTCTTCATCTTCTTCAGAGATTCATCGTCGCTAAGGAGTGCCTGGACCCTTGAACCGCAATTGGCGCCGGTCCCCAGGTCAATGGCCAGATTATGTCTGAAGAGGTAGTCGGCATTCTGGACCTCCTGGCCCGGAATAGCCGAGAATACAGCCAATGGGGTTCCGGTAATGAAGCTTTCGGTTATCGTCAAGCCGCCCGGTTTCGTGATCAGGAGATCGGTGATGGAAAGGATTTCGTTCATGGAGTCGGAATAGGGAATCGCGACGATGGTCCTGGCTTTGTGCTCCTTCATGTCCATGATCTTGTCTTGGAGCTTTGTATTTCTGCCGGTTAGCACCAGGACCTGAAAATCCATGGGAATGGTACAGACCTCGTGGAGGATGTCGTCGATATTTCCGATGCCGAGGCTTCCACCCATGATTGTGATGGTTTTCTTGTTGACGAGTCCCAGACGCTGATAGACCGCATCCTTGGGGCTTAGGTTCAGGAAAGACTTGGAAATCGGGATGCCATAGGGGTAGACGGTCTCCTGTTTCCTTCCCCTCAGGACAAGCTCATGAATCATGTCCTCATTGGAAACCACATAGGCGTCTACGTTGCGGTGTACCCAGAAGGCATGGGAGGCATAATCCGTCATGACAACCAGGGACGCGCTGTTCCACTCGAACTTCTTTCTCAGGACCGACAGGATCTGAGCGGTGAAGGCATGGGTTGCGATGAGGATGTCTGGGTCATAATCAAGGATTGTCGGAAGGAGCTGTTTCGACAGAAAATCATTGCCTAAAACAGACGGTTTCATAAATCTTCCGTCATCATCAGTATGCTTATACAGGAACTTAAAAAAAGACGGGTAATATCGTATGCTTTTCAAATATGTGCCAACGACGAGTTTGTCTAGGAAAGGGCTGATATATTTCAGGGTATCAATAATTTTCACTTCTGAATCTGGTTCGTTCAGGAGTATAGACTCCATGATCGCCTCAGCAGCCCTGCCATGTCCGCCACCTGTCGATACTGACAGTATCAATGCTTTCATAACACACCTCATTTACTTTCTGTATACATTATATCATCAAACCTAATCTCCATATTATCCTTAATCAAATTATAAGGAAATCGTAAAGTAATCTTATGAACTTCCTAGAATATTAACATCTGAAATGATTATAATACTGGTATGTAAACTTTGATGGTTTATAATAAAGTTAATAGAACAATGCTGATTTTATCTGAAATCGCTCAACGATATCTTTGTTTTCGAGGTTATCAGGACGAAGCTCAGCTTTTTGGAGAAAGTCCAAAGAGGTCAGGAATCAGCCACATGAGGGGGTTCAGTTATGCAAAAAGTCAAGATTACCATCAAAAACAACAGATTTGACGACGAACCCATTGAAGTAGTGTATTTTGGGGCTTTGGAAGAAAATGCGTCCAGCACCAATGTCAGCTATAAGGAAAGCGAGCTGACGGGGATGGAGGGGGTAAACACCCAGCTGATCCTGAAAGAAGGCCATCTGGAAATCCTCAGGACAGGTAAAGTGGAGTCCAAGATGGTTTTCAGGGAGAATCATAAGGATGATTTTCTCTATATCATGGAAATCGGGACCCTGAACATGACCCTTGAAACGGACAAGCTGAAGATCGTCAGGACCCATGACGGGTATGACATCCTCATCCGATACAATCTCGAGATAGTGGGGAATCCCGTAGAAAAAAGCGAAATGAACATTGAAATCAAGAAGAACTGAATCATACACAATTATAGGGCTTTTCGGGAAACATTAGGTATTCCGAAAAGCCCTTTGATATTCATATTTGAAAAATGCCGAAATCAGAATCCGGACGAAAAGAAAAAATAACAGTAGCAGACATCAAAAAAATGTGCTATCATTATTTCTATGTTTAATTTATTCAATAGCTACCCTATTTTATTTAAAGGGTGAATTCTATTATATCAAATGTCCCACTAATGTCAATACTTTATTTGGAGGATTTAAATATGAAAAACACGAAGTACATCTTTGTTACCGGTGGCGTGGTCTCTTCCCTGGGAAAAGGAATTACAGCAGCTTCCCTGGGAAGACTCCTCAAAAACAGAGGTCTGAAGGTTTCCATCCAGAAGTTCGACCCTTATCTGAACATCGACCCAGGTACCATGAGCCCTTATCAGCATGGAGAAGTCTTCGTTACCGACGACGGTTCGGAAACTGACCTGGACCTTGGGCACTACGAGCGGTTCATCGACGAGAATCTATCCAAGAACAGTAATGTGACCACAGGCAAGATATACTGGAGTGTCATCAGCAAGGAAAGGAAAGGCGATTATCTGGGCGGAACAGTACAGGTCATTCCCCATATCACCAATGAAATCAAGGACAGGGTTTTCCGTGTTGCTAAAGACAAGGATGTTGACGTCGTGATCACAGAAATCGGTGGGACTGTCGGTGACATCGAATCCTTGCCTTTCCTTGAAGCCATAAGGCAGATCAAATACGATGTGGGTATGGATAATGTCCTGTTCATTCATGTGACCCTCGTCCCTTATCTCGGCAAGGCAGGGGAGCTAAAGACAAAGCCGACCCAGCATTCGGTTAAGGAACTGAGGAGCATTGGTATTCAGCCCGATGTCATCGTATGCAGATCCGAAAAGGAGCTGTCCTCGGAGCTGAAGAACAAGATTGGGCTTTTCTGTAATGTCGAGGCAAAGGCCGTCATCCAGAATCTCGATGCCGATACGCTCTATGAGGTTCCGCTGATGCTCCATAAAGAAGGCCTGGATAGCTATGTCTGTGAAAAGCTAAACCTCCCGTGCGAGGAAATCGACAACAGAGAATGGGAAGACATGGTCCATAGGATGAAGACCCTAAAGAAGAAAGTGAAAATCGGACTTGTGGGCAAGTATGTCGAGCTCCATGATGCGTATATTTCAGTGGTGGAGGCTCTTGCACATGGTGGCCTTGTCAATGATGCCGAAGTCGAGATCAAATGGATTAATGCCATCCACCTTGATGAGGACAACCTGGAAAGTGAACTGGAAGATGTGGATGGAATCCTGGTTCCAGGAGGATTCGGGACACGCGGTATCGAAGGGAAGATTCGGGCTATCCAATATGCCAGGGTAAACAACGTGCCCTTCCTCGGAATCTGTCTTGGGATGCAGACCGCAATGGTCGAATTCGCCAGGAATGTACTGCACCTTGAAGGGGCGAATAGCTCCGAGTTTGATCCTGATACGCTCTATCCGGTCATTGACCTCATGCCTGAGCAGAAAGACATCGACGAGATGGGCGGGACTATGAGGCTTGGTCTCTATCCTGCGCAGCTAGGCGAAGGTACCCGCGCAAGGAAAGCTTATGGCAGGGAGCTCATCTATGAGAGACACAGACACAGATATGAGTTCAACAATAAGTTCATCAACGACTTCAAAGAAAAGGGGATGGTTTTTTCCGGAATCAATCCGAACAAGAATCTGGTGGAGATTATTGAGCTTCCTGAACACAAATGGTTCGTGGCAACGCAGTTCCATCCGGAACTAAAGAGTAGACCCAACAATCCTCATCCATTGTTTGTAGATTTCATCGAGGCATCTCTGGAGAAGTAGAAGAAGAGAAAAAATAATCCAGGGATGTAAAACATCTCATAAAGTGGACAAGATATGCTCCCCCATGGCAGACAGTTAAAATGGAACTGTTTATCATGGGGGAGTATTAATCTCAGGGTAAAAAATCCAAATACAGTAAAAAGATCAGACCCAAAGTGGTGCGTGAAATAGGAAGTTCCATCTGTACAGGAGGCTTTAGAATATTCCCGGTCACCGTTAGTTCAGGCTAAGGGACGCGAAAGTGAAAGACTCCGGTGGCCGAGGAGGAGTTAGATATTTCGTTATACCGTGAGATAGACAAGCAGCAACGACAAACCACCCATTTGATCCGCAAGATGATCTCATCCGAGATGAACGTCTGTTTTTAGAGGAATATTAAAGGAACCAGGTAAGAATATCAAATTTTAGGCTGGATATCGCTCGAATCTGCTGGGGCTGGAAAATATAAGGATTTGAGAGGGCTGGGAAGAGAAATAAGGGATACAGGAAAGCAGCAGGCAATTTTCAGTGCTCCTTTTATTAATGGTTAAAGAGTTGCGAGAAACACATTACATTTCCGTTGAACGGCAAAGAAATAGACGATGCATTCGCAAACGCATGAAAAAGACCTAACTAGATATGGTATAAAACAATTAGAAAAATATCTATATGTTGTGGTGAGATCAGGTCGAATTTAACCGGGGTGAATTTGTAGAAAGCCTCCTGGATAAGGCAATTGGGGCTGAAGTAGGGACGATATTATTCATTAATCGGAGAAAAATGCCTTTTTCGAAGCTGAATAGCCCAAGGCAGCGAGAATACCTGGTTTTTATTGTTCTTTCTTTGTTTTCAGTCTTTCTGAGCCCGTATGTGACTAGACCTCCCTTGTGCATTGAAAGGATGCGCAAAGGTGAGGGTGAAATCCAATCCTTTGGAGCATGAAGTGTGCATGGAGAGGAAGAGCAGATCCATCATTCTACACAAGGAATTCCTGAACAAACAAATATTCATACAACGATGATTCAGATGCTGGCTTCGGACATTCAGTCTTATGAAAAGACACACTTTTGAATTTCCTTGCAAATTGGAAGAGGGACGAGAACTTGCCTTTCAAATGTCTTGGATATATCCACAATGTGTGACTACGGTAACGCTTTGTGCCGGGAGACTATGCTAAGATGTGGAGGTCAAATGAAACAAGCAGATGCACAATTGTTCACGCAGGTGCTGATTCATATAAGAAAGGGAGTTGGAAAAACATGGAAAATAACAGAGAGAAGAAGATGTTTTGTTTTCAGTGCCAGGAGGCCGCAAAGGGGACCGGTTGTGAAATCATCGGAGTCTGCGGAAAGAATGCCGAAGTGGCGAAGCTTCAAGATCTTCTGATGTATTCAATCAAGGGGATTTCAGAAATTGTTGTAAAGAAGAACCTGAAGGTGGGGGATTTGAATCAGATTAACCACGAGGTTATCAATAGTCTCTTCATGACCATCACCAACGCGAACTTCGATGAGGAGGCTTTTGTTGCTCAGATCAACAAGATGATAGCTTTTAGGGACAGTATCCGAGGAGATTTTGAAAGTCAGGTACTATCTGATGCTGCCAGATTCACTGTCACGGACAGGGATTCCATGCTAAAGAAGGCATCCTTAGTCGGCGTCCTCTTAACGAAGGATGAAGATATCCGTTCCCTGAGGGAACTCATCATCTACGGTCTGAAGGGACTGGCTGCCTATGCCCATCATGCGCTTAACATCCATCAGGAAAAGGAAGAGATTTACGCGTTTGCCTATGAGGCACTTGCAGCGACCCTTGACGACACGCTGAGTGTGGATGCTCTAGTGGCACTTACGCTGAAGACGGGTGAGCTTGGAGTGACCGCCATGGCCCTTCTGGATGGAGCAAATACCTCCAGATTTGGTAATCCTGAAATCACTGAAGTGAATATCGGGGTAAGGAACAACGCGGCTATCCTCATCTCAGGTCATGACCTGACGGACATGGCACAGCTGATGGAACAGACAAAGGGTACCGGCGTGGATGTTTATACCCATAGTGAAATGCTTCCAGCCCATTACTATCCTGAATTCAAGAAGTATGACAACCTCGTAGGGAATTACGGGAATGCCTGGTGGAAGCAGACCGAGGAATTTGAAAGCTTTAACGGACCCATCCTCTTCACCACAAATTGCCTCGTTCCTCCAAAGAACGAAAACCTCAGAAAGAGGATCTTCACGACTGGCGCTTCAGGATTCCCAGGCTGTACGCACATTGAAGCAGATACAGAAGGGAAGAAGGATTTCAGCGAGATCATTCGAATGGCTAAAACCCTTAATGCACCCAAGGAAATCGAAACAGGGAAGATTGTCGGCGGATTCGCTCATGCTCAGGTCTTTGCCCTGGCCGATAAGGTTGTGGATGCTGTGAAGAGCGGTGCCATCAAGAAATTTGTCGTCATGGCTGGATGCGATGGCAGGATGAAAAACAGAAACTACTATACCGAGTTCGCGCAGAAGCTTCCAATGGATACCGTCATCCTGACTGCAGGGTGCGCGAAATTCAGATACAACAAGCTCAACCTGGGAGACATCAACGGTATTCCGAGGGTACTAGACGCAGGACAGTGCAATGATTCCTATTCATTGGTGGTCATCGCGCTCAAACTAAAGGAAATCTTTGGACTGGATGACCTGAATGACCTGCCTATCGTCTACAATATCGCGTGGTATGAGCAGAAGGCCGTCATCGTGCTGCTTGCGCTCCTGTCCCTAGGGGTGAAGAATATCCACCTGGGACCCACATTGCCTGCATTCCTCTCACCCAATGTCGTAAATGTCCTCGTGGAGAACTTCGGCATCAGCCCTATCGGTGAAGTGGATAAGGACATGGAAATCCTCATGGCCTAAACCACAAGAGAATACATGGCTTAAAACTGAAATTATCCGATCATAAGTTGGAACCCCCGAAACACCTGACTGAAAAGGCGTTTCGGGGGTTCATTCTGCCTTCCATGTTTCCTGAATTCCCGTAAATTGATGTCGATGACCGCTTAAAAAGTCAAAACATCCATAGAGTTATTGAATTCTGTATGGAGAATTGCAAACCCATGAACCGCTCTCCAAATGCACATTGGGCTACACCCATCCATTTGGAAGGACTCGCCCTCTTATCGAAACGGCAACCTGTCCGGGTTAACCTGGTCTCCAAATATTAACGCATTAGAGATATTTGGGAAAGGAAGCAATTTCTGTCGCTTTTTGCATTGGCACATCGGTACAAAGCTAAACTTCTTGGAATCAGGATATCTGGACAAAAAAATGCAAATAAAAAAGGACCAAATCAATTGGTCCTTAATTAAACGAAATATCCTATTCTTCTTCTACAGCTTGAGTAATGTTGAACTTTCTGTTGAATCTGTCAACTCTTCCACCGATATCAACCAGCTTCTGTTTGCCAGTGAAGAATGGGTGGCACTTGGAGCATATTTCAACTTTCAGTTCGTCCTTGACGGATCCCGTCACGAATGTGTTTCCACATGCACACTTAACAACAGCTTCAGAGTTGTATTTTGGATGTATGCCTTCTTTCATTTAATTCACCTCAATTTCTTGTTTTTTAACTCTTCAATTCTATCATTAACTTTAATAAGCGTCAAGAATATTATGGATAATGAAGAGGGTAGATGTTATAATTAATTGGGATTATAGGATGTTAGGAGAAAAATCATGAGTAAACTTTATTTTAGATATGGCGCGATGAACTCTGGAAAATCAACGAATCTGATGCAGGTATCCTTCAATTATGAAGAAAGAGGCATGAAGGTCAAAATCTTCAAACCCTACGTGGACGCCAAGGGTGG